>JADMIO011678435.1_pt1 | contig 108425 bp, 89 predicted proteins | sample 8958161 | NCBI WGS metagenome assembly JADMIO01 (sample SAMN16585339, study PRJNA669376) | soil metagenome | isolation source: Crop rotation soil | place: USA: Cullars Rotation, Alabama | collected 2011
TATGGTGAAAGTTGGAACCTCTTACGTGCCGATCAGATTAAAACGAAAGGCCCAGTCTTTCGACTGAGCCTTTCGTTTTATTTGACCATGTTGGTATGATTTAAATTAATACGACTCACTATAGGGTCAGTGCGGCCGCGACTTCAAGTCACGTGAATTCCAAGCTTCGGATCCCACTGTGCTGGAAAGAAGTCAGGCTGGTCGCGAACAATGTCTCGCATCAGCTTGATGCCGCGTTCCGTTTCCTGTTGGGCCAACACGACGAAAGCCAGATGATACCTTGCCTGCAAGTCGTTCGGATTTACCGACAGCTCCAGCTCAAACTCGCGAGCAGCGTCCTGAAACTTCCCTGCCTTGAGATGGATCAGTCCGGTGTAGAAGTGGGCCAGCCGCACTTTGTTGTCGAGCGAAAGCGCCGTGCGCAACTCTTCAAGCGCTTTGTCGACTTCACCACGTTCGTACTGCGCCTGGCTCAACAGAATGTGCAGTTGCGGGCTGTTGCCTCCGACAGCCACCATCTGTTCGACGACGCGGTTCGCAGCCTCGAGCTTTCCGTCCTTCATTAACGAGAGCGCGAGGGGATAGTACAACGCCGCATCCTGCGACTTGACCGCAACCACGTCAGTCAACAACGCTGAAGCTTTGGCGTAGTCGTTGGTCATGAAGTAGCTGAGTCCCAACAACTGCTTGATCGCGATGTTCCCCGGATCTATTTTGAGCTCGTTTTCGAGCGGAGGGATCGCCTCTTTGTACGACTCGGATTTGTAGTAAGCAAGGCCGACGTTGTAATTGAGACCTTCCTGATTCGGGTTCCACTTTGCGGCAAGCGCAAACTGTGCCGACGCTTCGCGAAAGTCCTGTTGTTCCGCACGCAGCAAGCCGATGCTGTTATGGCCTGCCGCAACTACCTTGGTGTAATACGTCTCTTCGGCTTTGAGTTTTTCCGACTTCTGCTGGTCGAGCGGCGCAGCTTCCGCAATCATGCCTTCTGCTTTGACTAGATCCTTGTCCGTGTGATCGGCGCCACTCAGAAAAGCTCCCACTCGCTTCTCGTCGAGCTTGAAACCCTTCGCCTTGAGATCCGCGGAAATCTGTAATTCCTTCTGGCCTTCCTCAGTGCGGCCGACTTTCAGTAACGACTGGCCCAGCCGGTAATGCGCTGTGGTCACCTGGTAATCGTTGTGCGTGAGCGAAGGAGTGAGCGCGATGGTTTTCCGGAGCACTTCGATCGCTTCCGCGTATTTGCCGGCGCCCTGGTATGCCTGGCCCAGGTGAAAATAAGGATCGGGATTATTCGGCTGCTGGCTGACGGCTTTTTCGAGTAGCGCGATCGCGGGCTCGAATTTCCGATCCATGATGTAGAGGATGCCGAGATAAAAATTGGCGAAGTACTCGTCCGGATTTGCAGCCAACTCGATCTTGAACTCTTCGACTGCATCCGCAATGCGGGCGGCGCCGTCCTTATATAAATACGTCAAACCGAGATAGTAGTGAACACGTGGAAACTTCGGATCGAGCGCGATCGCTTGCTTGAACTCTTCGATCGACTCCGGCAGGAAACCGGTCTCGCGGTAAGCGCGTCCGATGAGCACGCGCAACGCCGGACGATTACCGAGGCGCTCGACCATGCCTCCGTAGAGTTGCTTCGCCCGGGCCACGTCTTTTTGTTTTAGGTAACAAAGACCCAAAGTGTACTCGGCGTCGTAATCGCCGGGCGTGAGCCGCAATGCTTCCTGGAGTTCGCGCGCGGCTTTGTCAAACTCGCCCATCATGAAGTGAGTCTTGCCCAGCATGTGATGCGCGATCGCGTTCTGCGCATTCGCGGCGATCGCACGCTGCAAAGGTTCGATGCCCTTCGGATACTGGCCGACGTGAAAGTAAGCAATCGCAAGATCGACTAAGCCGCCGGCTGTATTGGGGCGCATCGCGCGTGCTGACTCGAACGCACTGACTGACGCCTCGTAATTATTCTGGGCCAGGTAGATCTTGCCGAGCCGCTCGTACGCCTCACCGAGTATCACTTTGAACTCGGCTTCAGCGGCAGCATAATTACCGGCGCGATGATAAGCGTTGGCTGCTTCGTAGTGTTTGCGGAAGAGATCGGCCTGGAAGGCGAAGATCGGTAAGCAGCCGCAAAAATGCACAAAAAGCACAAAACATAAATTCTTACTAAAAACCTTAATCACGTTTATGTGGCTTGTTATTGCGGCAAAGACAGACGAAGGCTGAGTGAAATCACTCAGCACTTCGTCTGCGGTTTAGAACCTTGGGGAGTATATCAGAAGGTAAATTTGAGACCGAGTTGGATCTCGCGTGCCGCCAGCGCTGTATCGAGCCGGCCGAAAGTATTGTGTGTCATATCGAGATCATACCCAACGAAGTTGGGGTGATTGAAGACGTTGAAGAACTCGGCACGGAACTGAAGTCCGTAACGTTCCTGGAATCTCCAGTTCTTGGCCATTGAGAAATCGACAGTGGTAATCGGTTTTCCTCGCACTGCGCCTTTGCCTAACGTTCCCAATTGGCCAGGCGCTGGTCTGGCGAACGCCGCTGGGTTCAGGTGCTGCACCGGATCACCTTCGAGATAGAGTGGCGCGCCGGTGTAATTCGGACGCTGCCCGACGGCAGCGGCGGTACCGATCGTATTGAAGCCCGTGGTGACGTCGATCGGAGTAGCGCCAAAGCGCGACGCGATTGCGTTCAATTGCCAATCACCAAGAATCATCTCAGCCGGTCGCCCCCAATCCCGGAACGACGGCAGAACGTAAACCATATTGCCTACAAAGGTGTGCCGGCGATCGAGATCGGCGTCGCCTTTATCGGCAGCAAAGTTGAACGGATCGCTGGTGGTGTTGGTAAACGACGTTAGTGCGACATCTGAAATAGCATGTCCCCAGGTGTATGCCGCCTGGAAGGCCAGGCGATTGCTGAAGCGGCGGTTGAGCCACAACTGCATCGCATGGTAGCTCGAGTTACCATTTGACTCGGAGGTATTGATATTTCCGATGCCTTGCAATATGCGGTTATCGCGAGTCAAGGCTCCTGCGTCCGGAACCACTGGCTTTGGAAGGTTCTCAGTTCCCGCGAGCGGTATGCCCGCGGTAGCTCGCGCGATCTGCAACCGGGCGGACCGATTGCTGCCGTCGCATGCTGCGCCTTTACATGGGGCACCGGGAGCTATGTCGTTACGGTTCACGTTACGCCGCCAGATGTGCAGGCCGTGATTGCCGATATAAGACGCTTCCAGGACCGTATCCTTAAAGAGTTGATGCGAAACGGTCAGGTTCCATTGATAGCTTTCGGGTGGCCGGAAATTAGGATCGATTGAGGCAAAACCTGCATTGGGATCCACGCCGGCAATATTGTTTTTCAATCCCGGATTGATCGTGTCGAGACTGCGGCAGGTCGGGCAGTTAGCGAGGGTTGTGCCTGCGCCATTCCAACCTGAACCGGCGCTGACGGCGGTGGTCCAGGGAGGATTACCGGTCAGACGAAGGATATCTTCAATCACGTTCGAACGACTCATATAGCGGCCGAATCCTGCTCTGACCGCTGTTTGGCCGGTTCCGAAGACATCCCAGGCTATGCCAACACGCGGCTGCCACCCTTTCTTGAACGTGTGGACCAGCGACCGGCCCAAACCCATCTGGATGCCCTCTTCGGCAGTGACCAGCCCGCTGTTGAAATCTTTCCCGTTGTAGAGACTTGGGATGAAGTTCGAAATGTGGTTGTCTTCCACCCACGCCGGCGTAAACACCGAGTAACGCAAGCCCATCGTAAGCGTCACCCGCGGGTGCAACTTCCACGTGTCGTTTCCATAAACCTCGAAGTCGCGCCAACGTCCATCGCCAATCTCGGTAGTCTGGATCTCGGTGTAATTAACCAGCACCGTATCCTTGAGCAGCAGGTCGGCGACACAGTTACCAGTTTGTAAACCGCACCCCTGGATAGTGGCCTGCTGATTCCCGCCGCCACCACCGACGCTTGGTTCGTCTTTGAAGTTGTGACTGAAGAGGCCGCCGAATTTCAGATCGTGCGATCCCTTCACCAGCGAGAAGTCATCTTTCCAAATGTACAGGTCTTCACGATTGGCCCAGGGCGCCTGGTGCCAGATGTTGTCGTAACCATCTACGCCCCAGAACAGTGACGGGATGCTGCCGCCAATGTCGTCAGGGTTTTTCGGGAAGACGGTTGGAATGGCAGCGGCGATCTCATCCTGGATTGCCTGGCTTCCCGGCGCGGTGGTGATGATGATGTCGTTACCGGCAATGGAAAACTGAAATTCATTGACGGCTTTCGACGTGATAGTGTTCGTCAGCTTAACTGCAAAGCTGTGGCTGGGCTGGCTCCAGTCAGACGCGATGGTCGGATACTGAGAATCTCCCCAGAAGTTACCGGAAGCTCCGGCGTGGTCCCATTTCTCGTTGATATAACGGACCATCAGATTCATCTTGTCGGTCAGCGTTATGTCACCGCGGATGAGATCCTGGCGAGTATTGATCGGCTGCAGCACCGACGTGGCCCAGTCACCGGCGCCTGGACCGGTGGGGGCTGGAAAGAGCTTCATCAGTGCAAGTCCCCCCGGGCTCAATGGGCCGGGAAGAACGTTGCCTGGAAAAGGATCACAAACTTCCTTCGTGTGATTTGCGTCTTGCGGCGTTGGATCCGGCACTTGTTTGCACGAGCCGGGGATGTGCGGCAGAGCCGACGTCAACGCTCCACTGAAATCACCCTTTCTCTCAGCAAGCGTCGGCACCTTTGCCGAAAGCACCTGGCCGCGCTTCTCGCGTCGCCACTCCTCCGACCAGAAGAAGAAAACTCTGTTCTTGATTATTGGACCACTGAAGTTGCCGCCGAAATTGTTGTACTCCAACTGTGGCTTGGGCTGACCGGAACGGTTCAGGAAGAAGTTGTTGGCGTTGAGAGCATCGTTTCGGAAAAACTCAAAGCCACCGCCGTGAAAGTCGTTGCTGCCGCCTTTCGTAATCAGGTTGACCACCGCGCCCTGCGCCTGTCCAAACTCCGCGCTGAAACTATTACGCTCGACGCGAAACTCCTGAATCGAATCGATGGATGGCATCACGAGCAACGTGCGGTTCGAGCCGACGTCCATGTTGTTGACGCCATCGACAGTCCACAGATTGGCGTTTGACTGGTTGCCGTTGACTGACATGTCAACGCCGGAGTCGAGTCCCGTTCCGCGAGTCGTAAACGCGCCCCCCGCGCGTGCTTGCGTAACCGGAGAAACACCGGGAACCATCAGCGCGAGTTGCGCATAGTTGCGACCGTTCAACGGCAGCTCCGTCACCTGCTTCTCAGTGATGAGACTGCTGACTTCGCCGCTGCGCAGCTCGACTGGAGCTGCCTCGCTGGTGACTGTCACTGTTTCCGTCACCTGGCCCACCTGAAGATCGAGGTTGACGGTTTTGTTTTCGTTGACGTGAAGCTCGACGCCGGTGGTGACTATCTTCTTGAATCCCGATGGAGCGGCGCTTACCGTGTAGATACTGGCAGGCAAGCTGGTAGCGTTGTAGAAGCCGTCGTCAGTAGCGGAGACCGTGCGCGAGACGCCGGTCTTCTCATCCGTGATCGTGACTTCCGCTTTGGGCACCGCGGCGCCTTGCGGGTCTCTCACCGTTCCGGTGATGTTTCCCGTAGTGCTCGACTGGGCGTGTACGCCGGCAAGCAATCCTATACACAGCAGGAATAACGACGCCCGCACCCAAGACCTGATCGACATACAACACCTCCTCAGTGTTTCCGTACCGGAATCAAGAACCTATTCAGTTGCCGCGAACCTTTTGAGTAAATCCTTAGCTAAGTTTTCTTCTGAGTGTTACTTTGTTGCAGTAGTTATCAAAAGCATTTAATACCAATCCCCTTCCTTGTCAAGGATTTTTTATTTTTAATTGCGAACGTCGTGCTGAAAGGCTGAATTTACAGAGACTTTGTTCACGTTCCCGACAAAAGAATCGCCCGACTTTGTTTTCAGACTATACAGAAGTAAGCAAAATTAAGTGACGGAGATTGAGGCGAACTTACTTGCCAGGACGAGGCTCAGGGCGCCCATGAGGGTGGGCTCGGGGCCGAGCGTGGAGGCGATGATCTGAGTGGAAGGTAGACCGCGACAAATCGTCGCTTCGACGGTCTTTTGAATGTCGGTCGAGATTACAGGCCACGCGCGCACGATCGGGCCGCCGACAATTACTGCCTGCGGCGCGAGACCGCGGATCAGGTTCGCGATGCCGATCCCGAGATAGTAAGCAGTCTCTTTTAGCGCGGTGCGAGCAGCGCCATCGCTGCGCAGCGCCATGTCGATCAGGTCGCCGAAGGTTGTAGTGGATTTTCCGTTTCGGCCACTCGAAAGATCTTTGAAGCGCGCCAGCGCCGAGCGTTCTGAAGCAAACGCTTCCCAACACTCGCGACTTCCTGAAGCGCACGCCACGGGGGCGCCCTGTCCGATCGTCATGTGTCCGAACTCACCTGCCGCGCCATTCTCTCCGCGATAGACCTGACCATCGAAAATTATCCCGGTGCCGACGCCGGTCTCCACCAAAACGAGAATGAAATCGCGCACTTCCCTGATCTCAGGACGGCCGAACCATAACTCAGCTTGTGCGGCAGCGTTCGCGTCGTTGTCCATCGTCACGGGCAGTCCGGTTGCTTCACTGATCTCGCTCGCCAGCGGTAGATCGCGCCAATTGAACGTCGGGATGAATAGCTCTTTGCCTTCCGGATCGACGAGTCCGGGGAGACTGACGCCGATGCCTTCGATGGTGCCGTTGTTTCGTTTTATGAACCTCTGCGCGCAGTCGATGATCGCTTGAGTTGTCTTAGCGGCGTTGGGGTTAGTTTCAAACTGTTCCTGATCCAACACGCGTCCGGCGAGATCGCTTGTCGCGACGATCGTGCGTGTCGTTCCGAGATCTACGCCAATCGCGACAGCGTCCGCGGTACGAAGTGACAACAAAACTGGAGGTCGACCACCGGTTGACTCGCCACTCACTTCCTCGATCAGTCCATCGACCCGCAACTCCTCAACGATCAGCGAAACTGTCGAACGTTGCAGCGCCGTTTCGTGGGCGATTTCGGCGCGCGAGATGGGGCCTCGCTCGCGAACGTAGTTCAACACGATCTGGCGATTGATGTTGCGGATCGTGTTGGAACGAGCCACATTTGCTCTCTTTAGGTCGATTCGTCGCATATCGCAGCCGCCGGGTCGCGTCACCTTGGAGGGTAAGAAGTTAGAAGCAACGGGGCCAGAACTCAAACGGGAAATCGATAAGAATAATTAGTACATAGCTAAGAATCCGTCAACACCCATTGTGGATTAGCCGCAAAAAGGCACAAAAAACACAAATGAGTGCGTTATACTGCCGCCACACAAAGTGGGAGGTCTTGTATGAGTAAATACGTGTTAGTCGCACTTCCCCTGATCCTGTTTTCAGTCACCCCTGTATTCGCGCAAGGCAGTAGTGGTGCTCCACCTCCGAGCAATCGAGTCAACGCCGAACGCGTTCGCCAGCAGGAGATGAGTCGTCGTGAGTACCAGCTAAGAAATTTCGGGACGGAACCTGGCGCGCCGAAGGATAAACGAGAGCTTGAAGCTTTGATGGCTCAGACTGAAGAGGACTTCAATCGCATCCTCACGCTTCACAATGAGATCGCACGCGCCCTCACCTCCAAAAACGAGCTCAACTATCAATTCGTTTCGGAAGCAACCGCCGAGATCAAGAAGAGAGCGAGCCGGGTGCAACACTCGCTTGCTTTAGGTTTGTCTGCTGAAGAAGCTGCCGAGCTCGGAAAATCAAAGGACGAGCCGATCAAAGATTCTTTGATCAAACTCTGCAACGAGATTAGAAGCTTTGTGACCAATCCATCGATCGCGAATCCGAACACGATCAATGCGGAACAGATGACCAAAGCCCGCCGCGACCTCGAAAGCGTGATTCAACTCAGCGGGCGCATCAAGAAAGACGCCGACAAACTGCAACACTGATGAACACGGATTTATGACGGATTTGGTCGCGTGAAAACGATGGGTTCTTGAGTGGTGATTCCTTTTCCTTCCTGGACCACAATACTCTGGTTGGGTTTGATGTTGGGGATCGTCTCTTTCTGATTTCCCGGCCACGTGATCTCGAGCGTGAGAGTTGTTCCTTCTTCCGGTTTGCCTAAGCCAAACGTCAAAGGCAATTCAGACTGCGAACAGTAACTCGATCCGGTGCGCACCATGCCGAACAGCGTCCTGCCCTTCGACGTTTTGACGACGACTTTCGCGCCGATGCCGTCGCGATTTGATCTGGCGCCGACTGTCTTCACGCGCAGCAAGTCGTTCTGATTCGCGTTCTCGTTACGCAGCAGTCGTGCGGGTCCGTTGTTTGTCGTGACCAGCAGATCCAGATCGCCGTCGTTGTCAAAGTCGCCGTAAGCCGCGCCGCGTCCGACGATCGCGCGATTCAGAGCACGCCCGAGTTTAGCAGTTACTTCTTCAAACTTTTTCTTGCCCTTGTTGCGGAAGAGATGTGGCGGCTGCGCGTACTTGACCGTCGGTTGGACCACGCTGATGTCGTCGGAAACGTGACCGTTGGCGGCGAAGATGTCGAGCAGGCCATCTAGATCGTAATCGAAGAAGAAACACGCAAACGTCAGCGACTGCGCCGACATTTTTCCGATCCCCGATGCGGGCGCCTCATCAGTAAATAGCCCGGAGCCATCGTTGTGATACAAGGCGATGCTCTCGTTCGTGAAGTTGCCGATGACGATGCTTTGTTTGCCCGAGCCGTCGTAATCAGCAGCGTCAACGCCCATGCCCGCGCGTGCCGTGCCTGACTCGCTGAAAGCAACGCCCGCGATCACTGCGTTGTCGGTGAACGTGCCGTTGTGGTTGTTGCGATAGAGTTTGTTGGGTTCAGTGTCGTTGGCGACGAAGAGATCCATCCAGCCGTCGTCGTCGTAATCGAGTAGAGCGACGCCGAGTGTCTTGCCTGCCGGATCGTTGAGACCGGCGCGCGCGGTGACGTTCTCGAAAGTTCCGTTGCCGCGGTTTTTGTACAACGACGGGCTCTGGCCCTTGTAAGTTTGCGGCGTGCAATAGGATTTGTTTTTGTTGTCGAGGGTGCAATATTGATCGGTCTGCACTGACCACTCGACGTAGTTGCCGACAAACAGATCGAGCTTGCCGTCGTTATCGTAGTCAAACCAAGCTGCACTGGTTGAGAAGCCCGGATCGCCGACGCCGGCGCGCGCGGTGACGTCTGCGAACTTTCCACCACCGAGATTGCGGAAGAGACGATTTGGACCAAGACACGTGATGTAGATGTCTTCGTTGCCGTCGTTGTCGTAATCGGCGACGGCGACGCCGAGGCCGTACATCTCGACGCCGAGACCTGCCTGCTGTGTTACGTCTGTGAAGGTGCCGTCTTTGTTGTTGTGATAGAGCGCGGGAAATGATTTGCGTTTCTTGTTCTCGGGCCAGTCCATTGAGTTGACGAGCAGGATGTCCTGCCAGCCGTCGTTGTCGTAGTCGAGAAATGCGCCGCCTGCGCCGATCGTTTCGGGGAGATATTTTTTGCCGAAGGCGCCGCTGTTGTGTTTGAAGCGGATGCCTGCTTCGGCGGTGACGTCGGTGAATTCGATCGCGCCGGAGGGGCGTGGTGGCGTCGGGCTCGGCGATGGAGAGGCGACGGCTACTTGTTCAGCGGCGGGGTTCGCGGCAGGCGCAGTCGGAGCCGCCTGTTTGCACGACGTCAGCAGCAGGACGACACAAAAAAAAATCCAGCCACAAAAAGGCACAGAAGGCACAAATGTCTTCCGAAAATTAAAAACACTCATGCAGGCTGTGACTCTTTAACAGTAATTGAACGCTGCGACTCGAACCAGATCTCGATCAACATCGCTGTTGGTCCAACAAGGAACAGCGCGTACAGCGGTGCGTAGACCACGTGATTCAGACGCAGCAGCATCTCCACAAACGCCACGATGAACACGACGATGCACTGCCACTTCTTCGACTTCACCGTCGTCTTCGGATCCGTAATCATGAAGAACACGAAGAGCTGGTACATCGGCCCGGTGATTGGCGAAATCTCGGAGCTCCACGGGTCTCCCGTAATCCAACTGCGCAGAACCGCAAATGCCAGAAACGAAAGCACATAAGTCACGCTGATGTGAATTCGTTTAGCGCGCCAGATGATCACCGATCCGAGTGTCCAGATGACCAGCAACGGCCAGATGAAGTTGCCCCATTGAATCGTCAGCGCCGCCACTGTCTCAGGCGCGAGAAACAGCAACACGCAGATGCCGAAGTTTGACGGATTCCAAAGATGCCGGCCCTTTACTCGCAGCACATACTTCGACATGATTGAAATCACGCTGCACAAAGCGAAAGGCCAGTACGCAGGTGAGCGAAGCAGAATGCCGACGCTGATGCCGGAGATGTACGCGCTTGCTAAGTTGATCCACTTGCCGAAAAAGATTCGACCAAGCACGAGCTCCGCCACGAGTGCGGAGACGATCGCGAGCGCCGTCCTTTCATAACTTTCGAGGATGCCATAGGCCAGGTGGCCCACCAGCAGAATCGTCGTGATGAAAAGCGGCGGCAGGTAACGATTGTCTAAGGAGAACTTTCTCCGCGCCGGGACCGCTGGAGCGCCGACAGCCGTTTGGCTCATGCTGACTCCTTAATCTTATAGACTTGCCCGGCGACGGGTTTTTGAATCGTCTGCATATTTCCTGAAGGCCAGCGAATCTCCGCTTTCTCGATTTGCGGGTTTTTGCCGAGACCAAAATGTAACCGCCGATCGTTCTGCGAGCAAAAGCCACTGCCGCCCGAAACCTGTTGCACTTGCTGATGCCCGTCCCAGAACAGTCGCACTTCCGCTCCTATCGCGCTGCGATTACTCTGCGCGCCCTCAAGCTCAAAACCGATCCACTTGTTCTCGGGAGTCACGTTGTTTTTGTAAATCAGCAAAGGTCCTTTTTGATTTGCAACTACGACGTCGAGCACGCCACGATTCCATAGATCGACGAGCGCCACCGCACGCCCGTCAAAGACATCACTCGCTCCAACCGCCTGCGCCACGTTTACAAACCTGCCCGTGCCGTCGTTGAGCCAGACTCGTTTCTGCTGATAACCGGACAAGCTGCGACCGTCCATCGCGGGCCAGTGCGCTGCGTCGGAAATGATCGTCGAGTTGCCGCCCGCGATCTTCGAGAAGTCGTACCAGTAGTTCTGATTGCGATCGGCGGAGACGTAACCATTAACAAGATAAAGATCGAGCGTGCCGTCGTTGTTTAGATCGCCAAACTGAGCGCCAAAACTCCAGCCGCCGATCTCAACGTCCATCGCGCGCGCGAGGTTGTCATACTCGAGCGCATCGCCATTTGTACCTTCGCGCGGCACCCAAAGGTTGTTGCCCTGGATCAGGATGCCTTCTTCGGAAATATTTGAAACGTAGATCGAGTAGCGGCCCTGGTTGAGTATGTCTCCAACAGACGCACTCATCCCGCTCTTCGGCGAGAAGCCGACTCCGGTCTGTTTGCCGGCTTCGCGAAACTGTTTGCCGTCGTTGAAGTAGAGCTCGGAGATACCGTAATCGTTCGCGATGAAGAGATCCTGATTGCCCGTGCCGCGCAGGTCTGCAACGGTCGTGGCGAGCGCCCAGCGTCTCGTGTCGATGCCGACTTTTTGACTGACTTCTTCGAACGATCCGTCGCCGAGATTTCGGAAGAGATACTTGCGCCCGCCGTTCTGCGCGTATTCAAAACTTTCCGGCATCATGCGAGTGTTCTTAAGGTGCCAGAGGTCTACGTCTTCCGCGTAGTAGCCGCCGAGAAACAGATCTAGGCGCCCATCGCGATCGTAGTCGAACCAAACGGCGGTGTTGGCGTTGACCCACGAAGGAAAACCAGCCTTGTCAGTTACGCGCGTGAATTTCTGTCCGGCGTCGTTATGAAAGAGCTCGGGCTTCCCCCACTTGTAGACGAAGAGATCTTCGTAACCATCGTTGTCGTAGTCTCCCCAAACCGAACCCATCGAGACGCCGGTGCCGAGTTGATTCAGATCCGCTAATCCGACGTCCGCTGCAACATCCGTAAACGAACCATCCTGGTTGTTTTTGAAAAGCGAGTTCTTACTTCCCTCGCCGCTGTTGGTCACGTAGAGATCCGGCCAACCATCGCGATTGAAATCGACAACGGAAACCGCCGCTCCCATCGAAGCAACTTGCGGCATGATGTGATCGAGTCGATGGTCCAGCGTCGGCGCCTGGTGCGTGAAGTTGATTCCCGAAGTCTTCGCTACTTCCTGCAAATGAAAACCATAGCGGCTCAGTGCTGCGGTTTCACCGAGACTGCTGTTCATTCGCTCGCGGCGAGCAGCGATTCGCTTCATGACCAGCGGCACCGCCAGCAGAGCTATAAAAACTATGACGAGAACGATTCTCGCCATCTTGCGGCCACTCATTTCCTCTGTTTCGACCTCAGTGCATTTTGAAAGACGTCGGGCGTGACGTAGCGCGTATGATAGTTTTGCCAATCTTCAGGATGCTGTTGATACACCCATTCATCCTCAAGCCTGCCCGGCGGAGTTGTGTATTCGTTTTTAGCGTGATATGGCAAAGGCAGCACGGTTTTGGAAAACGTGGAATTGTAATCTCCATCCTTTATCCAGCCGTCGCCCACTATCACGTAGTCGCGCACCCAGCCTGTCGCTGGTGGCGGTTGCGCTGCGAAGCGGAACGACATCTCATCGCCCGCGTTCATGATTACGTACCGGTCATCCGCCTGCTTCAGCAACTCGCGCACGTCGCCGAAGCGCGTATAGTAGCCGATGAGATCCCGCCAGATCTGTTTTGAAGCCGAGAGGTGATTATAGTCCGGTAGTTCCGGCGAAGAATCATCCTTTCGGTTGATAACGGAGTAACCACGATGATGCAGATCCGCCACTTCGGGGTCCAGGCGCGTGGTTTTTAGCTCAGCGTTCGGAATTCCGACTGCCCACTCGAGCGAATCCCAGTAAACCTCGAGATTGGTGCGTAGGCGCAGGCGGCGCGGAATGCCCGTTGGAAATACGTCCGTCAGATCAAACAAGCAGATCTTCTTGCGTCCCGCAGGGAAACCCATGTTTGGCCGCACCACTCGCCAGCCGCCTTTTCCATCCGGAATTTCTAAACTCAGGGGTTTCGCCTGTTCTTGTTGTCCCTGGCTGATCGCTACGTTTATTGAAGAGTCGGTTGGGTGCATCCAGCCATTTGCAATCAACCAGAGCGGACCGCTGGACGGCGCGTCGTTACCCAGATCGATTTCCACATAGTGATCACGAGTCACACCTTGATAGCGGCCGCGCCCGAAGGTATCGAGATAAATTCCGTCGAGAGTGTTTACGATACTGGTGACGTCCTGGCCGTTGTCGTCGATGGCCCGCCCGATCTTGCGAGGTGTGGAGACAGTCGTGACTGCCAACTTCGCAGCCGGAATCACGAAGCGTTCGTCAACGAATATTTCCGTGTTCTCGGGATGATCGACAACCATCAGGCGAAGGTGATCGTAATAGTAAGTCTCCCAGAGCTCGGCAGTGATTCGTAAGTCGTAATAACCATCGTGCGGCACCAGTTGATCGCGACCGATCTTGTACCACTCTTCTGTCGCTTCGACGCGCGCTGTTCCCAGCGTGTTGATGCGCAAACCAATCGCGGAGCTCCACGGCACCGCATCCTTGACGAATTCCATCTGCTTGCCGTTGTAAGCAAAGAGAAATGGGCACGAGCCTTTCAAACGTTGCTCGGTGACGATTTCCTGGTCGGCTTTGATTTCGAAGTCAGCGCGGACGGAGCCGTTGGGCCAAACAACGCGAATCACATCGGTGCTGGTTTGCTCGCCGAGTCCGAAGTGAAGCACTGGACCGGTGATGGGTTGCTTCTGGACCAGCAGACCGGAACGGATCTCCATCTCGCCGCCGACGCCAAACGAGTTGATGCGCTGATCGCCGGTGGCCTGAACAGAGCGCGGACGGACCTTTTGCCAGTGATAATTTGTTGTGCCGCGATTGATTGCCCGAACCGGCCGGCCTTCGTGATCGATGCCCAGCAGATCCAGTCGTCCGTCGCCGTTTACATCCGCAATATCAACCACGCGCTGGAGATCAGGCCGATTCGCAGGAAATACGTCCTTCTCCTCCCGCATAGAAATGTCGGTTCCAACCACAAAATCCAGCGCGCCGTTATTATCAAGGTCCGCAGACAGCATATTAGGCGCATTCGGAAGGTAATGAGAGAGCTCCTGCTCCTCCCATCCGCGATCTTTCTCCGACAGGCGTACGAGAGCTCCATCCTTTCGCACGGCGGCCAGATCCAGCACGCCGTCGTCATTGAGATCGGCCAAACTAATAGCGCTAGGGTTATCTACGGGTCTGGCTCGCTCAATAAACTGTCCCTGACGTTCATTAGTAAAGATGTGGAGTTGTCCGGAGCCGTCGAGCAAAGCCGCGTCGGGATCTCCGTCGCCGTCGAGGTCGCCCCAGACGAAATCCCTGATTCCGGAGATCGACGAAAAGACGTCCATCTGTTGAAATGTGCCGTCGCCGTTGTTTCGCAAAACTGTTGGCTTGAGTTGACTAGATCCAAGAACGATGTCCAGATCGCCGTCCGCTTCGATGTCGGCAGCCCAGGCGCCGGAGTAGCTTCCATTTATGATTGCGGGCGGCAATTTCGTCGCCGTAGTCACGTCAGTAAAAGTCGTTGGATTCTCCTGTTTGTACAGACGCACACCGCCAGCACCTGCGAGGACAAGATCCGTTTTGAAGTCGTAATTGAAGTCTATTGATAAGATGGGGTGTCCTGGCGGCACATCAGAGTCTTTGCCGGGAAACGGGAGGGTTGCGCCACTATCCAGCCGAACTTCTTTGCGAGTCAACGTGGCAATCACGGGGTTACCCTCGCCAGTCAACCAGATCGCGCTAACCCAATCCGCTTTATCCGTAGCACTCAAAGGCTCAATTGTGAATTTAATTCCCATGTCAGCCAGGGCTGTTTTGAAGACCGGTGACTCCAACCGCAAGAAACGACTCAACGGCACCGCTTCTTCACCGGGCTGCGGTTTGATTGCCGCGAGATCGCGCCGGTATTCGGGAACCCGCACCAGCACGTTGCGCAGAAAACTCGTGCGCGTGGCCGCCGCTGCTGCATCGCCGGCTTGTGCTGCTGTGTCGAGTGCTGTCACTTGCGCGCGCACTTCTTCCGGCCACGCGGATGAACGAGCAACGATTTTTGCAACCGATGATTTGAGCGTTTCGGCGTCGCCTCGCCTCGCGGCAGCGCGACTCAGTTCGACCAACGCGGCGATGTTGTCGGGCTGCGCTGCCAGGATTTTTTGAATGAGTTGTTGAAATTCTGTTTGGTCGCCCTGGCGTTCGACTTCCTCGGCGAGTTTGTAGATCGCGATCAAATTGTTCTGGTCCAACTCGACTGACTTGCGCAGTTCGTTGATAGCTTCCGCTGTGTTGCCGCGGCTGCTCTCGAGCAGGCCGATGAGATAATGAATTTCGCTGTTGTCGGGTGCGAGATCGCGGGCTTTGTGGAGTCGTTCGGCGGCGACGTCGTAGTTTCGTTGTCGCAGTGCGAGCAGTCCCCAGTTGGCCCAACCCGCAGGTTCGCCCGGAGCGAGCTGCGTAAACTGTGCGAGCTTCGCGTCGGCCTGCACGTCGTGTCCGACCTGGAGCGCAGCGAGGCCGATGTAGAAGGTGCGAACCAGCTCGTTGTATTGCGGCGATGATTTGGTTGGGAGATTGCCCGCGCGCTGGCAGGCGCTGACGGCAAACAACAGCGCGAGCAGAATCGTGATTTTCTTTTTGATCATAGGTCCTATAGGACTTATAGATCCTATATTTGCGCGTTTTCTGGAAACTCCGCACAATGTAGCACAATGAGATCTAAAACCGGCCTGCTGGTGCTGGCGCCAGCACTCGTTATCCTGACAGCAATTTTATTAATGAGCCCGCAAACGGCTCACGTGCAAAACGAACCCAAACCAAACGCCCGCGAAGAGGCGTATCGCGCGAACAATATCGGCGTCGCGCTGCTCGAGCAGTTCAAGTACAAAGAAGCAGCGGATGCGTTTCGTCGTGCGCTACAGCTCGCGCCCGACCTCGCGCTCGCACGCATCAATCTCGGCATCGCGCTCTTCAACATGCCTGACCTGCCCGCGGCGCAAAAGGAGTTGCAAGCTGCGAGCACAGTGGCGCCATCAGCACCGCAGCCGCTTTACGTTTTAGGTCTCGCGGCCAAGACGCAGAACAAACCGGAAGAAGCGATCGTCGCGTTTCAAAAGGTGCTGCACATCGATCCGAACGACGTGGGCGCGAACGTAAACCTCGGCCAGCTTTATGCACAGCAGCGCAAGTATCCGGAAGCGATTGCGGCGCTCCGGATCGCCGTGGCTGCAGAGCCTTATAACGCCACGGCTCTCTACAATCTCGGAACGTCGTTGATGCGTTCCGCGCAAAGGGAAGAAGGCACGAAGGTGATCGCGCAGTTTCAGGAGCTGCGTAACCGCGGCACCGGTACGACCCTCGGCACAAACTATCTCGAACAAGGCCGGTATGCCGAAGCGATCGCGTCAACGGGCGCCGAGCCTGACCTGGTTGACAAACGAACTCCGGAAGTCGTCTTCAAAGATGCGACCGAGACTGCGTTGCCGCCCGCGGGCGAGTGGCCGGCTGAGGCAACCACCGGCGCCGCTTTACTATTTGATTATGATGGCGATGGCGACTTGGATTTGCTCGAAGTCGCCGGAAACCGGCAACGCCTCGCGCGTAACGATAGCGGGAAGTTCACCGACGTCACCGCGCAATCGGGAGCACTCTTAAAGACCGCAGCAGCGTCAGGAACCGCAGCCGTCGCGGGCGACTACGACAACGATGGACGGCCGGATCTCTTCATTCTTCGACAAGGCGCGAGCACGCTCTACCACAACGACGGCAAAGGAAGTTTTTCAGACGCAACTGCCGCCGCAAAGATCTCGACACCTGCGAATCTTTCAACGTCCGTAGCGTTTGTCGACGTCGATCACGATGGCGATCTCGACCTTTTGCTCGCCGGTGAAGGATACCTGCTGCTGCGAAACAACGGCGACGGCACGTTTAGCGATCAGACCGCGGCCGCGAAACTCTCGGACAAAGTTTCGGCGCACGCGATCGTCCCGACTGACTTCGACAACCGTCGCGACATCGATCTGCTGGTTGCTTCGACGGAAAAGATTTCGCTCTGGCGCAACATGCGCGATGGAACGTTTCGCGATGTTGCTACCGAAGTCGGTATCACTCGCAAAGGTGCTACGAGTGTCGCCGCGGGCGATGTGAACAAAGACGGTTTCACTGATTTCTATTTCGCGGCTCTAAACGATACGGCAGGCGAATTCGCGCTTAGCAATGGCAAAGAGCGTTTCCAGCTTACGCGAGCTGAAGGCGGCAGCAACGCGTCGCAGTTTCTCGACTACGACAACGATGGCTTGCTCGATCTCGTTTCGATCGCTCAGACGCAATTGCGCGTCCTGCGAAACACCGGCGATGCGTGGACGGACGTGAGCAGCAAAGCCACGCAGGGATTAACAGCAAGCAGCGGCAAGCGAGCGCCGGTGCTTCTGTCCGGCGATCTCGACGGCGACGGCGATACTGACATCATCTTCGGAACTCCCGGCGGCGGTTTGAAGTTTGCCCGCAACGTCGGCGGCAACGCCAATCGTTCCCTCCGCGTGAATCTCGCCGGCAAAGTCAGTAACCGCAGTGGTGTGGGCGCGAAGATCGAAGTGCGGGCAGGCAGCCTCGCACAGAAACTCGAAACGTACTCCGCTTCTCCTGCTCCTGCTCCGGCAGACGTTGTTTTTGGTCTCGGCAAGCGCACGACCGTCGATGCGGTGCGCGTCTTGTGGCCCGCGGGAATCGTCCAGGCTGAAACAGAGATCGCGAAGTCGCCGATCACGCTTACCGAGTTGGACCGCAAACCGTCTTCGTGTCCTTATCTATACGTTTGGAACGGCGAACGTTTTGTATTCGTCACCGATTTCATGGGCGGCGGTGAGATGGGCCATCTCGACGCGCCGGGTGTTTACAACAAGCCGGATCCGGATGAGTACGTTCGCATCAGCGGCGACTTATTGCGGGAGCGCAACGGGCGTTATGAGCTGCGCGTGACTAATGAGCTCGAGGAAGCTTTGTTCCTCGATCACGTTCAGTTGATCGCCGTGGCGCATCCGCAGGACACGGAAATTTATCCAAACGAAGGACTGACGGAACCGCCGCAGCCTTTCAAGATCTACTCGACGCGCAACGCTCGCCCGCCCCTCGCGGCGGTTGACGATCACGGGCACGACGTTCTTTCGCGCATCTCACGCGTGGACCGCGAGTATCCCGACGATTTCCAACTGCAACCGATTCGCGGTTATGCAAAGGATCACGAGCTGACGTTGACGCTCCCTCCTAATCCTTCTCCTCGCACACGCTTGCTGCTGACAGGGTGGACCGACTACGCATGGTCCAGCGACAACCTCGCCGCTTCTCAAAGCGGAAAGGCTTTGACCTTGCCTGCCCTTCAAGTAAAAGAACAAGGACGCTGGCGCACAATCATCGAAAACATCGGCATTCCGGTTGGTCGACCGCAGACAGTCGTCGCAGAAATTCCGGGCAAGTTTCGGGAGGTGCGCATCGTTACCAACATGCGCATCTACTGGGATCAGATCCTCGTCGATACTTCCGGCGGCAACTTCCCCATGCGATTGACGCGACTCGATCCGTCGGTTGCTGACCTCCGCTGGCGCGGTTTCTCTCTGGAACATTCTCCGGACGGACGGCAACCGTTGACCTACGATTACAAGCAGGTCTCTTTTACGTCGCCGTGGAAAGTCATGACGGGTCGCTACACCCGCGAAGGTGACGTGCGCGAGTTGGTGCTTCAATCGGACGACATGTTTGTAATTTCGCGACCGGGTGATGAGCTGAGCTTATCGTTTGCTGCAGACAAGCTACCGCCATTGCCAAAGGGTTGGAAGCGAACGTTCCTGCTCTACGCGGATGGATTCAGTAAGGAGATGGACATCAACTCGGCGAGCCCCGATCAGGTTGGACCACTGCCGTTCCACGGCATGAGCGGCTATCCATACAAGTGGCCCGAACGATATCCGTTGACTGAGAAACGGCAAAGATATTTGGAGAAATACAATACCCGCATCGTCACTTCGGCGGTGGAAAGAGTTTTAGCCACAGATGAACACAGATAAAGACGGATTGAGATACTCAGTTGCGGCGTGCCAGACGGATAACGCGAATCCGATCGATCGGCGCGGGATGCGCGCGAACACGGATCGCATGCTTTCGATGATCGATTCGGCGGTGGCGGGCGCGGCGCCGTTTCTGCCGGTGCGCCTAGTGGTGTTTCCGGAGTTTGCGCACGCGGCGCCGGTATTCGCGACGGCTGCGGAGTTAATTGAGAAGCTTGCGATCCAGATCCCGAACGAACACACCGAACGACTGCAGCAGAAAGCGAAGGAATACGATATATACATTCAAAGTGGGTCGATGATCGAGGTCGATCCGAAGTGGCCGGGACACGTCTTCAATGCTACTTGCCTCATCGGTCCGCAGGGCGTGCTCTACAAGTATCGCAAGGTGAACACGTGGATTCCGTACGAGGTCCACACCAGCCCGCACGATCTTCCCGATTATGACGAGCCGCTGTTTCCGGTCGCCGACACACCTATCGGGCGCATCGGTTGCGCGATCTGTTACGACTGGTTGTTTCCTGAAGCGATGCGACAGTTGGTGGCAAACGGCGCGGAGGTTTTGGTACGCGTGTCTGCTTACATGGATCCGTGGGGCGCAACTGAGCCGATGAGTTGGTGGACGATCGTTAATCGTTGTCGCGCGTTAGAGAACATCGCGTACGTGGTGGCTGCGAACCAGGGCGCGAGTCTCAAGCACTATCCGCCTTACTCGTGGCCCGGCGGCAGTCAGGTAGTCGATTTCGATGGGCGCATGCTGGCAGAAGCGTCACCGGGACCAGGCGAGCGGATCGTCGTCGCGCCGATAGATATCTCCGCGTTGCGACATGAGCGTGCCGTTCGTCGTGGTCATCACATGTTGGCCCATCTGCGAACCGAAGCTTATCCCGTCTATCAAAAACACCAGTACCCTCCCCACGACAACTCGACAGAGTTGAGCTACGAGAAGAACAATCTCTTGATTGACGAAGCCAAACGAAGACTCGAGGATTAAACCTTCAGGAAGATTCGCCGGTGATAGAGAATCCACATCAGACCAAGGCAAACAAGGACGAAGGTGATAGCAAACGCGAGTGAGGCGTTGACGGGCGACGCCCATGACGCAAACACGTGATCGTAAATCCAGCCTCCGAGCGATCCGTCTCCTACTGGGATCAATCCGAGCAGTTCGGCAATCAAATCTGCCACGACGTACAGCGCAATCGCGTTGAGTCCAAAGACCTCAAACGGTTTCGCCCACCTGCGATAGCCTTTGATGTCGATGATCCAGTAACACAGCGCCAGGAACTGTAGCGCCAGTCCGCCCGTGAAAAGCACGTACGAACTGGTCCAAAGCGCCTTGTTGATCGGGAAGAACGCATTCCACGCCCAGCCAATCGCCACGCAAATGGCGCCCACGACAAACATCCCTGCCGCTTTTTCAATGCGCGACTTCTCTGTGCGCAGCCACTGCCCGGTCAAGACACCAATCAACGTCGTCGCGATCGCGGGAATGGTGCTCAATATACCTTCCGGATCGTAAACCTTCGCCTGCGCCCAAACGTGCTTTCCGAAGACGACGCGATCGACGTACGAAGGTAGGCTTCCTTCTTTCGTGAGATCGCCGGCAGCGTAACCCGGCGCCGGAATGAGCCTCACGAGCAGCCAGTAAAAGATGAGCAGGCCGATGATGATCGCGATCTGAGTTCTGACTTTCGTGTTGAGAAAGATGATTGAAGCGAAGAAGTAACAGACGGCAATTCGCTGCAACACACCCGGAATGCGAAGCTCGGCAAGGCCGAAGTCGGGAAACGCATTCAAAAACAGTCCAATTGCGAAAATGATCAGCGTGCGTTTGACGATCTTCACGTAGAGGTCGCGCGTGCTGCCGCCACTTTCAAGACGTCTGCCGAAAGCGAGCGGGATGGCGATGCCAACGATGAACAGGAAAAACGGAAAGACCAGGTCGGTGGGTGTCCAGCCGTGCCATTGCGCGTGTTCGAGCGGCCAGTAGATGTGTTCCCACGAGCCGGGATTGTTTACCAGGATCATCCCGGCGATCGTAATGCCGCGAAACACGTCGAGCGACACGAGCCGGTTGCTATCGGTCGGAACGGTTGATGTTGGCATCGGCGGCGAATTCTGCCACAAAAAGGCACAAAAGTCACAAAAAGCAGCTTAGCCGGATTTGATCGAGATCAGCGTGAGACCGTAGTCGCGCACGCGCGCCAGCAACCCGTGGAGCGCGGCCTGGTCTGCCACGACGCCGGAAATCGTGGTCACGTTGTCGTGCCCGGTAATGCTCATGCCGTCAAACAACTCAATCCATCCCGCGTCCAGGTTTCCTTTGACCTGGATCTCGTAAAACGTTTGGTCCAATTCTTTCATCATGATTCAAACTTCCTCGACCTCAAATACTCAGCAACGTTACCCGCCGAAATCTCCGACGAGATAAGCGCGATGTGATTGTCAGGCCGTAAAAAGACACAGAACTCATTCTCCTTCTCAAAAATCTCGCTGACACGTGCGTCGATCGGTATCAACTGGCAGTCAGCCAAACGTCCGAACCTGCGCTCGAACTCGCTGCACGTCTCCGCGCGATCGTTGTTCGAAAAAATCAGCAGGTGAAACTTCGGCGCGTTCAGCTTGTTGAAGATGCTCCGCCCATCCACCAGGAAATAAGGAAGGCGATCGCCGGCTTTGACGTGTTCCGGTTCGTCGTCAGTGTGTTGGCTGAGCACGTCGTCGCGATAGTTGATTCCGATCTGCGAGATCAATGGAAAGACTCGCTTACTCACCATTTCCAGGCTGGCGACAAAGCCGGCAATCGGCGGAAAGATCGTGGTGCGAATAAAACTCATCAGCCAGTCTGAACCAGCGGCAAGCTCAAACATGCGATCGGTTGTTTCGAGCAGCCGCTTCGCGTTTGCGAGTCGTTCTTCGTTGTAGGTGTCCAGAAGCGTTTCGTCGGCCTCGCCTTTGATCACCATCGCCAGTTTCCACGCGAGGTTGTAAGCGTCCTGGATACCGGTGTTCATACCCTGCGCGCCTGCCGGGCTGTGAATGTGCGCCGCATCTCCCGCGAGAAAACATCGTCCTTTAGAAAACTTGTTGACGCGCCGCGAGTGAACCTTGTAAAGCGAGAACCAACGCACGTCAGAAATCTCGAGCGACAGTTTGGCTTGCTCCTTTATCTCCTGTTCGATCTCTTCGTAGACCACTTCACCTTGCTCCTCGTTTTTGCTTTCGGGAAAGGTGCCGACGATTCGATAACGATCTTCTCCGGGCATCGGGAAGAATGCGACGAACACTTCTTTCGCGAGGCAAACGTGCAGCGCGTCGTGCGGCAGTTGCCAGTCAACGCGTGCGTCGGCGACGTAGAACAGCCGCTCGAATGTGCTGCCTCCGAAGGTCAATCCGAGTCCATGCCTGACGGGACTGCTCGCGCCATCGCAACCGGCCAGGAATTTCCCCTTAATCGTTTGCGACTCGCCGGAGGCGGATTTGATCTGGGCAGTCACGCCTGTTTCATCCTGCGAAAAACTCTCGAGCTCCGTTTGCCAGAGCACGTTGCGGTTGTGACTCTTGACGAACTCGTAGAGCAGTTCCTCATTCTTGCTCTGCTCGAGCATCAGCATGTAGGCAAACTGGCTGAGGTCCTTGCCGAAGTTTGCGAGGTGCATCTCACCGCGCACTTCGCCGCCTTCGATTAGCCTCACCCGGCTTGCGATCGTGCCGCGCTCGATAGCCGGCTGCGCGAGTCCTAATTGGTCGTAAATCTCGAGTGTCCGAGCCTGGACGCCGATCGCTTTTGAAAAAGGTGTGACGGTCGCGTTCTTGTCCACGATGACAAAATCGATTCCGTACCTGATGAGCTGGCAGGCGAGGGAAAGGCCCGTCGGGCCTGCGCCGATGATGATTACGTCCGTATTTATTGTCTGCATAAGTCAATAACTCCTCATCAAATGTCACCAACAAAATACCGCCTGACGCCCCCATCGTCATGGCCCGAAAGATGTATTTTGAGCCGCCGATGAACGCGGATAAACGCGGATCAGAAATTACACCTTTGAAATGTATCTTTCGGGATATGTGACTACACCCGCCTGTCTTTTATCTTCACGCCGCGTTGAGACAGTTCACAGCTAACAGGAGGAATCATAAATGAATACTTTCAAGAGAAATCGAGTGGTAATGGCCACCATCGGCTCGTTCGGCGACCTGCATCCCTACATCGCCCTGGCGCTGGAAATGAGGAAGCGCTACATCGAGCCCGTAATCGCCACCAGTGAAATCTACAGACAGCGGATCGAATCGCTCAATATCGAGTTTTATCCGATTCGACCGGGGATGCCGGAGCCGGAAACGCCGGAGTATATAAAGATGATGGACGGCGTCATCGATCCGAATCACGGCGCGGAATATCTCTACAAACGCATGCTCGTGCCGGCAGTGCGCGACATGTACGACGACCTGAGTTGGGCAATTGAAGACGCCGACTTGCTCGTCACTCATCCGATCGTGATTGCAGGTCCACTGCTCGCACAGAAGACCGGTATTCCCTGGATTTCTACGGCACTCGCGCCGGCTTCGTTGTCGTCGGCGTTCGATCCGTGGGTACCACCAAACGCTCCCTGGCTTGATAACGTGCTCAGAGCCAGCCCGTTTGCAGCGCGTCTTTTCCTGAAGTTCCTCAAGACTTTAACAAGCTCCTGGCTCGGAGAACTCTATGAGTTTCGTGCCGAGTTGGGCCTGCCGCGAGGCGAGCATCCGCTATTTGAAGGACAGTTTGCGCCGGACCTGAACCTCGCGCTCTTTTCAAATTTGCTGACCCAGCAGCAACCGGATTGGCCCGGGAACACAGTCGTCACAGGCTTTCCGTTCTACGACAAGAAAGATAACGCGCCGCCAGATGTGGATCTGCTGCGATTTCTCGGCAAAGGTCCGGCGCCGATTGTGTTCACGCTCGGCTCCGCCGCGGTCCACGTCGCGGGCGATTTCTATCGCGAGAGTATTGCCGCGGCCAAACTGTTGAAGCGCCGCGCCATATTGCTGGTCGGCAGCGATCAAAACAGACCAAAAGAGCCGCTTTCCGAAGACATCGAAGTCTTCAACTACGCTCCGCACGGTGAGCTTATGCCACGCGCGGCGGCCGTGGTCCATCAGGGCGGCGTCGGCACAACCGGGCAGGCAATGCGCGCGGGAGTTCCGACGATCATCGTGCCCTTTGCACACGATCAGCCCGACAACGCCGCGCGTGTGGAGCGACTCGGCATGTCTCGCACGATCTATCGCAATAACTACAAAGCCGAACGAGTAGCAAGTGAATTGAAGGAACTACTGGGCAATCCGTCTTATTTGCGGCGCGCCCGTGAAGTCGGCAGCCGTGTGCGCTCCGAGAGCGGTGCGGCACTGGCAGTCGATCTGATTCTTAACCAACTAAACGAAAGGAGCGCCAATCGTTTCGCCCTGCGAACCGTGGCCTAAGTGCAATGAAAAATAACAGAGGTAAAACAACCATGATGAAGATAGCCGGCCTGGCACTGATGCTTTCCTCCTGGACCATGGCGCACGGTCAACAGGACCAGAAATATGCGCAGGCAGTGAAACAAAACGCGATGGCGTTGCGCCAGTACACCTGGAAATCACAGACGCAAATCCGCAAAGACGGCGACGTTAAAGGCACCAAGTTGTTCACGAATCGCTACGCCGCCGACGGGACAGTCGTGCAGCTCTTGCTCGAAGAAAACTCGGCAAAGCTTCCGAAGTTTGGGATTCGTGGAATGGTCGCCAAAAAGAAGAAAGCTGAGGCGACGGAGCTGATTGAAGCGTTGCAGAGGTTTGCAAAGTCTTACGGCGAGCTGCCGCCCGCGAAGATGCAGGAGTTTATGACTAAAGCGACAGTCACGCTCGAAACTACGTCGCGACAGCCACTGCTGCGTCTCGAGAGCGCGAACGTCCTGCAACCGGGCGACTCGATGGTGGTGTGGCTCGATGCGAATACGCGACGGCAGCGGCGGATCGAGATCAACTCGAGTTTCGACGCGAAGCCGGTGCGGATCGTGACGGAATTCAGGGATCTGTTGAATGGTCCGACTTACATGGCGCGTTCAGTGCTCGATTACCCGTCGGAAGAACTGACGCTCACAGTGGAAAACTTCGAATACGAGCATTTGGCAATGGAGGACAGGATCAATGTGCAAATCCTGTCAGGCAATTAAACAATTCTGACTATTGAAGGAGAATGGCGATGAAAGCGATAAGAATGATGGGTGTATTGGGGATGTTGCTGGGCCTGCTGGTTATCTCGGCATCAGCGCAGACAGTGCAATCGGATTACGACAAGAGCTTCAGGTTTTCGGAATTGAAGACGTTCAGCTTCGCGACGCAGCGGCGAGGCGCGACCGACCCGCTCGCGGCTGACTCGTTGAACGACGGACGCATTCGGACGGGTTTGGAGTCGCAGTTGACAGCCAGTGGGTTCCGAATGGAAACCGAAAGACCCGACTTTGTGATTGCTTATTACGTGACCACGAAGAACAAGCTCAACGTGCAGGATTATGGCTATGGCCCACCGCGCTGGTTCGGCAGCCGCGACATTCGCGTGAACCAGTATCAGGAAGGCACGTTGATGGTTGATTTCATCGACACGAAGAACAACCAGGTGATTTGGCGCGGCCGCGCAAGCGGTACTCTCGAAATGAAAGGAGTTGATAAGAAGATCAGCAAGTCAGTGGAAAAGCTGATCAAACAATACATCAAAGACACGTCAAAGAAAGGATAAGCCACAAAAAGGCACAAAAGTCACAAAAAAGAGATTGGGGGAAATCACGGATCTCCCAATTTCTTTTATGTGACTTTGTGCCTTTTTGTGGCTAGACCAACACTTTCAAAGTCCGGGCGCGTTCGAGAGCCTGGGTGCGGCTGTGGACGTCGAGCTTCTGATAGATGTTGCTCATGTGGCGCTTCACGGTGCCGGCGGAAAGAAAGAGCTTGTCGGCGATCTCCTGGTTCGAGAGCCCGCGACCAACGTGCTGCAACACTTCCACCTCACGCTCGCTCAACGGATCTTCCGCGTACCACCACGGCAGCGCTTCACTTTCCGCTACAGCCATTCGCGCCGCCGGCACTGGGCCACTGGGCGCAAAAAGTTCCTTTAGTTTGACGACGTAACGAAGCAGCTCCGGCTTCTCGGATTCCCAACGTTTCCCCTTCTGTTTGAGCAACTCCAAAAGCAATTTCGAGAGCGGTTCGCCTTCGTCGACAAACGTGCGGACGAACGATTCCGGCTGGGCCAACACCAGCGCGCCTTCGAGCGCCTTTAGTCCCGCTGCTTCATCTTCCAGCGACTGGTACGCAAGCGATTGCAAGATCAGGATCTCTATAACGGTTTGTCCTCGGCTTCCTTCCTGCGCCGCCTTGAGCAAACGATTCAACAGCGGCAACGCCTGCTTCGCCTGTCCGCGAGCAATCAGCCAGCGAGCAAAAACGATGTGCGGAAACTCGTCTAAGTAGTGGACCTTGTCTTCAGCACTCAATTCCGAGCTCTGCGCCCACCGGTTCGCCGCCGACATTTCCTCGCCTCGCCGCAGCACCATATAAGCTTTCAACGCTTCCAGTTGCTTCTCCAACGGTTTGTTTCGAAGCCGGCTGGAGCGACGCAGCGCCTGGTCGATCAGAACGTCAGCCTGTGCGCTGTCCTTACACAAATCCAACATCAACGCGAGACTCTTCATGTTTTCCAGGACAAATCCGGAATAACTCTCGCGTCCCGTTTGGCGAATGAGCATCAGCGCGTCGTTGAGGTGAGTTTTCGCAGTCTCCAGATCGTTCTGTTCGCGATAGACGTCGCACAGAGAGATGTACGTATAGAGCAGTGTCTCGGGCCGCGTTTGTAAATGTTCCCGCGCAAACTGTTGCGCGGTTTCGAGCTCTTCCCCGGCCTCACGCAAGCGCCCCTGAAGCAGGCGCAGTAGTCCCAAAAGGATTTGTGCCCAAACTTGAAAGATCAGGTGATCTGCCTCGCGGTAGGCCGGCAATGCCTCCCGAAGCACCTTTTCAATTTCCCGGGTATCGCCGTGCAGACCGGTGAACCTGACTCGCGACTGCATAACTACTGCACGCTGTGGGATGTCGTCGGGCAGCAGAAACTCCATTGCTTTGTGACTGTATTCTTCCGCCTCCTTTGGCTGACAACGCGCGGCCGCGATGATTGACCGCGTCGTCCAAACGAGGCTCATCAGTTTCGTCCGTAAAGCCTCGTTTTCGGCCGTCTCGAGGATCTGAAGATACTTTTCGCCTTTGTCGTACTCTTCGTTGTAAATCAGCGCCGGGATGTAGAACGGGAACAACATGGGGCGCGTCCTGAGGGCAGCTTCAGGAATCACCTCGACCCAGTGTCTCAGCCGCTGAAAGCCGCCGATACTAATCTCATGAAATGCGATGGGTTCAATCAGATCGAGTGCACGATCCCACGCCTGGGCCGCGAGTGCGTAATGAATTGCCTCTTCTGTGAGGTTATTCGCTTCGCACCACTGGCTCGCCTTTAACTGCAACTCACGCAGCGCGCCCGGTTGCTTTTGTTTCAGCTTCAACCGCAACAGATCGGCGAACAGGTGGTGATAACGGAACCACTCGCCGCGGCCGTCCAGACGGATCAGAAACAGGTTGGCGCGTTCCAGTTGCTCGAGCGTTTCGTGGCTGCTCTGATCGTCGGTGAGTGCGTCACACAACGAGCCGTTCAGGCGCGTGAGCACCGAGGTGCGCAAAAGGAAGTCCTGGACCTTCTCAGTCTGGCAGTTCAAGACTTCTTCCAGCAGGTAATCGAGGACGAAGCGATTGTCGCCGGCAAAGTCTTTCACTAATTCGGACCGGTTTTTCCTGCCCTGAAGCGTCAGTGCCGAAAGTTGCAGGCCGGCGATCCAACCCTCGGTGCGGTCGTCCAACGCGGCCACGTCGCCGGGCGTCAATTCGAGGTTCATCACGTCGTTCAGGAAAACTGCGGCTTCGGTCTTGTCAAAGCGCAGGTCTGTGGCGCGCAGTTCTTTCAACTCGCCGCGCGCACGCAAACGGCCGAGCGGAAACGGTGGATCGCTGCGAGTCGCGATCAGGCAGTGAGCATGTGGCGCGAGCCTCTCGATTAGAAAGCTCAGGGCGTCGTGAATGCCGTGTTCGTGAATGACGTGATAATCGTCAAACGCCATCACAAACTCTTTGTCGTAAGCATTTATCTCGTTGAGCAGCGACGTGAGAACCAGTTTCAACGGCGGAGCGTTGGCTGATTTTTTGAGCAGCTCCGCACTCTCATCACCCAGATCGCTATCGACCATCTGGAGCGCGCCGATGAGGTAATCGAGGAAACGGAGCGGTTCGTTGTCTTCCTCATCGAGTGAAACCCAGGCCAGCGGCGTTTCACACTGCTTGCGCCAGGCAGCGACGAGCGAAGTCTTCCCGAAGCCGGCCGGCGCTGAGACTAAGGTCAGCCTTCCCCTTAAACCTTCCGTTAATTGATCGAGCAAAACCGGGCGCTCCACGAGTGTCTGACGCGCCGGCGGCAGGTACAGCTTGGTCGAGAGTCGTTGACCGACCCAACTAGGTGCTGGGGAACTCATGGGGACACGCAGTTTATTCCATCTGCGGCCCAAAAATACACCTTCGAATGTATCTTTCGGGATATGCGACTACACCCGGCCATTTCTTATCTTGACGCTGCCCAAAACGGGACCAAACAGTCCGAAAGAAAGGAATGCCGAAATGCCTGGCTTAATTCATACAAAAATCGCTCTCCTGCTCGCCACGATTCTTCTGGCAGCCGGAACAACGGCGTTGGCTCAGGAACCGCTGCTCGTGCCGCCCGGGGTTGAAGTCCTGACCCTCGACAAGGCCATCGACCTCGCCCTCCTGAACAATCGCTCCGCCAAAAACGCCCGACTCGAAGCCGAGAAGGCCGATGACCGCACCGCGGCCGCCCGCACACACATGCTGCCGCAGTTCAAAATGAACGCGGGCGTTTCAAAGCCGCTGACCACTTTTGACACCACGTTTGAGAAAGGCGTGTTTGGCACCACCCCATCCAGTCCGATTCCGAATGAAGACACCGTGATCACGTCTTCAACGAACCCGACCGCGGCTATCGTGGGCCAACTTGCCCAACCGCTGTCGCAGTTGCACCGCATAAAACTCCAGATCAAACAGCAGGAAATGTCGGGCGAGATTTCGCGCGCACAGTTGAGCACGACGGAACAAGCGCTCGTCAACGAAGTCAAGCGCGCCTACTACGCGATCCTGCAATCGCAAGGCGCCGCGCAGGCCGCCGAGGCCAACATCAAGCTCTATCGCGAGCTCGACCGCGTCACCGGTGAATACGTGATTCAACAGGTGGTGCTGAAAACCGAGCACATGGACGTCCAGACTCGACTCGCCAAAGCCGAGTACGAAGTGATGACCATAGAGAACCAGTTGATCTCGCAGAAAGAGCAGCTCAACCACCTACTCGGACGCGACGTACGTACGGAATTCGCCGTCAGCAGTGGTGAGGAAACAGCCCTGGCGGTCATGCGCGAAACAGATCTCATCGCAGCGCGCGAACGCGCGCTGGCGCACCGTCCCGAAATTCGTGAAGCGAAGCTTCGAGTCGAACAGGCAAAACTCGACAAGCGCATCAAGAAGTCGGAGTTCATCCCGGACGTGAGTTTGACCGTCAACTACGCCACCACGTTCAGCTATTCGAATTTCGTTCCGCGCAGCTTGAGTGGCGTTGGCGTGCAGGTGGAATGGGAAGTTTTTGATTGGGGGCGCAAGAAGAACGAAGTCAAGGACAAGGAAAAGAGCATCGTCCAGGCCAACAACTCGCTGCTCGATACGGAAAGCCAGGTCGTGATGGAAGTGAACACGCGCTTTCGACAGATGCAGGAGAACCGACAGTTGTTGAAGGTGGCGAAGCTCGCCCAAACGCAGGCACGCGCGAACGTGCAACTGGTTACTTACAAATACCGGCTGGATGCGGTGCTGCTCAAAGACGTGCTGCAAGCGCAGACCGTGCTGGCAAATTCAGACTACGACTACCAGAAAGCGTTGCTCGCGTTCTGGACCGCAAAAGCAGATTTCGAAAAAGCGATAGGAGAAGACAAATGAACACCAAACAAGCATTCATCATCATCACGTCCCTGGCGCTTATCGCTATGACGATAGGCTGCAAAACCAAGGCGCAGGAAAAGACGGTTAAGCCGGTAAAGGTGAAATCAGTCGAGACACATACCGGCGCCAGCAGCGTGCGCTACTCGGCGAGTATCCGGCCGAGCTCGCAGGTTGAGATTGCATTCAAAGTCGGCGGCTATGTCGAAGCAATCAAGCAGGCGGAGGGACGTCATATACAGGCCGGTGACGTCGTGACGAAGGGTTCGGTGTTGGCCCAGTTGCGGCAGAGTGATTACGCCGCGAAGGTCAACGAAGCGAAGTCGCAACAGGGTGAAGCGCGTTCGTCACTGGAGACGAGCAGTGCGCAACTGAAGGAAGCGATCACGGCTGTCGAGACCAGCAAGGCGCAGCTCAAGGATTCCGAGGCTTCAATGGAGCGAGCGCGGTTGGATTTCGAGAGAGCGCAGGCGCTATTTGCGACGGAGAGCATCACGAAGCCCGATTTTGATGCGGCGAAAGAAAGGTTTGAAGTCAGTAAAGCGAAGTTTGAAGCGGCGAAGGCACAGCTTGCCGTGGCGGAAGCGAAGGTGAACACGGCGAGATTCCAGATTGGCGCCGCTGAATCGCGAGTGAAGACGACCGAGGCCACGATCTATTCGGCGAGCATTCCGCTCGGCGACGCGCAGTTGCGAGCGCCGCTGAGCGCGGTCGTGATCGAGAGAAAGGTTGAGGTTGGTCAGCTAGTTTCGACTGGAACGCCGGCGTTTGTGTTGGCTGACTTGAGCTCGGTGAAGGCTGCTTTCGGTGTGCCGGATCTGACACTACACAACTTCAAGCTAGGCGACACGCTCACGATGACTACGGATGCCGTGCCCGGAACTGAATTTACCGGACACATCTCGCGCATTTCAGCGGCGGCAGATTCGAGCAGCCGCGTGTTTGATGTCGAGGTCACGATTCCGAATCTGCAAGGGTTGCTGAAGCCGGGAATGATTGCGTCGATGACGGTCAACGAACCTGGAGCTTCGCAGGAGTTTCCGGTTGTGCCGTTGACTTCGGTCACGCGATCGAAAGCCGATCCGAATGCCTACGCAGTGTTCGTTGTTGAAGAAGCCGGCGGCAGGCACGTCGCGCGCTCGCGAAACGTCACGCTCGGCGAGTCATACGGCAATTCAGTCGCCGTGAACAGCGGCGTGAAGCCCGGCGAGATCGTGATCACGACTGGTGTCACGCAAGTCGCGGACGGTGAAGAAGTCCGCGTCACCCGCGAATAGTCATATAGGACCAATTCTTAATAAGAGGAGAGCAATCATGTCCCACGGAAAGAGCGATCAAGAACTCATCAAGAACAAGCACAACACGGCACGCTTCTTCGTGCAGACGCGCCAGGTTGCGTGGGTGCTTCTGATACTTACCTGCCTGTGGGGCGTGTATGGCTACCTCAGCATGCCCCAGCGCAAAGACCCGGAAGTGCAGGTGCGCACCGCAGTCGCGCTCGTGCCCTGGCCGGGAGCGAGCGCCGAGAAGGTCGAACAGCTCGTGACCAAAAAAGTCGAGGAGCAGATGGGCGCTAACTCGAAGGTCACGAAGATCGAATCAATCTCGCGCACGGGCCTCGCAGTCATCTACGTCGAGCTCGACGAGAACCTCAAGGAGACCGGCAAAGAGTTTGACGATATCAAGCTCAAGCTCGATGGTATTCGCGATCTGCCGAATGGCGCTGGTCCAATCAACTTCATCAAAGACTTCGGCGATACCGCGGCTTTGATGCTCACCGTCGCGAGCCCGAAGGCGGATGATGCGGAAATCAGTCTGCGCGCGCAAACGATCCGCAACGCGATCGAGCAGGAGCGTGCCAATGCCGCTGGCGACAGGTTCACCCTCGTGATCAATTCGCCGATCGCATTTCAGCCGCACGTCCTGCGCCCGGCGATCGAGATGTTTCTGGCTTATATAAAGGAGAAGAACGTCGCCACAGACGTGCGCGTGATTCAGGGCGATCGTTTTATCGGCTTTGATGGCGCGAGTGACAAGAGTGAAGAAGAGATTCTCGCGTTCATGCGGCAGTTTGTGTTTGAAAGACTTCAGTCGGCCGAGTTTCATCCTGATACGTGGCCGCCGATCGTCGTGCGCGATCCGCAGGAAGTGCAAGCGAAACTGAAAGCTGTCGCCGGCGATAAGTACAGTCATCGCCAGATGGACGAATTCACTGATCTAATCGAGAAGACGCTCAAGGTCGTGCCGCAAGTCTCGAAGGTCAGCCGCTCGGGCATCCTGAACGAGAACGTCTTCCTGCTCTATTCACAGGAGCGTCTTGCTTCGTACAACATCCAGCCTGGCACGCTCGAAAACGCGATGAAGGGCCGAAACATCACGACCTCCGGCGGGCAGGTCAATGTCGAAGGTAAGAACGTCACTCTCGATCCGGCGGGCGAGTTCAAGAGTGCGGATGAGATCGGCAACGTTCAGGTACGTACGTCTAACGGCAGCATGGTTTATGTGCGCGATCTCGTCGACGTGGTTCGCGGTTATGAAAGCCCGGCTCGTTTTCAGAACTTCTTCAACTGGCGCGACCGGGCTGACTGGCAGCGCAGTCGCGCGATCACGCTTTCGGTCCAGATGCGATCCGGAGAACAGATCGCGGAGTTTGGCAAACAGGTCGACGTGGCGCTTGACGGTTTGAAGCAACAGCTTCCAGAAGATCTGATTTATGCGCGTACTTCCGATCAGCCGTTGCAGGTCGAGGAAAGCATCGACTTGTTTATGAAGAGTCTTTATGAAGCGATCATCCTGGTCGTCATTATCGCTTTGATCGGTTTCTGGGAATGGCGCTCGGCGCTGCTGATGGCGATCTCGATCCCGGTCACCCTCGCGATGACGTTCGGCATGATGCACATCCTCGGACTGGACCTCCAGCAGGTTTCGATCGCGACGTTGATTATCGCACTCGGATTGCTGGTGGATGATCCCGTAGTCGCCGGTGACGCTATCAAACGCGATCTCGCGTTAGGTCATCCGCCAGTAATCGCTTCGTGGCTTGGACCAACGAAACTCGCCACGGCGATTCTCTACGCAACGATCACGAACATCGTCGCTTATCTTCCGTTTCTGATGATCAAGGGAAATACAGGCGAGTTCATTTACACGTTGCCGGTCGTGATTGCATGTTCGCTGGTGGCTTCGCGACTCGTATCGATGACGTTTATTCCTTTGCTGAGTTATTACCTGCTCAAGCCGAAGTTTGAGATGCCGATAGCGGAACGGCGCCAGAAAGGCTTCGCCGCAAAGTATTACCGGCTCGGCTCGTGGGCCATCAATCATCGCTGGAAAGTGATGGCCGGCGCACTGCTGTTCCTTCTCGGTGGCGGCGTGATCGCAGCGCAGTTGAAGACGCAGTTCTTCCCGAAGGATCTTTCGTACCTCTCGTACGTGGATGTTTGGCTGCCTACGGATGCGCCTTTGTCCGCAACGAGCCAGGCTGCGGCTCACTCGGAAGAGATCATTCGTGAAGTGGTCGCCGAGTACGGCCAACACCATCCGGACGGCGATGGTCATCCACGCGAAGTGCTGCAATCGTTGACGACTTTCGTGGGTGGCGGCGGACCGAGATTCTGGTTCTCGCTTTCGCCCGAATTGCAGCAGTTGAACTACGCGCAGATCATCATCCAGGTGAAGGACAAGCACGATACCGCTCACCTGATGGGACCACTGCAAAAGGCGCTTTCCGAGCGAATCGCGGGTGCGCGTATCGACGTGAGGCAGCTCGAGTCGGGTAAAGGCGTCGGCTTGCCGGTGGCGATACGCTTGACGGGCGACGACACGACGACGTTGAGAAATTATGCGGATCGTGTGCAGTCGATCCTCGAAGAGACTTCTATTGCGGAACGTGTTCGCAACGATTGGGGCGAGGAGAGTTTTGCAGTTCGACTCAAGACTGACTCCGAGCGCGCGAACACCGCCGGGCTAACTAACTACGACGTCGCGATGGCGTCGCAGTCGGCGATGTCGGGCCATCAGGTGACGACGCTGCGTGAAGGCGACAAGCAGATTCCGGTCGTCGCGAAGTTGCGCATGGAAGAGCGCGCGCAACTCGGTGATCTCAAGAATCTCTACGTCTATTCCGGTCAGGGCTCGCAGAAGATTCATCTGCGGCAGGTGGCTGACATTGAATATGGCATGCAGACGGAGAAGATGCGTTCGCGCAATCAGTTTCGGACCATTACGGTTTCGGCGATGCCGGTCGACGGCAAGCTCGCGTCTGAAGTCATGAAAGCGGCGCGGCCGAAATTGAAGGAACTGCAAAAGGAACTGCCGGTGGGTTATCGCATGGAGATTGGCGGCGAGGAAGAAGACCAGGTTAAGAGTTTCAAGGAGCTGGAAATCGTGCTCGCGGTTTCGGTGATGTTGATCTTCATGGCGCTGGTGTTTCAGTTCAAGAACGCGATCAAGCCGTTCATCGTGTTTGCGGCGGTGCCGTTTGGTATGGTTGGAGCGCTGGCGGCGTTGTGGATCATGGGACAGCCGTTTGGCTTCATGGCGTTTCTCGGGATTGTGAGTCTCGTCGGCGTGATCGTCAGTCACATCATCGTGCTGTTTGACTTCATCGAGGAGAAACACGCGGAGGGCGCGCCACTAATCGAAGCGTTGCTCGATGCGGGAATCATGCGGCTGCGACCGGTAATGATTACGGTCGGAGCGACGGTGATCGCGCTGTTTCCGCTAGCTTCGCACGGTGGACCACTCTGGGAGCCGATGTGTTACGCGCAGATCGGCGGACTGAGTGTAGCGACATTCATCACGCTGCTGCTCGTGCCCGTGATCTACGCGATCTTCGTGCTCGATCTGAAGCTGGTGAAATGGGAGAACACCGAGGAGACTGTCGAGGTCGCTCACGCGCCAGCCACGATTTCATAAAAACAGCCGCAAAAAGGCACAAAGGTTTTCACCTTATGTGCCTTTTGTGCTTTTTTGTGGCTTAAGTTTTGCGAGCTTTCCCGAGCGCTCGTATTCGGTGATAGCTTGCGCCTCAGCGATGAGCGCGTTGCGGAATGAGCCGAGCACCTTCAGCAGCAGATCGAGTTTTCGCAAACTCTCACGCCGCGCACGCACAGTGCCCAGGAAAAACTCCAGTTGAATACGTCGACGACAATCAGCAATCGTCAACATGTAATGGCCCCATTTGTATTCACCACCGCGACTCGATTCAACTTCAGCAAGTATGAAAGAAGTCGTGCCGGTAGATACCGAGGCGAGAAACATACGTTTGCGCAGAAGAAATTTGTTCATGTGAGGTAAGCCCTCTATTGAATTATTAGGCCGAGTGCGTATAATACGTGGGCCTCAACTCCTTGTCAACGATATTAGTTAAATGTCGTCCTCATACAGGATGAGAAAGAAGAATAACAAATGGATCTGCTCGACCACGTCGCAGCGAAAATCAGAGATCTGCGCGTCAGCTACAACAACGGTGAAGGTCTATCGCAGGAATCACTCGCAACTCAATTGAAGGTTGCGCCAAACACGATTTCGCGATGGGAAACAGGAACATATCGTCCGAGCCTCAAAGACCTCGAACGAATCTCACGTTTCTTCGGCGTTTCGATCATGTCGTTCCTTCCGGACGAAATGGTCGGCGCCGATGAAGACGAAAATCTCAAAGCGCTCTTGCGTACAGCGAGGCAGTTACATCCTGCCGATCTGGAAGAATTGCGAAAGTACGCGGAGTTTCGCAAGGCCCGCGACATCTACCAGGGAAAGACTCGACCCAAGCCAGGTCGAAAAGGGGGAAAACAGAAATGAATACTCACAATTACTACGAAGATCTGAAACAACTCGCGCGCCAGGTACGCGCCGAAAATGGGCTGTCCTCACCGAGGGTTCTCCCCAACGACCTGATGAGGATTTACGCGAAATACGAAATTACCGTGGACGAATGGCCCTATCGCTTCAGAAACGTGCGCGGCGCATTTATCAACGATCATCTCGGCGCTACAGTGATGCTGGCGAAGGGCCTGCCGCAGGATCCGATGGTCTTCACCATGGCCCACGAGCTGAAACACTTCTTTCGCGATCGAGACCTTGGAATCTCGTATTGCGATCTATCGAATATGAATAAGAGTATCGAGATCGGCGCTGAGATTTTCGCTGCCGAGCTGCTCTTTCCGGATCGCGACTTCGTGGCGCACATGGACCGGATGGGTGTTCGAACCAATCAATGTCTGCCTAAAAATCTCATTCAATTAAAAAGACAGACCGGAACGACTCTCAGTTACGCAGGGCTCGCGATCAAGGCGGAAAGACTCGGGTTTGCTCCTTCTCATTCTTTAACCACAGTTAAGACGTGGCGCAAACTCGAAGCACTGTACAGCCCACCCGTGTTAAGACCAACACGCAGGAACAGCGTGCCGGTGCAGGTGCGATAATCCTGCGCCACCTGTGATTTTCGGAGGGGTGTTGACATCTCTCTCTTCTGAGAGTAGCATCCCGCCCAAATCAGCCCCGCAGTTAGTTTTCAGAATAATTGAAACACCTGTACCGAAGCGTTCGGTGTTCGTGTTTCAAATAGTTGGGCGAGTAAGTTGAGTGGGCCCCTGCATTCTAACATACCGATCCGATAATAAGTGGAGGACAGAATATGAAGTGTTGCGGTGATTTGAACCGGTCAGCGTCGTCTCACTCGCGCTGGCTGTAGTCACCGCAGTAATGGAAGTTGAACAGTGAACTCAACGGGTTGAGCAACTTCTATTACATTAGATTTCCTCAACCGATCTAAGCAGTGCCTACTCCCAATTGTGAGATTGGCGCGATGGTAGTATTGTAGTTAATTGACAAGGCTATCTCATTTATTTTCTTTACTTTAAGTACTTTTTCTTTTGAGATCTCCTCACCTAAATACACATAAGAACAGTTCGTCTGATTTACGCCGTCGCCGAAGCGAGGTGTGAATGAGAAGGACTCTTAACGGTGAATTCAAGAAGCCCGGAACGATGCTGGATCAACGCCTAGTTGCGGCACAACCAGATGAGAAGCGTGAACAGTTGTTCACCGAGCGCTACGGAGGTCTGCTCGCGTGGGCAATGCGCCTGACCAACCACCAGCGAGACGTCGCGGAAGATCTCGTACAGGACGCCTTTGTGCAATTCGTGCGGGGACGCACCCAACTGGAAGAGATTGAAAACATCGACGGATACCTGAGAAGAATGTTGCGCTACATGCACATCGCACGATTGAGTCGCTCGGCGCAACACCTGCACGAAGCGGCGCTCTCAGTTGCCGACTACGACTCCTGCCGGCTTGGCTGGACGGCAATTGAACCTCCGCGCCGCATGCAGGTGTTTGAGGAGCTCCATCAGATCTGCACTTATGCCTGCGCGCGAAAAGAAACCTCGAGGGCCGGCAGCGTTCTGATCCTTCGTTTCTTTCACGACTATTTTCCGACCGAGATCGCCAGCGTGCTGAACAGCTCGCGACACTGCGTAGACCAGTGGCAAGGGCTGGCAAGGCGCGAAGTAAAGTTGTTCATGAATGAGCCCGGGCGTCTGAGATTCGTGAATACCGCGAAGCCAGGCGATCGGCGACAGATCAGGTATTTGAAATCAGACTGCGATTTGATGCTCGTGCTGCGGCAGATGATCTTCAACTCCCGCCAGGGTGATTGTTTGTCGCCAGCGGAGTTGGAAGAGATTTACACCGGCGGCGATGCGGATGCACTGACTACCGCGAAGCTCGCTCACATTGTCAGTTGTCCCGCATGCCTTGACGGTGTGAACGGCCTCCTTGGCCTGCCGCTGCTGGCCGAGCGTTACCGCAGCGAATCGTCCGAGCGTGAAGAGCCTCCGAGCGATGCGATTGGAGGTGGTCCATCCGGCGGCGATAGCGGCGATTTGATGAAGAAGTTTGCACGTCGCCTGCGCGAGACACACGAACACAAACCTCGGGAGCTGCGAATCGCTATCAATGGTTCTCTCGTGAGCTCGCTGAAAGTTAGTTCCGACTTGAGTGAACTCAATCTTAACCTTACTGAGCCGGTTGCGTTCATCGAGGTCTCGAGCGAGCAAAGAGTGCAGATGCTCTTCTTCAGCATCGAGCCGCTCGTACCTCAACGTGAGCAGTGGGCCTGGATCGAACTCAGCGACGGAAGGTCTCTCGAGGCTTGTTTGCGAAATGAAAACGGTCCGACGCTGCACGTGGTGTACAAGGATCCGGCGCCGGAAGAGGCTTACGTTACTGCAGCGACGGCGAACACGCATTCTTTGTCCTCGCCCCTTCATGTAGTACCCGGTGCTGACACGCTGATGGAGGCGAAAGTAGTCTTCTATCTTCGCTCGTGGGCTCAGCGGTTAGTCAGCACGTTGAGAGGTGTCGATGTAAAGAGCTCGCCGCAATCACTGCCGCTCGGCTGGGTGATCGTGCTGGTCTCTTTAGTCGTTATCGCCGGCTTCCTCTTCTTCAAAGCCAGTTTGTCGCGAACGTTGACCGCCACCAGCCTGATCGAGAAAGCAGGCATTGCGGAGAAAGGTGCTGACGGAACATCGGACCGCATCAGGCATCGGTCTATCAACCTGGAAGAGCGCAGTGTTGACGGCGCGATCGTGGCGCAACACAGGATCGAGACCTGGGAGAACCCCGCGAATGGTGCTCGCGCGCAGAGGCTTTACGATCATTCCAATCGCCTTGTCGGCGGCACGTGGCAAAAGGCTGATGGCTCTCGCATGGTCTATCATCATGGATCCAAACCACAGTCGCAGCCGGTAATCACAGCTCCAGACGATCTGCTGCTCAATCTTGAAGATGTCTGGCAGATGGGACTGTCTGCCCAGTCGTTTGCCGCTCTAATTGAACAACCAGTTATGGCGCAGGTGGAAGAGAAGTCCGCCACTTACGTGCTGCGTTACGACGCTGGCAGGACGATTGGCGCCAGTCATTTATTAACAGCCACGCTCACGTTGAGTAAGTCTGATCTTCATGCGATCGAACTGAGCATCGTCGTCGAGCGCGAGGGCTTGCTACGCGAATACCGGTTCGTCGAGGAGAGCGTTGAGTTACTGCCGTTGAAGGATGTAGCTCCGAACGCTTTCGAAATTGAACCGGAACTCATAGGAGAGACAGTGGAACTTGACCGGCCTGGAGAGCGGGCACTCCGGGACCGCACCTTCAGCCGTGTCCCTCCATCACCCAACACGTCGACACCACCCGTAGCTTCCACAGAGCTGGAAGTCGACGTCGCATACTTGCTCAACCGGGCGAAGGCCGACCGCAGTGAGCAAGTGACCCTCACGCGCAGTGCAGGTGGGTCACTGCGCGTTGAGGGAGTTGTTGATACGCAGCAGCGGAAGGATGAGTTTCTGAGAGCATTGGCGCCGGTGATTGGGAATCCGGCAGTGAAGATCGACATCCGTACGGTCGTTGACGCGGTTCAAAGTCAACCTCCAACCGGTGCGGTGACGGTTGAAGAGGCTCTCGAGACAGCCGACACAATCGCGGCAGATAAAGACCTGCGCGCGTATTTCGAGAAACAGAATCCGAATGGACCAACCGATGAAGCCATCCGCAGTTACTCTTCGCGAATGGTCAACCGCGCCTATAGCGCGTTGTTTCAAGCGATCGAGCTCAGGCAACTCGTAAATCGCTTCGCCAACGTCGACATGCGGACGGTCGCTCCTGACGCGCGTGCAAAGTTCTTCGCGATGGTACACGAGCATGCGATTGCTTTTGAGCGCGAAAACGCCGTACTGCGGCAAGAGATTGGACCAGTGTTTTTTCCAGGAACAGTAGTGACGGCCGCTGAAGAGGTCCCGATTCAGAGTGATGCCGATCTCGCTCGTGCTGTAGAGCAGCTTCATAAACTCGCACTCGCTAACACCGATGCAATTCGCTTCGCTTTGACACTCTCGTCACAGAGCTCCGCGACAGCGATCAAATCTACGGCGTTTTGGCAGTCAATGCAGCGGGCTGAAAGCCTGGCTAAGAAGATTCAGCAGTATCAACCCGCGAGCAATTGATTCTCTGCTCGTCCAGAAACTGAGAACTATTTGAGAATTCTCTAAGGACTTTCAGGGTCTAGATCGGTTGAAATCTGTCCGAACCGTGCGGCAAGACTAGCGTGGGCCATGATCTCATTGCGGCGCCCAGAGCCGTAATGAAGAGCTAAAACTAAATCGACATCTTCCCGCCATCGCCCGGCGGGGTGTCCCGTCACAGGAGAAAACTCGAGATGCCCAGAATCCCGGACGCGTGTCCGTCTGCTCGCTATCCTCTCAACAGCGTACCCCTCATCGGAATTTCACGATTTCTTCCGCGCCTGGTGATTCTCGCCTTTTGCCTGGTCATATTCGCATCCCAGGTTCTCGCCCAGAGCGCCACCGCGACACTCAGCGGCACAGTGACAGATGAAGCAGGAGCAGTGATATCCGGTGCGAATATTGCCGTAATCAACACCGCACAGGGGTTTCAGAGATCTACAACCACAAATGCCGAAGGCGCCTTCGTGGTCACCCTGCTTCCTCCTGGAAATTACTCAGTCAAAGTGGAGCATGCAGGCTTCAACGCCGCCGAGCTCAAAGATGTGATTTTGAATGTGAACGATCAGAAGGTAATCAAGGTCTATTTAAAGGTCGGGAACATCAGCCAAACGGTAGAGGTCGTCGACTCCTCGAGCCTGATCGATGAATCTCCCGCGGTTGCCACCATCATCGATCGCCAGTTCGTGGACAACCTGCCTCTCAATGGGCGCAGCTTTCAATCGCTGATTACACTTTCTCCGGGAATTGTCTTAACCAAAACAGCCGTTCAGGACCAGGGCCAGTTCAGCGCGAATGGACAACGCGCTGACACCAACTATTTCACGGTGGACGGAGTGGGCGCCAACATCAGCGCCAGTGCCAGTACAGTACCCAGCCAGTCAGGAGCCGGCGCATTGCCTGGACTATCCGCCTCAGGCGGCACCAACAATCTCGTTTCCGTCGATGCATTGCAGGAATTCAAGGTCCAGACTTCAACGTACGCTCCGGAATTCGGGCGCACTCCCGGAGCACAGGTGTCAATTGTTACTCGCTCCGGCACGAACGAATTTCGCGGATCGGTATTCGACTATTTTCGTAATGACATGTTCGACGCGAACGACTGGTTCGGTAATCGTCTGGGCCGCGAAAAACCCGCCCTGCGGCAAAACGATTTCGGTGGTGTGCTCGGTGGGCCATTATACTTGCCACGCTTCGGCGAGGGCGGACCGGGATTTTATCAGGGCAGGAACCGGGCGTTCTTCTTTTTCTCTTACGAAGGCTTGCGCTTGCGGCAACCGCAGGTTGCGATTTCAGATGTGCCTTCTTTGGCTGCTCGCCAGGCAGCGCCATCCGCTGTTCGACCGTTCCTGGATCTATACCCGAGGCCGAATGGACCAAACGGAGCAAATAACCTGGCGCAATTCTCAGCGAGTTTTTCTAACCCTTCGACCTTAAACGCAACGAGCATTCGAATTGATACCAATGTTTCGGACAAACTAATACTTTTTGGTAGATACAATTACTCCCCATCCCAAAATGTTCTGCGCGGTGGTATTACTCAAACTCTGAATACTCTCACTCATTTCGACGTCAAAACTCACACGCTGACGCTCGGAAGCACTTATTTGCTGTCCTCTTCTGTAACTAATGATCTGCGCTTTAATTACAGCCGCAATCTGGCGACAAGCTTCTTTACACTCGACGGCTTCGGCGGCGCAATCGTGTCAGCTGATGTTTTTCCGTCAGGTAGATCGAGTGAGGATTCTTTCTTCAATGTAAACATCATTGGCGCACAACTCGGAGCGATCTTTTGGGGTAAACAAAATAATAGTCTGCAACGACAGTTCAACATTGTAGACGGTCTGTCGTTAGTCAGAGGCAATCATCAACTCAAGGCCGGCATCGATTATCGTAGACTTTCACCGATCTTCAATTCTCCCGCTTATCTACAGCAGTTCATATTCAGCGGTGTTGGAAGCCTCGTCTCTCCGGCAACAGGCACTGTGCTGTCAGGGCGAGCGCTATTCGCTGTGATAACCGCGGGAATCAGTCCGCAAACAGCCATCTTCAATAACCTGTCGGTATACGCACAGGATTCGTGGAAGATCGCTCGCAAGCTCACGCTCACTTATGGCGTCCGTTGGGAGCTTAATCCGCCGCCATATGAAGCGAATGGGAAGTCCCCGGTAACTCTGACACAAGTCGACAACCCGGCCACATTTGCTCTTGCACCACGAGGCACTCCTTTATGGAAAACAACCTATGACAATTTTGCTCCGAGAGTGGGCGTAAGCTATCAGCTCTCAGAAAGCCCGGGTAGAGAGACGATTCTGCGCGGAGGATTCGGTTTATTTTATGATCTTGGCAATGGGCAGGCGTCGAATGCATTTATCGCGGGATACCCGTTCTTCAATAGTAAACCGCTCCTTTTAGCTGTACCCATTCCGCTATCTCCAACCGATGCGGCAGCTCCCGTTCCCGGACCGAGTCCAACTACGATCGATAATATTTTTGCGTTTGATCCTGAACTCGAGCTGCCAAGAGTTTATCAATGGAATGTTTCGGTGGAGCACTCTCTTGGGCCGAGTCAGAGCTTGACTGCATCTTATGTGGCGGCGGTTGGCCGGCAGCTATTGAGGCTCGAAGCGATTCCAAATCCAAATGCCAATCTGCGCGGCAATTATCAAATTACACGCAATAACGCGACCTCTGATTACCATGCGATGCAGCTTCAGTTTCAGCGCCGGCTGTCGAGAGGATTACAAGCACTCGCATCTTATACCTGGTCTCACTCCATCGATATCGCTTCCTCAATCCAACAACCTGGTACTTCTACCATCATCAGCGATCCGCGGACGGATCGAGGACCGTCAAGCTTCGACGTTCGCCATGCAGTTAATGCGGCGGTCACATACAACTTTCCCTCACCCAAAGCAAAAATTACAAATGCGGTATTCTCGCGCTGGTCGTTGGATAGTATCTTCACGTCACGATCCGCTACACCCGTAAATGTTACCTATGGCGCCAATGTAGCCGGGCTGGGCGTGGTTTCGCTGCGACCCGACCTCGTTTCCGGTATTCCCCTTTATCTTGATGATCCCAACGCACCCGGTGGAAAACGCTTCAACAATACACAAGTTGCAGTACCGGGAAATCCGCTACCTCAAGTCGGTCCGTTTCTGAGGCCAACGCTCGCGCGACAAGGCTCACTTGGACGCAACGCGTTGCGAGGATTTCCGATGTGGCAGTGGGATCTGGCACTGCGCCGCCAATTCAAGCTTGCGGAAGAGCGATACTTACAATTCAAGGCGGAGTTCTTTAATGTCCTGAACCATCCTAATTTTGCAGATCCGAGTGGCTCGCTTAGCACACTCAGTACTTTTGGAGTCTCAACATCCATGTTGGGAAGAAGCCTGGGTGTCGGGGGTCTCACGGGAGGATTCAATCCCCTTTATCAGGTCGGCGGTCCCCGCTCGATGCAACTCTCGTTGCGACTTGAGTTTTAGCCCTGCTGAATACAAAAGGACAACTTCCTATGAAACGCATTCTGTGGATTGTCTCGTGCTGCGTCGTATTGTTCGGCTCTAAAGAATCAGCCGCACAAATCACTGTTGGGCCGAACGTGCAGGTGAGTCGTGACGCCGGCAATGTAACGCACCATGAAGTCCTTATCGCTGCCGATCCTGGCGATGCAAAACGTCTGATTGCGTGTTCGATGACAGGACCGTTGTCGGACGGTACGCGGCCGGCCTCTGTATATGCATCCTTCGATGGCGGCAGGAATTGGACTCGCGTACTCACAGAAGATGAACGCATGTACAGCACCGATCCAGCTTGTGCTTTCGGTATTAATGGCTCAGCTCATTTCGCCATTATGAGTTCGACGAGAGGACACAACCCTGTCCGATTATTGAAGACCTATCACTCCAATGATGGAGGTAAGACGTGGGCTCCATCTACGCTGCCCGGGGGAAGCACCGATTCGATCGACCGGGAATTTGTCGTCGTCGACACAACCAACGGCCCGCATCGAGGCCGCATTTATATCCACGCGCAACTCCCTATCTATGGCATCGACAACAGCTTCGCCAGGACCATCGCGGTCTTTCGCTCTCTCGATGGCGGTAAGACTTATGAACGCTCTGTGCAACGAGTGGCCTCGGAGCGCAACTCGACGCTTATTCCCGGTAACGCTGTGATTTTGTCCGACGGCGCTTTCGTAACGCTTTTCGCTCAAGAGGCTCTCGACAAAAGAAATGATGGATATCCCGGCGGCGGGCCAAAAGCAGCCTCCCAACCGAACGGCAACATCAAGCTGGCCACGTCGATCAACGGTGGGGATACGCTGGAAAAAGTAATCGATGTAAGTGATACATACGCCGATTGGCGTACAGAGGTCGGTGGATTAATGCCGCGTCTTGCGGTCGACGTGTTTACAACAACTTTTCGCGATCGCCTGTACGCAGTCTGGGCCGACGGCCGGTTCGGCGGTCGAACGCAAGTCGTACTTTCGTATTCGACAGATAGAGGAAAGACATGGTCGAAGCTACGCCTTGTGAACGATGACCGCCTTCCCAGAAACGGCGACCTCGAGCGTTCCATTGCCATGCCTTCCGTGGCGGTAAACAAAGACGGAGTTGTTGGTGTGTCGTGGTACGACCGCCGTAACAGCACGAATGATGCCGATTACGAAGTGCGCTTCGCGGCCTCTTTTGACGGCGGACAGACATTTACGAAGAGCGTGCTCGTCTCCGAAAAGCCGAATGTTTTTGACAAGGGCGAGTTCTGGTCACTCAAGGGACTCGCATTGCTCGACAAAACGAGCGCAGCACGACTGCTGGTAGTGCGTGACGAATACGTCGCCAGCGGCGACACCGCCGATCTCACTGCCGATGCAACCGGCGTCTTCCACCCGGTATGGATTGATAATCGAACCGGAGTACGCCAGGTGTGGACCGCCACGATTAATGTAGCAGGCAAGGCTTTAAAGCATGGTGACGCTGAGCTCGCGGAGTTGGAGGACGTTAGCTCCGGAATCCAAATTGAAGTGGTTGATTCCTCGTACGATCGCCAACGGAATGAAGGAACGCTGAGCGTGAGGCTTAAAAACATCTCCGACCAAACAATCGTTGGCCCAATCAAGCTAAGAGCACTGGGAGTGATCTCCGAGCTCGGTACAGCTACCATTACAAACGCAGACAATGGCGTGACTGGAGATGGAGCGGTGTGGGATTTTACGACACTGATCGAGAAAGGATCACTCGTGCCAGGCCAGGTAAGTGGCGTCCGTTCGTTGACCTTTCGCTTGAGTGATCTGCGACCATTCAAACAAACAAACGGTCTGTACAAATGGATTTTCCTTGACTTTGATGCCGTTGTGCTCGGCTCAAGCCGTCAGCTTTGATTGGGCGCCTCCCTGGAGTGCGGCGGCCTGGCGCCGCTTTGGCCTTGATCAAACGTGATCGATAACAAAGCGGCGCCAGGCCGCCGCACTCCAGGGAGGCGCCCTCTGGTTGACCTTCCTACTCTTCCTCGAAAGCGTCGGGTGGTGGACCGAAGGGGCCCGAGACCTCGTCAGCAAATCTGTCCATCTTCGCTTGGATCGTCTCGCCGGCGTTCCCTGCCTCGAAGAGATCGGTAACTTCATATTCTTTCATGATCTTCTTCTCCTATTCTTCTTCATGCGCCTCATGAATTGGACCTACGGGTCCTGACACTTCATCGAGACTCGTGGTTTCCTTGGCTTGAATCATTTCACCTGCTTTGCCGGCCTCGAAGAGATCGGTAACTTCATACTCTTTCATGATCCTTCTCCTTCCTGTGATTGCTCATCCACCGGCCTTTGCCTTGCTCTGCGCACTCTAAATGCGGGCGTTCACAGTACCGCTGTCGGCTGGGCCGCCGGCAATCCCATAACAGCGACATCAACTTTGGTACGCCCTCTCCAACCTTCGAGAGAGCGCAACCAAAACTCGAGACATATGATTCGCGGAAGCCAGCCAGCACGTTGATCTCCGTATCTGAAGCGTTGCACCGCAGCCGTCAAAGCCTCCTGTTTCAGATACCCGTAGCGTGCTACATAAGCGTCAGCGAGTAACGAATGTAATCGTGTGTACTCACGGCAGACGCCACGAAAGACTGCTTCGGCAGGATTACCCTTTCCTTTGCGCGCCAACACCTTTGGCGGAACAAGTCCACGCAGCGCTCTGCGCTGAAGCGATCTTGTTTCACCAAGCCGTACTCTTTGACTCCCTGGTATTGCCTGCATGAACTCGACGAACGGACGGTGCAACATTGGCAAACTGATCTCTACGTTCTGCAAAACTCGGACATAGCCTGCCGAGAGCTCCCTCACCGCGCAGAGAAAGTTGATGGATTGGGCGCGACTACTCGGAAGCGCAAAGCCAAAAGTATCCGTGGGACCAAGCATTAAATCGCAGAGGTTCGTGCGTTTGACGAAATCCTGTTCGAACCAGTCCGGCAGACGCTTCACGGCGCTATGACCCAGCGTCACTTGCAACCTTCTCGGCAAAGTCGGAAGTATGCCGTCGTGCCACAACAGTTTCGTATAAGGCTTCTTTCGATCTCGCCCCCAGGCGCGTAGCCTGCGATGAAGCTGAATGACATTGCCGCGGGTGAGAAGGTCAGGCAGCTCGGAAGAAGGATCCGGCACGCTGTTGAGGATTTCGTCGCCACCATTACCGCAAAAGCGCACGCGCGCCCCATCTTTCAACATCAGGTCATTGACTGCGCGGTGATAAGAAAAGAAGAGATCGAGCGTATTGGGAATTGCAGAGGGTTCGTAATCAACAAGGCTGAATACGGGAAACTCACTCTCCGGCAAATGATGGCCCTTCACTCGGATGTAGTCTTCAACAGCGCTGATAAACTTCGTTTCATTCGAAGAGCGTGATTGGTCTCGTATACAGGAGACAGTCCTGAGCTTTGTAGCCTGAGTCTCACCCCTCTGAATCAGTTGATCGGCCATGCACACAATTGACGACGAATCCAGTCCGCCGCTGAGGTCCGCCCAAACTGGGCCATCCACTCGCAAACGACACTTGACTGCCTCGTGAAACAACTGTCTGAAGTGCTCTTCATATTCAATGTCTGCCTGATATCGGATTTCGAGGTTCGGATCGAGGCCCCACATTCTTCGAATCTGAAGTTGCCCGTTCTGCACGATGGCCGCGTGTGCCGGCGCCACGGCATCGATACGTTTAAAGGGAGTTTGCCAGGGCTCAGGTAGTCTGGTTAGGTAGCCTGCGATGTAATCGTCGCTGACTTCCATACCAGTACCAGCTTGTTCAACCAGCAGTTTTAGATCGGATGCCCACAAAAGGCGGTGTTCGTTTATGTGGTAGTAGAGGTCGCGCGAACCGATAGCATCACGAGCCAGAATGATGGAGCGTGAGGAAGGATCCCAGAGTGCGAGGGCAAAGTCACCGATGATTCTGGAGAAGCAGTTGAGTCCCCACTTCAAGTAACCAGCCAGCACAATCGCCACGTCCGTGTGCTCGTCACGCAACTCTTCACGCAGCAACGCAATTAGCTCCTCACGATTGTCCAGTCGTCCATCCCAACAGAGGACGTGACCATGTCGAGAAACCAGCGGTTGCCTTTCAAGACGCGACTCACGGTTGGTGTGAAAGGCACGATAGACCATGCCCACCGAGCCGGCGTCGATGTGATTGCCGCCATCAGGTCCACGTCTCGCCAGACCAGCTCCCAACGCCAGCAGGATTTGCTCGTCAACCGGCGCTCCATTGAAATTGAATATGCCCCCGATTCCGCTCATGGTGATCCCTGGTGCCAAGGCGTCGCTCGACAGATTCAAGCCAATGTTGAAAAGGGACGAGCGATACGACATAAGAGTTAAAGTTCTTACTGCTTTGATCGAAAGCTTGCTGGACTGCTGCCAAATTCAGGTAGTTGTTAATCGAAGGAGGCGCATCTCTGAACAGCTTCTGCAGCCTCGGCCCATCGCGGCGAACGGCGCGTGCCATTGCGTCCCAAATCGTTATTCGCGGTTCTTGACGGTTGAAAAGCTCCGGCGGCAATAAGTCACGTAAAGCTCGGCGAAGTATCGATTTGCCTTGCCTTGGACGAACTCTCTGTTCGATCGGTGTCGCAAACAGGAATTCAATTAATGGCCTGTGTGTGAATGGATAACTGAACTCCGCATTGCACAGTTCGTAGCGAAAGTCGATCGACAGTTGTTTCTGTACCACCGAGAAAGATGTTTTTTGATATCGACGTGCCGGATGCCTCGTGCCAAACATATTGAATGGTCCAAGCAAGCGCCTCCGCAGATCCATTCGTCTGACGAAATCCGGGTTGTACAAGCTGAATACTTTGTCGACCGTGCCGTTTGGGTGCTGAAGACTTTGAGGGAGGAGAGGCATCACAACCTGCCGCCACAGAAAGAGAAAGTAAGACTTGTTCAATGCGCCAGTCCACGTCTTCAGCCGGCGATGCAATGACAGGAACTTTCCACTCATCAACAATTCTGCCAACTCCGGGAAAGGGCTGCCGTCTCCCAGAAGGACGTTATCTCCGCCATGCCCGGAAAGCAGAACTCGGGAGCCGGTTTCGTTCATCGCCCGTTTTAGTTCCCTGTAGTATGCGGCCACCGTGCCTTCGTAAGTTGGAACGGTAGGAACATACTCGCTGGTCCATGCTGCGAGTATGCGGTAGTCATCCTCCCGCAGATGTAAGCCTTTCTTACCAATCTTCTTTTCAACGGGCACAATGTATTTGCGCTCGTCAGACTTCCGTGCTTCATCAAAAACGCGCGATACGGTTTCCAGACTTCGAGTCTGCGATTCACCGTTGCTGATGATGTCGTTCGCCATGCAGACGATGGACGAAGAATCCATCCCACCGCTCAACTCCGACCAAACCGTCTGGTCGGCTCTTAAACGACACCGCACCGCCTCGCGAAACAGATGCCGGAAATGTTCTTCATATTCGACGTCTGTCTGGTATCGGATTTCGCGATTAATATTCAATTCCCAAAACTGATGTACTCCAACTTTGTTGGACGATGCGGTAAGAACGTGTGCAGGAGGGATTCCGTGAATACTGTTGTAAGGAGTCTGACCCAGGTCAGGAAGACCACCTAGAAAGCCCGCGACGTATTCGTCGTTTATTTGCAGCGGGACACCGGCGATATCAAGAATGGAAGCAAGTTCAGTTGACCAAAGGATTCGCTTCTCATTTACATGGTAATAAAGCGGGCGTGGACCAATCACGTCGCGAACAAGACTCAGCGTTCTTTCGAGAGGATCCCAGAGTGAGAGGGCAAAGTCCCCGATGATTCTGGAGAAGCAGTTGAGTCCCCACTTCAAGTAACCAGCCAGCACAATCGCCACGTCCGTGTGCTCGTCACGCAACTCTTCACGCAGCAACGCAATTAGCTCCTCACGATTGTCCAGTCGTCCATCCCAACAGAGGACGTGACCATGTCGAGAAACCAGCGGTTGCCTTTCAAGACGCGACTCACGGTTGGTGTGAAAGGCACGATAGACCATGCCCACCGAGCCGGCGTCGATGTGATTGCCGCCATCAGGTCCACGTCTCGCCAGACCAGCTCCCAACGCCAGCAGGATTTGCTCGTCAACCGGCGCTCCATTGAAATTGAATATGCCCCCGATTCCGCTCATGGCCTTTCTCTAATTGCACGGAGGATCAGCATCTGTTCAGAACCGCATGAGTGAGCTGCACCTGCCGTTTATCATTGACAACCTCACCATCCACTTCCACCCAGGCGTGCGCCAGAAACGGAAGCTTTTGACAGCCTATAATCATTTCCGCCCGGACTCCGGCACTGCGTAACAAGCATGTTGTCACTGCCGATCTCTGAAGACACATCGCTTGTTTTGGATACCAGGTCATGGCTGTCAGGATTGCGGCGCGCACTCGCTCTACCGTTTGCGTATTTCCTTTTTTGCTGTTTACAGGCCACCCCTTTACGGTCTGGTAGAGCGCACTAAAACTCACCAACTTGAGAAGAATGTCTGTTGTTCCGAGTGCGAAAAACGCGGCGAGTGCTGTCAGGTTAATTCTCAATAAGAGGGCGACACTCTGATGCGCGATAAACTGAAATGCTGAGCCAACCGAACGCTTTCGTAATGCACTCAGGCCAGGCGTAGTGATTGGCTGGATGAGTCTTTTGTTTTGGAAGCCGGCCAAAAGCCGATTCACATCGATCTCGATTTGGGTTCGAGGGACATCGCTAAACTTACTGCTTAGATCGTCGACTATTTCACTCGAGGTGACGCCTTCTCGTGCTGCGACAACTTTTGCCCACACTACACTGCCGACGCCAATCAGGCTGTAGAGCTTGTCGTGTTTGATATCCAGAATGGTGCTGCCATCTTCGTCGCTCGTTGAGTAAATGTTTGGCGAGACACTAAATCGCTCGCTTACATTAGCCATTGATGCTCTCGCCGGTGTGGTTAATATTGAGAGTTGTCGGTTCGCGGAGTCTAAGCCAACCGACCGCTCGACGATGGAAAAACTTTTCTTCTGCTTGGAATTCGAAGCACGGGCTTTTTTTCGGGCGATTTGAAATTGGGCGCAACCATTGTGAATGTCGGAGTTTGCTTGGAATACCAAGCAGGTCCGTGTTAATCAACGCAGGAAGTGCTATAGCCGATAACGCGACCAACGATTTCCGCTTCTCTTGGATACTTGAACCACCTGACGCTGGCAGGCGAGGATTGGTGCGGGATGATTAGCAACTGATTGTCTTGCAATTGACACCAACCGCACGCATACGCGTCGCGCAATTCGATGAAATAGATTGGGCGTTCATACTCGTTGCGCCAGTCGCTCGTAATCAACTTGTTCTGACTGGTGTCGATCTTTAAGAGCGCACCTGGTTTGATCATCGGATACATGGTGAAGTCGGCCAGCCCCAGACGTCCGTACACGATACCACTGGCAAGTTGACTCTCTTTTATCCCTTCCAGACTTGTCGATACTTGAGAACTCGTCGTGTCGGATAATGCTTGTCCGTCCCAAGATATCAATTGCGTGAGATATGGATCGGCGATGGCCTCATACTTTTCCTTCTCATCAATATCGACGTTGTAAAGTTTCAGGAGATCCACAAAACTCACACGGTAGATCGCGCTCAGGCTGAAGAGTTTGTAGATGCTGGGTTCGGAGGGGCCGTTCTCCAGTTGCGCAAGCCAGCCATTTGAAATGCAGAACCGCTTGTCGCCCTTAACGTCGGCAATTCGCCGGCTCGCCTGTTCAACTTCGCGCACCGTGATATTGCGTCTGTTACGAAGAGTTTTCAGCTTTTGACCAGGCACAGATTTACCGAGCAACTCTCGCAGGCGAGATCGATACTAGACACCTCGTGGCGCACGGTGACAGTTGCCACTTGCTACTATGGTCCACAGCTTGGTCCTTCACGATGAGGTTGGCGGACAGCAATGTTCTCGATACGGCGAGAGACAAAGAAGGGGCGACCCGCTTCAGCTCAAATTACGCTTGTCAGGGAGGTTTGTCGGCGAAAAGCTTACACGATGCTGGTCCTTTTTGAGAACGAACCGAATGCTGCTCACAGTAGGTACTAGGACCTGCTTGCGCGCTTTGGCATTTCACTTGCGACTACGCCTCGCGCAAAGTTAATTGTGATCTGGAATAGAACAGAGGACAGGAGTCTGTGATGCTCGACCAGGAAGTTGATGATCGTGGAACCGATCAGGCAGAGGCGCAAAGGATGCTCGCAAATCTCCGTGACAACGGTTTTGAGGGCGACAACGAAAAACTTGCCGTCGCGCTGGGAAGAACAGTCGAGCAGGTGCAGGCAATGATTAGTGGAGCCGAGACGATTGATGACGACGTGGTCATGAAGGCCAGAGGAATTGCGCTAAATCGTGGCATCGAAATCGAGTAGAGGAGCACAAAAGTTGAGAAGCGCAGCAACGCCCGCCGGCAATCCGCCATGGTGGTGGTTTGAGGGCGGCACCGAGATCTGCTCGACTTGCAATCACACGTACGCATATCAAACGGGCTACTACTGTCTCGATTGTGACAGCAACATCTGTCCCTTATGCGTACAGGAATCTGAAACCCACGATCCGCTCTGCTCCGCTTGTTGTGAACAGTAATCGAAGAGGTTTTTATGGCAGCGCGCGCGATCTGGAAAGGTGAATTAAAACTCGGCACGACGAAGGTGCCCGTGAAGCTTTACTCCGCGGTCCAGGACCGCACGGTTCGTTTCCACGTCCTCGACGACAAGGCTAAGAAGCGTGTAAAGCAACACATGATCGATCCCGACTCGGGCGATGAAGTGCCGAACGAAGAGATTCAAAAAGGCTACGAGATCGAACCCGGACGATACGTGATTCTTACCAAAGAGGATCTGGACAAACTGCAACCGCCACCTTCGCGCGATATCGAGATCGTCGAGTTTGTTCCACAGGCCAAGATCAGCCAGCAGTGGTACGAGCGGCCTTACTATCTTGGCCCAGACGGCGATGAGAAAGACTATTTCGCTTTAGCTGAAGCACTGCAAAACAAGGAGAGCGAAGGAATCGCGCATTGGGTGATGCGCAATAAGTACTACGCGGGCGCGCTGCGTGCAGTCGATGATTATCTTTTCCTGTTTACGTTGAGAGATGCGAATGAAGTGATACTCGCGGACGACCTGACGAAGCCGACGGGCGCGGCGCCAACTCAGAAAGAGTTGACGATGGCGAAGCAACTCGTCGAGATGCTGCAGGGTGAGTTCAATCCATCGGAATACAAGGATGAGTATCGTGAGCGCGTGATGGAGTTCATCGAGAAGAAAGCGAAGGGACACGCGCCGAGGTTGAAGGCCGTGAAACCGAAGCGGCAGACAGCAGCCCTCGACAACGTGCTGGCGAAGAGTATCGAGTCGCTGAGGAAGGAGAAACGCGCTGCCTAGAGCAACACGCAAACAAGCGGCGGAGCCCGAAGAGGAGAATGCCGGCGGAAGACCATTTTGGTCAGGCACGCTGACGTTCGGGCTGGTGAGTGTACCGGTGAGTCTGTTTCCGGCAGCGCGCTCGACTCGCACGTCGTTGCGCATGCTTGGACCAGACGGGCAGCCGCTGGCGCGAAAGTATTTTGCGGAGAAGACGGGCAAGGATCTCGACGCTGACGAAGTGGTGCGTGGTTACGAGATCGACAAAGAAAAATATGTGATCGTGACTGACGAGGAGTTGGAGCGACTCGCGCCGGAGAAGACTCGCGACATCGATCTCAAGCAATTCGTTCCGGCTGAGTCTATTCCGCCACTCTATTTCGAGCGTGGCTATTTCCTGACGCCGGCTGCGGGCTCGCAAAAGGCTTACAAGCTTCTCGCGGAGACGATGGAAGAGAGTAAGCTGGCGGGTATTGCCACGTTTGTCATGCGTGGCAAGGAGTACCTGGTTGCAATCTTCTCTGATAAGGGAATTTTGAGAGCGGAGACGATGCGTTTCGCCGACGAGTTGCGCTCGCCTGCTGACATTGGACTTCCGAAAAAGAAGGCGGCGCCGAAGGCAACTGTGAGTAAGTTTGAAAAGCTGATCGCGAACAAGTCGAAGAAGCAGTTTTCACCGACTAAACTCGAGGACAAGCAGGCTGAGTCGCTTTTGAAGCTGGTGAAGAAGAAACAGGCGAACCGTGCGAATGTCGTGAAAGTTGATGAAGAAGCGGATACTGATCACAAGGTGGTCGACCTGGTCCAAATTCTGAAGAAGAGCCTCGGCGGCAAGAAATAGTTATTCGACTGCGATCGTTCTCCACTTCCCTTGCCTGAATCGAATCACGCTCAGCAAGCAACGCGTCGCGTGACCCGCGAAGATTGCCAGCCAGATATCGATAGGATCGAGTGTTCCTGTCTCCTTAATCACGAAACAGATACCCAAGGGTACGATCATCTGCGAGATGATCGAGATGTAGAGCGGGCTTCGCGTGTCGCCCGTGCCCTGTAGCCCGCCTGTGTAAGTCAGCGCCACCGCGATCAGTAGACCTGAAACACTCAACACGCGCAGTAGTTGTACGCCAATCTCGACAACCGCCGGCTCATCCATCCCGAAGATTGCCAGCAGTTGTCGCGGGAAGAAGAGAAACAAGAGCCCGATGAATGCGGCGCCCGCGAAACCAAACTGCGCTGCAACGTGTACGGCGGCGTTCGCGCGATCGGGTTTTCCTGCGCCGAGGTTTTGTCCGGCTACGGCGGCAGCCGCGCCCATTAATCCAACTGACGTCCACGTCACGAGTGAGAAGAGCTCTGTGTAGGAAATTGTGTATGCGCCTTGGGCCGCCGCGCTCTGCGGCAGCGACCCGATGAACGCAAGCATGAACACGCCACCAATGTTCATCGCGATCCCCTGGATGCCGGTGGGAAGTCCAAACTTGAAGATCGATCGGATGATCGACCAGTCTGGACCATAGCCGCCGCCTCGAGGAATCGAGATGACCCACGCGCCACTCCATAATCGCCACAACGCGTAGACTGCTATTAACCCGGAGGCGATGCAGGTTCCCATTGCGGAGCCCATCGTGCCGAAACGAGGAATCGGACCAAACCCGCGAATCAGCAAGATGTTCAGCACGAGGTTGAGCACGGTCATCGTGATGCCGAGCATCATCGGCGTGCGCGCATCTCCAGCCGAACGCAAGGCAGTGCTCAGCATGAAGAACACCATCATGCCGCTACTGAACACAAACATGATGCGCAGAAACGGCAGGGCTTCGGCCTTGACGTGAGGCGCTGCGTTTACGAGGTTGAGTAGCGCAGGCGATAAGAAGTAGCCGATCGGCGCCATGACTCCGAGCGCAATGAAGATCGCGGTAAGGAACGCCTGATAAACCGTCCGATTAACTTTTTCTTCGTCGCCCGCGCCGGCGAAACGCGCGACCAGCACGCTCATTCCCGTAAACAACGACGAAATAAAGACAATCACGACGAGGAAGATTTGCCAGCTTACGCCAATCGCCGCATTCCCCGTGTAGCCAACGAGTCTACCGACGAGTGCGTGGTCCACCATACCCTGCAATCCGCCGATGGCATTCGTGAGCATCGTCGGCCACGCGATCTTCCACACCGCCGGACGCAACGGTCCCTCTACGATCGATCGATCGTAGCGCGGCTTGACCGCAACCTTCGGCGCGGCGGCCGTCGCGACTGCTGGTGCAGATGCAACATTCGACATACTTCTTATCCGCGTTTATCTGCGGCTAATTTTTTCTCCAGTTTTCGCACTCTCGTTGCTAATCGAGCACTGCCCATCTTTTCTGCCACAGCGGCGAACTCAGGTGTCGCTCCGCGCCAGCGCAGTTCGTCTACGTCTTTGAAAAGCGGCGCGTCTGTGCGCAGTGTCGCGAGATCTTTGAAGAGCAACGCCAGCGGGCGCTTCTCATCACTCAAAACACCGGGCGCAAAGTCTTCGATTGGACCATAGCGATTGATGAGCTGCGCGGCCGTCTTTGGTCCACAACCCGAGATTCCCGGATAACCGTCCGCTGCATCACCTACCAACGCGAGATAGTCGGGAATAAACTCCGGCGCCACACCAAACTTCGTCCGCACACCTTCAGCATCACGAATCACATTGCTGCGTCGATCAACTTGTACCACACGATCATCGACGACGCATTGCGCTAGATCTTTGTCCGGCGTCCAGATGCAAACCTTCTCGACTCGACTGTCCTGCGCCGCCAGGTAAGCAGCAGACGCAAGCGCATCATCAGCCTCGAGCTCCACCATGGGCCAAACAACCACGCCTATTGCACCGAGCGCTTCTTCGAGCGGAGTGAACTGCGCCTTCAACGCCGGTTCGACGCCCGCGCCCGTTTTGTAACCTGCCCAGAGATCGTTGCGAAACGATTCGATGATGTGGTCGGTCGCAACCCCGACGTGTGTGCCACCTTCGTCGATCAACTGCGCCACCGTGCTCAACACGCCCGACACGGCGCCAAACGGCGGATCGGTTTTCTTAAATCGACGAATTCCGTAGAAGTGACGAAAGAGTTCGTAAGTGCCGTCAACCAGGTGAATAATCATTGTTCATCGGCGGCTGAATCTATTTACCGAAAGAGTAGAGCGCGCTGCGGGTGCGGATGTAGATCCGGCCGTCGGCAATTGCAGGAGTCGCGTAGACCTCGTCGTCCAGTTCGTTTACAGCGAGCACTTCCCACTCGCCCGCAGCCTTCAACACCGAGACCTGACCGCCCTGTCCAATCAAAAACACCTTGTCGTCAGCCGCAACCGGCGACGAGAAATACTTGTCGATCGCGCCGTGCAATCGACCTTGTTTGATCACGTTGCCTGTCGCGGGATCGAATGACAGCAAGATGCCGCTATCGTTAATCATGTAGAGAACGCCCTGGTAAAGCAGCGTCGACGGAACCTGCGGCACAGGCTTCGTATAGCGCCAGCGAATCGCGTTCGCAGTTTGATCGCCCTGGCCGCCCATCTTTATCGCAAGCAGACCATTCTCTGACGACATCATCGCGCGAAACACTTCCCAATCCCTGTCGTTCAACTTCTCGTCCCGATTCAGATCAAACGCTTCGAATGCGGCTTTCAGCATTCGGTCCATCTGCGCCGCGCCGTCGGCCCCGGCGATCTCGGCTTTCGTGATCATGTGATCTTTATCTTTGTCGTAAGCCGTCAACGCTTCCTCGAACGTTATCGTCTTCACCTGCTGGCCCGGCTGGTTCTGAGGAAATCCCCAACCATTGATGTAGAGATATTCAGAGTCGTGACTCGCGATCGACTTCATCTCACAAGCAAGACCGCGCACCCACCAGACTCTTTTGCCGTCCTCGACTGAGTACGCCGAAAGCTGAAACGACTCCGGAACGATGATCTGCTTCGCACCCTTTGCAGGTTGATAAACGATCGGAGTCGAGTAGCCGGAAATCACAACGGGCCGCTCGATCTTCCAACGTACCTTGCCGCTGTTTTTGTCCACCGCGATCATGTACGAAGTCGGGTTGTCCTGATCGACTGGCAGTATGACTTTGTCGTCAACGAGAATCGGCGACGCTCCGAAGCCGTAGAACATATTGAATGGACCAAGCTGAAGCTTCCAACGCTCCTTGCCCGCGGCGTCGTAGGAGATCATTCCGAAGTCCTGGAAGAAGACGTAGACGTTCGAGCCGTCAGTAACCGGACTCGGCGACGCCGGTCCGTTGACGTTTTGCAATCGACCCGAACGAAGGCGCGGTGCTTCACGTTGCCAGATAATCTTTCCGGTCTCGCGATCGAGACAGATCACCAGCAGCTTGTCGGTGGTGTGTGCCGTGACGAAGATGCGATCGCGCGTCAACACTGGCGATGAGTGTCCCGCAGGAAGTTCAGTTTTCCAGACGACGTTTTTGCTTGGTCCAAACTCGCTGGGCAAGCCTTTAGTTTCAGAAACACCGGTTCCGTTTGGACCACGAAATTGCGACCACTCATCGGAGGCAGCGATCGTCAGTGGCAAGAAGAGTAAGAGAAGTAGGGTCTTTAACATTCGAATAGCTCCGTTTGAAAAGTACGCAGATAATAGCGCCTTCGCGATTATCGGTAAATCTGTGTAATCTGTGCTCAGAAAGGACTCCGACAAAATGATCTTTCTTCTGATTTTCGTATCCCTGATTGTAGGCCAGGCGCCCAAGCGGGACGGCCGCCAGCTACTGATTGACTTTCGACCCAATCAGAACTCCAGCCCGGTTAAGATCGCACCTGCAACCCAACGCACTGTGTTGTCAAAGGTCTTTCGTAGATACCTGACCGATCCAAATCAATGTAAGTCCGGGTTCGATGCGAGTAATGGCGCGGACCCGCTGGCAGCGGCGCGTAAAGCGGGTCAGATGGTTCCTTCGATTGTTGATGTGGAGACGGGAAGTTTTACTGCGCCCGGACAAACGCAGACTGCGTACGTGATTGACGTTAGCGAGTGTAATGCATCGCACGCTGATAACTTCGGCACAAAGCGCGTCGCTATCTTTTCCGGGCAACAGCTCGTCGCTGACGTTGACGCGGATTTTATGAGCGAGATCGTGCGTAAGACAGATCTTAACGGTGACGGTATTGATGAGTTGCTGATGATAAGCGGCTACATGGGTCAAGGTACGCTGACAGAAATGGCAACGTTGGTTAGCTTTCAGAACGGTCGTCGCAGCGTGCTGCAAGACTTGGGCACGGTAGTCGAAGACTCTTGTGCTTCGGGATCCCCTGGCAGCACGTCAAAAGCTTCAGTGCTTTACACTCCTGCCTTCGCGCCAGGACTTATGCCAAAGCTCACCCAGGAAAATTACGTCGCGAGTTGTCGCGCTACGAAGCGCTGGCGATTTGTCTCAACTGGAATGATGCAGTAAACGAACAGAAGGGGTATTGGAATGGCAGAACTCTTACAGGAATACGCCAGCGTTGTGACTGGTCCTGATGACACGACTTACACCGTGCGCAGTTACGGCGAAGAGAGATCGGATGGCACGTGGATCGGTTGGCTCGAGTTTCAACCTACTGACTCCAGCAAACCTACACTTCGAACCGATCAGGAAACGTCGCAACCGAATCGAACCGCGGTCGAATACTGGGCCAGCGGTTTGGAGCCGGTCTATTTCGAAGGCGCCTTCGGACGCGCGTCGTAATCGAGCATGCGAATCATCTTCTGCACACTGATTTGTGCGATCGCCTGCAGCATCGCGATCGCACAGACTCCGAACAGACAGATCGTCATCGCTGCCGACACCGTGCTCGACGGCAAGGGCAATGTTCTGCGCAACACGCACATCGTCGTCGAAGGTTCGAAGATAGTCCGGATCGATCCAAATGCTGCGCCGGTGACTTACGATCTGCGCGGCTTGACGGTGTTGCCAGGATGGATCGACTCGCACGTCCACATCACGTGGAGTTTCGGTCCCGATGGAAAGAGCGCAGGCGCGGGCGCGACCACGCCCGAAGCGGCATACGCAGCCGCTGCAAACGCATGGGCCACGTTGATGGCGGGCTTCACGACTGTGCAGAGCGTCGGCTCGCCGGGCGATCTGTCGTTGCGCGATGCAATCGCGAAAGGCACGCTTCCTGGTCCGCGCATCCTGACTTCCGCCGAACCTCTCCTCGGCCGCGGCGAGCAGAGCGGCACTCCTGACGAGATTCGCGCTTTCGTCAGAAAACAGAAAGAAGCAGGCGCCGATCTGATCAAGATCTTTGCCGCCGCCAGCATCCGCCGTCCGCAGACGACACTCTCACCGGAACAACTCCACGCAGCGTGCGATGAAGCAAAGAAGCAGGGACTACGCACGCTCGTCCACGCTTACAAAGACGCAGTGCGCGCTGCTGCTGTTGCTGGTTGCACTCAGGTCGAGCACGGTGTTCTTGCGACGGATGATGATTTGAAGTTTCTGGTTGAGAAAGGCGTCGTGCTCGATCCACAGGCAGGGCTCGTGATGGAAAACTATCTTCAGAACAAGGAGAAGTTCCTCGGCACGCCGGGCTTTCCCGAGGAAGTGTTTCCAGTGATCAGGGACATGATCCCGATGTATCGCGACTTCATGAAGCGCGCGGCGAAGGTTCCGGGACTGAAGATCGTTTTTGGATCGGACGCACTCGCCGGTTCACACGGACGAAACGCGGAAGAGTTTGTCGAGCGCGTGCGTGATGCGGGCGTCGATCCGATGGCGGCGATGGTTGCGGCCAACTCAGCCGGCGCGGAAGCACTCGGCCTGGGCAATCAGATCGGCTCGCTCGTTCCCGGTCTTCAAGCCGACCTCATCGCCCTCGACGGCGATCCCCTGAAAGACATTACCGCCGTCCGCCGCGTTGTATTTGTTATGAAAGGCGGTGTCGTTTATAAGAACACGCACTAAGCCACAAAAACCGCACAAATGCGGCGATGGCGGTGTGGAATAGCAAGTGCTTGTAACCAAGCGGGCACATTAGGTGTCTTTAATATTAGGTCGGGCTCTCCCCAGATTAGCGCGGGGGAGCCCGACCAAGTTTTTTGTGTTAAAGGGGAAATAACCGATGAAAAAAAGACTACTCGGAATCGCATTAGCGGTGGCTTCAATGGGTTTTGTCGTCTCGGCGGAAGCGAAGACGACCGATGTGTCACAGAACGGTACGTTAGCGGCTAACGCCGCTCCGCAGTGGCAGCGTGATCGTTACGGCCGGCGCTATGAGAGGCGCAATGACGGGCGCTACAACCGTAGCCGCTCGGTAACGCAGTCGCGTTTAGTGCGCTATGGACGTCGTCTCTATCGTGAAACGTATTTAGTAACGTATTGGCCGAATGGCCGTACCAACACTCGCTTGATCAGCCGCCAGCGAGTTGGATAAGAAAGCGGCTTAGACAAGGAAGGGAAAAATGAAAGGAAAATATTTGCGAAAGATTGGAGGTCTCGCTCTCACGGTGCTGATGCTGTTTGGCGTCGCGTTCGTCTCCTCAGCCGAAGCCCAGGCACAACGGCGGCGTAGAGTCGTGATCGTCCGTCCTTACCCCTATCGCATCTATCGTCCGTTTGGTTTTGGATATAGAAACTGGTGGGGTTACCCGTACGGATATCCGTATGGGTGGGGATACGACCCATACGCTTTCCGGTATAACCATTACGTGTTTGACAACAGCGACGACGCTGCCGGTCAGGCTTACAAAGATGGATTCAAGACCGGAAAAGATGATGGCAAGAAAAACAAGAGCTTCGATCCCCAGCGCTCTCATTACTTCAAGGAAGCCGGCTACGGAAACTTTGCTGAAGTTTACCGGCCCAACTTCTCGAGAGGTTACCAGGACGGTTACAGGGCAGGTAGCGCCGAGCGCGCTGGCTAAAGCCCTTTTGAAACCACCAAGGCACAAAGTCACAATTGTGCCTTGGTGGCTTGGTGTTTTAATTATCTGAGGTTTGGCTGCCACCTGCCGTACGCGACGAAGGCGCAAAGCAATCCCACTACCAGCGGAAAGATAATCATCTTGACACCGGGGCCCATAATCGTGGTTACGACAGCGCCAATCATAAGGATTGTGAGTCCGAGGGCAGCCCATGCGGTCAGGTGTTGCTGCCGGCGGAACAGCCCTGGAAGAATCAATCCGAGCGCTCCGACCACTTCGCACACGCCAATAAACTTCAAGAACCACCCCGGAAACATAATCGCATTCGGCGGCGACATCCTCGCCATGGTCTCAGTTGAGAGAACCAACTTTGTGCCCCCTGCAAAAAGAAAAACTATTGTCAGCAGTATCTGAATAATCCAAAGTAAGATGTTCATGATCGGGTTCCTTTAATTTTTATTCCGGCAATCCTTTGATCTCCAACACCGGGCGAATCTCGATAGTGCCGACTTTCGCAACCGGAATCCGTTCCGCGATACTCATCGCCTCGTCCAGATCTCGCGCATCGATTAGATAGTAGCCGCCGAGTTGTTCGCGAGTCTCAGCGAATGGACCATCCGTCACAAGCCGCTTGCCGTTTCTAACGCGCACGCTGGTTGCCATTGCCACCGGGTGCAACGGGCCCGCCGATAAATACTTACCATTCTCGCTGAGTTCGCGAGCGAGCTGCGCTGATTCGACATAGCAATGCTCCCGTTCAACTTCGCTCAAAGCTTGTTCGTCAAGGTAAACCAGCATCATGTATTTCATGTTTCTTGTGTGCCTCCACTGCTAAGTCGAACGGAGAATTCTCGAATCGACACTCTTGCCTGAATTTTTTATCATCAAACGTGCTTCCTAACCCGAATGTTGCTGTTGACGCAGTGTATCGATCTGATTGGGGTCGGATTGTTGCAACTCTCATACGTCAGTTTGGCGATTTTGAACTTGCCGAGGACGCTGCCCAGGACGCGTTTACGGCAGCCGTCGATCAGTGGCGAACTGACGGTATCCCCGAATCTCCGCGCGCCTGGATCATCCAGACTGCCAAACACAAAATCATCGATCGCCTGCGACGTCAAACGCGTCTACAGGAAAAACTCGAAGCAGATCCGGACTTCAGCTCCGAGCCAATCATCGAGGCCCCAACCCTCGACTTCGACGAGATACCCGACGATCGGTTGCGCCTGATCTTCACGTGCTGTCATCCAGCCTTATCGCTCGAAGCGCAAGTCGCTCTGACCTTGCGCACTTTAGGCGGACTCCAGACTGACGAGATCGCGCGCTCGTTTCTCGTTCCCACTGCGACGATGGCCCAGCGACTCGTGCGCGCGAAGCGAAAGATCCGCGACGCCGGAATTCCTTTCAGCGTTCCCGAAACGAAGGAAATGCCAGATCGACTCGACGGAGTGCTGACCGCGATCTATCTCATCTTCACCGAAGGTTACGCACCCACGCGCGGCGCGCCACTCGTCAGGGCCGATCTCTGTGCTGAGGCAATCCGGCTCGGACGGCTGCTCAGAGCGTTGCTCGCACCCAGGCCTCCTGCTGAAGCGACAGCGCTCGTGGCGTTGATGTTGTTGCACGATTCACGACGCGAGGCTCGACTGGATGAAGATGGCGATCTCGTTGTGCTCGAAGAGCAGGATCGCACACTCTGGAATAGACCACAAATTGAGGAAGCACTCTCTTTGGTCCAGGAGGCACTTGCCGGTGAGCCTGGTCCATTCGCGTTGGAAGCAGCAATTGCGGCGGAGCACTGCAAAGCCGCACGAGCCGAAGACACGAACTGGCCGCAGATCGTCAAACTCTACGATCTGCTGGCCGAGCTCATGCCGTCTCCGATCGTATCTCTAAACCGCGCGGTAGCGATCGCGATGGCCCAGGGTCCTCAACCGGCGCTCGAGTTGATTGATGAGCTGGCGGAAACAGGCGAACTCGAAGACTATCACCTGCTACACGCAGCGCGCGCCGACATGCACCGTCGTCTCGGCGCCAACGACGAGGCCGCCGAGAGTTACAAAACAGCGCTGAGCCTCGCCACGAACGACAACGAACGTCGCTTTCTCGAACGCCGCCTCAAGGAAGTACAACTTAAGCCACAATAAAACTAATCAATGCTTTTGTGCCTCTTTGTGGCTAGGCTGACTGGCCTTTACCGTGCATCGCGGCCAGGCGCTTGTCCATCTCTTCCGGTGTGACGTCTTCCTTGTGCGTTGCTACAGTCCAAACGTGACCGAAAGGATCAGTCAACGTACCTGAACGATCACCGTAGAACTGATCCTGCAACGGCTTATATTCCGTGCCGCCGGCATCGATAGCTTGCTTAAAGATCGTGTCACAATCGTCCACGTAGATCATGAGACTGATTGGCGTGCCGCCATACGCCTTCGGACCTTTGTAACCCATCTGTGGATTCTGGTCACCGAGCATGAATGGCGAGTCGCCGATCTTCATCTCGGCGTGGCCGATCTTTCCTTCGTGTTCCATGCGAAATAGTTCGGTCGCGCCAAACGCTTTCTTGTAGTACTCCAATGCCTCAGCGCCGCCGTCGACGATCAAATACGGAGTCAGCGAATGATATCCGTCCGGAATCGGTTTCACATCTGCCATAACTATTCCCCTTTCGTTTGTTGAGTGTTGTTTTTAATGATGACGAGTGTCATGTCGTCCGTGAGCGGCTGCGGCGCGGCGAAATCCTGAACAGCGCCCAGCACTGAAAACAGAACAGACTCAGCCGTCCCGCCCTGTGCGCGACGCAGCTCATTCTGGAGTCGCATCGCGCCGAATTCCTGTTCTGCTTCGTTGAATGATTCGAGAATGCCATCGGAACAAACCAACAACAGATCGCCGCCGTCGATCTGCACGCTGCCCCGATCGAACGACGCTCTTTCCACGACGCCCAGCACCGGTCCGCCATCAGAGAGCAACTCGAGTTGTCCGTTTGTGTGCAAGAGTAACGCCGGCGGATGTCCGGCGCTACAGTAGTCCAACATGTCTACACGCGAATCGAGCCGGGCTACAAACAGGCTGCTCAACGGCTCTACCGCCGATAACCGGGCGATGTCGCGATTGACGCCGGCGACGATCGCTTCCGGATCGCTGTTCGTCGCGGTGTGCGTGCGAATCAGGCCGATGAGATGCGTGACCCACATGCCCGCCGCGAGCCCTTTGCCGCCGATGTCGCCGAGCGCGAGCACCAGACCTTCGCGCGTCTCCTCGACGCTGAAGAAGTCGCCAGGCAGGTGACGCACTGCGAAGATCTCACTCGCCACATCGAACGCGCCGTGACGCACCAGTCTCGGTGCGCACAGTCGCCGGTGTACTTGCGCAGCTTCGAAGATCGCCGTGTTCAGTTCCGCGTAATCCTGCTGAAGCTTTTCAAGTGTGGCCTCAGGTGATCGCGGAAGACGCAGATCAGCAATTTGAGTGCTCATGATCTCATCCGACAAACTTATAACCACTGCCGTGAACGGTAAGAATGAAACGCGGTTCTTCAGGATTCGGTTCGAGTTTTTGTCTGAGATGAACGATGTGCGTATCGACTGTGCGCGTGGTCGGATAGTTCTCGTATCCCCAAACCGCGTCGAGCAATCGATCGCGGCTGAGTGTCTCGACGGGATGCGCGATGAAGTAAGCCAGCAGGGCAAACTCCTTTGCCGAAAGATCGACGACGTTTCCGTCGCGTCGCACTTCGTTGCTGCGAATGTTCACTTCGATGTCGCTGAATTTGTAAACCTCAGGCGCCGCTGCGGGTGAAGAGACACGACGCAGCACTGCTTTCACACGCGCCATCAGCTCGCGCACTGAAAAGGGTTTCGTGACGTAGTCGTCGGCGCCGAGCTCCAGGCCGACAACCTTGTCGATCTCCTGGCCGCGCGCGGTGAGCATGATGATCGGTATCGCCGGCCGCTTCGCTTTCAGTTGTTTGCAAACGTCGAGACCACTCATGCGCGGCATCATCACGTCGAGCACGATCAGATCGGGGTTGTCTGAGAGCGCGCGCTCGAGACCACTGACACCATCTCCGGCGCTGATCACGTCGTAGCCTTCATACTCGAAGTTGTCGCGCAGCCCGGCAACCATCGCCGGTTCATCTTCAACGATCAGAATCTTGGTCATGATGTCACCCCTTTATGCGGAGGGTTGTTGCAGCAATGGCAGCCAGAGCGTGAACTTGCTGCCGCGGCCCGGAATGCTTTCAACTTCGACGTCGCCGCCGTGTGCGCGCGTGATGTGACGCACGAGCGACAACCCCAAACCGCTTCCCTTCGTGTTATGGACCAGCGGATCGCCGGTCCGATAAAACTTCTCGAAAATCCTCGTCTGTTCGTGTCGCTCGATACCGATGCCACGATCGCTCACTTCGAGTTTGAGCAGACTCTTATCGCGATAAAGCCTGACGCCCAGAAATTTTTCGTTGTCGGAATATTTCAGTGCATTGTTGACCAGATTGACAAGCGCGCGCGCAATCGCTTCGCGGTCGACTTTTACCGTCGGAATGCCTGGATCGATCTGCTCCTCGAGCGCAAAGCCCTGTTGCTCGATCTGAAAACGATAAGAGTCGAGCGTGTTGCGCACGAGCTCGGCGATATCAGTCTCTCTGAAGTCATACTCTTTGCGGCCCGCTTCGATGCGCGAGAAATCGAGAATGTTATTGATTAAAGCAGTTAGCCGTTCGCTCTCTTTGCGGATGATGCTGTAGTACTCGTTCTTTTTCTCATCGGTAGTGATGCGGCCCAGTTCGAGTGTCTCGGCGTAGAGTCGAATCAAAGCGAGCGGTGTTCGCAGCTCGTGTGAGACGTTGGAAACAAAGTCAGACTTCAGACGTGCGAGCGCAACCTGTTTGTTGACGCTGCGATACGTCAGCACGAGGCCGCCGATCATTAAGACTGACAACACGCCGAGGATCAGCGAGCTCTGTATCACAAACTTGCGGCCAATCGCTTGCGCCGTCGTGCCCTGAAACTTGATGCCGATAGCGAGACCACGAAATGGATCGTCAAGGCTTTGTGAAACCTCAGGCTTGCCGCTCCAACCAGCGGAGGTGGCAAGGGGTCGATCTGGTTCTGATCGCAACGTGTCCGCGGGATAGACGAGCATGGCGAGACGTTGTTCCTCATGCTCGCTCGAATCGCTACCGAATCCTTGCGCAGTCAACTCGTCCAACATTTGTGGAAAAAAGGTTTGCTTCAGGTATTTTGGATCGAAGCTCACGGCTCCCAATATCGGACGATCTTTGGGAAACTGAGGAAAAGCAAAAATCGCGGTCGCGGTGTAGACAGTGCCTCCGGGTCGATCGGATTCTCCGCCATACCATGTGATGGGCTTTGGCTTCTTGCACACCTGATCCACCATGTACTGGCCTTCAAGGCCCCACCAGGCGCCGTACATCTTTTGCAGATTCGCAGTCTCTTTTTCGTCCGCGATGCTACGTTGCTGCTGAACCACTGCTCCCTTCTTAGCGTCGTACATAACTGCGTGTTCGAACCAGGGACTCTTAGCTAAGAGCAGATCTAGCTTCCTTCGCTTCTCGTCGTCGGAATCAGCTTCGGAGGGGAAAGCCTCTCGCGCCTGATCGGCGAGCTCGTAGCCCTTTCCGTTGATCTTCTTCGCGGAGTTTGCGAGCAGGTACAGGAAGTCGCGATGGATTAGGGCTTCGACTTTCTTGTCGCGCTGGATCGATTTGACGTGTTGAAAACTAACGAAGATAAGGGCCAACGCAGGCAATACCACCGCAAACCCGAGCGTAAGGACGAGCCGGAAACGAGTGTTGCCTTCTCTTCTTTTGGGCTTCATGGCGGTGCAGAGAATACGCCCGACCGCGCCGGGCTGTGTCAAGCGTAAGTAAAAATTTGTTAAGAGTTGTGAACTCTGACAGTGTTCATCCGTGTAAATCCGTGGCTCATTTCAATCCCAGCTTCTTCATGCGGTTGCGCAGGGTCGAGGTCGGGAGTCCCAGGATTTCGGCAGCGCCGCCTTTGCCGCCGATGACGCCGCGCGTTTGTTCGAGTATCTCGGCAATGTGACGGCGCTCAACGTCTTCGAGCGAGCGAGCGCTCGGCGCCGTGGGCGTGACGCTGTTAACGGGCATCGATGTCGTTGTCAACGTTAACTCGCTGAGCGGCGCCTGCAGCTCGGAGCCACTCGACAAGATCACCGAACGCTCCATGAAGTTTTCCAGCTCACGCACATTTCCCGGCCACGAATAACTGCACAGCGCCTCAACCGTGTCTCTCGGAATCTGATCGATACGTTTATTCATACGCAGCGCGTGCTTCTGTGCGAAATAACCAATCAACAAGGGAATGTCGTCAAGACGATCTCGAAGCGGCGGAATCGTGATCGGAAACACGTTCAGTCGATAGTACAGATCGCTGCGGAATTTCTTTTCCGCCACCATCTGCGGCAGGTCTACATTCGTCGCGGCGATCAGGCGCGCGTCAGTCTTGATCGTTCGCGAACTGCCGAGCCGTTCGAATTCGTGTTCCTGCAACACGCGCAGCAGTTTTGGTTGCAGGTCGAGCGGAATCTCCCCAACTTCGTCGAGCAGCAGCGTTCCCTTGTTTGCGAGTTCGAAGCGGCCAATCCGTTGCGCGATCGCGCCGGTGAACGCGCCCTTCTCATGTCCAAACAACTCGCTTTCCAGCAAGCCCGTCGGTATCGCTGCGCAGTTGAGTTTGACGAGCGTGCGTTCGCGACGATTGCTCAGATTATGAATCGCGCGCGCGATCAACTCCTTGCCGGTGCCAGTCTCACCGCAGAGCAGCACCGCGGAATCGGTCGGCGCGACTGTCGCGACTTGTTGCAGGATCTTTTTGAGCGCCGCGCTTTGCCCGATGATCTCTTCGAAGTTGTACTCGGTTTGGATCTCTTCTTCGAGGTAGAGCTTCTCGCTCGCGAGTTTCGCCTTTAACGCCGAGAGTTCCTGGAAATTGAGCGCATTTTGAACGGCGATCGCCACCTGGCCCGCGATCTGTTCAAGCAGCTCAGCGTCTTTCTGGCTAAATGCGGCTTCGCGGAGACTGCCGACATTTATCGTGCCTACCACCTTATCGTGGCAGATGAGTGGTACCGAGCAACCACTGCGCAAGCCGGCTTTATAAGCCTCGCGAATGGTCGGCGAGTAAAACTCTTCAAAGTTGATACGATCGCGTCGCACCGTTTTGCGCGTCGCGATCGCAAGTCCCGGCGGCGTCCCTTCCATGGGCAGGATCGTCCCTTCACCCAACACTGCGCCTGGAACCGGAGCATCGAGCGCGTGAACGCACAATTGCCCCGTCTCTGCGTCTCTTATCACCATGCTGGCCCAATCCACCGGAAAAAATTTGCGTATGCAGCCGGAGACCGTATACAGCAGTTCTTTGAGACTCAGATTTGAGACGACTGCATTGGTGACCTCGAGCAGAAGGCGCAAACGCTCGGAGGACAAGTCGTGTTGGGAGATTTGGGGAAGCATTCGAAGTCACAGATTATCGCTCAAGCAACGGCGAAGACAAAAGAGTAGCTTTGTGTCTTTGGGCCTTTATGGTTAAATTTGCCGCCATGGAAGCAACCGTGAAACACTTGACGACGCAGGAACTCGAAGCGGCATTGGACCACTTGCGGCAGGCGCCGAAAGACGAAGGCGTTTTGCAGTTGATCGTCTGTCGTCCGAACGTCGATCAGCGTGAAGTGTTGGAGGAAGCCGAGCTCGACATCGAGAAAGGTCTCATCGGCGACAACTGGCTCGTGCGCGGCAGCAGGAAGACTCCCGACGGCTCGGCGCATCCGGAAATGCAGATCAACATCATGAACTCACGCGTCACAGCGCTCGTCGCACACGAGAAAGATCGCTGGCCGCTCGCTGGAGATCAACTGTACATCGACATGGATTTGAGCAAGGAAAACCTGCCCGCCGGATCGCGTTTCGCTATCGGAACCGCAGTGCTCGAAGTGAGCCCGCTGCCTCACACAGGTTGCAAAAAATTCGTCGCGCGCTTTGGTGTTGAGGCAATGGAGTTCGTGAATTCAACAGTCGGCAAAGAACTCTGCCTCCGCGGCATCAACGCCAAAATCATCCAGGGCGGAATCGTTAAGGTGGGCCAAACCGCGAAAAAACTATAGGTCCTATAGGACTTATAGGACCTATTTAAGCTTATCGAGGATTACAGTGGGCAGAAGCAGGATAGCTGGAGGTGTGCAGCTCCGGCTTCCTGCTCCTGCCCCTGCTCACGCGGCTCTCTGCCGCGAATGTCGTCCTTCTGCAAACTCCTCGATCATCTTCTTATTGAACGCGGGTATATCGGCAGGCTTCCTACTAGTAATTAAGCCGTTATCAACAACCACGTCGCGGTCGACCCAATGCGCGCCCGCATTAATCAGATCTTTCTTCAACGAAGGCCACGAAGTAATAGTCCGTCCTTTAACTACATCCGAATCAATCAACGTCCACGGCGCATGACAAATCGCAGCTACAGGTTTGCCCGTCGCAAAGAATCCATCGACAAACTCTACCGCTCTCACCATCATTCTCAATTGATCGGGATTTCTCACGCCTCCCGGTAGTAATAAAGCGTCGTAATCATCAGAACGCGCCCGGCTCAAGGGCATATCAACTTTAAATGAGTCCGCTTTTTCGTCGTGATCCCACCCCTGCACTTCATTATCGGCTGGGGAAACAATCTCCGTTATTGCACCGGCCTCTTCCAATGCTTTCTTTGGCTCCGTCAGTTCCACCTGTTCAAACCCGTCGGCAACCAGGATCGCCACCTTCTTCCCCTTCAATTTCTTCTCCATGAGGTATCCTCCTTGCTCTCAGCGAAAACTTCCTGCCCCCTGAGCTGCGGAATCATGGAGTGCGGCAACCTGAATGCTCTCGTCGGCGGATCGGAGCGTTTGGGCAAGTTGCCGCACCCCACATGCCCTGCTCTATCTGGCGCAGACTTGTTAGGCAACATAGATGCCGCTATGTCAGGTACTGAAACACCTATGTATCGAATCGTACAGAAATTTAGGGAAGGTTAAAACGTAACGAAGTCGGGCAGCACTGTTCGAACTTACTACTCGAAAATGGGTCAAACCACCCGCTTCTTCCAACGCCCACGCCGGAAGACCAGGGCACTCACCACCGCCAGCGTCGAAAACGCGATGGTAATTGCGAAAAATACACCTCGCGGACCCATCCCCAGCCAGATCCCAAGTATGTATGCGAGCGGAATCTCCCAAAGCCAGAACACGAAGAGATTGATTATGGTTGGCGTCCACGTGTCGCCCGCGCCATTGAATGATTGCCCGAGCACCATGCCATACGCGTAGAAGAGAAATCCGTAAGAGACGGTGCGAAGACAGTCAACCCCGTAATGAGCGACCTCCGGCTCGGGATCGTAGAGTGAAATGATCTGCGGAGCGAGAAAGACGAACACGATCCCCACCAATCCGAGAAAGATCATGTTGTAAAAGCCTGCCTTCCAGACTGCGCGTTCGGCACGGTCCGGATCGCGTGCGCCGAGCGCCTGACCGACCATCGTCGCGGCCGCATTGGCCATTCCCCACGATGGCAACAAAGCGAAAAGGATCACGCGAATCCCGATCGTATAACCTGCCATCGCGTTGCTGCCGAAACTGGAGATGATGCGCACCAGCCCGATCCAGCTCGCCATACCGATGAACACTTGAAACGTTCCCGTGGATGAAAGCCTGAGCAGCCTGCCGATGATCGTAGGCTCGATGCGGACGTGACGGCGCTCGATATTGAATCGGCCACCTTCACGGATGAGCTTGCTGAGCGCAAAGAGCGCGCCGGTTCCCCTGCCGATGTTCGTGGCGATGGCGGCGCCGAGCAGTCCGAGTTTCGGGAATGGTCCGAGTCCGAAGATCAAACAGGGACCGAGCAGGATGTTGATCCAGTTCGCCAGCCACAATGTGCGCATCGCGATCGCTGCGTCACCAGCGCCACGGAAGATCGCGTTGATCATGAAGAGCATCACGACCGTGACATTTCCGGCGAGCATTACACGCGTGAACGACACGCCGTGCTCAACAACCCACGGCGAACCGCCCATCAGTTTGAGCAACTTTGGCGCGAGCGAAGCGCCGACGATGCCGATGACGATCGAAACGATCAGCGCGAGGGCAATCGCCTGCACCGCTGAACGAGCAGCGCCGTCGGGATTCTGTTCGCCGATGCGGCGCGCGATCATCGCCATCGCTCCAATGCTCAAACCGATGGCGAGCGCGTAAACGAGTGTAAGCAGGGATTCGGTAAGTCCGACGGTGGCAACAGCTTCCTTGGCAACATCGCCGCCGAGGTGTGATACCCAGTAAATATCGACCACGGCGAAAACGCTTTCCATGAGCATTTCCAGCACCATGGGTATGGCGAGCAGCAGGATGGCGCGTCCGATCGGTCCGGTGGTGTAGTTTCGATGAGAGCCGCGGATGGATTCCTTGATGGCAGACCACAGGCTTTGTGAGTCTTCCTGGGGGAGAGTGGCTGTTTCTTCCATGCTTAGACCTCGGCCATGGATGGCTAATTACCTGCCGTAATCATCTTGAAGACGAACGATGTCGTCTTCACCGAGATAATTTCCTCGTTGTACTTCTATGAAAACGAGATCGGTCACGCCTGGGTTCTCGACGCGATGAGCGGCGCCGATGGGGATGTCGATCGCTTCACCGGCGTGGACGAGGATCTCTTCGCCGTCGCGAGTCACTTTCGCGGTTCCTTCGACTACGAACCAGTGCTCGGCGCGTTGTGAGTGTTTTTGATAACTGAGTCTCTGACCCGGCAAGACCTCGATACGCTTCACCTTGAAATTGCGATCTTCTTCGAGCACGGTGTAGGTGCCCCACGGGCGGCGATCAAACTCGCGCATAAGCTCCTCCTTGAAGCGTGGAACGTACTTCATAAAACACAAAAACACAAAGGCCCAGGGAAATGGGCCTCTGTGTCTTTCGAGTTTGTTTATAACCGATTTAGGAGTTGGCTTTCAACGTCAAATACACGACGTTGTTCCGTCGCTTCACCAGGACGAGGGCCGGCTTGGCGCCTGACTGCTGAAGCGCAGCGGTGAACTCAGTTACAGTTTTTACCGGTTGACGATTGACTTCCTGAATCAGGTCGCCTTGTCTGATTCCCGCGCTGGCGGCACTGCCCGCCGGATCCACTTTCGTCACCAGCAATCCCTGATCGTCAGCGTCGAGGTTATATCGTGAAGACATTTCGGCAGTGAGCGGCTGCACTGTCAGTCCATAGCGGTTATTGCTGGTGCCCGTGCCGCCTTTGTTGCTGCTGGTATCTTCACTGTCGTCCGCTTGCGGCCGGTCCGGCAATTCCGCGAGTGCGACCTGGAAATTCTGCTCGCGTCCGTCGCGACGTGCTGTTACATCGACGTTCGCGCCAGGAGCCTTGCTCGCCACTAGATTTCGCAAACTGTTGTCGTCTATGACCGGCTGATTGTTGATAGCCGTAATCACGTCACCACGCTTGATTCCGGCTTTTTCAGCCGGACCGCCTGGGGCAACGGAGGTCACAATCGCGCCTCTGGCCGTCGGCAGACTCAAGCTCGAAGCGAGGTCCGAATTGATCGGTTGAATGGTTACGCCAAGCATGCCGCGCCGTACTTTACCGGTTTTCAGCAACTGGTCCATGACGGCCTTGGCCATGTTTGAAGGAATCGCAAAACCGATTCCGATGTTGCCGCCCGAGGGCGAAAGTATTTGTGAGTTGATGCCGATCAGCTCGCCGTTTGTGTTCACGAGCGCGCCGCCGGAGTTACCACGATTGATGGCGGCGTCAGTCTGAAGAAAGTCTTCGAAGCTGCCGTCGCTGAGGCCCGTGGTGCGGCCTTTCGCACTCACGATGCCGGAGGTTACCGTCTGGCCAATGCCCATCGGGTTACCCAGGGCCAGCACAGGATCGCCGACGCGTACCTTGTCTGAGTCGCCCATGGAAATTGTCGGCAAGTTTGTCGCGTCGATCTTCAAGACGGCGAGATCGCTCGGCGGGTCGGAACCGACCAGCTTGGCCGTGAAGGTCCGATTGTCGGTTAGCTCGACCTTGATTTCCATTGCACCGTCGACTACGTGATGGTTCGTAAGAATGTAGCCGTCAGCGTTGACGATGACTCCCGAGCCGACTCCCTGCACCTGTCGCGGGATTTGCTGTTGCTGTGGAAGTCGATCGCCAAAGAATTCGCGCAACGTCGGGTCGTCCATGAACGGAAACTGTTGTGCGGGTCGCGCGCGTTCCGTGGACCTGATGGTCACGACGGCCGGCGAGACCCTGGCCACGAGGTCAGCATATGAATTCTGCATACTCGCGACTTGCGCGCTGGCTGTCCCTATCAGTCTGCTTTCACCGCTGTACGCTGCGATCGCCAAAACGACCAGGACGAGGCTTAAAAAAATGTTTACCCTTGAAATTGCTCCTCTGAAAAAATTCGTCACGTCTTTCATTCCATAAATCTCCAATGTTTTTATTGCGGAAATACGAGTGTTGGATTCAAAGAACCCGCGTTCCGTTTCCCAAGCCCGCGAAGCGGGCGACAGCATAAAGGACTACCGCCGCCCGCTTCGCGGGCTGCCTGTGATATACTGCGCCGGCCCAAAACGCCAGCAAATCCGCAGCCTGTAAGCCATTCTCCCGGGTTCGTCCAATGACAGAAAGCTCCAACGGTCACGAAGACAATTCCGTTCTCATCGTCAACGACGAGCCTGATCAACTGACCCTCATGGGGAATCTGTTGCGTAAGGCTGGTTACTCGGTGCTGACGGCTGGAGACGGTCTCGACGGCCTGACGGTCGCCCGCCAAAAGCGACCCGACCTCGTCATCAGCGACGTCTCCATGCCCATAATGAACGGCCTCGAATTCTGCCGCGAAATTCGCGCCGATTCAGAGCTGAAAACCGTCCCGATCCTACTCGTCACCGCCTTGCAAAAAGACACCGATAGCGCTGTCGCCGGTTTGCAAGCCGGGGCCGACGATTATCTCGAATTCCCTTTCGACTCGGCCCGCCTGGTCGCGAAAGTCTCGCGCCTGCTGGAACGCTCGCGCCTCGAAGCAAGCTATCGCGATCTGGTCGAACACGCCAGTGACATGATTTTCACTCAAGATCTCGCCGGGCGACTGACGAGCATCAACCTCGCCGGACAAAAATTTCTCGGACGCAACCCGGAAGACATCATCGGCAACTCCTTCTTCGCACTCTTCGGCATCATTCCGGAAAGCAATGGTTTCGCCGTCAGTGCCGGTCGCCCGCCGGAAGAGTTTCGCCATCAGTTTGTCGCGCGTTCGGCTGCCGGCGAGGATCGCTGGCTCGACCTCATCATCTCGCCCATCAAAGATAAGCTCGATGAAACGACCGGCTTTCGCGGACTGGCCCGCGACATCACCGAACGAAAACGTTTTGAAGAGGCGTTGCGCGATTCCGAAGAGCGTTACCGGCTGCTCTTCGAATCCACTCCGCAACCGATCTGGGTCTACAACGAAGACACGCTCGGCTTCCTCGCCGTCAACGAAGCCGCCACACGCACTTACGGCTACACCCGCGACGAGTTTCTCTCGATGACGATCGACGACATTCGCCCGCAGGAAGATATCCCGACGTTGCTGATCAAGAACGCCGCCGACGCGAACGAGCTCGTGATCTCCAGTCCCTGGCGTCATCGAACGAAAACCGGAAAGACGATCTACGTCGAAAGGAGCTCGCACCCGGTCGTCTTTGACGGGAAGAACAGCAAGCTGGTGATCGTCAACGACGTCACGGAAAGAAAACTTCTCGACGAAAAGCAACAGCGGCTCCACGCGTCTTTGCAACAGTCTGCGATGGAATGGCGGCAGACGTTCAATGCGATCGATTTTCCAGTGCTCATCGTCGATCTCGACGGCACGATCAAGCGCTCGAATCTCGCCGCGGAACAGATTGCCGGAATCGAAGCGGAACAGATCCTCGGGAAGTTGATCGGTCAACTCGGTGAAAACGAGCCGTGGAAGAAGGCCGCCGAGCTAATCGAGGGCATTCGCGAAACGGCCGCGCCCGTGTCGCAAGAAGTCAAAGACGAAGCGACTGGAAAAACGTGGGCCATCACGCTCTACCTCATCACCGAATTTGGTTCGGTAGGCGAGCGCGCGATCCTGATCGCGCAGGACATCACCAAGCGCGTCGAGCTCGAGGCTTCACTGCGCCAGAGCGAGATGATGTCGCTGCTCGGATCGCTCGTCGCCGGCGTCGCGCACGAAGTCAGAAATCCGCTTTTCGGCATCTCTTCAATCCTCGACGCCTTCGAAACAAGATTCAGCGATCGCACGGAATACCAGCGTTACACGAACGTTCTGCGCGACGAGATCGGACGTCTCACCATTTTGATGGAAGAACTGCTAGAGTACGGCAAGCCTTTTCGAGGCGAGCTGTACTTGGTTTCGATGGAAGAGATGGTCTCACGGTCCGTGCGAGCGTGTATGCCGGCGGCTGATGTGGGCCAGGTAAATCTCGTCAGCAACGTCGAAGACCCGTTACCAAAGATCAGGATCGATCGTCGCCGGCTCTCAAAAGTGTTCGTGAACCTGATCGAAAATGCGATTCAACATTCACCGCAGAAGGGTACGGTGGTGATCGAAGCTCAAAAGATCACCGACGGTGGTAGCGAGTGGGTCCAATGTGCGATTAAAGATTCCGGCGCCGGCATTCTGGCCGAAGATCTGCCCAAGATTTTCGAACCGTTCTTCTCAAAGAGACGAGGCGGCACCGGCCTCGGTTTGGCAATTGCCCAGCGAATTATGCAGGAACACGGAGGAAAACTGATTGCCGGCAATAATCCCGAAGGCGGAGCCTGTATGATAGCGAGATTCCCGATACCAGCTGAGGGAGACTCTTAATGTCCAGGAACAAGGTATTGGTGGTCGACGACGAATCAGGCGTCAGGTTTGGTATCCGTGACTTCCTCGAACAGCACGGATATGAAATCGAAGAGGCTGATAGTTGCCAGGATGCGCGGCACCTGTTTCGTACCTGGAGACCCGACATCGTTATCGCCGACTACATGCTGCCGGACGGCACGGCGCTCGATCTGTTGCCGCGCCTGAAAGAGATCGACACCGGAATTTGTTTGCTTGTTCTTACTGCCCACGGCTCGATCGATCTCGCGGTGCGAGCGATCAAAGAGGGCGCGGAGCAGTTTCTAACCAAACCGCTCGAGCTTCCTACTCTCCTCGTCATTCTGCAAAGACTGCTTCAGAAACAGCGTAACTATCACAAACAACTCGCCAGCAAGTCACGTCAGGTGCGCCTGGCTATCGATCCGTTCATCGGCTCCAGTGCCGCGATTCGCGCGTTGAGAGATCAGGCGCGAAAGATTCTTTCAACTGAAAGCCCGGTTTTGATCCTTGGTGAGACCGGAACCGGCAAAGGCGTGCTGGCCCGCTGGCTACATGAAAACAGCCCACGTGCTGACGAAGCCTTTGTCGACCTGAACTGCGCTGGTCTAACGAGAGAACTTCTCGAGACAGAGCTCTTTGGTCACGAGAAAGGCGCTTTCACGAGTGCGACCGCTTCCAAGCAAGGACTGTTCGAGGTGGCCCATCGCGGCACGATCTTCCTCGACGAAGTCGGCGACGTGGACCTTCAGATCCAGCCCAAGTTGTTAAAGGTTCTCGAGGAGAAACGTTTCCGCCGGTTGGGAGACGTCAGAGATCGACAAGTAGACGTGCGATTGATTGCCGCGACACATCAGGACATCGGACAGCTCGTGAGGGAGAAACGTTTTCGCGACGATCTGTATTTCCGTATCAGCACGATCCCGCTATCGTTCCCATCTCTGCGCGACAGGATCGAAGATATTCCCACGTTGGCCCAATACCTGCTCGACAAGGTCGCGGCGGACCTGGGCCGTGTTGAACTGCACCTGGACCAGGGCTGTATGCAGGCGCTGCAAGCGTATTCATGGCCCGGCAACATACGCGAGCTGCGCAACGTTATCGAACGCGCCGTGCTGCTGAGTGACCAGAAACACATCACCCTCAACGATCTTCACTTCGACGGTCACACCCAGATAGGCGCGCCTTTTCTCGACTCTCGTTTGACTCTTCTCGAACTTGAAAAACAGCACATCGAGCGCGTGCTACAAGAGGAGCGCGGGCGAGTTGAGGTTGCTGCAAAGCGTTTAGGTATCCCTCGCAGCTCGCTCTATCAAAAAATCAAGAAGTACCAGATCCCCGTGTCCAAAGTCTAGACTCCGGTCTGAAAATTAGACCGACCACCTCATGGTCTTGGACCAGGCGGTCCGGAACCATCTAAAAAGCTGCGTTTTCTGCAAAAGCAGGGATGTTCGAATGTTGGCCCACGTTTTGCTTAGTGTCGGGCACGTGCCAATCTACGTAGCCCCGGTTTCGGCCGGGAAGTTCGGCTAAAAACCCATTAGAGCATGCATTGCCCGCATTCTCTGAGCAGTTTCTAAAGCCCTCTCGAAAGCCCCTACTCTAAAGGAGTGAAGGAATGCTTATCATCCGCGTTAGGAACGCGATTCTGCCATTACTGGCGGTTGTATTGATGATTTGCGCAACAGCAATGGAGAGCAAGGCGGATGTGGTTGGAGTTTGCGCTCCCGACAGCCCAGGCCTTTGTACCGCAACAGTCAACATAACCGGCAATGTCCTTACCATTACAATAACCAACACGAGTCCCGTAGCAAATGGGGGATTCTTAACCGCTGCAGCATTCAACCTGACTGCAGGAACAACCGTTAACACTTTCAATACGACAAATGCGAACTTTGCCTTGTTCGGCCCGAGCCCGACAGGCTGGACAGGAAACGTTGCTCCCGACGGCACTCGAACGCATTTGATCAGTGCAACTGGCAATGATTACAACGGAGGTGGAAATCCCAGTGGAGGCACACCCCCCGGATCGACGGTGACGTTCACGTTGACTCTTGCGAGTCTAAACGGGAACACCGAAGCCAGTGTTTTCAACAGCTTGTTAATCCGTCAAAGAGGATTTCAAGATGGCGGATCTGACAAGGATGCACTCACGGTCCAGTCGGTACCTGAACCAACCAGCATGTTCTTACTGGGAGCAGGACTGATTGGTACCGCAGCAGGTTTGCGAAAGCGTTACCGAAAAAAATAGTGGAAGCGGCTTCGTCTTCGCACTATCTAAATACTAAACGAGCATGCAACAGCAGTTCTGTGTTTTCACGGCTGCATTTGTCCCGCAGTCGTGAAAACATCGGTACTTAATCGGGTGTCCTTTTAAAGCCATGCGATAGCTTTCCCTCGTTGAGGGGTAAGTGCGGAGGCGAAACGCGAGGCGAAACAAAGGGGAGCAGACATGGCAACTGTTTTTAAAGCAACTCTGATGAGTGCATTGCTTCTGGCAATGGTCACACTCGGCACATCAGAAGCCAAAGCTGACCCTGTGACTTTCTCCACATCTGGCATTTTTACGTGTGGTGGGTGCGCGGGTAGCGGCTCCAATTCTGTGACCTTCCTGGGTGGTATGGGCAACGCTCTCATGATCACGTTTACGGGTCTGGGATCTACCAGCCTGAACACCCCGACAGGTTGCAGTTTTGGCAACTTCCAAACGTTCTTTTCCGGCAACGGCGCGATTGCTGCCTCCGGCACTTTTACGCTGACCATAACCCAAACAGTACCGGTGGCGGGAAGCGATAGCTTTGCAGCCACTTTCACCGGTTTGTTTAGCGCCAGTAATTCCGGCAGCGGAGTGGTTAATTTCACTGTGACGTCGGTAACTATTGGCGGTATCACGTATTCCATTACCAACAATCCACTGAACCTGGTGCCTCCGGCGTCAAACAATGGAATCACCACGGTCCAGGGACAAATAACCGGTAGCGCTGTGCCAGAACCAACGAGCATGTTCCTGCTCGGAACGGGTCTGCTCGGCATTGCCGGCGCGGTAAGGAAACGTTTTAAATCAAGGTAACGGGGGAGCTAGTCTGGCACCTATTTGCCTCAGGGTGCCTGTCTTAATAAACAGGGCGGGATTTGTCGTACAGCCCGACAATAGGGAGACCTTTAGATGTACGTTAAACCAATGATTTTTCCGCTGGATGCAAATGGACAGATCTATGCTCTGCAGGATGAGAAGGGCAACACGATTGGGACCGGCACGCGCGAAGTGTGTGAGGTGCTGTTATATATCATCACTAAACCCGCGTCTGAAACTATCTCTGGTAAAATAAATGGCCCAGGCGCACAGAGGCCTAACGTGCGCGCTGCGATTTCTATCTAGCTGCGGATCGGCTGCGGATCAGGAACCGTTGCCTTAACCTCATCGTTTACCTGTGCGGAGCGATAAACGATGAGAGAGATATTAGAGCTTCCGCCGCACATCCCTCGCAAACTTAACGCTTAAAAATTTCGTTGTCCCGGTGTGCCTTGTGAAGCAGAGTCGATTCGGAGCTCTCAAAAAAGTCTCAGGTAAATTGAGACAAATGTGGTTGGGCCGGTATGAGCCGTCATCGAGTGAGACTCCACTGCCGCGCCTGCTCGTGGTCGACGATGAAGAGTCGATCTGTTTCTCGATGAGCGAATACTTCTCGTTGCACGGGTACAAGGTCGACACCGCCAGTGAAATCGAAGAAGCCGAAAAACTGCTCGACTCCGCCGAATATAAAGTCGTAATCCAGGACCTGCGCCTCACCATGACCAACACCCATGACGGCCTTGACATGATCAAGCTGATCAGGGAACACAATCCGCAAACCCGAATAATCGTTTTAACCGCTTACGGTTCGGCTGAAATCGAAGACGAGGCGAGACGTTGCGGCGCCGACGCGTTTCTCCGCAAGCCGAAGCCGCTCTCGCAGGTAGCGCAGGTCGTTCAGGGTCTGATCGAAGCCCCGCCCCGCCAGGCCGCCCGCCCCGCGTGATTAGCCACAAAAAGGCACAAAAGTCACAAAAAATTTCCTTCATTGAAGAGCCACGATTTCCCTCAGTGAATTTCTATTTGTGCTTTTTGTGCCTTTTTGTGGCTCAATGAAAATCGTGCGACGGCGCGGAGGCAATCGCGACGGAGAGCGGCTGCACGTGGCTCGCCTTTACCGAAATAACGTTATCCTGATTTTGCAGCGCGCCTTCGATTAAGAGGAAAGGGTGGCCTACGAGTTCCTGCCGGTACTGGTCGAAGAGTTGCGGCGTGACGATGATGTTGCTCACCCCCGTCTCATCTTCAAGACTCAAAAACATAAACCCTTTCGCCGTGCCCGGCCGTTGACGGACGATGACCCAGCCGGCCACGCGCACAAAAGTGCCGTTGCGCAATTTCCGAATGTCGATCGCGCGCAAAGCATTGAGCTTGTTCAACTCGCCACGATGATAAGCAACCGGATGTTTTCCAATCGTCATACCTGTCCCGCGAAAGTCTGCGTCCAGTCGCTCCGTCAAACTCATCTGCTGCAACGGTGAGTTGCCGTCCTTCTCCAGCAACTCCTCATACAACTCGCCGGGCACACGCGTGACACGCTCGACTTGCCACAGCGCGTCGCGACGAGAAGAGTCCTGGATAAAGTTCAACGCGCCCACCGCTGCCAACTTTCTCAATTCATCCTTGCGCAGCTCAGGCACGCGATTACGCAAGTCGTCAATGCCGGCGAAAGCACCCGCGGCCCGCTCGCGAACGATTGCCTGGCCCGACTGCTGGCTCAGTCCTTTCACGTATCTCAACCCGAGACGCATAACAAGAGCGTCTTCTTCCTTCTCGAGCGTACACAACCAATCCGAACGCGTAATATCGATCGGCAAAACCTTCAGCCCGTGACGTTGCGCATCTTTGACGATCGTGAAGGGTTGATAAAAACCCATCGGCTGGTTGTTGAGGATTGCAGCCGTGAACGCCGCGAGGTAATTACATTTCAGGTACGCGCTCGCATAAGCAATCAGCGCAAAACTAGCCGCGTGCGACTCCGGAAAACCGTAAAGCGCAAAGGAGCTGATCGACAGCACGATGTCGTCCTGCGTCTTTCCGGTGATTCCATTTCGCATCAGGCCCTGGCGCAGTTTCACTTCAATCTCCCGCATGCGGGCTTCCGAGCGTTTGAAACCAAACGCGCGGCGCAATTCCTCCGCCTCGCCGCCGGAAAAGCCGGCGCAATCCATGGCCACTCTCAACAACTGCTCCTGAAACAACGGCACTCCGAGTGTTCGCGTCAGGATCGGCTCGAGGCAGGGATGTGCATAAGTCACTGCTTCCTTCCCCTGCCGGCGCTTGAGATAAGGATGGACCATGTTTCCAACGATCGGTCCCGGACGGATGATCGCCACCTGGACCACGATGTCGTAGAACTTCTTCGGCCGCAGTCGCGGCAGGCACGACATCTGCGCGCGACTCTCGACCTGAAACAGGCCGATCGTGTCAGCGTTTTGCAGTGCCTCGTAAACTTTAGGGTCGTTCTGCGGCAGGTGCGCCAGGTCGACTTCTTCATCGTACGAGTCGCGAATCAACTGGATCGAATCTTCCAGCACCGCCAGCATTCCGAGCCCCAGCAAGTCGACTTTGATCAATCCGAGGTCGGCACAGTCTTCCTTGTCCCACTGGACCACAACGCGCCCGGGCATGGCCGCGGGCTCGAGCGGCACGATCGAATCGAGCTGTCCCTGGCAGATCACCATGCCGCCTGAGTGCTGGCCCAGGTGACGCGGCAGATCCTGGACCATCTGGTAAAGCTGAAAGAACTTTTTGATTCGCGGCTGGCTCAGATCCAGGCCCGCATCGCGGAACTGGCGTTCGCTGGAATCTTTCGGATCTTTCCATTCCCACGTATGAACCAGTGCGGAGAGACGAGAAAGCGTGTCATCGTCAAAATCCAGTACCTTGCCCACTTCGCGCGCCGCCGAGCGCCCGCGATAAGTGATGACGTTGGCGGTCATCGCTGCGCCGAGTTTTCCATAGCGCTCGTAAACGTATTGAATTGCTTTCTCGCGTTTCTCTCCGCTCGGCAAGTCGAGATCGATGTCGGGCCATTCGTGTCGTTCCTCAGAGAGAAATCGCTCAAACAACAACTCCATGCCGATCGGATCGACGGCTGTGATTCCGAGTGAGTAACAGACGGCGCTGTTTGCCGCAGAGCCTCGTCCCTGGACCAGGATGCCTGCTCGACGACAGAACTGAACGATGTCCCAAACGATCAGGAAGTAACCTTCAAGCCCCAGCTTTTCGATCAGCTTCAACTCGCGTTCGAGCTGCGGGCGTGCTCGCTCGTAGGTGGGCGCGTGATTGATGCCGGTGTAACGCGTGCGGGCGCCTTCTTCCGTGCGTTTGCGCAGGAAGGAGGTCATGGTTTCGCCGGGCGGCACGGGATACCTGGGAAATTCGTAGCCCAGATCTTCGAGCGTGAACTTCAGTCGTGATGAAAGCTCGGACGTATTCGCAACAGCTTCCGGCAGATCGGCAAAGAGCTTCTGCATCGTCGCGCCGGATTTCAGGTACGTTTCGGAGTTTTGGGCCAGCAGGCGTCCGGCAGTTTCCAGTCGCACGTGATTGCGGATGCAGGTGAAGACGTCAGAAACTTCTCGACGCGCCGGTATCGCGTGACACACGCCGTTGGTGGCGAGCAGTGGCAGGCGATTGCGCCGCGCGACGTCGACCACTAAGAGATTGCGCGCTTCTTCTTCGCGATCGAGATGGCGTTGCAGCTCCGCGTAGACGTTTTTCTTGCCGAAGAGTTCGATCAACCATTCAGTTGCTTGTTGTGCGTTCTTGACGTTGTCTGAATCTCTGGCGTAGATGGCGCGCGCGATCGGGCCATCGAATCCGCCGGTCAAACAAACCAGGCCCTTAGCATGTGCTGCCAACTCGTCCGAAGTGACTACACACGCGCCTGGCTCTGAGTGTTTCGGCACACGCAATTTCATTAAGGTGACCAGGCGGCAGAGGTTTTGGTAACCAGTGCGATTACGAACCAGGACGGGGATCGAGCAGATTTCATCCTTGGTATTCGGCCTTCGAACACTGATCTCGGCGCCGATGTGCGCCTTGATTCCGTTCCTTTTCGCGGACAGATGAAACCGCGGCGCGCCATAAACGCCGTCGCGATCGAGCAGTGCCATCGCCGGCATCTGCAACTCGAGGCCGGTGGCAATCAATTCTTCAGGCAGAGAAGCGCCTTCCAGAAAACTAAAAGCCGACCGCGCATGTAGCTCAACGTACTCAGACATTGTTTTTTGCTCCGTTAGGAGCAACATGTTTATAGCAACGCTCTCTGAAATAATTAGCGCTCCGCTAGGAGCGCCATGGATCGCGCACAAACATGTCGCTCCTACGGAGCGAGAACGAATGGCCTATAAAGGCTATAAACATGCTGCTCCTAACGGAGCAAAGACTAAGCAGCAAGGTCAGTCATAGTTCCCTTCTACAAACCAATTCTCGGTTTTGAGTTCGCGGTAGATGCGATAAAGCGTTTGCTGCCCGGTGCGCTCGAGCGTTACGTCCCACTCGTCTCGCGCCCAGCGATCGTCGCGCCACCAATCGCCGGTAGTTCTCCATGGCCCAGCCAGCTTCACGACTTTTCCGTAAACACTGCGCTGCTTGCCCCAGGCGCTGATCTGCGCTGGCCAACCCTGGTCCGCCTGCACTATTGCTCGCAACGGCGGACGAAACATTCGAAAGCCAAGACACGGTTCGTTGCCAACTGCCGCTTGCCGCTTGCCGATTTTGCGGCGCTTACGAAGTTCGGGCTTGGTGGGCAGCGTGAAGTGCTTCAGGCGGAACGCATCGGGCCGGTGAGTATCGAGCAGGACTGGAGAACCGATATTTTCCTCGCCTACAAGTTTCGCGAGTCTCGCGAGCGTCAGCTCCAGTTTGTCAGGCGCCGGAGCGAGTGGCACAAACAACCCGTTCTGCAACACGCGCGGCTTCACCGGCTCACACGTAATCGAAACCGATATCACGGCCACTTGTGGCGGATGCATCTCCGCGTCGAGCAGTAACAACTTCAGAAACACCTTGTGGTCACGCATCGGGTAAGGCAAAGACAACTTGCGCTCGTGCGTCGTCTGATCTTCCAGTTGCAACCGGACGCACAACTCGTTCGTCGCCAGCGCATAAGCATTCAGAGTCGCGCAGAGCTGGTGCAACAGCCGCGCAAAAATGAATGACAGCGGCTCGAGCTCGGCAATGGCGTGTTCGAGCTCGAGCGACTGTGCAAAAACGGGCGCCGGTTGTTTGACCTTCAAGTGACGCTCGGTCTTGCCGGCAGCGAGTTGCTGAAGTTTGATTCCCACCTGGCCGAGGCGCTCGGAAACGCCGGCAACGGGAAGTGCAGCGAGATCGGCAAAAGTGTGAACGCCCCAGAGCCTCAGTGTCTCCAGGACCTCACCGGCAACTTTTTTCTCGATATCGATCAGAGAGTAATCGAGTCGGTCGATAGGAAATTCACCCAGGCAGGTCAGTTCCTCGCCGGGTGAAACGTAGGTTATGCCTTTCAGGTAAGTGGCAGCGTGAATCGCCGCATCAGGATTGGCGGCTATACTCACGCTAACCGTGCTCTCCAAGCCGCCGTCTGTTCGAGACTTCTGAGCCCGCTGCGCCACTTCGTTGGCGAGCTGATAAGCAGACCCAAACAACAACTCACATCCCTCGACGTCGATTACAACTGTCCCGCTCCCGACCTCTTCCACGACCGGTGAAAAGCCATAGGCAAACTGCGTCAGCGAGAGCTCTGCCGGGATTTGTGCGGCATAAATACAGGCAAACATCGTGAACGAAAATTAACGAAAATGCATGAATGAAAATCCATACAGCTAAAAATTCACCGCCCTGAACTGACTCTCATAGAGCCATGGGGAAATGGGACGCTGGCGGTTTACCTTGATTGCGTTGTGACGCAGAAGATTCCCGGACCACTCCGCCGCTCCTTTCAACTCCAGGGTCAGTGCGGCACACGATCGGGTACACGCTTCTTCCGAAATCACCGTTAATACCGTTGGCCGGTCCTCCACTGTCCGTCGAAAGCGATACCACCACGAAGAGATGATCCGGCGCGCCTCTTTCCCCGCCACGTCGCCAAGGTCGAGAATCACGAGGCCAAATCCACCCGCATGTAACAACAGATCCGTGGCTTTGAAAGCGTGCTCGAGATCGCCGCCACAACGAACCCACAGCAGTCGATCGAAATCTATTCCAGCCGCCCTGGCGGCCGTTGGGGCAAACACATTGTTCGTGTCCACCAGCGCGCAAGTCTCTTCCTGGCTGGTGGCATGAGCGAGCATTGAGTACGTCAAGCTGGTGCGTCCGGAGGATGCCGGCCCAAAGATTTCACTGAGAGATCCACGCGGCAGACCGCCCGTTAATGCATCAATCTCGTCAACTCCGGTCGAGAGGGTTTCGACAACAGACTTCTCGTGGAGCTTGAAAGCATCGCCAAAACGACTGGCCATATCCGATTCGAGCTCTATTTTTGAAACCGCAGCTTTCATGATTTGTTATGTTTTCTCTGCATCCTCGCCATATAGGTCCTATATGACCTATAAGTCTTAACAGGACCCATATGCCGAAGAGCAAAGACTTCATAAGCCCGGCAATAGCTTTAATTCCGCCGCGGCCGACACTCTCGTCGCTCAAAAACGCAGCCGCCGATTGCCAGGCCTGCGACCTCTGGAAAACAGGGACGCAGACAGTTTTTGGTGAAGGGGCCAAGCGCGTAAGAGTCATGTTTGTCGGCGAGCAGCCCGGCAACGAAGAAGATCTGTCAGGCAGACCTTTCGTCGGACCAGCCGGCCGTTTGCTCGATGACGCGCTGGAAGAGGCGGGTATCGAGCGCAAACAAACCTACGTCACCAATGTCGTCAAACATTTCAAATGGGAACCGCGCGGCAAACGCCGGATCCACAAAAAACCAAACTCCCTGGAAATAGCTTCCTGTCGTCCCTGGCTTGAAGCCGAGATCGCGCTTATCAAACCCGACGTGATCGTCGCCCTCGGCGCCACCGCAGCCCAGGCGCTGCTCGGACCACAGTTCCGAGTCACCAAACAACGGGGCGAATTCATTCCTTCAACACTCGCTCCGTACGTCATGGCAACCGTCCATCCCTCCTCAATCCTTCGTGCTCCTGACGATGAAACCCGCCACCTCGAGTTGCGCCGTTTCATCGACGACCTCAAAAAACTGGCGAAAGTAATCAAGTAGCCCCTCATTCGCGCCGTGGCTTTAGCCCGGTGGTGGTGTTCGACTCGCCCGATCCAGAAGCGATTCAAAATCCGGATGATGAGGGGTAAGCCGATCACCGGGCTAGAGTCACAGCGCGACGACAGGACCGAGGCGGTAACGGTCTCCCCCACGCCCCGCACCCGGTCCTGAAAAAAGCACTTGACGTCGCGCTGCATATGTTCGAGAATGTTCGCTAGATTTTCGCTTGTCAACGAAAATTATTTTGAGGTACAGAGGGAGAGTGTTATGCCAGTAACGGCCAAACAAAGAAAAATTTTTGAGTTCATCCAGGGCGTTATCAACTCCAATCAGGAGGCACCCACCATCGCTGAAATTGGCCGACATTTTCAAATGAGGTCATCCGCAAGCGTTCACGCAGTCTTGAGGGCCCTTGAGCGCGAAGGCCTAATCAAACGCATTCCGAACGTGAGCCGCGGAATTGAAATCATTCAGCAAGGCGAGACTAGTAGCGGCGAGGAGGACAATGAGGTCCCCTTGCTCGGGACCGTGGCGGCCGGCCAGCCAATCGAAGCAATACTTACTCACGACACGATTTCCGTGCCGAAAAACTTGCAGGGACGACGAGGACGTACTTTCGCGCTGCGCGTTCGTGGTGACTCGATGATCGGTGAAAACATTGAGGACGGTGACATTATCATCGTGGCGTCCCAACAGACTGCCGAGAATGGTCAGATGGTTATAGCCCGCGTCAACGGCGATTACGCGACGGTGAAAAAGTTTTATCGCGAGGCTGATTTCATTCGTCTCGAACCGGCTAACCCACAGTTCAAGACGATCTTTATTAAGACGCCGGAAAAAATTGAGATCCAGGGTGTCGTGAAGGGCTTAATTCGTAAATATGACGCGTAACGGTAAGCCAGTCACTAATGAGAGTGACGTTGAGTTTCTTGGCTTTGCGCTTGGTGATTGTACCGTCGATATAGACGCCGCGTCGGCGAAGTACCTGCGCGTGGTCCACGGTACGGCTCTCGAGCTGGCAGTCCACAATCAATTCGGTGCGGACATCGGTGGTTTCTGGTTGTTATCAGCTCAGATTAACCAGTTGCGCCGTCTGACCGAGTATTACTCACCAGACGAAGCGCCGCTGGTCGAGTATGCCATCGAAGCCTATATCGCCGCCCAAATCCGCGAGTTCAGGTTCTAGTCACTCGCAACCGAAGTAGCGAGAGTTTCATCCTGCTTGCGCGCTTTACGCACGACGATCAAACCGATGCCCAGGATGATCATTGCGCCGCCGAATAGTGTGCGCCAGCCGATCTGTTCGTCCAGGACGATCATTCCCAGTAGTACGGCTACGACCGGAGTGACCAGGGCAATCAGCATCGACTTCGTTACATCTATCTTGAGCACGAGCCAGTAATAAAGCATAAACGCGATCACTGAGCCTACTACGGCCAGATACAACATAGAGATTATGGCGATCGGCGTCCAATGGAATCGCAACGGATTGCCTTCGAGCAACAATCCGACCGCCAGCAACAGCAGTAGACCAAAGAACATCTGTCCCGCGGCGAGTACGGCTGGATCCAGTTTCTTTCCGTGGGCCTTCACGAGCACGTTCGAGTATGCGGCAAACATCGCACTAAGAATCAGCGCCACACAGCCTGCGAGTGCCTGCCTGCCGGACACGGCGAGCTGATTCGAAAACACGACTCCCACTCCGCACACGCCCAGGACAACTCCGCCGATCTTCGCCCAACTCAAACGCTCACCGGGCAGATGGAAGTGGGCAAAGACGAGTCCGAACGCTGGAAGCGTCGCCTGCAAAAGCGCGGCGAGACCGGAAGAGATGTACTGCTCTCCCCAAAACACCAGACCATAATTGAATCCGAACGAAAGGATTCCGGTGATTGCGAGCAGGAGCCAGTCCGCACGCGCCCGCGGGAGTTGGATCCGGCGAATGAGAATTATCGAGAAGATAATCGCGCAGGCGATGACGAACCTGATGCCCGCAAACGTGAACGGAGGCAGCGCTTCAAGACCGAGCTTGATAAAGAGCCAGGTCGAACCCCAGATGCCGCAGAGTATGAGCCAGACGAGACGCGCTTTCATTGCCAATTGCCTTTGCCACAAAGACGCACAAAAGGCGCAAAAAGTTTAGTAAAACAATTTGCGCCTTTGCGGTTCTTTGTGGCTTCCGGATTTATTGATGTGGCTGCGTTTTGATGATCGCGAACGCAGCGCCCTGCGGATCGATCAGGATCGCGAACCGTCCGACGCCCGGAATGTCTTCCGCGGGCTTCATGACTCGTGCGCCAATCTCGGTTGCTTTTTGAACACTGGCGTCACAGTCTTCAACGGCGAAATAGACGAGCCAGTTTGGTGGAATTTGTCCCATTTCGGGCGTGATCCTGTACATGCCACCGATGCCCCTGTCTCCGTTATTGAAGATCGTGTACTCGACCGGGCTTCCCGGGAACGGTTGTCTGGTCCAACCAAACACGTTTGAATAAAACTGTCCCGCCTTGTCCGGATCGTGCGTGCCGAGCTCGTTCCAGCACAGAAAGCCGGGCCCGCCGTACCCTCCGGCGCCTTTGTTATCTCCCGCTTGCCAAATCGAGAAGACAGCGCCGGTCGGATCCTTGATTACAGCCATCCGTCCGAGCGTAAACACGTCGAACGGGCCATTCATTATCGTCGCGCCTTCGGCCTTTGCCTTTTCTGCCGACTCATCAGCACTGGCAACTGCGACGTAGCTCATCCAGTGTGGCGGAATTCCCTGGGCCACCATGTCAGGCATTAACTTGTAAAGACCGCCGATGTCTTTGCCGTCGAGCCTGAGTATGGTGTAGACGCCGTCAGGTCCCATCGGATGATCTTCATAGTCCCAACCAAAGAGTTGCGAGTAAAAATTTTTCGCCGCATCGTTATCGCTCGTGCCAAGTTCAATCCAACAGAAGGTACCTGGTGTAGGATCGAGTACCTCTTGCAATCGTGCTTCACTCATCGGATCAATCCTCCTTATCGTCGGAGACGTTCTGGGAAATGGGGAGAAAAACTTTTTCTATTTGGAAAGCGCATAATCTAACACTTTCCGGCGAGAGAGGCACGTGTAATAGGTCCTATAGGTCATATAGGACCTATTCTTTAAAAACGAAATGCGCTGCTCTCAGCAAGCTGAAAGCAGCGCAATCCGTTTTCCTATAAATCGCCGAAGCTTTCTATAGGATGGCGACAAGAGCATGTACACACTCAAGTCGCCAATTTGTATCCCGATGACCAACTGGCGGTCAGCCAGTCGCCGGTCAGCACTCGAATCGTTTACACAATCCTCGCGTTCCGAGGAACACGGTGCCTTTAGGTTTTTGTTGTGGTGGCTTTTCCTCCACCGCCGATTACGCTCCGGCAACGAAGCTCAACTTTCGTTGAGCCGCTTTGCTCCCTTCGGCGGGTCCTTGCCTCCGGGTGCCATTCGTTTTTATTCGAATGGCTCGAGAAAGTCTCGCAACCTTCTCTAGCTGAGCCTTTCGGCTCCGAAAAGGGCGTCAATAGAATCAACAGCCGCCTGTCTCTTCTCTCGCTCGGGCGTCACCGCACCGATTGCCGATCCCTTTGTTCGGTCTCGAAAGCCGCGACCTTCGTGACAGGGTGTTTATACGCTTGGTCGATTTTTAGATCAACTTTTTGTGTGTTTTATTTTTTGTGTTAACGCGCGAGTTCCTCTAACGCAGCAGCGATCTTGCGCTGTACAACTTTCATTTCTTCTTCGTCTTTGTATTTTGTCCTGGGCCAGAAGAAACCTTTCAAGCCGTCTTTCTTGCGACGCGGAACAACGTGTACGTGCAGGTGCGGCACGCTCTGACTGACGCGATTATTCATCGCGACAAAAGTTCCTTCAGCTTTCATCGCGTGTTGAACTGCGGCTGCGAGTGATTGCGCTGCTTCGAAAAATGGACCAACGAGTTCTTGCGGCAGATCGACGAGCGTTTCGACGTGCTGTCGTGGCACCAGCAACGTATGACCGTGAAACAACGGCCGGTGATCGAGGAACGCCACTGCACTCTCGTCCACGTAGACCAACGTCGCCGGCACTTCGCCGGACACAATTCGACAGAACAGACAGTTGTCTTCAGCCATCACAATCCTTTCTTAGCCACCAAGAAGCACAAAATGATTTTTGTGCCTTTTTGTGGCACTTAGTCGTCGAAGCCGGGTCTGACGAAATCGCGCGCTTGCGGAAATGCTTTTTCCAAACGATGGCGCAAGCGCTCAAGCTGCAAAATCAACGGCACGATCGAACCGTCACGCTCCGGCAACGATAGTTGCATCAGCCGCCAGGCCGCAATTGACCGATCGATCCCGATCAGCGCCACTTTCGCAGATCCATCAGAATCCTTAGGAAATTCGACGATTTCCGGATCTCCGTCGAGCTCTTCCTTGCGTCCCGAAAGCGCGCGCATCGTCTTCACTGCGATTTGATATTGATACCACTGCACGACTTCGCGCGCATCCACGAGCTGCTCCGAATTCTCGCTTTCGAATTCAGTGAGATCGAGTTCACGAAACCAGTCGCTGGCGGCATTCGCATATTTCTTCCCTGCTTTCGTCAATGGATGATTGTCGACGAGTTGTCGCTTTCTGTGTTGCCGCGACTCGTCCTGGTCCGCGGACCCATTGAGATCCACGCCCGCTTCTTCGGCCCAATCGGCAATCATCGCGCGCGTCTCCTGAAAGATCGCACTGAGCTTTTGCCAGAACACTTCGTTTCGAAGGTCATTGTTTTGAGGTGAATTGTCGTCTTCCTGCTCGGTGGCATAGACCAGACAACGTGAGGTTAAAGGACACCGTTCACACCAACGATCGCAATAGTTGTAAATGCCTGAGATTAGATCAGGATTGTTGGCGAGATCGGTGAGGGTTCTACGTCGCATTGATTTGTCTCCTTGATGAGGATTAAGGTTGGCTCATTCTAAGCTACTATCGTCTGAAATGACAACGAATCTTTCGAAGTACCGAACTTTGTTGCTCGTATTGCTGCTTGGTTGGACCACGGCAGTTTCAGCGCAGGAAGTTCTCAACTACGGTATCGTCAGTCCCAACACCAGAACCAATTTGAAACTTCAGGAAGCGATTGCGGGAATGAACTCGGCCGAGGAGTCGAAACTGCTCAACGAGGCAGTTAATCTCGGCTGCGTTGTTCGTTCGCGCATCCGGGCGTCTCGCGCGCTGGGCTCGTGGAGTGATGGCGCCGAACATTCGGTCTTATTCAGTGTCAACGCCGACGAGGAATCATTGCGCTACATCTTGTCACGGCTGGGACGTGACGCACAGCAGAAATACGTGATCTATTTCCACCCTAACCTGCAGGGCACAGCCGACCTTTACACGTTGCGCCCGCGAACGCGCGCGAGAAATCTCGTGGCGCTCACAAACGCGCTGGAGCGCGCGGGCATTCCTTTTCGAACCCTCGTCCCGTCCGGCAATACGACCGCTATCTACATCATCGATCTCGATCGAGATCTGCGCGCGAAGATACTCGCCGCCGCGCGCACACTGCGCGCACGAGTCAGTTCACAGGCAGGCGATGCCAAGTTATTTGGCGACGACGAGCGGCAACAGGCAAAAGCGAAGTTCGAGCAGGAGATCAAAACTTACGAAACGAAGAACCCGAACCTGCCGCCCACGTGCAATGTGCAAAAGAAGGGGCACTAGATGAAATCAAACAATCCATGCATTACTGCAACCGTGACCGAGGCGCTCGAACGCTTGCCCGGCCCGGAAGGCCAGCGCTTCGCAACCGTTTTCCAGCACGGCAGCCTCCTCGTTGAAATCTATGCGCCGCGCGGCGTCGATCCGCAGCAACCACACACGCGCGACGAGATCTACTTCGTCGCCACAGGCACCGGCGAATACGTCTGCGGCGACACGCGACAGACATTTGGACCAACCGACATCCTCTTCGCCGCCGCCGGCAGCGTGCATCGCTTTGAGAACTTCTCCGGCGACCTCACCTTGTGGGTGTTGTTCTATGGACCAGAAGGCGGGGAACACGGATAGACACGGATTTCTTCCACGGATTTACACAGAATCCGCCTGAAATCCGTGTCATCCGTGGCTCGGTCGTACCGCTTTCGCGAACGCGGCGGTGTTGAGGGTGTTGAGGACTTCCTTGCGTGTGACCCAGCCGCGCCGCGCCATCGCGACGCCGTATTTGATATTGTTCATCGCCTTCACCGAATGCGCGTCGGTTGAGATCACAAACTTGATCTTTCTCTTGCGCGCCTCGCGCACCCAGCGCGGCTCGAGGTCCAGACGATAAGGATCGCCGTTGATCTCGATCGCTGCTTTCGACTCGGCGATCACGTCGAGTATGTGTTCCACGTCACACTCAAACGGCGGCCGCCGTTGCAGCAGTCGTCCCAGCGCGTGTCCCCAGATCTTGAAAACGGGCTGGCGCATCGCGGTCGTGATGCGCTCCGTCATCTTCGCGCCATCCATCTTGTAGCGCGCGTGAATGCTGGCCACAATCACGTCAAGCTTTTCGAGCACCGCATCAGGATAATCAAGCTGGCCGCTGGCGATGATGTCTGACTCTGTGCCGCGCAGAATCTTGATCGACACCTTCTCCTGCACCTCGTCGATCTCGTCCCACTGCTGTTTCAACCGGTCCAACTTCAAACCGTTGGCGTAGATCGCGGTCGGCGAATGGTCCGTGATGGTGATGTACTTCATGCCCATCTCTTCGGCGCCGCGCACCATCGCTTCGAGCGTGTGTATGCCGTCGGAATAGGTTGTGTGGCAATGGACCTGTCCCTTGATGTCGGCTTCGGTTAGGAGATCTTCGGGAAGCTTGTCAGCGAGCGCGGCTTCGATCTCGCCTGCGTCTTCGCGCAGCTCGGGCGGGATGTACGACATGCCGAGACGTTTGTAGATCTGTTCTTCAGTGCGCGGCAGCCGCGCAAAACTTATCTTCTTCTTTTGCGCGTGGGCCATGATCTTTTCGATGTGCGCTTGCGAGCCGGTCTTCACAAACAACGTGATGCCAAACTCTTTCGGCGGCACCGCCGTGAGCCAAACCTGCGCGCCATCGGCAAACTGCGCGACACACGTGTTTTCATCTTCGATGTGGCTCGACAGTATCAAGGGAAACTCTAAAAACTTCTCGATGAGCGCGGCTGGATCGTCGGCGCCGGCGACGATGTCGATCACGCCGACAGTCTCTTCCCAACGTCGCAGCGAACCCGCAACACTCACGTCAACCACGCCATCGATCGCTTTGAGGTATTCAATTACCTGATCGGCAGTGCTCCACGCGTGATGAAGGTGCATGCGGCGCTTGGGTTTTTGCACCGGAGTCGAGACTTGCGCGAGCAGGCGCTGTTCCGTCTTTGGTCCAAAGCCTTTCAGGGTGCGCAACTGTCCCGCTTCCGCAGCAGCTTTAAGCTCCGCGATGGAAGTGATTCCTAGCTCATCATGAAGTTGACGGATCTTCTCGACACTCAATCCGGGCACAGCGGAGAGTTCGACTACGCCTTTTGGAAATTCTTTTCGCAGTCCATTCAGAACTGAAGATTCGCCGGTGAGATAGAGTTGTTTGATCTGCGAGGCGAGCGCGTCGCCGATGCGCGGCAAGGTCGTGAGACGATCCTCTCGGACGAGTCGATCGAGATCGGCGACACCTTGTACCACACGCGCGCCGGCGTTGTACGCCTTCGCCTTGAAGCGAAACTGGCCGCCTTTCAGATCCATCAACTGCGCGATCTCCTGCAACGCGGCGGCGACTCCGAAGCGATCGAGTTGTGGTTTCTCGGACATCGAGGCAAAGAGTATCATCTCATTATGGCAATAGCATCAATCAATCCAACTACCGGGGAAACACTGAAAACTTTCGACGCGCTCTCCTCCGCGCAAATTGAAGAAAAACTTCAGCTAGCGGCAGACACGTTTCGCACCTATCGACGCACACCGTTCGAGGAACGCGCACGCATGATGACGCGCGCCGCGGAAATTCTCGAAAACGACAAGAATGCGCTCGCCAAAATCATGACGACTGAGATGGGCAAGCCGATCAAGGCTGCCGTCAGCGAAGCCGAAAAGTGTGCACGGGTTTGTCGTTACTACGCAGAGAACGCGCAACATCATCTCGCCGATCAGGTCGTAGAAACCAACGCACGGAAAAGTTACGTACACTTTCAGCCGCTTGGTCCAGTGCTCGCCGTGATGCCCTGGAACTTTCCCTTCTGGCAGGTGTTTCGCTTCGCCGCGCCGGCACTGATGGCGGGCAACGTTGGCCTGCTCAAACACGCTTCGAACGTGCCGCAGTGTGCGTTGGCCATCGAAGAGATCTTCACGCGCGCCGGGTTTCCGAAAGGTGCTTTTCAAACGCTGTTGATTGGGTCTGGCGAGGTTGAACGAATCCTGAACGATGCGCGCGTGGTTGCAGCGACGCTGACGGGCAGTGAACCGGCAGGCGCAAGCGTCGCCTCGATTGCTGGAAAACAGATCAAGAAAACGGTTTTGGAACTTGGCGGCAGCGATCCGTTCATCGTGATGCCCTCCGCGAACCTCGATGAAGCAGTAACCACGGCGGTGAAAGCGCGCACCATCAACAACGGTCAATCGTGCATCGCAGCGAAACGCTTCATCGTGGCGGCGAAGATCTACGACGAGTTTGAGCGAAAGTTTGTAGAGGAGATGCGCGCATTGAGTATTGGCGATCCGATGGAAGAGTCGACTGACATTGGACCACTCGCCACACCGCAGATCGTGAAGGATCTTGAAGACCAGGTGCAGCGAGCAGTGGCAGCAGGCGCGCGCGTGTTAACCGGCGGAAAAAGACCCGATCGCGCCGGAAACTTCTTCGAGCCGACAGTGCTGGTCAATCTCGATCTGAAGGCGCCGGTGTCGTGCGAAGAGACATTTGGTCCGGTGGCGACGCTGTTTCGCGCTTCGGGTATTGATGAAGCGATTCAAATCGCGAATGCGACGACGTTTGGTCTCGGCTCCTCCGCATGGACCAACGACCCGAAAGAACAAGCACAGTTCATCGAAGAGCTCGAAGCCGGATCGGTTTTCATCAACGGCATGGTCGCTTCCGATCCGCGGTTGCCGTTTGGCGGCGTGAAGCATTCCGGCTACGGCCGCGAGCTCGCGGAGTTTGGCATCCGCGAGTTCGTAAACATCAAAACCGTCTGGATGGGTGGCACTCCAACGAGTGACACCGAATAACTATCCAAATCCTCGGTTTGCCGTGCGCCTAAATCAAGAGTGGATGATGACTGAAGCAACTTACCCATTTGCGGACATTGATTTGGCGCGGCGGATGGAGAGGACCGAAGCGCATGGCAATGTCGAGTTCGTGGAAGCGCGTGCGAAAGCGTTTCCCGATCGGGGGGCGACGTGGATCGAAGTGGCGGGCACCTTTGCAATGTTTGATGGCGTCGGATCGCCTATAACGCAGACGTTCGGTCTCGGAGTTTTCGAGCCGATCACGGCTGAGCAGTTGGACGAGATCGAGGAGTTTTTTCGATCGCGTGGCGCCGAAGTGTTTCATGAAGTTTCTCCGCTTGCCGATGCGTCTGTGTGGCAGTTGTTCAGGGAGCGAAATTATCAGCCGGTTGAGTTTTCGAACGTGTTATATCGACCGATCAGCGTCGATCTGCGTCTGGATGCGCCGCGAAACCCGGACATTAAGGTCCGGCGCGTGGAAAGAGATGAAGTCGATCTGTGGGCGCGAATAGCTTCTGAGGGTTGGAGTGAGTTTACCGAAGTGGCGGACTTCCTGCGCGAGTTGAACCAGGTCGCAGCGGAGTCGGAGGGACTGAAATTCGTAGCGGACCTGGACGGACAAACGATCGCGACAGGAGCGTTGACGATCGCGGGTGATGTTGCGTTGCTGGCTGGAGCGAGTACCATTCCAGCGGCACGCCGGCAAGGCGCGCAGCTCGCGTTGCTCGAGGAACGTTTGCGTTATGCTGCGACGCAGGGTTGTACGGTTGCGATGATGGTGACGCTCCCCGGCAGCGGCTCGCAGCGCAACTCCGAACGTCACGGGTTCAGGATCGCATACACAAGAACTAAATGGACAAGACTCACATGATGCAAGACTTTGAAAAGCTCGGTGTTTTTTATCTCGGCAAGACGAAAGACGGTCTGTTGCTCTACGACTCGAAGGATCTCGTCACGCACGCGGTCTGCGTCGGCATGACGGGAAGTGGAAAGACCGGCCTTTGCGTCACGCTGCTTGAAGAGGCTGCGATCGACGGCATACCAGCGATCATTATCGATCCGAAGGGCGACTTGTCGAACCTGATGTTGACCTTTCCCAACCTCGCGCCGCAAGACTTTCAACCGTGGGTCGAGGAGCGCGATCCGGCCCAGGAAGCAAATCTTTGGAAAGAAGGACTGGCGAAGTGGGGCGAGGACGGCGAGCGCATCCGGCGCCTGCGTGACGCAGCCGACTTTCGCATCTACACGCCCGGCAGCAACGCCGGCTTGCCCGTCTCGATTCTCAAATCGTTCGTCGCTCCACCCGAAGCGATCCGCCAGGACAACGAGGCGCTTGCCGAGCGGATCAACACGACCGTCACCAGCTTGCTCGGATTGATTGGCGTCGATGCCGATCCGGTGCGCAGTCGCGAACACATTCTGCTTTCCAACATCCTCCACCAGGAATGGTCCAACGGCAAAGATCTCGACATCGCCACCCTGATTCAAAAAGTGCAGACGCCTTCGATAACCAAGATCGGCGTCATGGACCTCGATTCGTTTTTCCCGGCCGGGGATCGTTTCCAGCTCGCGATGACACTCAACAACCTGCTCGCGTCGCCGAGTTTCGCGAGCTGGATGGAAGGCGAGCCACTCGACGTCCAGCAATTTCTTTACACGCAGGCAGGCAAGCCGCGTCTCTCCATCTTCTCGATTGCGCACCTCGCGGACGCAGAGCGCATGTTCTTCGTCTCGCTGCTCCTGAACCAGGTGCTCGGCTGGATGCGAGCGCAGTCGGGAACGACCAGCCTGCGCGCAATCCTCTACATGGACGAGATCTTCGGATACTTCCCGCCGGTCGCGAATCCGCCTTCGAAGTTACCGCTGCTGACGTTGTTGAAGCAGGCTCGCGCGTTTGGCCTCGGCGTTGTTTTGGCGACGCAGAACCCAGTCGATCTCGATTACAAGGGACTGTCGAATACGGGCACGTGGTTCATCGGTCGCTTGCAAGCGGAACGCGACAAGGCGCGCGTGTTGGAAGGACTCGAAGGCATCGCCGCGGGCACGGGCCAGAAGTTTGACAAGCAGCAGATGGAACAGCTCATCGCCGGACTCGACAAGCGAATCTTTCTGATGAACAACGTACACGACGACGCTCCCGAGGTCTTCGAGACGCGTTGGGCGCTGTCGTACCTGCGTGGACCACTGACGCGTACTCAGATCAAGACGTTGATGGACCCACTTAAGAAAGGAGCAGGAGCAGGAGTCGCCGCTACACCTGCCCCTGCTGCTGCTCCTGCTCCGACTGCCACGGCTCAAACATCGAAGGCCATCCTGCCGCCGGAGATAACGCAGTACTACATTCCGGTTCGTTCCTCTGGCGAAAGTTTGACGTATCATCCAATGCTGCTCGGCGCTGCAGAAGTCTGTTACAGCAACTCGAAAACAGTCGAAGTGACTCAGCAGTTAACGTTACTCACTGCAATCACGGATGGACCAGTCAGTCTCGACTGGAGCCAGGCTGTCGCATTGGACCTTCCGGTCGAGGATCTCGAAACCGAGCCGCAATCCGAAGCGCAATTCGCGGAAGTGCCGGCCAACGCGACGAGAGTGAAGAACTACGCGACGTGGCGTAAGGATTTCGCGAGCTGGATCTACCGCAACCAGCGACTCGAGCTACTCGAAAGCCCATCTCTGAATATCGTCTCAAATCCCGGCGAGAGCGAGCGTGATTTCCGAGTTCGCTTGCAACAGCTCTCACGCGAACAGCGCGACGACGCAGTGGAGAAGTTGCGACAAAAGTATGCGCCGAAGTTCGAACAACTCGAGGAGCGAAAGCGTCGCGCGGAGCAAGCCGTGGCGCGCGAGACAGAACAGGCGAAGGGTCAAAAAATGCAGACCGCGATCTCGTTTGGCGCGACTCTGCTCAGCTCGTTTCTCGGTCGAAAGCGCGCGAGCCTGTCGACACTCGGCAGAGCTACGACAGCGGTGCGCGGTGTCGGCCGTTCGATGAAGGAATCGCAGGACGTCGATCGCGCTGAGGACAACGTTGCCGCGATAACGCAAAAGCTCGCGGATCTCGAAGCTGAGTTTCAGACTGAAACCGCGGCGTTGGAACGCTCTCTCGATCCACAGACAGAACAGCTCGACAAAGTCAGTCTCAAACCAACCAAAGCAAACATCGCAGTGAAACTGGTAACACTTGCGTGGGCGCCTTACCGGCACGACGGCGGCGAGGCTAAGCCTGCGTGGGAATAAATGCGGATGAAAATATCACTAAAGTACGGACTGCTGATTGCGGTATTCGTGATGGCGTGGGTGCTCATTGCCCGCGCAACTATTACCAATCCGGGATCCATTGTTCACACCCTTGGCACGCCGATCTTCGTCAGCATCGTCCAGTTCGTTATGATCTACCTGGGCGTGAAAGAGTTTGGGCGACAGAAGGGCGACAAACCAACGTTCAAAGAAGGATTGAAGACTGGCGCCGGCATCTCTCTGGTCTATGCGCTTGCCGCTTCGCTATTTTTCGTGGGCGTGCTGATGGTGGTCGGAACGTCATGGCTGGCGAGTGAGCCCGGGCCGCGCAATATTTCAGCGACAGAAACTGCAGTGCGAGCATTCGTAGGGCTGTTTGTCCTCGCGATGATCTTCGGGTTGATCTATTCGACGGTAATCTCATTCTTCCTGGCCAAGCGCCGATCTGAAGAACGCTAGCTTCCCGAAGGCACGAGCACGACCTTGCCGATATTCTTCCGCTCTTCGAGATAGCGGTGCGCCTTCCCCACGTCGGTAAACGCAAATGCGCGATCGACGTGCGGGCGCACCCATTCTTCTTCGACGCCGCGCAGAATGTCGCGCATCCACACCGCAACCTTTTCCGGCTCGTGCCACATGTGGCCCAGGTTCAGGCCAAACACGCCACGATTCTTGTTGAGCAGCGGAAACGGATGAAACCACGGCGTCTGAATCGCCGCCTTCAGCATCTTGAGCTTGCCCGAAAACCCGTTTGCCGACGCAGTGGAGACTCCAAACATTCCGAGGCGCCCGGTGTGTCGCAGCGCTGCGTAACTCTTCTTCCAGTGCGCGCCGCCGATCGGATCGATAACGAGATCGACGCCACGACCGTTAGTCAGCTTCTGCAATTCAGGCAACCAGTCCTGCTTGCGGTAATCGATCGGGTGGTCCAAGCCTCGTTGCGTTAGAAACTTGTGTTTGCCCGCACTGGCAGTTCCAAAAGTCTCGGCGCCGATCTTCTTCGCAATGTCGAGCGCCGCGAGTCCAACGCCACCGCCGGCGTTGTGGATCAAGACCGACTCGCCCGCGTGCAGCGAACCCATTACGACCAGCAGCGCATAAGCAGTCAGGTAGTTCACCGGAATCGCTGCCGCCTGTTCGAACGTCAACTTCTCCGGCTTCTCAAACATCTGCCCCGCTTTGACCGTGACCAACTCTGATTGGCCGCCGAAGCGCGTCATCGCCACCATTGATTTCCCGACAAACGAACTGTTCACATCCTTCCCGGCAGCTTCGACGACGCCACTCACCTCGTAACCCATCACGCAAGGCTTCGGCGGTGAATCCGGATACAAACCCTGGCGCGCCAGGATATCGGCGAAGTTCAAGCCGGCGGCACGAACGCGGATCAGCACTTCGCCTGCGCCGGGTGTCGGATCGGGCTTCTCCTCGACCTTCAGCACGTCGACGTCGCCCGTGCCGGTCGTCACTATTTGTCGCATAGACCAAATATAACAGTTCCGATCTGCGTTATCAGTGTTAATCTGTCGCGAAATATGAGATTAACGATATCCCTGGCGCTGGTATTGTTAGTTGGGCTCAGCAGTTGTACGAGGAACCCGCAACCCGATCAAAAACGACTCACTCTCGCCGTGGTTTCGGGGGTCGAAGGCGAGGCGCTCAAGCAGGCGGCACTCGACTATGAGAAACAAACCAACGTCCACGTCGAGATCGCCGCGTTTCCTTATACAAATCTTTTTGAGAAAGAATTGATAGATCTCAAAGCGCGCACCGGCGCTTACGATCTCATCATGCTCGACGATCCATGGTTCCCGCGGTTTGCGAACGAGCAGCTTTTGACTGAGTTGACGCCGTTGCTGCAAAAACGCGGGCAATCCGGCCCTGATAGCGACTTCGTCGATACCTCCGTTGCGCTCTGCCGTCATCCTTACCAGTCGGGACAACTCTTTGCCCTTCCCTACGTCGGCAACTCACAATTATTTTTCTATCGCAAAGATCTTTTTGAGAAACACGCTTTGAAGGCGCCGGAAACGTGGAACGACGTGCTCGCAGCCGCGAAGACGATCCACGAGAAGGAAGCCACGGGTGCGAATGGTGGACGCATTCACGGTTACGTCATGCGCGCCGCGCAGGGCAACGCGGCGGTGGCCGACTTCATGCCGATCTTTTGGGCCTTCGGCGGCGAGATGTTTGGACCAGATGGGAAACCGGCGGTCAACAGTCCCGAAGGAATCGCGGCGCTCGAACTCATGATCGAGCTCGGCAAGTACTCGCCTCCGGGTTATGCGAGTTTCAATGCTGACGACGTCGGCGCGCACCTGTTACAGGGGACCGCGGCGATGTCGATCAACTGGCCCGCGTGGATCAGTTCGTTCAGCGATCCGGCGAAGTCGAAAGTGATCGGGAAGATGGAGTTTACGACGTTGCCGAGCGCGCAAAAGCCGGGTCAGGCGGAAATTGGTAACTGGCTGATCGCCATTCCGCGCGACTCGCAGAACGCGGAAGCCGCGATGGACTTCTTACTATGGGCCACGACTGCCGAGCAGATGAAACGATCGGCGCAGCGAGGCAATCCGCCGACGCGCAAATCACTCTTTCACGATGCCGAGCTGCTCTCGAAGAATCTGGCTTACCCGGCGCAGTTGCGATCGCTCGAGAGCTCGCGGCCACGACCGCGCACGGCGTACTGGAACGAAATCGAAAACGCTTTCGGCATCTTTATTTCGAAGGCCAACAGCGGCACTCTGTCTCCCACGGAAGCAATGAACCAGGCGAATGCCGAAATCGAGAAGATTCTTCAGCGCACAAAATAGGCGCGAGCTGCTGTTGCCTGCGCTCTTCATCGCGCCGGCCCTGGCGGTGCTTCTCTCGCTTTCAATCTACCCGCTCGTCTACTCCGTCACGATCAGTCTGCAACAGGAAACTCCCGGCGGTGTCGTTTGGGGTCTCGGAAACTTCGCACGTCTCGTTTCAGACAGCTTCTTCCTGGCGGCGATGGCGCACACGTTTGTCTACGCTGTTGCCGCGCTCACTTGCGAGTTCCTGCTCGGGTTGGGGCTTGCCCTGTTGCTCAATTCAGAAATTCGCGGGCGCGGAGTTTTTCGCGCCAGCCTGCTGATACCGATGATGCTGCCGGCGGTTGTGGTCGGCGTTGTCTGGCGTCTGATGCTCAATCCAAACTTCGGCGCGATCAATGGAACGCTGAAACAGTTTGGCGTGAGCACGGAGAGTTTGACGTGGACCGCGTCGCCGAAGCTCGCGATGGTTTCGGTGATTGCGGTTGACGTTTGGCAGTGGACGCCGTTTGTGTTTCTCGTACTACTGGCAGGGCTACAGGCGATTCCGCAGGAGCCTTATGAGGCAGCGTTGATCGACGGGTCGAGTCGATGGCAAACGTTCTGGCACGTGACGTTGCCGTTGCTCAAGCCGTCGATCCTGATCGTGTTGTTGCTGCGGACGATGGATCTGCTACGCGTGTTCGACCAGATTTTTATTCTGACTGAAGGTGGACCAGGCTTCGCGACGGAGACGATCAGTCTCTACATCTATCGCACGGCGTTTCGGTTCTTCGATTTCGGATACGCGGCGGCCATGTCGTTTGTGCTGCTCGCGCTCACGAACGTGATCAGCGCGATCTACATTAAGTTTCTGCAAGCGAAGGAGGTCGGTTGAGCCACAAAAGGGCACAAAGTCTTCGCTATCTTTTGCTGATACCGGCGCTAGTCTTCGCGCTGGCGCCCGTTTATTGGATGCTCACGATCTCTTTGAAGACGGAGGTCGATCAGTTTGCCACGCCGCCGCCGTGGTTCGGTTTCACGCCGACACTCGCACACTACTACGACGCGTTTGTCGCACGCTCCTTCGGCGACTACCTGCTCAACAGCGCCATTGTCGCAGTGGCCTCGACGGCTTGCGCGCTGGTGATCGGCACACTCGCCGCGTACGCGCTGGCGCGCTTTCAACTGCCGTGGCGTCTCAACAGCCACCTCTCTTTGTGGATTCTTTCGACGCGAATGTTTCCGGCGATCGTCACCGTCGTGCCGCTGTTTCTGATGATGCGTGATGTGCGTCTGCTCAATACGCGCGCGTCGCTGATCATCGTCTACACTGCGTTCAACCTTCCATTCGTAGTCTGGATGATGCGTGGTTTCTTTGATGAATTGCCGCGCGATCTCGAAGAGGCGGCGCTGGTCGACGGCGACTCGCGTCTCGGCGCGCTCGTCCGCGTGGTCCTCCCGCTGGTCGCGCCCGGCCTCGCCGCGACCGCGGTGTTCTGTCTAATTGTTTCGTGGAACGAATTTCTGTTTGCCCTCGTGCTGACGCAGACAGACGCGTCGATGACGCTGCCCGTTGGCATTGCCGGACGCGTTACGCAGTTTGAGATCAAATGGGGTGTGATGAGCGCTGCGGCGACGGTCGCGATCGTTCCGATTCTGGTGTTTGCACTCGCACTCCAAAAGTATCTCGTGAGAGGACTGTCGATGGGAGCAGTCAAGGGCTAGATGGGGATCGAGTTTCACAACGTGAGTAAGCACTTCGGCGGGACGTGCGTCGTCGACGATCTGTCGCTCGAGATACGTGACGGAGAGTTTGTGGTGCTGCTTGGGCCATCCGGTTGTGGGAAGACGACAACGTTGCGAATGCTCGCGGGTCTGGAGACTGTTTCTTCCGGCGACATCCTTATCGGTGGCGAACGCGTTAACGATGTCCCGACGCAGCATCGCGATCTGGCGATGGTGTTTCAGAGTTATGCGCTCTATCCGCACATGACCATTGCCGAGAACATCGTGTATCCACTGCGCGTCAGAAAGCTCGACAAAGCGCAACGTATCGAGCGCGTCAAACGCGTCGCCGCGATGCTCGAGATTGAATCGTTGCTAGACCGCAAGCCGCGGCAGTTATCCGGCGGCGAACGGCAGCGTGTGGCCCTCGCGCGCGCGATCGTCCGCGAGCCGCGTGCGTACTTGATGGACGAGCCGCTCTCGAATCTCGACGCGCGCCTGCGCGTGCAGATGCGCGGCGAGCTGAAGCGTCTCCAGCATCAACTCGGGACCACAACGATCTACGTGACTCACGATCAGGCAGAAGCAATGACACTCGCTTCGCGCGTCGCAGTGATGAGAAAAGGGCGGCTGCAACAGTTCGACACGCCGATGAATATTTACAATCAACCGGCGAACCGGTTTGTGGCGGAGTTCGTTGGTAGTCCGAGCATGAATTTTGTCGAGGGCAGGATCGATGCGGGAATATTTATAAGTGACGGATTGCAAATCCCGCTACAACATGAACGCTCCGACGTAACGATCGGCATCAGACCGGAACACATTCAAGTCCTGTCAGAGCCGCACGACGGTGCAATTCCTGCAACTATCTATGTCACCGAGCTAATGGGAAACGAGACGTTCGTCTTTCTTTCAGTAGGAGCAAACAGATTGATTGCTCGCGCTCCCGCTGACTTTCGCGCCGAGCTGGAGAGCAAGGTGTGGCTGCAATTCGCGATCGATAAAATTCATTTCTTTGATCCAATCTCAGAAAAAAGAATATAGGTCCTATTATTCACCGATCGCTCGTGCCACGGTGGGCCACATCTCCGACGCCCACAGCTCATACCCCTTATCCGAAGGATGAAACCCGTCGCCCGAGAAATACTCCGGGTGCGACGGCAACTCCGCCTTCGTGATCGTGTGAACGTCGAAAACCGGCACCCCGTACCGCGCCGCAATCTCGCCCAACCGCTGACTAAACTGGTCGATCTGCCGCTGGTACTCACTCCGCATCGCACCAGGAATTCGCGGCGCACTCGAAATATCGGGAATATTCGTCACTACAATCTGCGCGTGAGTCTTCTGCTTGAGCGTGCTGAGGATCTGTTCGTAGTTTTTGGAAAACTGTTCGAGCGTCTCACCATGCCCGATATCGTTGATACCAATCCCGACAGTCACCAGATCCGGATTCAACGCCACACCACGGTCCAACTGGTCCCGCACCAAATCCGCGGTCGTCGCGCCGCTCACGCAAATATTCGACAACTTCGACCCCGGCCGGCGTTCGAGCAATCGTTTGAAAAGCCGCGCTACATAGCCGCCGCCATCCCTCGATCCGACACCCGCTCCAGTCGAGTCTCCCAGCGCCACATAAACAATCGGGCCCTTTGTTATGGCCCTATCAGACGTTTGTTGAACCATGTTTTCCTGATTACACCCCACCAGCAACGTCGCGACTACGCACGTACACCACATCCAAAATATCGAACACGTTAATTTTTTAGGCATCTGCACTACGAAATTTTGCCATTTGCACTTGACATTAATCCAACTCCATCTTAATGTGCCCAAACTCCTAGAGAGCCCGGAGCCTGGCTGTGAGCAGTACACCCTTCTGCGTGCTTACCGTTCTCGACAGCTTCACGTGCGGAACAATTTATTTGTGATCATTCTCTGATCGATTTACTTACCCGTGCTCTCTCCAGGATAAGTCCGTCAAAACACCGCTAGAAAGGACGCTCGCATGAAAAAGATTATTTTGGGTAGCTGTCTACTTATAGCAATTGCCCTGTTGTTTTCCGCCCGCTGGGGTACAAAGGCAGTCAATGCACCTCCTGCTGATGACCTGCCGATCCCGGACACTACTCTGGCCGTTGCACTCTCGCTGCAAGACATGGTCAACCAATCAGACGTGATAGCAATCGGCAATTGTGTCGATACAAAAAGCGTTTGGGTTGGTCGTACTCTCGTAACGCTGGCCACCATTTCCGTAAGCGAAAATCTTAAGGGAGGCCAAACTTCAACAATCACGGTAGAACTGCCAGGCGGCATCGACGCCAACCGCAAAATACCAATTGCCATGTCTTATCCCGGAGCTCCCAACCTGACGCCGGGTGAGAATGTTTTTCTGTTTCTCACGGCTACCGGTGAAGTTGGCGGCAGCTACAACGTAACTGGGTTTTCTCAAGGAAAGTTCTCCATCGTCACGGATGAGGATGGTGAGCAGATGGTCTCGCGCAACCTGACCAAGACTTCGCTCAAGAGTAACAACGGAGTCCGTCGCGGCAACGCTGACCTGGTACCGCTCGCAAATCTGAAGGAGCAGGTTAAAGGTTACTTAAAGTAGCCACGTGCCACGCTCTCAACCCCCAACGTGAAAAGTTTCTAGGAGGACATAATGAAGAGAAAGCTCACATCGATTTTATTGACTACGTGCATGTTGCTAATGAGCGTCGCGGTTACGCGCGCTGGTGGCCCATTCGAAACTATCGACATTACTGCTGGTACACCCTCTCCAATCCCCGGGCATATCGTAGCCAAGGTGATTGGGATTAAGTGGGATGCGCGCAGCATTCCGGTTCCATATAAAGTCAACAACACCCTCAATCCGATTCCCAATCCGCTGGGCCCGGCGTTCCTGAGTGTCGCCGATGCCACGACCACGCTACAGGGGTCGATGAATTCCTGGAACAACATCCCGACCTCTTACCTTAACTTCCAGATTGTCGGGAACACCAGTAATCCGGGATTGATCGGATTTGACATGATCAATGAACTTTCATTCCGAACAGCGGCAGGCTTCGGCGCCATCGCTTCTTCTCCATCCACTAACCTGATTGCTGACATAACGCTGAATAATGGAGATGACATCGATGGAGACGGTGATTCGGATGTATCGAGCGCCATTACGACTATGCAAGACGTCGACAACGATGGCGATAACGAGTTTCCCGCCGGCTTCTACAAAGCGGGCACGATTCTCGATAACGACGTTCAGTTCAACACCAAGACCAGCAACGGCCTTCGTTTCACGGTCGATCCAACACAAATCGACGCCGTTACCCGTTCGGTAGATCTGAACTGTGTCGCAACACACGAGTTGGGCCACTCGCTTGGTCTTTCCCACACGCTCAACAACCAAAACAGCGCTACTGACGGTGACGGCGCCACGATGTTTCCATTCATCGACACTGGCGATCCTGACGCAGAACGCGGGCAGGGACAGTTGAGTGCTGACGACATCGCCTGGGCCTCTTTCATTTATCCGGAAGGGTCGGCAGCGTCAGGTCCAGCAGCGCTACAGGCGGGAGATGTACCGTTTGCCAGTGCGTACGGTCTGATCACCGGTGAGTTACGACATGGCGTGTTGAATCAACCGATCGCGGGCGGACAGCTCATCGCCATCGATCGCAGCTCCAACGCGGTCGTCACTACTGCATTTAGCGGTACGACGAACCTGTCGTTTAATCCTGCCAATGGCGGCTTGTTCTTTATGCCGACGGTGGCCGCTGCGATTACTAACGGAAACTACACGATACCGGTGCCGTCAGGTAATTACAGCGTGGGCGTGGAAGCAACTGACGGCAGCCCCGTGGCCGCCGCAAACATCAGCTTCAGCACCCAAATTGGAAACTTCTTCGGGCAGCAAAACTTCACCGAAGAGTTCTGGAACAACAATGCCGAAGGCGCGATCGAACGCGATCTGGGTGATGCCAAGAATGTTCACGTAAATGCCGGACAGGTTAATAGCGGCACAAACATCACCACCAATAGCGTGTTCAATATCAGCGGCTTTGGAGCGCGAACCAATATCGGGTTCATCAATCCGCCGGCAGGTGGCTTTATTTATGCGGTGCAGTTCCCGGCCTCGCAAATAAGCGCCCTCAATGGTGGAAACCCCGTGAACATCCAGGCCGGACTCTTCGATACCATTCCGCTTGATGCGTCCGTGCCGGTAATTTTTGCGAACGCATGGCTGGCTAAAGGAGTCATCAACCCTGATACGACGGCCACGATCGATCTCGTGAACCCGCTCGATAGGTCGGTAACGTTTCTCGCTCAGGACACTGATTTCGCGCCGTTCTACTTCAAGAACCCGAAAGATCTCAGTGAAACAATCCGTCTCGGTATTGCGGATGGCTCGATCCAGAACCTGTTTTTGGTGCTTCAGATCCCGCCCGCACCGTTCGCCGGCGTCAGTAATCAGCCGCCGTTGATCGGTTTGAGCACTCAGGCGCCAATCCTGGGCCGGTCATTCCTATCGACGAACGGAGGAGCGACATTCACACGAAGAAATGATTTGAATTTCCGTTTCTCGTTGCTTGCTTCGCAGCCGACAAATCCGTAAGGATCTTGTCGACATATTTCCACAGATTGCGCAGATTTTTTAGTGCATCTGCGCAATCTGTGGATTAAACTATGCGGCATGCCGCATTACGAACCTGAAGCCTGGCGAGATGACGGAGAGCCTGACGGCATTCCATCCTCGAGAGAACAGTGCGGGCTTCTCGATCTGCTGGGGCGGATCAACTACCGGATTCTCAGCGGGAACAGAGTCTACGTAGAGGTTGGCGGCGTTGTTTACAAGACTATCTACGGTGGTTACTGGCGCAGCGTCTTCACCGGCATCGAGCATTACCTGCTGCACTGCGAACAAGTTTCAAGCGCCGTCTGGAAAGAAGAGAAGACTACCGCGGTCGACCTGCCGATCGCGTATTCCTTTCCAGCACATTGGGATCCTAAGCTTAGAATTCCACGTGGACAAGTTGTCGCGGCCGCTTCTATAGTGTCACCTAAATACTAGTGACTCCAGCGTAACTGGACTGGCCACAGTTAGGCCGCAAATGTAATCACACTGGCTCACCTTCGGGTG
>JADMIO011367003.1_pt1 | contig 108420 bp, 76 predicted proteins | sample 8958161 | NCBI WGS metagenome assembly JADMIO01 (sample SAMN16585339, study PRJNA669376) | soil metagenome | isolation source: Crop rotation soil | place: USA: Cullars Rotation, Alabama | collected 2011
GCCGCGACTTCAAGTCACGTGAATTCCAAGCTTCGGATCCCACTGTGCTGGAAAGACCCCGTGCACCTTCACTATAGCTTTACATTGACTTTGGATAATTGATGTGTAGGATAGGTGGGAGACTATGAAGCGGACTCGCTAGGGTTCGTGGAGTCAACGTTGAAATACCACCCTTCAATTATTTGGAGTCTAATCCCGCAAGGCGGGAGACATTGTATGGTGGGTAGTTTGACTGGGGTGGTCGCCTCCAAAAGTGTATCGGAGGCTTTCAAAGGTACCCTCAGCACGCTTGGTAACCGTGCGTAGAGTGCAATAGCATAAGGGTGCTTGACTGTGAGACCTACAAGTCGAGCAGGATCGAAAGATGGATATAGTGATCCGGTGGTTCCGCATGGAAGGGCCATCGCTCAAAGGATAAAAGGTACGCCGGGGATAACAGGCTGATCTCCCCCAAGAGCTCACATCGACGGGGAGGTTTGGCACCTCGATGTCGGCTCGTCACATCCTGGGGCTGGAGAAGGTCCCAAGGGTTCGGCTGTTCGCCGATTAAAGTGGCACGCGAGCTGGGTTCAGAACGTCGTGAGACAGTTCGGTCCCTATCTGTTATGGGCGCTAGAAATTTGAGTGGGCCTGACTCTAGTACGAGAGGACCGAGTCGGACGAACCTCTAGTGTACCTGTTGTAGCGCCAGCTGCACCGCAGGGTAGCTACGTTCGGTTAAGATAAGCGCTGAAAGCATCTAAGCGCGAAACTTGCCACAAGATGAGATTTCTTTATAAGGGTCGTAAGAGACTATTACGTTGATAGGTTGCAGGTGTAAAGACAGTAATGTCAAAGCTGAGCAATACTAATTACCCGTTAGCTTTCATTTCTCGAGTAGATTATCTTTAATTGTTTTCTTTCATATATATGTCAGTTATTGAATTATGAATTAAAAATTATGAATGAAGAATTAATTCTGAATTTATAATTCTGAATTCTTAATTAACATAAGAAATTATGAGTTGGTAGAGAGTCTAATTACTCAATACTAGGTACTAAGTACTAAAACTCAAAGACATTATGGTGATTATAGCGTTGGTGTCCACCTCTTCCCATCCCGAACAGAGAAGTTAAGCCCAACTGCGCAGATGGTACTTGGTCTAAAGCCTGGGAGAGTATGTCGTTGCCATATTTTATAAACCCTATCAGCAAAACTGATAGGGTTTTTTATTTTTACTGAAATTTGATCACGTATGGACTTTAGAACTGTTCTTAGTATTTCTCCATCATCATTTAAAATTGAGCATAAATCTGGTGTTCTTTTGTTAGGATCTTGCTTTGCTGAAAGAATTGGTGAAAAGTTTACTGAGAATAAATTCAATACCATGGTTAACCCCTGCGGGGTGATTTTTAATCCATTATCCTTAGCTTCCTTCCTCAATAATACTATAAAGGGTAGGGTAGATGCTTCTAAGATTGTGATGCACAACGAAAATTATTTTTCTTTCGATTATCACTCCTCTATCCATGCTTCTTCGCAAGAGGAAATCATTTCAATTATTAAAGATTTACAATCCGAAACTCAAAATTTTCTTAAAGCTGCTAATGTTCTAATCCTCACTTTAGGTACCGGATTTGTGTTCGATTTGATTAATTCAGGTGAAACTGTTGCAAATTGTCATAAACTTCCTGCTTCCAATTTCAGTAAGCGTTTATTGACAGTCGACCAAATTGTTTTTGCCTTAAAGGCTTCCTTTCTTGAAATTCAAAAACATAATCCATCATTGAAGGTGGTTTTAACAGTAAGTCCTGTTCGGCATGTGAAAGATACGCTACAGTTAAATAGTGTTAGTAAAAGCATATTAAGGTTAGCATGTCATTATTTGGAGGAGGAACTTCCATTTGTTAATTATTTTCCTTCGTTTGAGATTATCAATGATGATCTTCGTGATTACCGTTTTTTTAAAGATGATTTAATTCATCCAACTGAATTTGCCGAGGAATACATTTGGAATGTCTTTAGTGCTGCTTTTTTTTCTGGTGATACCATACAGATAAACGAAGAATGGAAAAGTCTGAAGAAAAGAATTGAGCATCGGCCTTTTAATTCAAACTCACCAGGTCATCAAAAATTTGTTAATGATACATTGATCGCGCTTGAAAAATTTAATCAGAAGGTCAATTGCGAAATAGAGATTCAGCAATTAAAGGAGAGGTACAAGGTTTCTTAAATTATCCTCCTTTATTTTTATTTCCGCCTTATCTTTTTATTTTTACGCCAAACCAAATTAAGACTTTATGATATTTAATACATTGAATCTTTCAGAGATAAATTACTTGGCTGTATTTGTGGCCTCGTTAGCCTACTTTTTCTTAGGTGCGATATGGTATTCTAAATTAATGTTTGCAAGGTCCTGGATGGCGGCTCTAAACATCGACCCTGAAAATATTGATAAAAGTAATGTAGGTAGAATGCTACTGACCACTTTTATTGCGGATTTTATTTTAAGCTTGTCTATCGCCATTCTTATTCATCTGATTTCTATTCAGGTTGTTTCAGCTGCTGTAAAACTTGGGCTTTTAATAGGTATTGGATTTATATTCACTACTTTCCTTACAAACACTTTGTTTGAAAAGAAAAGCAGCAAGTTATTAATGATCAATTCAGGCTACCATATCTTAGGCTGCATAATTGCATCATCCATTCTTGTTCTCTGGCAATAATTCATTTTGACTAAAATTATATTTAGTCAATTGTTCATGTGTTAGTTTTCCGTTGATCCATTCCGGATCTAATACGGCATTGAACTTTTTATAAAATTCAATGGCAGGTGTGTTCCATTCCAATACCTGCCATTCCATTCTACTGGCTCCGCATTCCTTGCTTACTTGAATAATTTCTTCAAATAATAGTTTCCCAATCCCTTTTCCTCTATGAGTTTCAGTAATGATTATATCTTCTAGAAAGATGCATTTTCCTTTCCATGTGGAGTATTTTGTATAGTAAATGGCTATACCTATAATCTTTCCTTTCAGTTCGGCAACGAAAAGCCCATAAATGGGATTGGGCCCGAAGCCATCGATCAACATATCATCCAAAGTATTGGTGACCTCCTGAGATGCTTTTTCATATAAGGCCAATTCCTTGATTAGACCTAACACCTGAGGCAGGTCTTCTTTCTTCCCTTTTCTAATTATAGTATGTTGTCTTTCCATTTTTGATCGATCTGGTTTATGTTTTAATAGCAAAAGGTTTTTTCTGAAAAGGCCTTTTTTTTGAATTAGTAAAGTTAACTTATTCCTTTCAATGGAAGGAATCGAATCAAAATCTCCGTAAAATCTTAATTTTCGCTATATTTGTATAATATCAAAAATCAGATGAAATATGTTCGAGAGCAAGAATAGGGTTATTACTTTAAGTCAATTTATAATAGAAAAGCAAGGCGATTTTCCCTATGCAAAAGGAGAATTATCCAGGTTGTTGCATGATATAGCTATAGCAGCAAAAATTGTTAATAGAGAAGTGAACAAAGCCGGGTTGGTAGATATTTTAGGGGAGCACGGTTCTACAAACGTTCAGGGCGAAGAAGTAAAGAAACTTGATGTATTTGCAAATGAACAATTTATAGCTGCATTGCAGCATGGTGGTGAATGTTGTGCAATAGGATCAGAAGAAAACGAAGAGATTGTAATTATTGATTCTGAATTTTCAAAGAATGCAAAGTATGTTGTATCAATGGATCCGCTTGATGGTTCTTCAAATATAGATGTAAACGTTTCAATCGGTACTATTTTCTCAATTTACAGACGTACTTCTTTCTCAGGACCTGGAAATTTACAAGACTTTCTTCAAAAAGGAACCGAGCAGGTTGCAGCAGGTTATGTAATCTATGGTTCATCTACCATGCTTGTTTACACAACAGGTAATGGTGTAAACGGATTTACAATGGATCCTTCAATCGGAGAGTTTTGCCTATCGCATCCTGATATGAGAATTCCCGCTAATGGAAATATTTATTCAATCAATGAAGGAAATTATGTTCATTTCCCTGATGGGGTAAAGCAATACATTAAATATTGCCAGGTTGAAGATAAGTCTACTAACAGGCCTTATTCTTCCAGATATATTGGTTCATTGGTAGCAGATTTCCACAGGAATCTGATAAAAGGAGGAATTTATATTTATCCTTCCACCGCCAAATCTCCGCAAGGAAAACTAAGATTATTGTATGAATGTAATCCTTTGGCTTTCATTATTGAACAGGCCGGTGGTAAATCAACAGATGGATATAGAAGAACACTGGAAATAGAACCAGAATCATTACATCAGAGAACACCGATATTTATTGGTTCGCCGGAAATGGTGCAAAAAGCAGAAGAATTCATGCTTGCTGCCCAACCCGTTTCAGTAAATAATTAAAATAATTTTTATTTAATCACCCCCTTCTTTTTAGGAAGGGGGTTTTTGGTTTTTGTATAAAATGGATATAAGAGAGCTTCTGTCACTTTATAAAAAGGACTTAAGAGTAAAAGAACTATTAAAACTATTGTCAGATAAGAAATTTAAAAATCTTTATCTGCAAGGACTTATAGGATCTTTAGAAACTTTTATCGCTTCTATTATTCATGAAGAGATTAAAGGGTCGCATCTTTTTATCTTAAATGATAGAGAAGAAGCAGCATACTTTTTTAATAACCTTGAAAATATTCAGAAAGAAAAAGATGCAGTTTTTTTCCCGGGTTCTTATACTAAGCCTTATGCAATCAACGATCCTGACAATACCAATATTCTTCTCAGGGCTGAAGTTCTGAATAGAATTGATAAAACAGAAAGGGGAGTTCTTATTGTCACCTATCCTGAAGCAATAAATGAGAAGGTTGTTACCAAAAGGAATTTAAAGAAAAACACCATCGATCTTCGTGTTGGAGAAACATTGACCACAGATTTTCTTATCGACTTTTTAATAGAGTATGATTTTGAAAGAACAGACTTCGCTGTAGAACCAGGTCAGTTTGCCGTGAGAGGAGGAATTCTGGATGTGTTTTCTTTTTCTAATGAATTGCCTTACAGGGTTGAGTTTTTTGGTGATGAAGTGGATTCTATCAGATCTTTTGATCCAGGCAGCCAATTGTCGGTTCAACAGCTCAATCACGTTACCATTATTCCGAATATACAAACTAAATTGTTGAAGGAAAGCAGGGAGTCTTTCTTTGATTTTATTACAACGGATACTGTTGTTTGGGTAAAAGATTTGCATGCAGGACTAGATTATATTCAGATATCTTATGAGAAGGCCATTGAAAATAAAATTGATGACGAAGAGAAGGTCAGCAATGCAGAATCATTGGTATTAGAAGAGATCTTTGAAACAAAAAATGAGATAAAAGCCCATTTAGATAAGTTTTCTGTCATTGAATTTGGAAAACGAACTTATTTTACTCCTGAAACCACTATCACATTTGATGTTTCGCCGCAGCCATCGTTTAATAAAAACTTTGTTCTTCTTACCGAAAACCTTGCCCAGAATACCAAGAAGGGTTACAAGAATCTGATTTTTGCCGATTCAGCAAAGCAGATTGAACGGCTATATGCAATTTTTGAAGACATAGGAAAAGAGTTGGAGTTTACTCCAATGCTGGTTTCAATGCATGAAGGTTTTATCGATCATGATCTTAAAATGGTATGTTATACCGACCATCAGATTTTTGATCGTTACCACCGGTTCAGGTTAAAACAGAAATACAGTAAAAATGATTCGATTACCTTAAAAGAACTTTACAGTTTAAAACCGGGTGATTATATAACCCATATCGATCATGGTATTGGAAGGTTTGCTGGACTTGAAAAAATTTCTGCAAATGGTAAAATGCAGGAAGCAATACGCCTGGTATATAAAGACAATGACATATTATACATTAGCATACACTCCCTCCACCGAATAAGCAGGTATAGTGGGAAAGAAGGCGCAGAGCCGACAATGAATAAACTAGGTTCTAATGCCTGGAGCAATCTTAAACAAAAGACAAAGAAAAAAGTTAAGGATATTGCTAAGGACCTTATTGCTCTTTATGCAAAAAGACGCGCTCAAAAAGGTTTTGCCTATTCCCCGGACACCTATCTCCAAAATGAATTGGAAGCTTCTTTTATTTACGAAGACACACCTGACCAGGTGAAGTCTACTCGTGATGTGAAGAAAGACATGGAAGCTTCTTATCCAATGGACCGGTTAATTTGTGGTGATGTTGGTTTTGGTAAAACTGAAATAGCCATCAGAGCTGCGTTTAAAGCTGTAACTGATAGTAAGCAAGTAGCCGTTTTGGTTCCAACTACAATTTTAGCTCATCAGCACAGCAAAACTTTTGCATCCAGGTTAAAAGATTTTCCATGTAAGGTGGATTACATTAATAGGTTCAAAACTCCCAAGCAGCAACAAGAAACTTTAGAAAAGCTGGCTGAAGGAAAAATTGATATCATCATTGGCACGCATCGCTTACTAGGGAAGGATATTAAATTCAAAGACCTCGGTTTGTTTATTATAGATGAAGAGCAAAAGTTTGGAGTAGCATCTAAAGAAAAGTTGAAAGCAATCAGGCTAAACGTTGATACTTTAACCCTTACAGCCACACCGATTCCAAGAACACTTCAATTCTCTTTGATGGGTGCGCGTGATCTTTCGATCATCAATACTCCTCCTCCGAATCGATATCCAGTAACGACTGAAGTTCACACTTTTGATAAAAAAGTGATTCGTGATGCAGTAAATTACGAAGTGAGTAGGGGAGGACAAGTATTTTTTATTCATAACAAGGTGAGCGATATTCATGATATCGCCCGAATGATAGAACAGCTTTGTCCTGGAGTGAAAACAGGGGTAGGGCATGGGCAGATGGACGGTGATCAGCTCGAGGATGTCATGCTTGGCTTTGTTGAGCATGAATACGATGTGTTGGTTTCAACCACCATTATTGAATCTGGTTTGGATATCCCAAATGCGAATACCATGATCATTAATCAGGCGCAGAATTTTGGGTTAAGCGATCTGCACCAGATGAGAGGTAGAGTAGGGAGAAGCAATAAAAAAGCTTTCTGTTATTTATTAGCGCCTCCGTTAACAGTACTTACCCCAGAAGCAAGACAAAGGTTGAAAGCCATTGAAGAATTTTCCGATCTCGGAAGCGGATTCAATATTTCTATGCGCGATCTGGATATTCGTGGTGCTGGAAATCTTTTGGGAGGAGAGCAGAGTGGATTTATTTCTGAGATAGGTTTTGATATGTATCATAAAATTCTGGATGAAGCAATACAGGAATTGAAAGAAACTGATTTCAAAGAATTGTTTACGGATGCTGATAAAGAAAAAGAGATATTTGTAAGTGATTGCCAGATCGACACTGATCTCGAGATATTAATACCAGACAGTTATGTTACCAGTATAAGCGAAAGATTAAGCCTTTATAAGGATCTCGATGAAATTGATCAAGAAGAAGATCTGATCAAATTCCAGGAAAACCTTGTTGACAGATTTGGTGCTCTTCCGAAACCGGTGGTTGAATTGATTAATACAATCAGGTTAAGATGGATCGCTAAAAAAATTGGTTTCGAAAAAATGATATTGAAGAACGACAGGCTGATCGGTTATTTTATCAGTAATCAGCAATCACCTTATTATGAAAGCAAAGCCTTTACCAAAGTGCTCGGATATCTGCAGCAGAATCCAAAAGCGGGTAAAATGAAAGAGATTAAAGATAAGCTGACTTTAAGTTTCGAAAATATTAAAACAATTGATCAGGCAATTATCGCATTACAACCTTTCGCGAAATAAATTTTCGTGTTAAGGTTTTATTTCATCCTTCACGATGAAGACATTTTCGTAATCAATTTCAATTTGTTTCATAAAAGCGTAGGCCTCAATTCGAGTTTTGAAGTCTCCAACCCGTACTTTGAAGTTAGGTTGTTGGTATTGAAGGTAAACTCCCTGATTTGGAAACTTTTCATGAAACAATGCTTTGGCTTCATTTGCTTTAGCTCGTTGAATACCAGAATAAATCTGAACTCTAAAACCGGAAACTGACTTTTTATTTTCGTTATAAATCTTGTTTTTCTTAACAAGAGAGTCAATTCTGCTGTCGCGCATAATTACTACTCTTCCAGGCGCTTGTGAAAAGGCCTGAAAGCCAATGCCAGTCAATAAAATCAGCAAAAAATTAAATTTCATATTACACTGTTTGTGGCAAATTTAAAAAAAATGAAAGGTTTTTTTAGCTTCTTTCCAGACTTAAATTCGACCCTTATTTAGAATCATTATAAATTATATATTTTTTGCGAATTATTATAAATGAAAAGATGTTTCTTATAATTTTGCGCCCGAAATAGGACGGACATCCCCAGAGATTTAATCTTCTCTTAACATTGTTTGTACTGCTTGATAACCTCTGTTATTTAATCGAACTCTAATATTACTCATAAATTACCGCTAAAGAAACCCTTTAGTTGGGGCAAAAAACGTATGAATATGAATTATTGTAAACGTTCACGCTTTTTCTCAATTCTGTCTTCTGTATTGTTGTTTTCAGTTTTTTTATCGTCTGGTGTAAAGGCACAGGACGGAAAGAGCTTGTTCAGCAGCAACTGTGCGCAGTGTCATAGTGTTGGTAAAGGAACTGTAATTGGACCGGATCTGAAAGATGTGCACAAACGCAGGCCAGAAGATTGGTTATTGAAATGGGTGAAATCTTCTCAATCAGTTGTAAAAAGCGGAGATGCTTATGCAGTAGAACTTTTCAATAAGTTCAATAAAACTGAAATGCCTAATTTTCAGTTGGCTGATGCAGAAGTTAAAGCGATCCTTGCTTATGTTAAAGATGAAGGAAGCAAAGCTCCTGCTCCTGTTGCAAGTTCTGCTACGCCAGGTAAAGAAGGTGAAGCGGGTGCTGGAGAAACCAACTGGGCTTTGTATCTTACAATAGCTGCATTACTTCTTTGGGCATTAGCTGTTGCTTTAGCAAAAGTTAAAAGAACCTTAATTAAAGTTCACAACGAAAAACAAGGTTTACCAGATGTTCCTCATCGCCAGGTGACTGAGCAGGTTGGTACCTGGATGAAGAACAACAAAAGAGTTGTTGCACTTGGAGTAATTATTTTGATGATCATCGGATCAAAAATAGGATGGGATGCTCTTGCAAGTATCGGTATTTCTCAAAACTACCAGCCAGACCAGCCTATCGCATTCTCTCATAAAATACACGCTGGAGAAAACGGTATTAATTGCGTTTACTGTCACTCTGGTGCTGAAAAAGGTAAAACTGCAGGTATTCCTTCAGCAAATGTTTGTATGAACTGTCACAAAGGAATTAAATCAGGAACTAACACAGGAACTGAAGAGATTGCTAAAATCTACAAAGCTTTAGATTACAATCCTGAAACAATGACTTATGGTAATAATCCTAAACCGCTTCAGTGGGTTAGAGTTCATAACTTACCTGATTTCGCTTATTTCAATCACTCTCAGCACGTAAAAGTTGGTGGACAAAAATGTCAGACTTGCCACGGCCCAGTAGAAGAAATGACAGTAGCTAAACAATTCTCTCCATTAACAATGGGATGGTGTATCGATTGTCATAGAAACACTGAGGTGAAAATGGAAGGAAATCATTACTACGATGAGTACCACAAAAAACTTGCTAAGAAATACGGTGATAAAAAGATTACTGTAGAAGCAATAGGTGGAACTGAGTGTGCTCGTTGCCACTACTAATATCAAATCTTAAACAGACCCAATAGCCTCAGGCTGCAATAATACAATACATCAATATGGAAAAACAATATTGGAAAGGTGTTGAAGAACTCAGAAACGATGCTGAGTTTGTAAAAGCGAAGAATAACGAATTTGCCGAATATTTACCAATTGAAGCAATTGGAGGAAAATCGACATCTGAATCAGGAACAAACAGGAGAGATTTTCTTAAACTTATGGGTTTTAGTGTGGCAGCTGCTACACTTGCTTCTTGCGAGGCGCCTGTTAAGAAAACTATTCCTTACCTGGTAAAACCAGAAGAAATCACTCCTGGTGTTGCTAACTGGTATGCTTCTACTTACTTCGATGGAAGAGATTACTGCAGTGTGGTAGTTAAAACTCGTGAAGGACGTCCAATTAAAATTGAAGGAAACAAGCTTTCTCCGATCACTAAAGGTGGAACAAATGCAAGAGTTCAAGCTTCTGTATTAAGCCTTTATGATTCTGAAAGATTAAGAACTCCATTAGCAAAAAGAGCCCCTGCTACATGGGCAGAAGTTGATAAAAAAATAAGCGAAAGCCTTTCTGCGGTTGAAGCAAAAGGTGGAAAAGTAAGAATTCTTACTTCATCGATTATTAGCCCTTCTTTGAAAGCTGCTATCGCTGAATTCACTGCGAAGCATCCAAATACTAAAACTGTAACTTATGATGCAGTTTCTTTTTCAGGTATTACAGCTGCTAATCAACAAAGCTTTGGTAAAGCAGTAATTCCATCTTACAAATTTGACAATGCAGAAGTTATTGTAAGCTTTGATGCTGACTTTCTTGCTAACTGGCTTTCTCCAGTTGAGTTCGCTACTCAATATGTAAAAAACAGAAAGTTAAAAGGCAAAAAGACCATGTCAAGACACATTCAATTCGAAACGAATTTGTCAGTGACAGGAAGTAATGCTGATCAGCGTGTTTCATTGAAACCATCTGAAGTTAACATTGCAGTTGTTAACCTATACAATAAATTAGCCTCTTTAGCTGGGGAATCTCAGTTAAGTGGTTCTATCCTGGATCCAAATGCTACAGCAGCTATTGAAAAAGCAGCAAAAGAGCTTTGGGCTAAAAAAGGAAAAGCTTTAGTAGTGTCAGGATCAAACGATGTTAATGTTCAAATGATCGTTAACGGAATCAACTCAATCCTTGGTAGCTACGGAAGCACTATCGATCTTGATAACTATAGCAACCTTCAACAAGGTAATGATACTGAGGTGGCTGGATTAGTTGCTGAAATGAATAAAGGTGAAATAGGTGCTCTGTTTATTTATAACAGTAACCCTGTTTACTCCATGCCGAAATCGTTAGATTTCAGAGGTGCTTTATCTAAAGTTTCATTAAAGGTTGCAATTGCTGACAGAGAAGATGAAACTGCGGTTTTAGCTGATTATGTTTGTCCTGATCATCATTATCTAGAATCTTGGACTGATGCAGAGCCTAAAAAAGGAATGTACAGTTTGGGTCAGCCAACTATCGAGCCTTTATTCCAGACTCGTAATGCTATTGAAACTTTCTTAACATGGGCAGGAAATACAACTGATGCTCATACTTATATTTCTACTCAATGGAAATCACTAGGTGGACAAGGAAGCTTTGACGCATTCTGGAATAAAACATTACAGGATGGTGTTTACCAATCTGCTCCTATTACAGGTGGGGCTTATAAAGCGAGTAAAGATTTATCTGCTTCATCTACTGAAATAGTTAAATCTAAAAATGATGGTATTGAGTTATCATTAAACGAAAAAACAGGTATCGGTAACGGTAACCAGGCTAATAACCCATGGTTACAGGAATTGCCTGATCCAATCAGCAGAATATGCTGGGATAACTATGCTACTGTTTCTCCTCGTTATGCAAAAGAACTAGGTGTTGAACAAGGAAATGTTATTTCTATATCTGCAAATGGTGTTACAATTGAAGCTCCTGTTGTTGTTCAACCTGGTCAGGCATATAAAACAGTTGGTCTTGCAGTAGGTTACGGCCGTACCAATGTAGGTAAAGCCGGAAACAATGTTGGTGTGAATGCATTCCCTTTTGCATCCATGACATCTACAGGTCTTTCTTTCAATGCATTGAATGTGAAGATTGAGAAATCAGCTAAACCTGATGTAGAACTAGCTGCAACTCAGACTCACCATACAATGATGGGTAGAGAGATTGTTAAAGAAACTACTTTAGAAAAATATATTAAAGATCCGAAGTCAGGTAATGCTGCTGTGTTAATTCAAACATGGGAAGGCAAAAAGCCTGCTGAGGAAGTTAACTTCTGGGAAAGTCATGAAAAGCCGAACCACCAGTGGGCAATGGCTGTTGACTTAAACTCTTGTATCGGTTGTGGTGCTTGTGTTGTTAGCTGTAATGCTGAAAACAACGTTCCAGTTGTAGGTAAGGATGAGATCCGCAGAAGCCGTGAGATGCACTGGATCCGTATCGACAGATACTACAGTTCAGATGCAGAAGAAAAAATCGAAACTGAAGGAAAAGACCTAAAGGCATTAGAAATTGCTTCTGAGAATCCTCAGGTAGTATTCCAGCCATTAATGTGTCAGCACTGTAACCATGCTCCTTGTGAGACTGTTTGTCCTGTTGCTGCTACAACTCATAGCTCTGAGGGGTTAAACCAGATGGCATACAACAGATGTGTGGGTACAAGATATTGTGCAAACAACTGTCCTTATAAAGTTCGTCGATTCAACTGGTTCAAGTATTCTGACAATGCTCAGTTTGACTTCAACATGAATGATGACTTGGGTAAAATGGTATTGAATCCGGACGTAGTAGTTCGTTCAAGAGGGGTAATGGAAAAATGTACAATGTGTGTACAAAGAATCCAATCTGGTAAACTTGATGCTAAGAAGGACGGAAGAAGACCTAAAGACGGAGAAATCCAAACAGCTTGTGCTTCAGCATGTCCTACCAATGCAATTGTATTTGGAGATCTTAATGACAAAGACAGTGAAGTTTCACAAATGTTTGCTGACGAACGCTCTTACCATTTATTAGAAGAGCTGGATACTCGTCCTTCGGTATTCTATCAAACTAAAGTTAGAAATAACGCTTAATAAAAACTTAAACTTTTAAATCACAAATTTCAATAATATGTACGAAGCGTCTATAAGAGAGCCTTTAATTCTTGGCGATAAAACTCTTCATCAGATCACTGAAGATGTTTGTAAGCCGGTTGAAGGTAAAGCAAATAAATACTGGTGGATGGCATTTACTGTAGCTGCTGCTGCCTTACTTTGGTGGGTGATTGCAGTATGTTACACCATTGGAACTGGTTTAGGTGTGTGGGGATTAAATAAAACAGTTGGTTGGGCATGGGATATCACCAACTTCGTTTGGTGGGTGGGGATTGGTCACGCTGGTACTCTTATTTCCGCAGTTCTTTTATTATTCCGTCAAAAATGGAGATTATCTATTAACAGAGCAGCAGAGGCAATGACAATCTTCGCCGTTATCTGTGCTGCAACGTTCATCTTATCTCACATGGGACGTCCTTGGGTTGGTTACTGGCCAATTCCATTACCAAACCAGTTTGGTTCTCTATGGGTTAACTTTAACTCTCCACTTGTTTGGGACGTATTTGCGATCTCTACTTACTTTTCCGTATCTCTTGTTTTCTGGTATACAGGTCTTATTCCTGATTTCGCAGTAATTCGCGACCGTGCAATGAATGCTGGAAATAAAACAAGATATGCAATCTATAAGATATTAAGCTTTGGATGGGTTGGGACTGCAAAAAACTGGCAACGTTTTGAGGAAGTATCTTTAGTGCTTGCAGGTGTATCTACACCTCTTGTACTTTCGGTTCATACCATTGTATCAATGGACTTCGCAACTTCGCTAGAGCCGGGATGGCATACAACCATCTTCCCTCCATATTTCGTTGCAGGAGCTATTTTCTCTGGATTTGCAATGGTACAAACTCTATTGATTATTACCAGAAAAGTTCTAAATCTGGAAGAATACATCACTATTTATCATATTGATATGATGAACAGGATTATCCTGATCACCGGATCAATTGTGGGTTGCGCTTATATCACAGAGTTCTTTATTGCTTGGTATTCAGGAGTTGAATATGAACAATATGCTTTTATAAACAGAGCAACTGGACCATACTGGTGGGCATACTGGTCAATGATGACTTGTAACGTTATTACTCCTCAATTATTCTGGTCTAGCCGTCTGAGAGAGAGTGTAGTAGCTACTTTTATTATCTCCATCTTCGTAAACATAGGTATGTGGTTTGAGCGTTTCGTAATTATCGTTACCTCTCTTCACAGAGATTATGTTCCTTCAAGCTGGACAATGTATCACCCAACCTGGGTAGAGGTAGGTATCTTTATCGGGTCACTTGGATTATTCTTCACTTGCTTCTTGTTATTCGCTCGTACCTTCCCGGTAATTGCTATGAGTGAATTAAAAACTATTATTAAATCATCAAGTTCACAAGCTAAGAAAGGAACACATCACCATGAGTAAGAATTATATGATCGGGATATTCGACGATGAAGATGTCTTGATGTCTGCAGTAAAAAATATCAGATCTAAAGGCGGAAAAATTAAAGAAGTTTATTCACCATATCCTGTTCACGGATTGGACAAAGCTTTAGGCCTAAAAAACACAAGGATTTCTATTTGCGCATTCTTGTATGGAATGACAGGATGTATCCTTGCTCTGACAATGATGTGGTACATGATGATCCACGACTGGCCTATGGATATCGGAGGTAAACCAAACTTTACTTTCTTAAAAAATATTCCTGCATTTATTCCAATCACCTTTGAAGGTACAGTATTATGTTGTGCTCACGGAATGGTTTTGACCTTCTATCTGAGAAGCTGGATTCTTCCAGGAGTTACTCCATATGTTCCTGATTTCCGCATGACAGATGACAAGTTTGTTATGCAGATCGAAAGCACAAACGCTTCAGAAACAAAAGCTTTGTTATTTGATAACGGGGCAATAGAAGTAAAGGAATAATCGAATTAGAAATTGAATATAGCGATATGAAAAAGATTTTTTTAAGATATTCTGTAGCAATGGCGCTAATTGGTTTTAGCATTATGGCTATGGTGTCATGTAATGATGATACAAAGAGTCCAGGTATTGAATACATGCCTGATATGTATCGTTCCCCTTCTTATGAAACGAACTCCTTCAATCCTAACTTCAAGGATAGTATGACTTCAAGAAGATCGGTTGCAGGTACAATTCCAAGAGGAAATGATTACATGCCTTATCCATATCCGAATACTCCAGAAGGGTATGAGGCTGCTGGAAGAGAGCTTAAAAATCCTTTGGAAAAAACTGATGCTAACCTTGCTGAAGGAAAACGTTTATTTGAAATCTTCTGTATTCACTGTCACGGTGCCGAAGGTAAAGGTGACGGACAGATTATTCAAAACGGAAAATTCCCTCCTCCTCCTTCTTATTCAGGACAACTTAAAGATCTGCCGGAAGGCAAAGCTTTCCATACAATTACTTATGGAAAGAACTTAATGGGATCACATGCATCTCAGGTAAATCAGACAGAGCGTTGGAAGATCATTATGTATGTTCAAACACTTCAGAAATTAGGTGGTAGTACTACTACGGCTCCTGCTGATTCAACAAAAAAAGAGAAAAAATCTTAATCAAATCCCAACTGTAATTAGCTTAAATTATAAGAAATGAGATATATTTTCACGAAGAATAATAAAACGCTTTCTATTGCTTTGATGGTGGTAGGTATCCTATCAATCGCCTATGGATTTGCAATGAATGAGGAGCACCACCGTGCATGGTCAAGCCTGTTGCTTGGTAACTACTATTTTCTATCCATAGCTCTTGCAGGAACTTTCTTCCTTGCTGTACAATATGTAGCAGAGGTTGGTTGGTCTGCAGGATTAAAAAGAGTTTTTGAAGCTATCGGATCATTTATTCCTTATGGTGGTGGTTTAATGCTTTTGATATTTTTATTAGGTCATCATGATCTTTACCACTGGACTCATCATGAGTTATTCCAGAAGTTTTTAGAGGATGGTAAAACTCCAAACCCAGAGTATGATGCCATTTTAGCTGGTAAGTCAGGATTCTTAAACATTCCTTTCTTCACTATAAGAATGGTTGCTTATGTTCTGATCTGGACAATCTTTACTAAGCTTTTAAGAAAAGAATCAACTTTAATGGATTTAGATGGTGACATCAAACGTCATAAGAGAATGATTAAATTTTCAGCTATTTACTTAGTGTTGTATTTAGTTACTTCATCTACATCTGCCTGGGATTTCATCATGTCTACCGACCCTCATTTCTTCAGTACCTTATTCGGATGGTATACTTTCGCAAGTCTATTCGTGTCTGGTTTAGCTGCTATGACATTATTAACTATTTTCCTTAAAAAGAAAGGTTACTTAGAACAAATCAACGAAAACCACTTACACGATCTTGGAAAATGGATGTTTGCATTCAGTATTTTCTGGACTTACTTATGGTTTGCTCAGTTCATGTTGATCTGGTATGCTAACTTACCAGAAGAAATCGCATACTTCATAGCTCGTTTTGCTAATTACAAAGGCTTATTCATAGCTAACTTCTGCATCAATTTCTTTGTTCCATTCCTTGCTTTAATGTCAAGAGATTCAAAAAGAAAAACTAACCTTTTGATTTTCGTAGCATTCGCTATACTAATCGGACACTGGATTGATATGTTCCTAATGATTATGCCAAGCACTGTTGGTGCACACTGGGGTATTGGAATCAGTGAAATTGGTACCACCATATTCTTTGCGGGATTATTTATCTGGGTAGTGTTAAAAACACTTACTAAGGCTCCTTTAGTTCCTCTGAACCACCCTATGATCGGTGAAAGTAATCACTTCCATATTTAGTAATTTGAATTTAGAAACCATAAACTAAGGTATAATATGATAAAGTTATTAGTTCTCGTTGTTATTGTTTTAGCAATCATAACGATAGCGCAGATAGTTAGAATTGCAGAGCTTGTTTCTGAATTAAATACAGGAAAAAGTGAGGATATCAAATCAAGGGATAATAAGGTTAACGGCTCATTATTGTTGATCTTCCTTATTGTGGAACTATTCTTTATGCTTTATCAAACGGTGAAGTTTAAAGGTTTTCTACTTCCTGAATCAGCATCCATTCATGGTGTTCAAACTGATCATTTGTTGAATGTGAATTTCATTATCATTAGTATTGTATTTCTTTTTACTCAGGTATTATTATTCTGGTATGCATTCCGCTACCAAAAGAAAGAAGGTAACAGGGCTACTTTTTACCCTGATAACCATAAGTTAGAAACTATCTGGACAGTTATTCCTACTATAGTTCTTGTTATCATTATTGCTTACGGTCTTAAAACCTGGAATAATATAACTGCACCTGCACCTGCTGATGCTTTATCAATAGAAGTATACGGAAAACAATTCGACTGGACAGTGAGATACTCTGGAAAAGACAATACTTTAGGCCGCTCTAACTATAAGTTGATTAGTGATAATAATATGTTAGGTATTGATTCAACAGATGCTGCATCTTCAGACGATATCGTTGCAAAAGAACTTCATATGCCTGTTAACAAAGCAGTAGATTTCACTATTCATTCAAGAGATGTTATTCATAGTTTTTACTTACCTCACTTTCGCGCTCAAATGAATGCGGTACCGGGTATGACTACTAAATTCCATTTCGTACCTACTATCACTACAGAAGAAATGCGTAAGAAAACTCATAATGAGAAATTTGATTACGTTCTTTTATGTAATAAGATATGTGGAGTTGCTCACTTCAACATGAAAATGAAAGTTGTGGTCGAAACTGAAGAGCAATATAATGCATGGTTGAGAGGTCAGAAAGCTTTCGCTCAGCCTGCTGTACCTGAATCTGCTAAGCCAGAAGCTCCTGCAGACTCAACAAAAAAAGAAATTAAAGCTTAAGAATTAAAGATCGATAAAAATAAACAGATATGTCAATGGAACACCAAGAGCATGTTATTCACGACCATAATGATTCACACGATCATCATGATCATGACCATGAGCAAAGCTTTATAAGTAAATACATCTTCAGTACCGACCATAAAATGATCAGTAAGCAGTTCTTGGTTACTGCTATCTTCATGGCTGTATTGGCGATGCTTATGTCATTAATTTTCCGTTTACAACTAGGTTTCCCTGATCACAAGTTTCCATTTATGGAGCATGCTATCGGTCACTGGGGGAAAGATGGTAAATTGGATCCGGGCTTTTACCTGGCCTTAGTTACTATCCACGGTACTATTATGGTATTCTTTGTATTGACGGGTGGATTGAGCGGAACATTCAGTAATTTACTAATTCCATTACAGGTGGGAGCAAGAGATATGGCATCAGGATTCCTGAACATGCTATCATTCTGGTTCTTCTTTGCTTCCAGCTGTGTAATGATCTCTTCTTTATTTGTAGAGTCAGGGCCTGCTTCAGGCGGTTGGACAATTTATCCTCCATTAAGTGCTCTTCCTCAGGCGATCCCTGGTTCAGGATTAGGTATGACATTATGGTTGGTAAGTATGGTATTGTTCATTGTATCCTCTCTTTTGGGTGGTATCAATTATATCTGTACAATTCTTAACTTACGTACTAAAGGTATGTCAATGACAAGACTGCCGCTTACTATCTGGGCATTCTTTGTTACAGCAATTCTTGGTGTTCTTTCCTTCCCGGTTCTTGTTGCAGGTGTATTACTTCTTGTATTTGACAGAAGCATGGGAACAAGCTTCTATCTTTCTGATATCTTTATCGGCGGACAAGCTTTACCTCAAACCGGTGGTAGCCCGATTTTATTCCAGCATTTATTCTGGTTCTTAGGTCACCCTGAGGTTTATATCGTATTACTTCCTGCATTAGGTATCGCTTCAGAAGTTATCGCAACCAATGCTCGTAAACCAATCTTCGGTTACAAAGCGATGATCGGATCTATCATGGTAATCGGTTTCTTATCCTTCATCGTATGGGGGCACCATATGTTCGTAACTGGTATGAACCCTTTCCTTGGATCAGTATTCGTATTCACTACTTTATTGATTGCTATTCCGTCTGCGGTTAAAGTATTTAACTATATCGCTACATTATGGAAAGGAAATATTGTTTTCACTCCGGCAATGTTATTTGCAATTGGATTAGTTTCTTTCTTTATCACAGGTGGTCTAACAGGTATCATCCTTGCGGATTCAGCGTTAGATATTAACATTCACGATACATATTTCGTTGTTGCTCACTTCCATATTGTTATGGGTAGTTCAGCTATCTTCGGTATGTTTGCCGGTGTTTACCATTGGTTCCCAAAAATGTTTGGAAGAATGATCAACAAGAAAATGGGTTATATCCATTTCTGGTTGACTATTGTGAGCGTTTACGGTGTATTCTTCCCAATGCACTTCTTAGGTCTTGCAGGTTTACCAAGAAGATATTATGCCAATACTGCATATGATGGTTTTGATAGCCTATTAAATATCAACGCTATGATAACTTTATTTGCAATACTTGGAATTTTAGCTCAGGTAATATTCCTGTTCAACTTCTTCTACAGTATGTATCGTGGTAAGAAAGCTGCACAGAACCCTTGGAATTCTAACACTTTAGAGTGGACTACTCCTGTAGAACATATTCACGGTAACTGGCCTGGAGCAATTCCGGAAATTCACCGCTGGCCATATGATTATTCTAAGCCTGGTGCAGAAGAGGATTTCATACCTCAGACTGTACCTTATTCAGAGACTACAAGCTCTAATTTAGCAGGAGAAATATAAATTGAAGTAAAGTTTTGTAAAGGCTATCCTATTCAGGATAGCCTTTTTTTGTTTTTAAAATTATAAACACTTGGATTTTACGCATATTAGATTTATTTTTAATTAATTAAAATCCAATAAAAACATGAAAAAAGCCTTATTTTTCTTTTTGTTGATCACTTTAGTTTCTTTTTCTGCTCAAGCCCAGAGGATATTTGGAAAAGACTTTTGGTTTGTTTTCAATAATAATGATGATGTGGCAATGACTGCAACGGTCACTCCTTACAAACTTGTTATTATCTCGGCCTATAATGTTTCCGGTACGGTTACAATGCCAGGATATCCTTCTGTAAATATGCCATTTACAGTCGCAGCAAATTCTCAGACTGTAGTTACCTTAAATTGGAATCCCGGTGGTTCTGGATCAATTTATCCAATAAATCCCTTTGTTGTAGACAAAAAAGGAATTCATATAGTCACAGATAATGATGCAACAGTGTATGCAGTGAGCGCTCAAAGCAGCGGAACTACTGCAGATGGAGAAGTTGTTTTACCAACTACACTTCTGGGTACCAGTTATGTTGTAGCGAGTAGGGGCACAGCACAAAGTGGCTTAGCCTGGCCAGCCCAATTTACAGTTTGTGCCACTCAGAACGGTACTGTCGCTACAATCAAAACATGGTATTTAAAAGGTACTAAACAACGTGATACTACGATTGTTAAAACTTTGAACGCAGGTGAAACATACACTTGCGAGTTTAGAAGGGATGCCGCTGGCAATCTGACCAACCTTAGCAATCAAATGAATACATTAACAGGTTCCACCGTTACTTCCAATTTTCCGGTGGCAGTTATCAGCAATAATCAATGTTCCAGAATGATTGATTGCGGAGCTTGTGATGTAATGATGGATGAGTTACTACCAGTAAGTAACTGGGGCACCAAATATGTGGTTAACCAAACAATCAAACGAACTTTATCTTCCTGCAGTTCATTCTCCCTTACCACAGGTGACTATTTAGAGATTATAGGAACAGTGGGTCAACAAATTACCATTAGAAACTGGAGCGGCAGCACTAATTATACAATTCCGGCAATTCCATTTACTCCAGCTGGAACGACAACTTCAGTAACAAACTACGGATTTCTTTGGTATGACAACCCTAAGAATCCTTCGCTTACCAGTCCTGAGAATTATGGAGAGGCCAATGCAGTTATTACTTCCAATCAACCTTTCGCAGTTGTCCAATATCAAAAGGACGGTTATACAGATAATCTTTTATACACCGACCCTGAAGCAACGGTGTGTTATCCTGAAGCTATGTGGGCCAATAATTATATTGCTGGAACAGTTACCACTGGAGGTGGTGGATCTATTCAAGACGTAATATTTGTGGTAGATAATACCGGCACACCAGCCCCTATTACTAAATTCACTGTCGATGGAGTCGCTGTTCCTTCTGTTACATGTACTGGCACAAATCCTCCACCTGGAGAAAATTGCTGGCAGGCAATGGCTAGTCCGGCGGGAAGCAATTATATGTTTATACGTTATCCTGTAACACCAGGAGTAGCACATATTTTAAGTAATACTGGCGGATATAATTTTGGGTTCTACTATGCTACTCGTTCCAATGCAGGATCTTATATTGTTCAGGGAGGAGGAGGAGCAGCCCCTGTTCTTACCATTCCTATTGATCTGATAGCTTTCGAAGCAAAATTGCTTGGAAATAAAACGAATGTAACATGGACTACCCTGAGTGAAAGAAATACCGAAGGTTTTGTTGTGGAAAGAAGCCTAGATGGTGTTCATTTTATTCCTATTAGTGAGAAGATTCCGGCTAGTGGTAATTCGCAGGTTAAATTAGACTATGCATATGTGGATTCTGAACCAGTAATAGGTGAGAATTATTATCGTCTAAAAGAAATTGATCTTGATGGGAAAGTTGCCTATGCACCTGTTCGCATTGTTAATTATAGTTCCGATAAAATTTTTACCCTTAATTCTTTCCAGCCTAACCCTTCTTCTGAAAGGCTTAAAATAAACTTCAACTCGGGTTCTAAAGACAACTTATTCTATGATATTTACGATTTATCAGGAAGAAGAGTGCTTTCTAAAGAATTAAATAATGTTCAATTAGGAACCAATGAAATTGATGTAAATATTAAGGATTTGGAGAATGGACTTTATTATTTGGCTTTGAAGAAAAATAATATTGAAGAACCTATTCGAATTAAGTTTGTGAAAAATTAACATACTTGACAAAGAATAAAAAAAACCGGCTAAATCAGCCGGTTTTTTTATTGAAATTTTATTCCTTCCTCGTTATTACCCCTCCCTTATTTTTTACCTTTGCTTTTTAGCATTCATACATGAACGAAAACCTCGATCCTACCGATTTTAATTTCACAAACTCTGAGAAGGAGATAGAAAAGGTTTTACGGCCCGGAGAGTTCAGCGATTTTACCGGTCAGTTTAAGGCGGTAGAAAATTTGCGAGTGTTTGTCGAGGCGGCAAAACATAGGGGAGAGGCGCTGGATCATGTCTTGCTGCATGGCCCTCCTGGATTAGGAAAAACAACCCTTTCTAATATTCTTGCGAATGAATTAGGTGTAAATCTTAAAGTTACATCCGGCCCGGTATTAGATAAGCCGGGTGATCTGGCAGGGTTATTAACCAATCTGGAGCCTAATGATGTTTTATTCATAGATGAGATACATCGCTTAAGTGCTGTTGTTGAAGAATATTTGTATTCTGCAATGGAGGATTATAAGATTGATATTATGATTGATACCGGCCCCAATGCACGTTCTGTTCAAATTCAGCTTAATCCTTTCACTTTAGTTGGGGCGACTACCCGTTCAGGTTTGTTGACTTCCCCGCTAAGAGCCCGTTTTGGAATAAATGTAAGGTTGGAGTATTATGATTCTCAGCTTTTAAAGTCTATTATAAAAAGAAGTGCAGCTATTTTAAAAATCCCCATTGCCGAAGAAGCAGCCTTAGAAATTGCCAGAAGGAGTCGTGGAACACCGAGGATTGCCAATGCATTGTTAAGAAGAGTACGTGATTTTGCGCAAATAAAAGGCAATGGTACAATAGATCATGAAATATCAACTTTTGCCCTTTCTGCTTTAAATGTGGATATGCATGGATTGGACGAAATGGATAACCGCATTTTATCAGTAATCATAGATAAATTTAAGGGCGGGCCTGTTGGCCTTACTACTATTGCAACTGCTGTTGGAGAAGAGGCTGGCACTATTGAAGAAGTTTATGAGCCGTTTTTGATCCAGGAAGGTTATTTAATGAGAACTCCCCGCGGACGTGAAGCCACAGAACTCGCATACAAGCATTTAGGACGGATTTTTAGGTCTGCAGGAAAAACATTATTCGATTAGAATCGTTATTGTTCGATGTCTGACAAAAAAGCGCTTCTCAGTCAATATTCACGTTTAATAAAGCAGGAATCTCAAAGACTTGGCTTTATGTATTGTGGGGTTTCCAAGGCTGAATTTCTTGAAGCTGAAGCTCCACGATTTGAGAAGTGGCTGAATGCCAATATGCATGGACAAATGTCTTATATGGCCAATCACTTTGATAAAAGGTTAGATCCCACAAAATTGGTTGAAGGAGCCCGTTCCGTTGTTTCTTTACTGCTCGATTATTATCCCTCTCAACAGCAGGAAGACCCTGAAGCTCCAAAAATATCAAAGTATGCTTATGGAAAGGACTACCACTTTGTTATTAAGGAAAAATTAAAAGAATTACTTTTTTTTATTCAGGAGAATATAGGTGAAGTAGGAGGTAGGGTATTTGTCGATTCGGCACCTGTATTGGATCGAGCATGGGCGCAAAAGAGCGGTTTAGGCTGGATCGGAAAAAATAGTAATCTGATCAATAAACAATCTGGTTCTTACTTCTTCATTGCAGAGTTAATCATCGACCTGGAACTGGAATACGATGGCCCGGTAAAGGATTATTGCGGATCGTGTACCCGTTGTTTAGATGCCTGCCCCACCAATGCAATTACAAATCCATATATAGTTGACGGTAGCAAATGCATTTCTTATTACACTATCGAGTTAAAAGACAGCATACCTGATAGTATGAAAGGTCAGTTTAAAAACTGGGCTTTTGGATGTGATATTTGTCAGGATGTATGTCCCTGGAATAGGTTTGCAAAGCCTCATAATCATTCTGAATTAATGGGTGATCCGAAGCTTATGCAGATGAACAAAAAGGATTGGGAAGAAATAACTGAAGAACTTTTCACTGAACTATTCAGAAATTCTGCGGTAAAGCGAACGGCTTATAAGGGTTTAAAAAGAAATCTGGATTTCCTTAAATAACTATTCGCTCCAGCGAAAGCTATTATTTTCAAGTCCGGCAAGATCAATCACTCTGTCCACAACAGTCGCGGCTAACTCGTCGAAAGATTTTGGGATGCTGTAAAAAGAAGGGGAAGCCGGACATATAATTCCTCCTGCTTCGGTAATGGTTTTCATGTTATTAATGTGAATGAGATTATAGGGAGTATCTCTTATAACAAGTATTAACCGTCTTCTTTCTTTTAAAATTACATCAGCAGCACGAGTAGTCAAATCATTAGAAATTCCAGAAGCTATTCGAGCCATTGTGCCCATCGAACATGGACAAATGATCATTTCTGTAAATCGGGCAGAACCGCTTGCAAACGGCGCCATAAAATCCGATTTCTGATAAATTTTAAAAGGTAAGTTCTCGTAGGAAGTATTCCCTAATTCAAATTTCCAGACATCTTTCGCATTGTCGGACATAATCAAGCCAACTTCTTCAATTTGATCACTCAAAGCGTGCAGCTTTTCCAGAAGTATTTTCGCGTAAATGGCGCCGCTCGCTCCGGTAACTGCAACAACAATCTTCTTTTTTCTATTTGTCATTCTGCGGATCAAAAATATATTGAAGACCAAATAAAAGCACCGAATTATATTGACCTTGGTTAAAAAAGGTAGTTGCCCCTGATTCGTGAGGTCTTATTGGCAGGATCGATTGATTCCCTCTTAACACCATTTTCAGGTTTTTATAAACTGGATAATTAATGCCTAGATTAATACTAGTTTCGACAAGGTTAAATGGTTTTTCACTTGTAACGGGGCCGTAGAGGTTTTCTATATTGGAAGAAAGTAAAAAACCAATAGAGGGTCCTGCTTCTATTATCAGATTTTTGTTGTGATAACGAAGTAGCAAAGGCATTTCTAAATATCCTAAAGAGATTTTGTAAAAATCTTCTGCAGTGCTTTTTGTTTTACTTCCTTTCTGAATAAAAATCAATTCCATTTCAGAAGAAAATTTGTCTGAAAATTTTGTGTTGACTAATCCTCCAATTAAAACTCCCGCTTTATCGAACCCACTTAAGTTATCTCCAGAAACCTGACTGGTAGAAACTCCGGCCATAAGTCCCGCTTTGAAGCGTTGCGCCTTCAGGCTAAGGCCGGCAATTAAAAAGAGGATAAGAACGGTGAATTTTTTCATTAGAAAGAAGCCTCTTCTGCTTGGATAATATGATAGTCAGCGCCATTGTAAATATAAGCTACAACTTTACAGTTTTTGGCGTTCCAGGCGCTTGATAAAGTATAGTTATAAGAAACATCTACAGTTTTTCCCGCATCGATTCTTCCTGTGGCTATACTTTCACCAAAGGTGCCGTTCACGGCTCCTCTGTAAACATGTTTGTGAACATAGTCCGCAACATCCTCAGGGACATGGCCAAACCACTTTTGGTATTGGATAACACCATCTTCGATAATGCAAACCGCTAGTTTGTAATCCCCGTTCAGATCGCTTATAAACTGAGTACTTATGTTTGCAGTTAATTTTCTGCTTGAAGTGTCATAACTAGCATCCAAAGTAATTTTTGCATCCGGATCCTTACTAAGTTCTTTAATTACGATGTCTTTCCATACGTTAGTAGGAAGAACATGATCCGTATTTGTAGCATCATCTTTATTAAAACCTACGCGATTAACCATTCCTTTTGGTCTTCCTTGTTTATCAAAACGAAAAAAAGACTCTAATTGATTTCCAGCTGTTGTTCTGAAATCATAATAGAAATTCCCGGGACTTGTTTTGGCAAAATCACCAGCGTGAACCCCGATTATTATAACGTTTCCTTCAAACGTAGAATCCAATTCTGCTGCTAATTTAGCAGCGTCAGGACAATTCCCGCAAGTGTGGCCTGTCCAGTCTTCCAAAATTATTTTTTTTGTGGTTTCAGGACGTACAAATGGTTTTCTGTAATTTCCTTCCTCTATCTTATCGCAGCTATAAAGTGCATTTAATGAGAATAGCAGGATAAATAATTTAATTAAGTTTTTCATTTCTTTATTTTAATTAGAAGCTGCTTGTAATAGAAAGACTGAATCCATTTGAAGCAGGTACGTTTCTGCAAACTCCTCCAACACAGAATATACCTTCACGTTGTTTTCCATAACCCACAGCTATTCTGTTTGCTCCTCTCATATAGCCAGCTGAAAGGTTATAATAGTGAATACGTTTATTTACATCATCATTCCCGTAATTGTATAGATCCTGTACGGCCGCAAACCAATGAGGCGCAACAGTATATTCAACTAAAACCATTGCCCAGTTTTTCCTGTCTTGTTTAGTATTAAGCGCTTGTAGCTCAGTACGTATTGTTTGAGTACTTGTTAATTTGTAAAATATTTCCAAAACTTCTGCATTAGCATAAACAGTTTCGTGGGCACTTGGTAAAGCTTTTAATACCCCGTTGTTGTAATTGATCTTCGCAATTGTAAAAACAGTTTTTAACTTACTGCTCCATTTTTTAGTGATTTCAAGGTTTAAATCCTGGAAAAATAATTCATCACCTGTTTTAAAGTAATCACTTTTATAGCCGCGTTCATCATTATACCTCAGGGTATCTATATTATTTATATGTGAAAAATTCACGCTTACATTAGTTCCGTATTTCCCGCCAAGTCTTGTATTGGGTTTAAAAGAATAAAATACTTCTCCCTGAAAACCCATTTCTCCCAAAGGCTGTGTTGCGTACGGATAAAACGCAACTAATTGATAGGTGTGCTGCTTGGTGATAGGGGGGAGGAAGTTGATATTTACCTCGGTAAGCTGTGCATCTCTTTCAGATCGGAAACTCATATTGTCAATCCTTTTTGCTCCAAGAAGAACTCCTAATCCTTTCTGAGAGTAACTAGTACTTACCATTAAGGCATTTCCTGTTTTAAAGTTCGGAATGTTGCCATTGGTTACAGTGTTATCAAATGAAGGGTCATTAGCCTTAAAAGCATATTCAGAATTAAAAGTAACCTTGCCTCTCATCACATTTAAGCGTCCTGCAAAGGCTGCTACATTTTCCGGGAGATTATAGGTAGGGCTGGTATTTTTTTGGTACTTACTTACAATACTACCACCTACATTGATTTTCGTTTTACTTTCAGCGAAACTTGTTAATATTTCATTCACGTTAAATTCTGCATCTGCTCCTCTTACTATTCCTTCCCCCGTAGTAAAATATTTACGCTGTTTACCCCAGATCCCTTTCAGGTAAATACCTTTGGCAGGCTGGTATTTAACTCTGATTCCATCCAAAGCATTGTCCAGTCCTAAGTTACGTTCTTCGTAGGTTCTTAATATCAATCCACTTCCAAATTGCTCATAGTAGTTGCCCACAGTTACTTCCATCCCGTCTTTACTGTAAGTGGCATATCTGTATGGAATACCGCTTCCCTGATATCCATCAGGATACCCTTGCAAATGGTTCAGATAACTTTCATATCGTACACCAGCAGAAAAGTTTCCATTGGTATAAATAAGGTTTGCATAACCGTTGGTTAAAACCTTTTCTGGAGGAGGAGCTGCGGCCCCAATTAAAGAATCTTTTCGGTAAGATTGAATATCCATTTGAAAGTTACCATGAATCTCACCTTTGTTAAGGTCCTGACCATTAACTTTTAGACACGAGAATACAGTAAATCCTACCAGGATTAGTGATGTTGTTTTCACAAATACAAAATTTATTTTCTGATTTATTATTCAGTGATCTCTGTTCCTGCAGCTGCTTTCTGAAGATTTTCATGAAGCTTGATCTCGTCTCCAGGTACATAGGAGTTATGCTGCCAAACAATTTCACCTTTTCCATTTAGAAGGAAAGTGTGTGGCACATTGTTTACATTCAGCGCTCTTTTTAAATCCCCGTTTGGATCCACGTAAACTTCATATTCCCAGTTTTTTCCATTTACAAAAGGACCTACCTTTGCCATATTTCTTGCATCGTCGATAGAAATGGCGATGAGTTTGACACCCGTTTCCTTTTGCCAGTCAGCGTACATATCAGCTATGGTAGAAAGTTCATTTACACAAGGCTTGCACCAGGTAGCCCAAAAGCTAATAATGATTGGTTTTCCATCGTTGGAAAAAGTGCTTGTATTTACTGTAGTCCCATCAACCTGTTTAATTTCTGTCGGAGGGACTTTTCTCGATTTAGAATCCTGTGCATGCAAACCATAAAATGGTAAGATAGATAATGCAATTAGTAGGGCTTTTTTTAACATGGATAGGGGATGTTAGTTAAGAAATCGAAATTTACAAAAAAACTACGCTCTAATTAGAAAAAAAGGGATGATAAATTAATATCAAACCTTCGTAATGTTAGTTGTCAATTGTTTGTCGGAATAAATAGATTGTGTTTTTAATTATTTTAGTATGAATGAACTAAAGCTTGTCAGTTGTTTTTCTTTTTCAGGAAAATAAAACTTCAAATTTAGAGGTTAAAAGTTTAAATGATAAGATATCAGGAAGTAAAAAAAGGGAAGGAGAGAGGTGGATATCTGAAAGATAGAAAAAGTTAATAGGTTTCAAATAAAAAAAGGTTTGATAAATTAATATCAAACCTTTTTTTATGATTTATTAAATGGGTTATTTATTCAAAACAACTCGTTTAGTAATTGTGCTATTTCCAGCGACAAGGTTAACTGAGTAGATTCCTGTTGGTAAATCACCAGCGTTGAATTCTATGCTACCTTCTCCGGCATTCATTAAACCTCCGTCTACAGTTGAAACTAAAGCACCTAATGCATTATAAACATTTAACGTAACTTTTTCAGTTCTGTCAAGGCTAAAAGAAATTTTAGTTGATGTAGTGAATGGGTTTGGATAAACATTAACGTTATTAGCTCCTTTAGAAATATTAGTAATTCCTACAAGAGAAACAGTATCAACCACAATGTTGTCGATGAAACCGTTGTTCCCATACCCACCGCTTTCAGCACGGAAAGAGAACAATACATTTGCTTGTCCGATGTAAGGAGTTAAGTCTATAATTTCTTTTCTCCACTCAGTTTTATCAGGGTAGAAGAAGTTACTTGACTCAATTGTAGTGCTTGTAACAAGATCTGCTCCTGATTTTTCATATATACTTGTCCAGGTGGTTCCGCAATCAGTAGAAACCAGCACAGAAATTTTGTCAGTATTTGAAGTTGAAGCTTGAGCATAAGCAACATCAAACTGCAGCTTTTTGTTAGTTGATAAACCTGTAAGGTCATAATTTTGAGAAATCATTTCATCAACTTGGTTTGCAGGGCTGCCATTAAAGTTAATTTTCGCAGAAGCAGAACTTTTTCCAAAACCACCAGCCTGAGGTGATCTCTCCCAAGTTTTTCCTTGGTCAGGATTACTTACTACCCATCCAGCTGGAGGGAAAGCAGACAATTGAAAATCTTGTTTCAATGGAGAAGTTGAAGCGGCTGAAAATATATTAAAAATAGTTTCAGTGCCATTGTTATTAGTGTTAATGTCAACCTGAGCATTAGGATCAGAAACAGAAACTGATAAAGTATGGCTTGTTCCTGTTGATGGAGAAATAGTTTGAGCAGGAAGATTAACCGTTTCAGTTTGGTTGGTAGCTAATGAACCTGTCCAAGCCTGAGTAAGAGGAGAACCGTTATCTAACTTGTAACTGATAGTAGCAGCAGTTAATGTAGTAGAACCGAAGTTTTTAAGAGTTACTTTAGGGTTAACTGTGTTAGTACACTGGAATAATGGAACTGAAGTGATTTCAGATATACCAGCATCTAAAGCAAGTGGCTGAGGAGCACTGTATGCAGCTTGTTGAACCTCTTTAGAAGTGTTGTTTTGTACAAACGCAACTACAGCTAACTGGGTAAGGTCATAAACGTTTGCCAATTTCCATGCTTGATTAATAACGATTGAATCATTTACAGCAAATGAAGAAGGAAGAATAGTTCCAGTTGCTGAAGGGAGCATTTTTTTCATTACTCCTTCGAATTTTTTCTCACCGTTTGTTCCGGGTGCATTTTTGAAGAAAATGTTTCTTTCAATTACAGCAATTTGTGCCGCTAATGTACCTGTTACAGCTTGAGTCGCTTTAATAACAACTTTTACATAAACTGAATCCGCGTTAACAGATAAGTTATGAGTTACAGTCATTGAAAAAGGAGATGATACAGCTGATCTTGAATCAATATCACTTTGTTTAAAATTAGCCGGATGTCCAGGATTTGGTGTTGAAGTTGCGAACATTAAACCATCCTGACGAGCATTTGGTGCAGAGTTTACTCCATAGTATGAAAGTCTTGCATTAACATCAACTTTGTTTTGGTTAAATAAAGGGCCCGCGCTTGGAATAGGAGATTGATACTTAATGGCAACAATCTTAGTTGGATTCGTACCATCTTCTAATAAGGCATTAAAACCAGGATTCGTTGCTGCGCAAGGAGGGCAGTTTTCACCTGTAAATTCCTCAATTAGTTGTAGTCTGGTACTTTGAGCATAAATAGCTCCCGAAGCACAGAACGAGAGAAATAATGTAAATAATTTTTTCATGGTTGGGCTAATTTTTGTAAAGGGTAAAACTATATAAAGATATTAAAATAATCCTATTTAATTAGATGTTTTGTAGAATTTAAGCGTAGAAACAGCACCATCTCTATTAATATGCTTAATAAAGTAAATACCTGCAGATAGGTTATTTAGGGAGATTTTGTTGTTTTCCCCTTTAGAAAGGCTTACTGTCATCACTTTTTTTCCGATTATATTGAAAATCTCAATTGATTCAGTATTATTTCCTGATAAAGGATTGGTGATTTTAATATTAAGGAAATCTGTTGTTGGATTAGGGGAAATGGTTATAACTGCTTTTTTAGGAACTTGTTTTTCAGCCAGACCAACTGAATAGGATTGACATGGATTAACGCTACTGGTACATCCTTTTACAATAAAAGTAACGGTATCTCCATCGTTAGGCTTTGAAGGTTCATAAACGTAAACCTTTACATTACTGGTGCCTCCGGTGTCGGCAATATTCACACCCATTCTAAAGTAACCTTTGGTCCCAGCAGAAATGCTTGGAGGTGTTTGGGTTGAGGTAGGGATATTATCATTATAATTGCAATACTGCCAGTCGCAAAAAGAACAATCCCAGCATTTTGGCAGCTTTTTGGAAATCAGCTTCCAATTTAAGGTAACTGCGGTATTGATAGATTCATTGTTAATGTCCAGCTCAAACTCCGAAAGAGTATTACACGGCGCTACCGTGTCAGTTTTTGTGGTATGAGAAAAGGTGTAAGTTTTTTGACCATAAGAAGTCAAACAAGTCAATGCCAGCCCTACTGCCGCTACTAAAAATTTCCTTTTTGAAAGTAGTTTTCTCTCCATTTTTCTGATTTTTTATTGGGTATTATATGCAATTCGTAAAATTACAACTTTTTTGGAAATTGGGCTTTCAGAATTCCTGAAGATCTATGTTTTTTTGACGGTTTGGTATAAATTTCTAATAATTCAATTTTTTCAGTTTGAATTTACTGCCCTTTGCCCGGGGGTAAATTTTTGAGGGCCTGAATTTTAGAAAAGGTTGGACAGAAAAAAGTTTATTTTTTTGTGTAAAACTTAAAGTTACTGAGAGAAATATTATTTTGTATTTTTACCCGCTTCAAAAAAGCAGAAATGGCAAAATTAATAAGAAAGCAAGATGCCCTTGACTATCATTCTCAGGGAAGGCCGGGAAAGATAGAGGTGGTGCCTACGAAGCCTTATAGCTCCCAAAGAGATCTTTCATTGGCATACTCTCCAGGAGTTGCTGAACCTTGTTTAAGGATTGAAGAGGATAAGAATAATGTTTATAAATATACTGCCAAAGGTAATCTGGTAGCTGTAATATCAAATGGAACCGCAGTTTTAGGACTGGGTAATATAGGACCTGAGGCCTCCAAACCTGTTATGGAGGGAAAGGGTTTGCTTTTTAAGATTTTCGCTGATATAGATGTTTTTGATATTGAGGTGGATCCAACGGATGTTGACGAATTTGTAAGAACCGTAAAGGCCATTTCCCCTACTTTTGGAGGTATTAACCTGGAAGATATTAAAGCACCTGAATGTTTTGAGATTGAACGCAGGCTAAAGGAAGAGTTGAACATACCAGTAATGCATGATGACCAACATGGTACTGCCATCATATCCAGCGCAGCCTTGTTGAACGCCTTAGGGATTGCCAAAAAGAAAATTGAAAAAGTTAAGATTGTAGTAAATGGTGCCGGAGCATCCGCCATTTCTTGTACTAAACTTTACCTGAGTTTGGGTGCGAAGAAGGAAAATGTAGTGATGCTGGATAGCTCGGGTGTCATAAGAGATGATAGAGAGAACCTGGACGAAAGCAAAAAGTTTTTTGCAACCAAAAGGAAAATTAATACCCTGGTTGAAGCCATGAAAGATGCCGATGTCTTTATCGGGCTTTCAAAAGGAAACATCCTGAGTCCTGAAATGGTTAAGTCTATGGCTAAAAACCCAATTGTTTTTGCTTTAGCCAACCCTGATCCGGAGATTGCTTATGATGTGGCAATGAGTTCCAGGAAAGACATCATACTTGCTACAGGCAGATCTGATTATCCTAATCAGGTAAATAATGTTCTTGGTTTCCCTTTTATATTTCGTGGAGCACTCGACGTAAGAGCGACTACAATTAATGAAGAAATGAAACTGGCTGCAGTACATGCTCTTAGTAATCTTGCGAAGGAAAATGTACCAGAGATGGTAAATCTTGCCTACAATCAAAAGAATATGATTTTTGGCAGGGACTATATTATTCCAAAGCCTTTAGACCCAAGATTGATCACACATGTAGCTCCCGCAGTAGCAAAAGCAGCTATGGATTCGGGAGTTGCACAGATCATGATCAAGGATTGGGAAGGTTATAAGGAGCAGCTGAGAAAAAGACTTGGATTGGATGATAAGCTGATTCGGGTAATAACCAGCAAGGCCAAACAAAATCCACAACGAATTGTATTTGCAGAGGCGGATAATTACAAGATTCTTAAATCAGCTCAATTAGTTAGAGACGAAGGTATTGCAAAACCAATACTTCTTGGAAATATTGAGAAGATCCGCAAACTAATGGAGGAGAATAGTCTTGATCTTGGTGATACACCGATCATTGATCCTCGACAGGAAGAGGATAAGCGTTCGCATTTTGGAGAACTGTTCTTTGAAAAAAGAAAAAGAAGAGGCTTTACCTTGTATGAATCCAAAAAGATTATGCAGGAGCGGAATTATTATGGTGCCATGATGGTGGAGACTGGGGAAGCGGATGCTTTGATATCCGGATTAACCAGAAAATACAGAGATACAATTCGTCCTTCATTGCAGGTAATAGGTACGGAAGAGGGAGTGAAAAAAGTAGCGGGGATGTATATTATGATTACTAAGAAAGGGCCGATCTTCCTTGCCGATACAACCATTAACGTTAATCCTTCTACAGAAGATCTTGTTAATATTACAACCCTTACTGCCAGAGCAGTTAAGCAATTTAATATGAAACCGAGGATCGCACTTTTATCTTATTCCAACTTTGGATCTTCTGAGGAAGAAAATGTGAAGAAGGTGCGTGATGCTGTAGCAATGCTGCAACAGCAATACCCTGGAATGCTGGTAGATGGAGAACTTCAGGCGAACTTTGCATTAAACCCACAGTTATTAAAAGATAATTACCCTTTTTCTGAATTAGCGGATGAAGGCGCAAACACCTTAATTTTTCCAAACCTGGAAGCCGGTAATATCGCGTACAAATTACTTCAGGAAATTGCTGGAGCAGAAGCAATCGGTCCTATTTTATTAGGAATGAAAAAGCCTGTTCACATTTTGCAATTAGGAAGTTCTGTTAGGGAAATAGTTAATGTGGTAACTATCGCGGTTGTCGATGCTCAAACACGAAAAGCACGATAAGAGATAATCGAAAAATTTATGATTGAATATATAAGAGGCAGGCTTGTAGAAAAAACTCCCACGTATGTAGTTGTTGAATGTAACGGGGTTGCTTACATTTTGCATATTTCATTACACACTTACGAAATGCTTTCATCCGAAGAACAATGTAAAATTCTTACGCATGTTAGTATAAAAGAGGATGCACACACGCTTTATGGTTTTGCCGAAGAAATGGAACGTAAGTTGTTTCGCTTGCTTATTTCAGTGAGCGGTGTAGGTGCAGGAACAGCAAGAATGATATTATCTTCTTTAAGTCCTGCAGAAGTTCAGCAATCCATCCAGAATGGTAATGTTGCAGCACTTCAGGCGGTAAAAGGAATTGGCGGGAAAACTGCTCAAAGAATTATTATTGACCTGAAAGACAAGGTGTTAAAGGCTTCAGATGGAGCTTTGCAAATATTTACTAACACAAACAATACGATAAAAGAAGAGGCGTTATCAGCCCTGGTTACTTTAGGTTTTGCAAAAAATACCGCCGAGAAAGCATTAGAGCAGATCATTAAAAGTAGAGGAGATAGCACACTCACGGTTGAAAAGCTAATAAAACAAGCTTTACAAAGTATTTGATTTTTTTAAAATAATTAAGCAGCTATCACTGGCTTTGAAGACTAGATTTTTTAAATTTATTTTTGGCTTCAGTATCGTTTTAATTTTCTCCGGAGTTTGGGGGACCACTCGTCCTTTGCATTTTCCGTTAAAAAATTATTACAGTATAGGAGATTCTGTTAAAGGTGGTTCTGATACTTTACCGTACCCATTCAAGGACAGGAAAAACGATAAGTACACTTCCGATTACAAGGAAAATCCAATTTACTTAAAAGACCCTTCCAATATTCAGTCGAAAGTTGAATATGATCCTGTAAATAAGGTTTATAACATCGAAGAAAATATCGGAAAGAATTTTTACAGAAACCCCAGCTATCTGACTTTTGATGAATATCTGAAAAAAGAATTTGAAAAGTCGACCAAAAATTACTGGAAGAAGAAAACTTCTGACGAAAATATTCTTCAAAGAAAACCATTGATTCCTAAGATTTTTGTTGGTGGTGAAGTGTTTGACAGAATTTTTGGAGGTAATTCTGTGGATATAAAACCGCAAGGATCTGCTGAGTTAATTTTTGGATGGACAACAAACAGGAACAATAATCCACAGGCTCCAGAAAAATCAAGGAAAGTTACCACATTCAATTTTCAGGAAAAAATCCAGCTGAATGTTGTAGCTGCTATCGGAGATAAGTTAAAGCTTTCCACTAATTATAACACCGAGGCTACTTTCGATTTTGAAAATCAAATGAAGTTGGAGTATACTGGCTATGAAGATGAGATCATCAAAAAAATCGAAGCTGGTAACGTAAACCTTCCTCTTACCAGTTCACTAATATCCGGAAGTCAGAGCTTGTTCGGGATTAAAACTCAGTTGCAATTCGGGCGATTAACTGTTACAAGTATTTTCTCACAACAAAAAGGTAAAACATCAACCATTGAAGTAGCAGGTGGTGCGCAGACAAGTAATTTTGATATCGTTGCCGATTCTTATGAAGCCAACAGGCACTTTTTCCTTTCTCAATATTTCAGGGATCATTACAACGAATCCCTTTCTCAGATTCCGATTATTCAATCGCAGATAAACATTACCAAGTGCGAGGTTTGGATAACAAGTAAGACCCCTGTTGCCGATAAAGATAACCGTAACATTCTGGCCTTTATGGATCTTGGGGAAAAGGAAAAAAGAAGCGCAGCAGGATTTGCTGTAGTAGAAACATCGTTGACAAGTCCATCAGAACCAGATAATAAATCCAACGCTTTATATAATAATTTAACTACTCAGTTTTCTAATTTCCGTGATTTTTCTACTGGATCAGCTATTGACATAAAAGGAGGTGATAACAAGGCTCTTGAGCTTTCAAAAGATTTTGAAAGAGTAGAAAATGCCAGAAAGTTATCTCCTACTGAATTTACAGTTAATACCAAATTGGGATATATCTCATTAAATACTCAGCCTTTAAATAATGACGAGGTACTTGCCGTTGCCTTTGAATATACCATCGGTAATGAGGTGCATAGAGTAGGGGAGTTTTCTACTTCAGGAGTCGAAGCACCTAAAGCTTTATATCTGAAATTATTAAAAGGAAAAACAATCAACACCAGACTTCCAATGTGGAACCTGATGATGAAGAATATTTACTCCATCAATGCTTATCAGATAAATAGCAAAGATTTCAGATTAGATGTTTTATATCTTGATAATAAGATCGGTTCTAACATTAACTATATACCTGAAGGTGCTATAAAAGGTATCCCGCTAATCAGAGTCTTAAAATTAGATAGATTAAATTCTCAGTTGGCTTCACAGCCTGATGGAGTTTTTGACTTTGTAGATGGAGTAACCATCAATAAAGACAATGGCCGTATCATATTCCCAGTGGTTCAACCTTTTGGTGAAGATCTAAAAAATGCCTTTGGTGATCCTGAGATCGCTAAAAAATATACTTTCGATTCACTTTATACTACTACCCAGGCGACCGCCCGCCAGACACTTGCCCAGAACAAGTTTAGGTTAAAAGGAAGCTATCAGAGCTCCTCCAGTTCAGAGATTTCGTTGAATGCCCTGAATATTCCGCAAGGATCTGTTGTTGTTACCGCTGGTGGGAATAAACTTGTCGAAGGAAGCCAGTATACTGTAGATTACACCTTAGGTAGAGTTCGAATTACAGATGAAGGGATTTTGCAATCGGGTGTACCTATTAAAATTACTACGGAGAGTAATGCTTTGTTCAGTATTCAAACCAAATCCCTGATGGGATCCAGGTTTGACTATATGGTTAACAAAGAGCTGAATTTAGGAGGAACCATTTTAAATTTAACAGAGAGGCCTTTAACTAAAAAGGTAAATATTGGTGATGAGCCGATCTCCAACACCATTTTTGGATTAGACGGAACCTTTCATAGGGATTCCAGGTTTATTACCAAATTGGTGGATAACATTCCTTTTATAGACACTAAGGAGACTTCCAACATTACTTTAAATGCGGAATATGCTCAATTGGTTCCAGGCCATGCGTCGGCTATTGGTAAAAGCGGAACGGCATATATCGATGATTTTGAGGGTAGTAAAACCCCAATAGACCTTAAGTCTCCATATTCCTGGTACATGGCGAGTACTCCTCAAGGCCAACCTTCTTTGTTTCCGGAGGGAGTATCTTCCAATCTAAATAACAGGATTGTAGGTTCAAACAGAGCCAGAATGTCGTGGTATACAATCGATCCAATATTTACAAAACAGCAGGGAAACACACCAGATAACATTACCCCTGAAGAAATGGCAGATGATTATGTAAGGGATGTTCAGCAACAGGAGCTATTCCCGGCTAAGCAGTTACAATCAGGTGTGAATCCAAGTCTTCAGATTTTTAACCTTGCTTATTATCCAACTGAAAGGGGCCCTTACAATTATAATGTAACTGATCTAAATACAAAAGGAAAGTTCAAAACCCCTTCAACCAAATGGGCCGGTATAATGCGTAAAGTAGAAACTACAGATTTCGATGCGTCTAATATAGAGTTCATTGAATTTTGGATGATGGATCCATTCGTTAAGGGAGCTAACCAGGGAGGAGAACTTTATTTTAACCTTGGAAACGTATCGGAAGATATTTTGCGTGATGGAAAGAAAAGCGTTGAAAACGGTTTACCTACCGATGGAAATTTAAATGACGGCCCTTTAATCAGTACTACCACCTGGGGTAAAATCCCTTCCGTGCAGCCTGTTGTTACTGCATTTGATAATGAACCTGCAGCCAGAGTAAAGCAAGATGTTGGTTTGGATGGTCTTCCGGATAACACATCAAACGGTGCTTCAACCAGTGAGGAAGTTTTTTTCAAATCATATCTTGATTCCTTAAAAAACATAGCTCAGTTAGAAAGCGGAGTTTATGAGCAATTTGCTGCCGACCCTTCCGGAGACGATTTTCATTACTATAAAGGAGATGAATATGATAACTTTCATATTCTTCAGAGATATAAGCGGTATAATGATCATGAATCCAATTCAAAAGTTAATACCTCCAATGCTCCACCGGCTTCTGCAACAAATATTCCCGATGCCGAGGATGTAAATAAAGATAATACCCTTGATCAGCTTGAGAGTTATTTTCAATATAAGGTTGATCTTAAGCCCGGCCGAATGTTTGAGGGTCAGAACTATATTGCAAGTGTTGTAGATGCCAAGGTTCCAGGTACTAGCAGAACAGTAAAATGGTACCAGTTCAAAATTCCAATTCGTAAACCAGAGCAAAAAGTCGGAAGTATTGAAGATTTTAAATCTATCCGATTTATAAGAATGTTCATGAAAGGTTTCCAGGATAGTATGATCTGCAGGTTTGGAAAACTTCAGTTTGTAAGAGGAGAATGGAGAAGATTTACTGAGAATCTTTTAGCTCCAGGGGAACATTTAGGAGCGAATGATAATTTTGATCAGACAACCTTTGATGTTTCTACAATAAATTTGGAGGAAAACGGGGAGAGAGTGGGCATTCCTTATGTATTGCCTCCTGGTATTGATCGCCAGATCATAGCAGGAACTACTTCTCTTCAAAAATTAAATGAGCAGTCTTTATTATTAAAAGTTTGTGACCTACAGGACGGAGATGGAAGAGCTGCTTTTAAAAATACCCAGTTTGATATTCGTCAGTATAAAAAGCTTAACATGTATATACATGCTGAAGCTGGAAGTACTAATAGTGTATTAAGAGATGGAGACGTCACCTGTTTTGTAAGATTGGGTAACGATTTCAGCGACAACTATTATGAAATCGAAGTGCCTCTAAAGACTACTTCGCCTGGAAGCACAAGTCCTGAATTTATTTGGCCTTCTGATAATAACCTGGAAATTGATTTGGAAAAGCTCCAGGAGCTTAAGGCTTTAAGAAATAATGCAAAAGCTGATATCACTCAGCCTTTTCCAAAAGACGGTTCTTTTAGGCAGGGCACCAATGTTATCACAGTAAAAGGTGTTCCAAATTTAAGCAACGTAAGGACTGTAATGATTGGAATACGAAATCCTAAACAATCTGGAAAAGCCGATGTTGATGATGGGCAGCCTAAATGTGCTGAAGTGTGGGTGAACGAACTTAGAATGACCGACTTTGATGAGAACGGAGGCTGGGCTGCTAATGCCAGGATGACTACCAAATTGGCCGACTTTGGAACAGTTACGGTTTCGGGCAGCAAAAGTACTCCGGGCTTTGGTGGTATCGAGCAAAAGATCAATGAAAGAAAAAAAGAGGAACTGACTCAGTATGACGTTTCTTCAAGTCTTGAGTTAGGAAAATTCCTGCCTCAGAAATCTGGCATAAAAATACCAATGTATGTTGGTTATTCAGAAGCCAAGAGTGTTCCTCAATTCAACCCTTTAGATCCCGACGTTAAGCTGAAACCATACCTTGAGCAGCTGAAAGATCCTCATGTAAGAGATTCTATTGAAAATATTACAATCGATTACACTCAGCGTAAGAGTCTGAATTTTACAAACGTTAAGAAAAATAAGGTTACTGGCAAGCCACATATTTACGATATTGAGAACTTGAATTTTACTTATGCCTATTCAGAGATTTTACATCATAACATTAATGTTGAGAATAATCTATCGAAAACATACCGAGGAGCAGTTGGATATAATTTCAATACAGTGCCCAAAAATATAACCCCATTCTCTGGTATAAAAAGCAAGAACAAATACATCAAACCTATTTCGGAGATTAACTTTTATTATTCTCCTTCCAGTATTTCCTTCAGAGCAGACGCTGATAGACAGTACAGTGTTAATAAATTAAGGCCAGTAAGCGGGGCGGCAATCATTGACCCTACCTATAATAAAATATTTAACCTTAGCAGGTTCTATGACCTTAAATATGATCTGACTAAGTCAATAAAAATTGATTTCAATGCATTAAATAATAGTGTGGTTGACGAGCCAATGGGTCCTGCCCTTCAAAAAAACCTTACAGACACGCTGCGTCAATACAATTATCTTGGCAGAAATACCAAGTATCATCATACCGCAAATGTTAACTGGAATGTACCAATCAACAAATTTCCAATCACTGACTGGATCAATTTATCTATCCGGTATACTGTGGATTATGATTGGGCAGCAGGTCCGAGAATTGGGGATCAGGGAATTAAATTTGGAAATACCATACAGAATGCGGCTTCCACTCAGTATAATGTGCCATTAAACATGACCTCATTATATAATAAGATTCCTTATTTCCAGAAATTAGCACAGAGAAGACCATCATATGAATTGAATAAAGGTTTAGCTACCAAACCGAGTAAAACAGCCAAGGATTCTGTTCAGGAAAAGAAAAAAAGAGATCCGAATGCACTAAGTGTAATAGATTATTTTGCCAAAGTGCTGGTAAGTTTGAAAACCATTAATGCTTCATATACTACAACTAATGGTACATTGCTTCCGGGCTTTACACCTGTTTCCCAAGTGATAGGACAGAACTTTGATACACAGGGGAATGCACCTGGTACTGCATTTGTATTTGGGCAGCAACAAAAAGAAGATAGTTATAATAATATTCGAAGGGTTGCAGAAAGGAATAATTGGTTAGTAAAGAATGATAGTCTGAATATTCCTTTTGTTCAAACCAGTGTCAAGAATCTTACTCTGAGGGGCAATATGGAGCCGCTTCCAGGATTAAGAATTGATCTGAATGCAAACCAGAATACCTCTTTAAACCATCAGGAAATCTGGAGATTTGATGGTACCATGTTTAATACATTTAATCCTGTGGAAACAGGTAATTATTCGGTTTCCTTCCTAAGTTTAAACACGGCTTTCACGTCTGATAATTCAGATCATTCATCGGATGTATTTGAAAAGATGCGGAATAACAGGTATGATATTTCAAGAAGGTTGTCAAACGAAAACCCTAATAGCGGTGGAGTAACCGATCCTTCCGGATATTTCAAAGGATATAGCCAGACTTCTCAGCAAGTATTGATCCCAGCATTCCTGGCCGCTTATTCTGGAAAAGACCCTAATAAGATTAATCTTGATCCTCAGAAAACGGGAATTAAACCCAACTGGAGAATTACTTATGATGGTTTATCGAAAATACCTCTTTTTGCAAAATACGTAAGTACAATCATGCTTGCACATGGGTATAGGTCTTCTTTCAATATTAACTCATTTACCCGAAACGTAACTTATCACGAAGACAACACTCATCATCCTGATAGTGTGAATCTTGTCGGGGACTTTATCTCGAAATATGATATCGCTCAAGTTTCTATTGCAGAGCAGTTTAGCCCTTTGATGAGTATTGATATCACCTGGAAAAACAGCCTACTTACACGTTTTGAATATAAAAAGGACAGAACCTTGTCCATGAGTTTCTCAAACAATCAGCTTACTGAAATTCTCGGTCATGAATATATAATCGGTGCTGGTTACAGGTTGAAGAAATTTAAGGTTCCTTTCAAAATCAATAAACAGCAGGTAACTCTGCAAAATGATCTTGATTTTAAAGTGGATCTATCTTTCAGAAACAATATTACAATTGTCAGAAAGCTCGAAGAAAGAACTAATCAACCTTCGGCTGGAACTGATATGATCACCATTAAAACCTCGATAGATTATATTGTGAATGAGCGTTTTAACATAAGGTTGTTTTATGACAGGTTAATTACCACACCTATTGTTTCTACTTCATACCCGACATCCACTACCAATGCAGGTATTAGCGTAAGATTCACATTGTCTCAATAAATTTTATTCCCAATAAGAATAGGAATAAAAAAAATGTAATTTTGAAAAAAAAAGATTTATATGAATATCCCAGGTAATTTAAAGTATACCAAAGACCACGAATGGATAAAAGTGGAAGGCGATCTTGCAATTGTTGGAATCACTGATTTTGCTCAAAGTGAATTAGGTGATATCGTTTACGTGGAAATTGAAACAGAAGGTGAAACTGTAAAACAAGAAGAAGTGTTTGGTACAGTTGAAGCGGTAAAAACAGTTTCAGATTTGTTTATGCCTATTTCAGGTGAAATAACTGAAGTGAATTCAGAGTTGGAGAACTCTCCTGAGTCAGTAAATAAAGATCCTTATAACGAAGGTTGGATGATCAAAATTAAGTTTTCTGATAAAGCAGAATTAGACGGACTTCTTTCTGCTGATGATTATAAAAAACTTATTGGTGCAAACTAATCATTGAATAAGGTTTTAAAATATAATTTACCGGGAATTGCATGGAGTATAGTTATCTTTATTCTTTGCACTCTTCCCGGTAAAAAATTTCCAACCGTTCCATCTTTTTTTCTTTTCCTTCCCATTGATAAATTAGTTCATTTCTTCCTTTACTTCCTTTTTGCATTTATCTTTCTCTGGGACTTTCGTCGTCTTGATTATTTTGGGCGAACATTCCGCTATAATGCATCAATTGTCTTTCTTATTGGATTTGTTTATGGAGTAATAATTGAAGTACTGCAGCTAACTATTTTTACATACCGGAGCGCAGAATTGGAAGACGGAATAGCTAATACACTGGGTCTGCTCTCAGGTATTCTGGTTTTTCGTTTTTTCCAACACAGACAGTTAAGCAGATAATTATCATTTATTATTTACAGTTTTATTTTTTAGGTTTAATAGTATTTTTGTCTAAAATAAATTTCTTCTTATGCTTCAACTTTCATTTTTAAGAGATAATAAAGAACAGGTTATTGAAAGGCTTTCTGTAAAGAATTTTGATTCTGCAGAACTGGTTAATGATATTATCGAAAAAGATTCAATCCGCAGGAAAACTCAGAATGAGTTAGATCAAGTTTTAAGTCAATCTAACAACCTGTCGAAGGAAATCGGGGATCTATTTAAAAAAGGAGAGGCAAAAAAAGCGAATGAGATGAAAGCTCAGACCAATGAGCTAAAGGAAAAATCAAAGAAGCTGTCTGACGATCTCAATCAGATAGAAGTTGACCTGAATGAAATGTTGGTTAGGCTTCCGAATATGCCTCATATAAGTGTGCCAAAAGGAAAGCATGCGGAACACAATGAAGTAGTTCTAGAAGAGAATCCAAAAGTTAATTTGCCGGTTGGTTATCAGCCGCATTGGGATTTAGCTTCAAAATACGATATCATTGATTTTGAATTAGGTGTAAAGGTTACTGGTGCAGGTTTTCCGGTTTATAAAGGAAAAGGAGCCAGATTGCAAAGAGCTTTAATCAATTATTTTCTTGATAAAGCAACCGCTCATGGCTACAGAGAAATTCAGCCACCGATTATGATCAATCAGGATTCTGGTTTCGGCACAGGGCAGTTACCCGATAAAGAAGGACAGATGTACCATGTAGGGATTGATAATCTTTATTTGATTCCAACGGCAGAGGTTCCGGTTACGAACATTTACAGAGATGTAATCTTGCAATCATCTGAATTTCCAGTGAAATTAACTGCTTACACACCATGTTTCAGAAGGGAGGCTGGTTCTTATGGAAAAGATGTAAGAGGACTAAATCGGTTACATCAGTTTGATAAAGTTGAGATTGTTCAGTTGCAGCATCCGGATAAGTCTTATGAGACTTTGGAGGAAATGAAGAATTATGTGGCTAACATTTTAAGGGAACTTCAATTACCATTCAGGATTCTTAAATTATGCGGAGGAGACATGAGCTTCGCGTCTGCCCTTACTTATGATCTGGAGGTTTATTCAGCTGCGCAGGAGAAATGGCTTGAAGTTAGCTCTGTTTCTAACTTTGAAACTTTCCAGGCCAACAGGTTGAAGCTTAGATATAAAGATGATAAAAAGACTCAGTTAGCTCATACCTTAAATGGAAGTGCTTTAGCTTTGCCAAGAATCGTGGCTGCACTCCTTGAAAATAATCAAACCGCTAATGGAATTAAAATTCCTGGTGTTTTGGTTCCTTATACTGGTTTTGATATAATAGATTAAGCTATATGATAAAACAGGGAATCCTTCTGTTTGCCATCTTTTTCTGTACACTTTCTGTTTTCGGACAGAATAAGGATTCCCAGGTAGCTGCCCAATATCTGAGAGACGGCTCGTATGATAAAGCAGCTGAACTTTATGAAAAGCTTTTTGATAAGCAACCTGCATTATACTACACTCCGTATTTACAATCTCTGATTGGTAAAAAAGATCTGGATAAAGCAGAAAAAATTGCCAAGAAAGCTGTTAAGAGCAATGATAGAGATGCTTCATTTCTTGTTGACCTGGGCTATGTTTATAGTTTAAAGGAAGACAAAAACAAATCGAAGCAACAATACGAGAAGGCCATCAAAAAAGTGGCCGATGACCCACAACAGGCCAGCCAGATTGCCAACGCTTTTATTCAGCGAAATGAACTCGATATGGCTATTCAGGTTTACCTGAAGGCAAGAGCTTCTATCAACTACAAATATCATTTTGAGCTCGCAGACCTGTATTCTAAAAAACAGGATATTGAAAGTATGATGGGCGAATATTTTGAGATACTAGGTGAAAACACCAGCTTTCTACAAAATATTCAGAACTATTTGCAGACTAGTCTTGCCACTGATCCGGATGGGAAAAAGAGTGATAAGATTCGTGGGATGCTGTTGAAAAAGATTCAGGAATATCCAGATAAAAATGTTTATTCTGAACTTCTTACCTGGCTCTTCATGCAGCAAAAAGATTTTTTATCTGCATTTATGCAGTTAAAGGCAATTGATAAACGACAAAGAGAAAATGGCGAAAGATTAATGTCTCTTGCTGAAATCTGCCTCACTAATGAAGATTATGATGTTGCTGTAAAATGTTATGATTATGTGGTTAGTAAAGGGAGCAGCACCGAAAACTATGTAAATGCCCGTATAGGACTGTTAAATGCACTGAATAAAAAGATTACATCATCTTCCTCTTATACTCAGGAGGATTTAAAGAAACTGGAAACCGATTACCAGGCTGCTTTTAAAGAGTTGGGTAGAAATGCGGGAACAGCACCTTTAATTCGAGGGTTGGCACATTTACAGGCCTTTTATCTAGGACAACTGGACGAGGCAATTAAATCACTTAATGAAGCCATAGCATTGCCGAATATTAATCCAAAATTTAAAGCAGAATGTAAGATAGAGTTAGGAGATATTCTTCTTTTAAAAGGGGAAATATGGGATGCAACTTTATTTTATTCTCAGGTGGATCTTGATTTTAAAGGCGCACCGATAGGGGAGGAAGCCAAGCTCAAAAATGCAAAATTATATTATTATACCGGCGATTTCCCTTTCGCACAATCAATGCTCGATGTTTTAAAATCGGGAACTTCTCATCTGATTGCAAATGATGCAATGGCTTTGTCGCTTTTGATTACAGATAATATTGATTTGTCTGATAGTAATACCACTCCATTATTCATGTATTCCAGGGCTGATCTTCTGGAATACCAGAACAAAGATGAAGAAGCTCAGAAAACCTTGGATTCGATCAGTAAGGAATATCCTGAGCATTCTATTTCTGATGAAGTTTTGTATAAAAAAGCAGAGATTTATAAAAAGAAGGGTAATTTTACCGAAGCAGCAAAATTGCTAGGTGAAGTTATAGAAAAATATCCAGGCGATATTTTGGCAGATGATGCCATGTTCGATCTGGCAATGCTGTACGAAAATCAGCTGAGTGATAAAGAAAAAGCCAAGAATCTTTATCAGGAAATATTGAATAAATACCCGGCAAGTATTTTTGTGGTTGAAGCCAGAAAGAGATTCAGGTTGTTAAGAGGAGATAACGTAAATTAGTCCATTAAGTCATGATTTTATATAGTGTTACAGTAAATATTGACCATGCAGTGCATGATGAATGGCTTGAATGGATGAGAAAAATTCATATACCTGATGTAATGAAGACCGGTTTGTTTGTAGAGAACAGACTTTGCAGGCTTTTAGGCGATGAAGATTCCGGAGGCATAACCTATTCCATTCAATACGTATGTAAGAACATAGAAGATTATAAAACCTATCAGGAGAAATTCGCTCATGATCTTCAGCGTGAGCATGCTCAAAAATTTCAGGATAAATTCGTTTCTTTCAGAACTTTGTTAGAAATCATTGATAAATAAAAAATATTATGAAGAAGTTTCTTGCAAACTTTTTATTCTTGATAGCTACATCTGCGTTAGTTCAGGCACAAACGATCCCTGCCAAAGACCTGATGAATAAAATGGTTGCTGCCATGGATAATATTAAAACAGCGCGTTATGGCTTGCAGAAACAGGAGCGTATAGGTAAAAAAATGGTTCAGAGTGACATTATTGTAAAGCTGAACGCTTCACCAACAAAGATTTATGTGTATAGTGTCTCCCCAAACCCAGGTGCTGAGGCTTTATACGTGAGAGGAGAAAATAATAACAATGTGGCTGTAAGTGCTAATAAATTCCCTTACGTTACATTGAATATGAGCCCGCATAACAGTTTATTGAGGGCCAATCAGCACCATACTATCCTGGACATCGGATTTTCATACCTGAACAGTATTCTTAAAAGTTATATAGCCACCAAAGGCGATGGCTTTTATAGCTGGCTTACTAATGAAGGGTTAATAGATTATAAAGGAAAACAATACTATAAGTTGATTATTGATAATAAAGGGTTTGGTTTTTCAAGCTATGAGGTAAAAAAGGGGGAAACACTTACAAGTATTGCCTCAAGATTGAATATCAGCGATTATATGACGCTGACGCTGAATCCACAGTGTACAAGCTATGATGATGTGAGAAAAGGGCAGAAAATAAAAGTCCCTAATTCTTATGCAAAGCGGATTGTTCTTTATGTTGAGAAAAATACCTTTTTGCCATTGGTGCAATTTATTTATGATGATAAAGGACTTTTTGAGAACTACGAACTTTCCAGTTTTATATTAAATCCAACATTTCAGCCTGCAGAGTTCACCACTACATACAAAGATTATCATTTTTAGAACTCGTGGTTAAACCTAAAAAACACCTGGGCCAGCATTTTCTAACAGATGAAAATGTTGCCAAATCAATAGTTGACGCACTTACTCCGGGAGATAAGTATTCAGAGGTATTAGAAGTTGGCCCTGGTATGGGTGTTTTAACAAAGTACCTGCTGAAAAATCAGCAGTTCGCGACCTACGCAATAGATATCGATTCTGAGTCAATTGAGTATCTGAAAGCAAATTTTCTTCAGCTAGAGAACCGAATTATTGAAGGTGATTTTTTACAGTTAAATTTTGACAAATATTTCTCCGGCCAGTTTGCGGTAATTGGGAATTTTCCTTATAATATCTCCTCACAGATTTTATTTAAAGTTCTAGAAATAAAGGAGAAAGTCCCTGAAGTAGTAGGCATGTTTCAGAAGGAAGTGGCAGAAAGGATAGCTTCAAAACCGGGCAAAAAAGCTTATGGAATTCTGAGTGTTTTTATGCAAGCCTATTATGATGTAGATTATCTTTTTACTGTTGATGAAAATCTTTTTAATCCACCACCTAAAGTAAAATCAGGGGTGATAAGATGCAGAAGAAAGGAAAATTTAATACTGGACTGTGACGAGAAGTCTTTCATTAGGGTGGTGAAAACCGGTTTTAATCAAAGAAGAAAAACCCTTAGAAATTCTTTAAAAAGTATTATTCCTGAAGGTAAGGATGTCCCTTTTTTAAATCAAAGACCGGAAGAACTTTCCTGGGAGGAATTTGTGGTTTTAACCAACGCTATTTTCAGTAACCCGGATTTTTTTGGCACCAAATAAGTTTAATTAACTTAAATTTGTGTCACTAAGCGAGGGTTATGACAGAGCTACAAGAACAGGAAGATCTTAAGGACGTATATGCTAATCTGCACCAGCTGCTGGAAGGGCAGGAGTATGAAAAATTGCAGGACGAGCTCTTTTCCATGGAAGAGGTGGAGGTTGCGGAATTTCTTTCTCAGGTAGAGGTTCATGATGCTTTTGTTATTCTAAACCGATTTGAGCCGGAGTTTAAAGCTGAGGTCTTTGCTAATTTCGATCGCTATCTTCAAAAAAGTCTTGTTGAATATTTTTCGCCGAAAGAACTCGCTGTTCTATTAACCGATATGTCTTCGGATGACAGAGTGGATTTATTTCAAAACCTGAATGTAGAAATACAGGATAAGATTCTTCCCTATCTTCATAAGGCAGAGCGAGACGATATTATCAATCTGAGTAGTTACCCTCCCAAAACTGCAGGTGCAGTAATGAGCTCGGATTATGCTACCATCAGTCTGAACATGACTGTTGAGAAAGCAATAAATAAGATAAGAAAAGATGCACCTTCTAAAGAAACGATTTACTATATCTACGTTGTAAATGACGAGCAAACTCTTACAGGAATAGTTTCTCTCCGAAAATTGATCATGTCAGGTCCGAAGGATACGATCGCCAGTATTATGAAGGAGGATGCTGTTTTTGCCTATGCCAACGATGATCAGGAAGATGTAATGAAGAAGATCGAGAAATACGATTTAATTGCCATTCCCGTAGTAAATGCTGAAAATCAGTTGGTTGGTATCATTACCCATGATGATGCAATGGATATTATGAGGCAGGAGCAAACAGAGGATATGGAGAAATTCATGGGTATCAGCGGGGAACACAGGTTGGAGGCATATCTGAAAACTAGTGTATGGCAGCATTTCAAAAGCCGCGCTTTCTGGATTAATGTATTGGCTGCCCTTGGTATTATTTCAGGGTTAATCATTCAGCAATTCGGCGCCACCATTCAGAGCCTGTTTGTTTTAATGCTATATATTCCTATGATGTCGAGTGCAGGAGGAAATTCCGGGAGTCAGTCTGCAACAGTGGTTATCCGGGCCATTGCTCTTGGAGAAATTAGCAGCAGTGACTGGCTGATTGTTTTGTATAAGGAATTCAAAGTTTCTTTGTTATTAGGCTTATCACTCGGCTTATGGATTTTTCTGAAAGTTGTTTTTTTCGATGAAGGAAATCATATTCTTCCAATAGGCTTAACTTATACCCAGGTGGGGACTTCCATTGCACTAGCTTTAGCAGTACAGGTTATCACAGCAACAGTTTTGGGAGCGGTACTTCCTTTGATTGCGTTCCGATTTAAACAAGATCCCGCAGTAATTGCAAGTCCGGTGTTATCCACAATAGTTGATATTACAGGCTTGCTTTTATATTTTACAACTGCTAGGATTGTGTTGGGAATTTGACTTTGATTATTGCCTAAATTCAAAAGTTTACAATGAAAATATTACTTATTGACACTGTTCATCCATGTTTTACAGAGGAGTTAGAAGCCATTGGATATCAGTGTATAGATGGAACCAAACTTACAGAAAGCGAGATTTTGGATCAGATTTCGGAGTATGATGCGATTGAAATCAGGAGCAGAATAAAGATTGGGAAAGAATTTTTGGATAAAGCCACTAAGCTGAAGTATATAGCTCGTGCCGGAGCAGGTATGGAAAGTATTGATGAAAGTTATGCTCAACAAAAAGGAGTGGCTTGCCTTAGTGCTCCGGAAGGAAATATGGATGCGGTAGGAGAGCACGCCATTGCCATGCTGTTGGGCCTTTTTAATAACCTGAACAGGGCTGACAGGCAAGTGCGCCAGGGAAATTGGGAGAGAGAGTCAAATAGGGGGGTGGAACTACAGGGAAAAACGGTCGGGATTATCGGTTATGGGAACATGGGTAGTTCCTTTGCGAAGAAGTTAAGAAGCTTTGATGTAAAGGTGATTGCCTACGATAAATATAAAAACCAGTACAGTACTGATTATGCAGAGAAATGTGAATTGCAGGATATCTTTGAACAGGCTGATGTATTAAGTCTGCATACACCTCTTACAGAAGAAACAAGATACATGGTAAATGAAGCTTTTATCAATTCCTTTAAAAAGCCTTTTTATTTAATTAATACTGCCAGAGGAAAATCTGTGAAAACAGATGATTTAGCCGAAGCTTTAAAAAGTGGAAAAATAAAAGGTGCCTGCCTTGATGTCGTAGAATACGAAAGCCACTCCTTCGAAAATTTTGCTGCAGACCAATTACCTCCAGCATATCAATATTTATTAAATTCAGAAAAGGTTATTTTTTCACCGCATATAGCAGGCTGGACCTTTGAATCGAAAGAGAAAATCGCGAGGGTTTTAGTGAAGAAAATTAAGGGGTTAGGGCTATAAGTAGCAAAAAAAAACCTTTGTAATCATTTGATTTACAAAGGTTTAGTGCTTGTTTTCGTTGTCCGACTAGGTCTCGAACCTAGACTCTTCTGAACCAAAATCAGACGTGTTGCCAATTACACCATCGGACAGTAATCTTGCGATTGCGAGTGCAAAAATATAAAAAATCCTTTCCCAGTCAAATAGTTTTAAAAAAATTCTCCTTTTTCAGGTATTATTTTTCTTAATCGAAAATCTTCATTTTCCGCTTTAAAAAGTTTTTAACTTTGCACGCTTGAATTGTTTTTTAAAAACATTAAAAAGGCTATTTCAATACTACAATCTAATTAATTATACATGAAACGTTATCAGCTTTTTAACAACATTTTTGGATGGCTTGCTTTTGTCATTGCTGCTGTTGTTTACATTCTTACAATTGAGCCTACAGCAAGCTTCTGGGATTGTGGTGAGTTCATAGCTACTGCTTATAAGTTGGAAGTGGGTCACCCGCCAGGCGCTCCTTTGTTTCTCATGCTTGCCAGAACATTAATGCTTTTGGCCGGAGGAGATTTAACAAAGGTCCCTGTAATGGCAAATATCTTATCCGCTCTTGCAAGTGCTTTTACTATTCTGTTCCTTTTCTGGACTATCACTCATATGGCCAGAAAGCTTCTGATGAAAGAAGGAGAGGAGATTACAGGCGGTAAAATGACCGCTATCATTGGAAGTGGTTTAGTTGGAGCTATTGCCTATACTTTCACAGATTCCTTCTGGTTCTCTGCTGTTGAGGGTGAGGTTTATGCCATGTCAAGTTTCTTTACTGCTGTTGTATTCTGGGCTATCCTTAAATGGGAAAACGTTTCACATGAAAAGCATTCTACCAAATGGATTATCCTCATCGCTTACTTAATGGGACTTTCAATCGGCGTCCATTTGCTGAATTTACTTACCATTCCTGCTATTGCCTTTGTTTATTATTTTAAAAAATACAAACCAAGTACATCAGGCTTCATTGTTACTTTCTTTATTTCCATTTTTATTTTAGGTTTTGTACAAGGTGGAATTATTCCTGGTGTGGTTTCTTTTGCTGCTAAATTTGACCTGTTCTTTGTTAACACCTTAGGACTTGGCTTTGGAACCGGAGTTTTGGTTTATGCAATTTTAATAATTGTAGGTATAGTTTGGGGATTGAAATATACCACAGATAAGAACAAACCTTTGCTGAATACAGTTATTTTATGCTTTGCTTTTATTTTGATAGGATATTCTTCTTTTGCTTCCATTGTTATTCGTTCAAAGGCTAATCCTCCAATGGATGAGAACAATCCGGAAAACGTATTTAATTTATTGTCTTATTTGAATCGTGAACAGTACGGCGATCGTCCATTGCTTTATGGACAGTATTATACTGCTAAACCGATCGACCAGGAAGAAGGAGAGATGACTTATGCAAAAGGAAAAGATAAATACATCCCGACCGGTAGAAAAATATCTCCTATCTATGATTCTAAGGAGTCTACTATTTTCCCAAGAATGTACAGTAACCAGGGAAGCCACATTAAAGCTTATAAAGATTGGGCCGGAGTGCAGGGGGATAAAAAACCAACTTTTTATCAGAATTTGAAATTCTTCTTTTCGTATCAGATTAATTTCATGTACTGGCGATATTTCATGTGGAATTTTGTTGGTAGACAAAATGATATTCAGGGAGAAGGAAATATAAAAGAGGGTAACTGGATAAGCGGAATCAAATTTATTGATGCTATTTTCTTAGGTCCTCAGGATAAATTGCCTGAAAGCATGACCTCTAATAAAGGGATGAACAAGTTTTATTTCCTTCCTTTTATTCTCGGAATTTTAGGTCTGATCTATCAATATAAAAAAGACACCAGAGACGCTTTCGTGGTGTTCCTTTTATTCTTCCTTACAGGTATTGCCATTGTAATTTACCTTAACCAAACTCCTTATCAGCCAAGGGAAAGGGATTATGCCTATTCGGGTTCCTTCTATGCTTTTGCCATTTGGATTGGCTTGGGCGTGTTGGCAATAATGGATTTCTTACAAAAGAAAATTAATGCACGCACTGCTGCCATTGGCGCAACAGTAGTTGGTTTATTAGCTGGTCCCATTGTTCTTGCTAAAGACGGATGGGATGATCATGATCGTTCTCACCGTTTCACAGCAAGAGATTTTGCTTATGATTACCTGAATTCGTGTGCTCCTAATGCAATTCTGTTCACTAACGGAGATAATGATACCTTCCCTTTATGGTATGCTCAGGAGGTGGAAGGAATCAGAACGGACGTAAGAGTTGTAAACTTAAGTTTATTGAATACAGACTGGTACATAGACCAGATGAAGCGTAAGGCTTATAATTCTGATCCAATTCCATATTCATTGACCAGCGATAAATATGTTCAGGGAACCCGCGATTATATTCCTTTTGTAGATAAAGGGATGGGTGCTGTAAACCTGAAAGACCTTGTTGAATTTATTGGTAGTGAGGATCCTCAGGCCAAAGTGAGTACACAAGGCGGAGATCAGCTGAATTTTTATCCAACTAAGAAATTCCGTTTACCTGTAGATACAAACGAGGTTCTTAAAAACGGAACTGTTTCAGCACAAATGAAAGGTCAAATTCTGCCTGCTATCGAATGGGAAGTGGACAAGAATTATCTGATGAAAGCAGATATCGCAATCCTTGATTTGTTGGCAAACAATAATTGGAAACGTCCGGTTTATTTTGCTATCACTGTCGGATCTGAAAGCTATCTTAACCTGGAAGACTATTTCCAGTTAGAAGGATTGGCTTACAGATTAGTGCCGGTTAAAAATGCTAAATCGCCTGATGGACAAACAGGAAGGGTAGAAAGTGGAATCATGTATGAAAACCTTATGAATAAGTTCAAATGGGGTAATATGAATGATTCTCGTGTTTATCTCGATGAGAACAACCTTAGAATGACGATGAACTTTAGAAATAACTTCGCTCGTTTGGCAGAATCTCTAATTAATGAAGGGAAAAACGCTGAGGCTGTTAAAGTTCTTGACAAAGCAGTGGAAGTGATGCCAGACAAAACTGTTCCATACAATATTTTCATGTTGAGAATTGCTGAGATGTATTACAAGGCAGGGATTTCAGGTAATCCGTCCGATTCTACTATTGAGATGAAAAACAATATGGAATTCGTGAAAAATGAAAATGCTGTTAAGAGCGCCAATGCAATCATCAAAAGACTTGCGGATATTTATGAAGACGACCTTCAATATTATTTCTCTGTAAAAGGGAAGTATATGAAACTGGTTGACAGAGATATGCAGCAAGGAATGGCAATAATGCAGGAACTTGGCAGAATGGCAAGAGAAGCAAGGCAAGATCAGCTAGCAAAAGAAATTGAAGAGAAATTTAAGAATCTTCAAAATCAATACATGAGCGCAGCTCAATAATTTAAAGAGGCCTTATAAACTATTTAAAAATGTATTTTATAAGGCCTCCTTTTTACATTAAAGCGATTTACCCTTCAGCACTTTGGAGGGTTAAAACAAAGGAACCTTCACTTTTTCTTACTTTTGATGATGGTCCTATTCCTGAAGTAACTCCCAAAGTCCTGCAGATATTAAAAGAGTTTGATGTTAAAGCTACCTTTTTCTGTGTTGGCGATAATATCAAAAAGCATCCTGATGTCTTTGCCCAACTAGTAGAGTCGGGACATAGAATTGGAAATCATACATTCAATCATATCAATGGCTGGCATTATCCTTTGGATGCATACATTGAAAATGTAATGAAGTGCGAGAAAGCAATTTTGGAAAAATCAAATTTAGACGTTTATGCAAAGAATGATAAATTATTCCGGCCACCTTATGGCCGAATATCAATGACGCAGTTAAAAGCCCTTAAAAATGAAAATTATCAGGTTGTTTTATGGGATGTTCTATCCGGAGATTTTGATCCAAGGGTTACGAAAGAGGAATGTTGGAAAAATGTTTTGAAGTATACCAGGAACGGCTCTGTTATTGTTTTTCACGACAGCGTCAAAGCTTCACCAAATATGCTTTATACTTTGCCAAAGACAATAGAACACTACTTGAACAAAGGTTATAGTTTCGACCTGTTGTAGCTATTCTTTTCCTTCCAGCACAATTACGATTTCGCCTTTTACAGTTTTCTCCTTGAAATATTGAATCAATTCAAGAAGAGTTCCTCTTTTGGTTTCTTCATACATTTTGGTCAACTCTCTGGAAACGCTTGCCCTTCTGTCTGGTCCTAAGTATTCGGCAAATTGTTCCAATGCCTTAACCAGCCTGAATGGGGATTCATAAAAGATCATCGTCCTGCTTTCCTCTACAAGCGCTTTTAATCTTGTCTGACGCCCTTTCTTTTGCGGGAGAAAACCTTCAAAACAGAAACGCTCACTTGGTAATCCGGAATTGACTAATGCCGGAACGAAAGCTGTTGCCCCTGGTAAACATTCTACCTCAATTCCAGCTTTGATACATTCACGAACGAGTAAAAAGCCCGGATCCGAAATGCCTGGTGTACCAGCATCGGTAACCAATGCTATCTTTTCTCCAATACTAATTCTTCTGACAACCTCAATAACAGATTGATGTTCATTGTGTTGATGATGAGAAAACATTTTTTTCTCAATTTGAAAATGCTTCAGCAGAAAAGAGGTATTCCTGGTGTCTTCAGCAAGGATCACATCTACTTCTTTCAGAATTCTCAGCGCTCTTAAAGTAATATCCTCCAGATTTCCAATAGGGGTAGGAACCAGGTATAATTTAGACATGAAGTTTTGTGTGTTTTTTCATAAGGTATTCATCCAATTCAGCCCTGCTCAGCGCATTGAAAGTCATATCTTTGGTAAGCCCTCCTTTTCTTGCTGCACAAACTCCAAAATGCATATCATGAAAAGCCTCTATACGGTGAGCATCCGGGTTGATAGATATCATGACACCTTTGTCCAGTGCATATTGTATCCATCTCCAGTCCATGTCAAGCCTGTACGGGTTGGCATTTAGTTCGATAATGACATTATTAGCAGCACAAGCTTCGATTATCTTTTTGTGATCAATAGGATATCCCTCTCTCATTAAAAGAAGGCGGCCAGTTGAATGTCCTAATATAGTGGTATAAGGATTTTCAATTGCTCTCAAAAGCCTGGTCATTGCTTTCTCTTCATTCATCTTCAGGTTGGAGTGTACTGAAGCTACAATCAGGTCAAATTTGCTTAAGATCTCCTCTGGATAATCCAAAGAACCATCAGAAAGTATGTCCGACTCAATTCCTTTATAGATTTTAAAAGGGGCCAGCTTGATATTTAATTCATCAATTTCAGCATGCTGCTGAAGTACTTTATCTGGCTTTAAACCACCAGCATAGAAAGCCGACTGGGAATGGTCACAGATTGCAAGATACTCGTAGCCCGCTTTCTTGCAATATTTGGCCATGTCTTCCAAGGTGTTTACCCCGTCGCTGTAAGTACTATGGTTGTGAATTATCCCTTTAAGGTCCTTCATTTCAACCAAATGAGGCAAATTCCCATTTCGGGCTTTCTCAATTTCACCTAATCCTTCACGAAGTTCTGGTTCTATATAGGCAAGGTTTAGCGATGAGTAAATATCAGCCTCGCTGGATGATGGTTTTAAATCGGAAATATTCAGCTGAGTCAGATGGTCTTCGCTCGCTGTTGTTAGAAATAATGAGTTGTAAAAATTTCTTTTTTCTGAAATGTACAGAAAAACCGGAAGCTCAGTTATAGTCTGGAATTTGAGAACTTTTATTCCTCTAACCACACCTTCTTCGATTGATGTATCTGCATGAACCAATCCAAATACAGACAAGATTTCTTCGTTTGTGATTCCATCCTTTGGTTCTACGATCAGCTCAATACCTTCAATAATTTCACATTTTCTTCTTAATTCACCTGTTGTAGAAACATGAACAAATTTGCCAGAATGTTCTAACTGTGAAACCCAATCATACGCTAATGCTTCAAGCGTTGCATAGTGAAATTTTTTCTCGTTGGAAATTGAATATTCCAGTGCTTTTTTTATTTGCTCCTGTGTCTTTTCCCCGAATCCTTTTACTTCTACAAGGCGGTTTTCAGTGCAGGCGTATAAAAGATCTCCAATAGTTTCAATCTGAAGTTCTCTCCAGATAACTCCCACCTTTTTAGGTCCGATCCCTTTAATATTCAACATTCTTATCACACCTTCTGGTGTAAGGGATAACATCTTCTGCAAGTCTTCAATCATTCCTTTTTCAGATAGCTCCTTTATTTTAGGAGCTATACTTTTACCAATGCCATCTACCTTTTCTAGTTCTGCAATTGAAAGATTGGAGATAGGAATTGGGTTTTTATCAATTTTGAAAGCTGCACTGGCATAAGATTTAACCTTAAATGGGTTTTCATCATGCAGCTCAAGTAATTGCGAAGTAAAGCGAAGAACTTTCGCTATTTCCCTGTTTGTCATTTTAGTATAACTGGATCTGGTATGGAAGACGTGTCTGTATTCCGTTATTCTCTAGGATTTCGTGAAGTTGGTTATAAAACCTGAAATTTTCCTGAAGCTCCTGTTTGTAAAAATATGTTTGCGCTTCCCCAGAAATACCTTCTAAAAATTGCATAAAAGGATCTTTTTGCTCAGGCAAAGTAAGGATTCTATATTTATCTGTTTTCGAAAGTTTGGCTGCTTCTGCAATTGCCGTATTAATTCCTCCAAATTCATCCACCAAGCCAATTTTTTTGGCATCTATTGCACTCCAAACTCTTCCTTGTCCTATACTGTCCACTTCCCACTTAGTAAGGTGCCTGCCATTTGCCACTTTGGTAACGAATTGCTCATAGATCTTTTCCACACTTCTTTGCAAAATATTTTTCTCGGCAGGGGTAAGTGGACGGAAGGAGGAACCCATATCTGCAAACTTGCCGGTTTTAAAGGTGTCTATAGTAATACCGAGTTTTTCATTTAAAAGCTTTTGGGCGTTGAACATTAACCCGAAAACTCCTATGGAACCTGTGATTGTTGTAGGCTCTGCTATTATTTTAGAAGCGGCGCAGGCAATGTAATACCCACCTGATGCAGCATAATCACCCATTGATACCACCACTGGTTTTACTTTATTAGTTAGCACAACTTCTCTCCAGATAACATCCGAAGCTAAAGCGCTACCTCCTGGAGAATTAATTCTTAGTACGACCGCTTTAACATTTACATCAAGTCTGGCTTTTTTCAATGCTTCAGAAACTTTATCAGATCCAATATTTTTTTCTTTTCCTTCTCCACTAACTATATCTCCTGCAGCATAAATAATAGCAATCTTCTCTTTAATGAATTTCTGCTCCATCTTCTTTTCAACCACATTGTCATATTTTTTCAGTCCCACAAAATTTACCTTATCACTTTCTTTTAGTCCGAGCGATTTTTTTAAATCTGAAAGCATTTCATCTTTATAAGCCAGTTTGTCGACTAAATGATATTTAAAAGCATCCTGAGCTTCCTGAATTTTCAGGCTGTCAACTATTATCTGAAGGTCGTTAACGGAAATATTTCTGCTTTTTGAAATATTCTCTTTTAGATAAGACCAAACTGATCCCACAAAAGTCTTCACCTGCTCCCTGTTTTCAGGACTCATCTTGTCTAAAAGAAAAGGTTCAACAGCACTCTTAAACTTTCCATGCCTGATGATCTGTGGTTCTATTTCCAGTTTATCAAGGGCACCTTTAAAAAATAAAACTTCTGCTTTCAGTCCTTTAAAATCGATTGCTCCTTCTGGATATAAATAAATTTTATCCGCAATAGAGGCCAAATAATAAGCACCTTGTGAATAAACCTCTCCAAAAGCGATAACGAATTTTTTAGTTAGTTTAAAATCGATCAACGCTGAGCGAATTTCTTCAATAGTTGCGAATCCTGAAGGAATCTCTGATAATTCAAGATAAATACCACGAATATTATCGTCGGTTTTAGCTTTGCGAATATTGGCAAGGATGTCATTAAGTCCCATCTCATTTGAAATGGACAAATGCCTGAGTACAGGATTGTTTGATGTTCTTTCACTAATAGGCTCGTCCAGTTTAATATGCAGCACTGAGTTTTTCTGGATAGCCACGTCTTTTTCCTTGCTGGCAGAAGAGATCATTGCAAAAATTACGATAAGAAAAACAACCACTGAAATACCAATGGCAAGAAAAACTCCGAGCATGGAGGCAAACATGAATTTGAAGAATTGTTTCATTGTTGATAACTGCGTTTAAACTTGTGCAATAATAGTAAAATTCGTAGTAATTAATTGATATTTTTGCCGCATGGCTTCTGTGGTTCTTTTGCTGGGTGGAAACATTGGTGATACCCGCTCCTATTTTGAAAAAGCAAAGGAATTAATTGTTGAATCGATTGGAAATATTTCAGATCAATCCTCTTTGTACAGATCTGCCGCATGGGGTAAAACAGATCAGCCTGATTTTCTGAATCAGGTGATTGTCGTCAAAACAAAATTAAAACCTAGAGAGCTTTTAAATTCTGTACAACAAATTGAAATGACAATTGGACGAGTAAGAGAAATAAAGTGGGGAGAAAGAAAAATAGATATTGATATTTTGTTTTACGATGATCTTGAAATACAAGAAACAGATTTGATCGTACCTCATCCTTTTATTCAGGAAAGAAAATTTACATTAATTCCACTTGCTGAGGTACTTGGAAATTTCATTCATCCAGTGACAAAGATAACTATAAATCAGATGTTGAAAAGGTGCAAAGATCCTTTGTCAGTGAAGAAAACAGATTAGGGAAGTTTGAAATTTTATTTTGTTTTTTGTAATAAATGGATGACCAAATTTGAATAAATACGCCCATAATAATTGTGTTTTCAACATATTATTTGTGGAAAAGTTATTTTGATTTTAAAAAAAAAGAGTAGTATACTTGCACCCAATTTTCCAGCAGTAAATAAAAAGACCTAATAAAAATTAAGAAAAAGTAAATTATTATGAAACTTAGAAACGCATTATTAACCACAGGTTTTGCAATTGCAACAACTGCTCTTTTTGCGCAGGATGCTGCAAAGCAAAATCCTAATACAGTTCCGACAAAGTCTGAATTGGATAACTGGTCGGTAGGAATCAACGCCGGATCAATGTTATTTTATGGTGATATTAAACAGTACGAATTTGCTCCGGTTACTAAATATAACAACGAGTGGAGATTTGGTTGTGGTGCAACCGTAACTAGATCTTTCAATTCAATTTTCTCTGGACAGTTACAGTTTTTATATGGTGAGCTTTCTGGAACAAAAAGAAAAATCAACAGAACTTTCGAAGCTAATGTTTTAGAATACTCTTTAAACGGTATTATTAATCTTAGCAACCTTACTTTCAGCCAAAAAGCTAAACCAAGAAAAATCTCTTTCTATGGATTAGTTGGTTTTGGTTTGACAACTTTCAAATCTCAATTGTCTGAACTTAATACTGGAAAAGATGTTGGGAGCTTTGGTTACGCAGCTTCAGGTCCTGGTTCAAAAAGAACTAAAGAGATCGTTATACCAGTTGGTTTAGGTATCAAATACAAATTGAGCCCTAAATTGGATCTTGGTTTAGAAGGTACATTGAGAAATGCTAACTCTGATAAACTAGACGTTACTGTTAGCCCAACTAACAAAAACGATAAATATGGTTACACAGATGTAACTTTAACTTACAAATTCGGTCAGAAAGCTGATGCTATGGAGTGGGTTAACCCTCTTGATGCTTTGTATGCTGATAATGCTGCTATTAAATCTAAAATTGAAGGTTTAACAACTGACTCTGATAAAGACGGTGTTGCTGATATCTTTGATAAAGACAATGCTACTCCTGATGGCGTAAAAGTTTACGGAGATGGTACTGCAGTTGATACTGACGGTGATGGTGTTCCTGATTCTCAGGATGCTGATCCATTCACAGCTAAAGGTGCAAAAGTTGATAACAAAGGTAAAGAGTCTGATGCTGATGGTGACGGTGTTCCAGATAGCAAAGATCAAGAAGCTAATACTCCAAGCGGTGCATTGGTTAACTTCCAAGGTAAATCAATCCACACAACTGCGGGAACAACAGAAGTATCTTCTACTGGTTACTTGCCATCAATTTACTTCGCTTCAGGAAGCGCTGCTATCCAGTACAAGTACTATGAAAACCTTGCTGCTATTGCAAGAGTGTTAAAAGCAAATCCAAGCATTAAATTAACTATCGTTGGTAATGCTGATGCTAAAGGATCTGATAAACAAAATGATAAGATTGCAATGAAACGTGCTGAGGCTGTTGCTGCTAACTTATCTAAAGTTTACGGAATTGAAAGCAGCAGACTTAAAGTAGAATCTAAAGGTAAAACTGAAATTCTAGGTAAGACTGATGCTGTAAATAGAAGAGTGGATTTCAAAGTTTCTAAATAATACTTTCTTAATTTTACCAAAAAGGCCTGCTGAAAAGCGGGCCTTTTATTTTTTATTTCCTTTGTTACAAAACTAGTTGATGCTTAAATCTATTAATTAGTTCAGATTACTTTTTTAAAAGCTGAAAAAGATGCCAGGTAACTATTCCAGCACAAACTGAAATATTCAAGGAGTGCTTACTTCCATATTGTGGAACTTCAATGCATCCATCTGCCAGATCTATTAATTCCTGATCAACACCGGTCACTTCATGACCAAAAATTATAGCAATTGGACTTGAGTCTTTAAACTCAAATTCATCAAGCATAATACTATTTTCTGCCTGTTCAATCGCATAGATTTTATAGTTCTGTTTTCTTAAGTTTTCTACAGCTTCCTGAGTAGTTTTATAGTATTGCCAATCAACTGTTTCAGTTGCCCCTAATGCCGTTTTTTGTATATCTTTGTGAGGAGGGCAGGCAGTAATTCCGCATAGATAAATTGATTCGATACGAAAAGCATCCGCTGTTCTGAAAATCGAACCGATGTTATTCAAACTTCTTACATTATCAAGAACAATTGAAATTGGTGTTTTGGAAGTTTTCTTGAATTCTTCCACGCTTATTCTATTTAATTCTTCATTCTTTAATTTTCTCATAAACACGAATTTTGGCGCAAGTTAAAAAAGAATCATCAACAGCTCTGAAACCTAAAGAAGCTGCTTATGTGGAAACTCCGCTCATGAAGCAATATAATTCCATCAAGGGTAAATACCCTGATGCATTATTGCTGTTCAGAGTTGGAGATTTTTATGAAACTTTTGCAGACGATGCTGTAAAGACGGCGAATGTTTTGGGTATCGTTCTGACCAAAAGAGCCAATGGTGCAGCGCAATATGTTGAGTTGGCCGGATTCCCGCATCACTCCCTCGATACTTATCTTCCAAAGCTAGTGAGAGCAGGTTACAGGGTCGCAATTTGCGACCAGCTGGAAGATCCAAAAGCAACTAAAACAATTGTAAAGAGAGGGGTGACGGAACTTGTTACTCCGGGAGTTTCTTACAATGACAAAATTCTTGATCATAAAACAAATAACTTCCTGGCCTGTGTACATTTTTCCGGGAAAGAGGCTGGTGTTTCTTTTGTTGATATTTCTACCGGTGAATTCCTTGTTGCTCAAGGATCGCAGGATTATATCGATAAGCTACTTCAAAGCCTGAGGCCTACTGAGGTTCTTTTTCAAAAGAATAAATCAAAAGAGTTTAAGGAACTATACGGTGATAAATTTTACACCTATACCTTAGATGAATGGGTTTTTAAACCTGACTATACCAAAGAACTTTTATTAAAACATTTTGGTACTAAAAATTTAAAAGGCTTTGGTATTGAAGACCATGAACATGGGATTATTGCTGCTGGTGTAGCATTGCATTACTTGGGCGAAAACCAGCATGAAAAATTGCAACATATAGGTGCCATTTCCAGAATTGAAGAGGAGAAATATGTTTGGCTAGATAAATTCACCATCAGGAATTTGGAACTTATTCACTCTCCTAATGAGCAAGCTACTACGCTGATTGAAATATTAGATCACTCTATTTCCTCAATGGGGGCACGTTTACTTAAGCGCTGGCTAATGCTTCCGCTGAAAGACAAAAGTCTGATTGACGAAAGACTGGAAGTAGTGGATTATCTTGTTGGAAATGCTGATGTGTCAGAGATTCTTTCTACACATATTAAACAGATTGGTGACTTGGAGCGCCTCATTTCTAAGGTGGCTCTGGGTAAAATTTCACCTCGTGAAGTGGTACAATTGAAGAGGGCTTTGTTTTCGATTGAACCTATTAAAGAAGCTTGCTTAAGTGCTAAAAATCCATTCCTCAATAAAATTGGTGATCAGCTTAATTTATGTGAGTTAATTCGTGAGAGAATTGTCAAAGAAATAGAGTCCGAACCACCTGCTTTATTAAACAAAGGTGGGGTCATTGCATCGGGTGTTTCTGAGGAGCTTGATGAATTAAGAAAGATAGCATATAGCGGAAAAGATTTTTTACTTCAGATTCAGCAAAGGGAAAGTGAAAGAACAAAGATTTCTTCTTTGAAAATCGCTTTTAACAATGTTTTTGGTTATTACATAGAAGTTACCAATGCTCATAAAGACAAAGTACCTGAAGATTGGATCCGAAAGCAAACCTTGGTAAACGCTGAAAGGTATATTACCGAAGAACTGAAGGTTTACGAAGAAAAGATTTTAGGCGCAGAGGACAAAATCCTTGGTATCGAATCGAAATTGTTTGCGGAATTGGTCCTAGCCCTGAATGATTACATTCAGCCAATTCAATTGAATGCAGGTTTAATAGCCCGCTTAGATTGTCTTCTTTCTTTCTCCAGTGTCGCAATAAAGAATAATTATGTAAGGCCTAGAATCAATGATTCAAAAGTTATTGATATCAAAAAAGGACGCCATCCGGTAATAGAAAAGAAACTGCCAGTTGGAGAGGAATATATTTCAAATGATGTTTACCTGGACAATGATTCTCAGCAGATCATAATGATCACTGGTCCTAATATGTCCGGTAAATCAGCTCTGTTAAGGCAAACAGCATTGATTGTCCTCATGGCGCAGATTGGTTCTTTTGTACCTGCTTCTTCGGCTGATATAGGATTGGTAGACAAGATATTTACCCGCGTTGGTGCTTCTGATAATATTTCTCTCGGCGAATCCACTTTCATGGTAGAGATGAATGAAACCGCAAGCATATTAAATAATCTTTCTGACCGAAGTTTGATTTTGCTTGATGAAATAGGACGGGGGACTAGTACTTATGATGGTATTTCAATTGCCTGGGCTATTGCTGAATACATTCATGAACATCCTCTGTTCAAAGCTAAGACTCTTTTCGCTACGCATTACCATGAACTCAATGAAATGGCTGATTTGATGAAACGGATCAGAAATTTTAATGTGTCGGTAAAGGAAATAGACAACCGGATCATTTTCATGAGAAAGCTGGTGCAGGGAGGAAGCGAGCATAGTTTTGGTATTCATGTTGCCAAAATGGCCGGAATGCCGACTAAAGTGATAAAAAAGGCAGAAGATATTCTTCAACATTTGGAAAAATCCCATAGCAGCAGCGAGTTAAGTAAAAATAGCAGTGCAAAAAAAGATGATAATTTCCAGCTGAGCTTTTTCCAACTGGATGATCCTTTACTGGTTGAGATCAGAGATGATATTTTATCTACCAATATTGATAATCTGACACCGGTAGAAGCCTTAATGAAATTGAATAATATCAAGAAACTTTTAAAGAAGTAAAGTGGCAAGAAGAAATAAACACACAGATGATCTTCCTAAAGCAAAAGTTACAAAAGATGCTTTGGTTAAGTCATTAAGAATTTTCAAATACATTGGTGCTTATAAAACCGAGTTTATACTGGGTTTGGTGTTCCTGCTGCTAACAAGTGCAACAGCTCTTGTTTTTCCTATGTTAATGGGAAAATTGGTGGATTCGGCAAAGGATATGCTTCTGAAGAACATTAATAAATTGGGTTTAATGTTGCTTATTCTGTTTGGAGCACAGGCCGTATTTTCTTTCTTTAGGATTTTCCTGTTTGTAAAAGTGACTGAGAATATGCTGGCTGCTTTACGACAGGCTACTTACTCTCATTTAATTAAACTGCCTATGACCTTTTTCGCTCAAAAGAGGGTAGGAGAGTTAAACAGCAGAATATCTTCAGACCTAACACAAATTCAGGATACTTTAACCACTACCATTGCTGAATTTTTAAGACAGTTTATCATTATTGTAGGAGGTATTATTTTTCTTTCATTCACCTCTCTTCGCTTAACAGCCTTAATGCTTGCAATTGTTCCGGTTGTAGCCATATTAGCGGTGGTTTTTGGAAGAATGATTAGAAAAGTTTCTAAAGAAGTGCAGGATAAAGTGGCAGATTCCAATACCATTGTTGAAGAAACATTGCAGGGAATTTCTAACGTAAAGAGTTTTGCAAATGAGTTTTATGAAATAGCCAGGTATCGTAAGAGCACCGAAGATGTTGTGCGGTCAGCCTTAAAAGGAGGTAAGTACAGAGGGGCTTTCGCTTCATTCATCATTTTTTGCCTTTTTGGTTCCATTGTAGTTGTTATTTGGTATGGTGTTCGTTTGGTTAATGCTGGCGAGCTTTCTATTGGTAAGATGTTTTCTTTCGTATTGTACTCAGTATTTGTTGGGGCTTCAATAGGAGGAATTGCAGAACTCTACGCGCAAATTCAGAAAGCTATAGGTGCAACAGAAAGAGTTCTGGATATATTAAATGAAGATGCAGAAAATATTCATGAGCTTTCACTCTCAACTGATAATAGGATAAAAGGACATGTCAGTTTTGAAGAAGTTCAATTTACTTATCCTTCAAGAAAAGAAGTTCAGGTTTTAAAGAATATAACTTTTGAAGCATTGCCAGGAGAAAAGATTGCTCTTGTTGGTCCCTCCGGTGCTGGAAAATCTACTTTAGCAGCACTTTTACTCCGGTTTTATGATCCCGTGGAAGGAGAAATTAAGATTGAGGGAAAAAATGCCAGAAATTATGGTTTAACCGAATTGAGAAACCAGATGGCTATTGTACCTCAGGATGTTTTACTATTTGGCGGATCAATAAAAGAAAATATAGCCTACGGTAAGCCAGGTGCCACAGATCAGGAAATAATGGAAGCGGCAAAAAAGGCCAATGCTGATTCGTTTATTCAATCATTTCCTGAGAAGTACGAAACATTAGTAGGGGAGAGGGGAATCAAACTTTCTGGAGGTCAAAGACAAAGAATAGCCATTGCAAGAGCGGTATTAAAGAATCCTGCGATTCTTATACTTGATGAAGCAACCAGTTCATTGGATTCAGAGTCTGAAAGACTTGTTCAGGAAGCGCTTGAAGAGTTAATGGTAGGAAGAACATCATTTATCATTGCACATAGGCTTTCAACTATTCGCAATGCTGACAAAATCATTGTAATAGACAAAGGTATTGTTACCGAAGCAGGTACTCATCATGAATTAATGGAGAAGGAAAATGGCTTGTACCGAAACTTAAGTCAGCTGCAGTTTAATATGTCTGATGATTAAGTAATTTTTAAACTAAAGGATAATAGATCACCTTCTTTGTTTCGAAAAATTCCTCTTCAAAGAAATCTTTTAAGTGGAAATAAACCACCTTTTTTTCGAAATTCTTAAATTCTTCAGAAAGATCTCCGCCTTTCAAATATAAAATTCCATTCTTAAACTCATTAAAGCTTTTCGGTTTTACTTTATTTTTTATCCAACCATAAAAGTCTGGAAAAGCAGTAACGGCACGACTTATAATAAAATCATACTTTTCGTTTAAAGTCTCTGCCCGCGCATGGCTTGCTCTTACGTTCTGAAGTCCAATAGCTGAAGCAACTTCGGTAACTACTTTAATTTTTTTTCCAATAGAATCTACCAGGTGGAAATCAACTTCCGGAAATAAAATAGCCATTGGTATTCCCGGAAATCCTCCGCCTGTTCCAACATCCAAGACAGTAGTTCCTGCTTTGAAGATCATGGCTTTTGCAATTCCAAGGGAGTGCAAAACATGCTTTTCGTAAAGATGTTCAATGTCTTTGCGCGAAATCACATTGATCTGTGAATTCCAATCAGAATAGACTTTCTGCAGTTGGGAAAAACGGTCTATTTGTGTAGGAGTAAGGTTCGGGAAATATTTTAAAATAAGTGAAACGTCATTCATAAGGAAACGGTTTATATTGTTCCCTCCGAATTTTTAATGATCTGGTAAAGGAAATCTCTAGCTCTGAAAAGCTGCGCTTTTACTGTGCCAAGTGGAAGGTTTAGCTCAGTTGCTATTTCTTCGTAAGACAACTCGTTAAAATATCTGAGCTCGATTAATTTTCTGTATCTCGGTTTTAGCTTATCAACTACATCATGCATCAGTTGAGCTTTTTGCTTTTTGATAAGGTTTTCCTCAGGATCCGGTGCTTCTGCTTTTATGTCAATGAAAGTATCGTTACCATCAGCATTTTCAAAGTTTTTATCTATTGAAAATGTGTTTTTTCTTTTCCGTCTGATGAAGTCAATACAGTTATTGGTGGCAATTTTAAAAAGCCAGGTACTGAAAGCGTAATCAGGAGTGTATTGTTTGATATTTTTGAAGGCCTTACCGAATGCTTCTATTGTTAGATCTTCAGCATCATCACGGTTATTAACCATTTTCAGAAGCATAAAATAAATCGAATCGCGATATCTATGCATTAGCTCGGCATAAGCCTTCTGGTTTCCCTCTATGGCAAGGCAAACCAATTGATAATCGTGCTGAGCTTTATCTGATAAATTATGGTTTATTTCCATTTTATCTTTTTGTAGAATAATCCTGAAACTGCAAGCACAGGATAGAATATGGTGATGAATATATCGAGCAATGGGATGAACGGCAATAGGTCAAGTTCTTTGAGAACTTTCATCCCTTTCCCAAATATAAACATTTGTATTGAAACCCTCAATAGATAAAGTGATAAAACTATGATCCAGCTAAACTTTAAGATTAATAAGGTAATGATAGTAATATAAAACATAAAGTGACTCAGGTGAAGGATTCCAAGCATTCTTTTATGTCGTGGTTTGTAGAGTTTAGAAGAACTTAAATGTCTTTTTTTCTGTCTGAACCAGTTTTTCATGGTTGAAGCAGGCTCGCTATAGGTAAAGGATTCAGGTCTTAATTCTACAGCTGTATTGTTCGAAGTTGCAACTTCATTTATAAAAAGGTCATCATCTCCGGAAAGTAAATGATAATGGCTTGCAAAACCTTTGTTTTTAAAGAAAAGCTCTTTTTTGTAAGCAAGGTTTCTTCCAACGCCCATATATGTATTACCTTGCAAGCTAAACGACAGATACTGAATTGCAGAATAAACAGTATCAAAACGAATCAGTTTATTCAATAAAGAGTTTTTCTTCTGATATCCCCCGTAGCTTAAAACAATATCAGTGTTCTTGTTGAAATTACTCTGCATATTGGCCAGCCATTCTTTGCTGTTTGGATTGCAATCTGCATCAGTAAGTAACAACAATTCGTGCTGAGCGGCTTTTATGCCTAGAGTAAGTGCGAATTTTTTTCCGTGTCTGTATCTCTCCTGTTCTTCGATGGTTACAACTTTCAAGTGCTTGTATTGAGCAGAAATTTCTTTCAGATAATCCGCAGAATCATCAAAGGAGCAGTCGTTTACAACAATAACCTGGTAATTAGGAAAGTCTTGCTCCAAAACTAATGGGAGATATTTCCTTAAATTTTTTGATTCATTCCTGGCACAAATAATCACGGAAACTGGTTCACTATCCGGCTTATTTTTTCCTGGTTTGAAAAAGGCTAATCTGCTGAATATGCCTAGATAATAAATTAGCTGGGTCAGGAAACTGAGAAGGCATAAGGCAAAAACAACCATCTCAACAGGGCTAATAGCATCAAGCATAGCTTTGGCAATTTATTTATGATTTGGATTGCAAATGTATAATTATCTATTCAATTACAATATCTCTATCTTTGACAAAATTTTCAATACCACCTTATTTTCAGATAATACATACATCTCTGATTGGGGAAAGGCAGATTATTCATCTGTTAAAATATTCCTGAAATAAGCTGACAATAATTTTTAAATGAAATTTGACCTATTAGCCAAAGACAACCATAGCAATGCCCGCGCAGGGTTGATTTATACCGACCACGGGGTTATTGAAACCCCTATTTTTATGCCAGTTGGGACTGCCGGAACTGTAAAAGGTGTACATCAGAGAGAATTGGAGAATGATATTAAAGCTCAGATTATCCTTGGTAATACTTACCATCTTTATTTGCGTCCAGGACTTGAGGTAATTAGGGAGGCGGGAGGTCTTCATAAATTTAATGGTTGGAATCATCCCTTGTTGACAGATAGTGGTGGCTACCAGGTTTATTCACTTGCTGATAATAGAAAAATTAAGGAAGAAGGAGTTGCTTTTCGCTCTCATATCGATGGATCTAAACATATCTTCACGCCAGAATCTGCTATAGATATTCAAAGAGTGATCGGTGCTGATATTATTATGGCATTTGATGAGTGCACTCCATATCCATGCGATTATAAATACGCCAGAAAGTCTATTGAAATGACTCACAGATGGTTAAAAAGATGCTGTGATCAGTTTGACTCGGGTGAAGGTTTGTATGGTTATTCTCAAACATTATTTCCGATTGTTCAGGGAAGTGTTTACAAAGATTTACGGATTCGTTCGGCCGAGGCTATAGCATCTTTTGGCAGGGAAGGAAATGCAATAGGAGGCTTGTCGGTAGGAGAGCCTGCTGAGTTGATGTATGAAATGACTGGCTATGTAACCGAAATCCTTCCTTGGGAAAAGCCAAGATACCTTATGGGAGTTGGAACTCCGGCTAATATTCTTGAATGTATTGCTTTGGGAGTGGACATGTTTGATTGCGTAATGCCCACAAGAAACGCAAGAAATGGAATGTTGTTTACAAGAAATGGGATAATCAATATCAGAAACGAAAAATGGAAGAAAGATTTTTCTCCTATTGACGAGGAGAGCGAGATCTATGCTGATCTTCATTACAGTAAATCTTACCTTAGGCATCTGATGATCAACAAAGAATTACTTGGTGCTCAAATCGCAACCATTCATAATTTATATTTTTACCTTTGGTTGGTTAAAGAAGCTCGCAAAAAGATTTCTGAAGGAACATTTAACCAGTGGAAAAACGAAATGGTGCCTAAAGTTTCTGCACGTTTGTAATTATGAAGATTTTAGACAAATACATAATCCGGAAGTTTCTCGGAACTTTTTTCTTTTCAATACTCCTGATTATTGTTATTGTTATTGTTTTCGATATATCAGAAAAGGTAGACGATTTTATCGAGAAAAAAGCTCCTTTTGATGCAATCGTTTTCGATTATTACCTGAATTTCATTCCTTATTTTATCAATCTCTTTAGTGCTCTTTTTACATTCATTGCTGTTATTTTCTTTACTGCAAAACTGGCAGGAAATAGTGAGGTGATTGCCATACTTAGCGGGGGAGTAAGCTTCAATAGACTGTTAGTGCCTTATATGGTTTCTGCCACTGTCATTGCCTTGCTTACCTATGTTCTTACAGGTTGGGTAATCCCGCCAGCCAACAAAGTCCGGCTCGATTTTGAAAATGCTTATATCAAAAATCCTTATCATTATAACGGTAGAAATATTCATAGGCAGATTAGTCCAGGAGTATACATTTATATGGAATCGTATAACAATATTGAGAAAGTAGGTTATAGGTTTTCATTGGAAAAAATTGAAAAAGGAAAGCTTTCCTATAAATTGATGGGGGAAGTAATTCGCTGGGACAGTATTCAAAGCAAGTGGACTATTAATCAGTTTTTTTCCAGGGAAATTAAAGGAGCTATGGAAAAAATAAAGTCAGGAATGAGAATGGATACGTCTCTGGCTTTTACGCCGCAAGATTTCAATGTTAGGATCAATAATATTGAAACGATGAATAACCGCGAACTTTCTGAATTTATTGAACTGGAAAAGCTTCGTGGTTCCGAGAATATTGACTTTTATCTGGTCGAAAAACACAGGAGAACCGCAGTGCCTTTCGCTAATTTTATTCTCACACTGATCGGCGTTTCTCTCTCAAGCCAAAAAGTAAGGGGAGGTATAGGATTAAGACTGGGAGTAGGGTTGGCTTTAAGCTTTAGTTTTATTTTGCTGATGCAGATATCTACAACCTTTGCAATTAATGCAGGCTTTTCACCCTTAATAGCTGTATGGATTCCTAATATTATTTTTGCTGCATTAGGAATCTGGTTGTATCGAAAGGCCCCGAAGTAAAAATCACTTTTTTCTCTAAAGTTTTTTCTTAAAAACAATTTCATCTGGATGAGCTTCGAAGTTTATTCTTGATTCGTTTTCAAAGATTCCGTAAACGCAGGCTCCGCTGCCACTCATACTTGCGTAAATCGCGCCCGTTTTATATAATCTTTCTTTAAGCTCAGCTATTTCCGGGAAATTTTTAAATATAGTTTGCTCAAAATCATTTTTAATAAGGCTCTTCCACTTTTTAATCGGTTCTTGAACTAAAGAAGACAAAGAGACTGGAGGAATTTCAGGTTGAATCCCTTTAAAAGCCATTGCTGTGCTTACATGTACTTTCGGCATAACCAAAACTATATAATAGCCCGGTAAGGATAAATTAATAGGTTCCATAACTTCTCCACGGCCACTCGCAAAAACTGGAGAGTTTTCAATAAAAAAAGGGCAGTCACTACCGAGTTTTAAAGCATAACTGATGAGCTTTTCATTACTCAAGCCTAACTGAAATAGCTGATTTAAAGTAAGTAAAGTAAACGCTGCATCTGATGAGCCCCCGCCAAGTCCAGCTCCGCTTGGGATAATTTTGTGTAAATGTATTCTCACCTCAGAAAGCTCAAACTCTTCCTTTAGCAAATTATATGCTTTTAAGCATAAATTGTTGTTTTCACTACCTGGGATTTCATTTCCAGTAGATTTGAAAAAAGTTTTTTCATTTTTTTCACAAACTATTATTTCTAGGATATCGCACCAGGGTACTGGGAAAAAAACCGTTTCCAGGTTATGATAGCCATCATTTCTCTTATTGAGAATATTCAAACCGAGGTTAATCTTGGCGTTTGGAAAGCAAATCATACGATTTCATTTATATCGGAATGCAAAAATGCTATTTATATCTCAACATTTTTAATTATAATTGCAACCCTAAAAAAATCTTGTCCAAATGGTATTCTTAGATTTCGAAAAACCAGTTAGTGAACTGATAGAGGAGATTGAAAAAGTAAAAGGCGTTGCAGAAAAGAGTAATGTAGACGTTAGCGATACAATAGCCCAACTCGAGGAGAAGCTAAAAGAAACCAGAAAAGGTTTGTATAGTAATCTTACTCCATGGCAAAGGGTTCAGCTTTCACGCCACCCCGACAGGCCTTATTCTCTAGGATACATCAATGCAATTACAGATGGAACTTTTGTTGAACTTCATGGCGACCGTACCGTAAAGGATGACAAGGCGATTGTAGGAGGATTCGGCAGTATAGATGGAAAAACTGTTATGTTTATTGGTCAGCAAAAGGGTAATAACACCAAAATGCGTCAATACAGGAATTTTGGAATGGCTAACCCTGAGGGATATAGAAAAGCCCTAAGGTTAATGAAGCTTGCGGAAAAGTTCAATAAACCTATTGTTACTTTTATTGATACTCCCGGAGCTTTTCCTGGATTAGAAGCCGAAGAGAGAGGACAAGGCGAAGCGATTGCAAGAAATTTATATGAAATGTCTGCATTAAAGGTGCCTGTAATATGTATCATTATTGGAGAAGGTGCTTCCGGAGGTGCGTTGGGGATCGGAATAGGGGACAAGGTATTTATGCTGGAAAATACCTGGTATTCGGTAATATCTCCTGAATCATGCTCATCTATTCTATGGAGAAGCTGGAATTTTAAAGAAAAGGCCGCCGAATGCCTGAAATTAACCGCAGATAATATGCTTGAGCAGGGGCTTATAGATGGGATTATAAAAGAACCGCTGGGTGGTGCACATGCTTTTCCTGAGGAGATTTTTGCGATTGTTAAGAATGAGATTAATAAAAATTTAAAAGAACTTCAGGCTATAAACCCACAAAAAAGAGTGGAGCAGAGAATTGAAAAATTCTGTTCAATGGGAGTTTATAACGATTAAATTTTTCTTAAGCCCTTTATTTTTAAAAGCCTGCAATTTTTGCAGGCTTTTTTTGTTGTTAGTCTTTGGTGAGATTTTTGTCATTTTTGGATAAAATAAGCTGAAAGATGCTTGGAATTCAGTTAATTATTTGTTAAGTTTGCGAGAGACTGTATAGTGTGCGGTGAAAAATAAGGTTAAAATATAAATTCTTCAGAAGAAAATTAAATTAAATAATATGCAAAAACCTTTACGTTTTATCCTGTTGCGTATATTTTTATTATGCACAGTTTTGCTGGCTGGCAATTTTGCCTTTGCTGAAAAGCTAACCGATGAGTCGGCCTATTCGCCGGATATTACCGATGCAAAAGGTTGTAGTGCGAGCTTAACTTCCAACAATGTTTGTTCAGGTACTGCTCCTTCTTTAACTGCAACCGGTAATGGTGGTACTGCTAATGGTTATAGGTATGACTGGTCTGCCAATACAGGTGTGGCTTTTTCTACTGGTCAGGCAACCCCAAAAACTATAACTGTTACTCCGGCGCCAGCTGCTGGAACTTATACCTATTCGGTTACTGTGACTAACAGTGCAGGTTGTACCGCAAGCAAAGATGTGACCGTAACTGTATATCCAAAACCGACTGCAAATGCAGGAACAGATAAATTTTATTGTTCAGGTGGATCTGCAGTTTCAATTGGTTCTGCTTCTGTTGCTGGTAATTCTTACTCCTGGTCACCAACAACCAACCTGAGCCCTTCGGCTACTGTTTCAAATCCAACTGCAAATCCTGCTGCAACAACAACGTATGTTGTTACAGTTACAGATGGAAATACATGTACTGCTACTGATGATGTTGTAGTTACTGTTGTTAATGTTACAGCATCAGCTGCTCCTACTTTAAGTTCTGTTTGTCCTGGATCAAGTACAACTGTTGTTGCGACTCCTGGTGGAGGAGCTGGAGCGTCTTATAATTATAATTGGTCGAGTTCTGTACCCCCAAGTCCAAATCCAGTTAGTGGTTCAGCAACTGTTACTGTTACTCCAACAGCTGTGACAACTTATACTGTTACAGTAACTGATCCTACAAGCGGTTGTTCAAATACCGCTACTGCCACTGTATCAGTTGGTGGTATTACTGCTAATATTACTGGTACATTAGAAATTTGTAAAGGCAAAAACACCACTTTAACAGCAACTCCATCTGCTGGAACTGATTATACATGGAAAGACGGTGTCGGAACCACAATTTCTACTGGTCCTACGGATAATATTACAGTTAGCCCAACAGTAACAACTACTTATAACGTTACAGTAACTGGTTCAGGTGGATGTACTGCCTCTAAGACAGTAACTGTAATTGTCGACGCCCTGCCAACGGCCGATGCTGGTACCGATCAATCAATTTGTACCGGAACGGTTAATATAGGTGGTGCTCCAACTGCGAGCGGAGGAACTTCTCCTTATACATCTTATACATGGACAAATGGTGCTTCAGCTGTTTCTAATCCTTCCGTGAGTCCTGCTGCTACCACTACATATAATGTAATGGTTACCGATTCAAAAGGTTGTACAGCCACTGATGATGTAGTTGTAAATGTTAAAACTGTTTCTGTTGTTATAAACCCTGCCTCCTCGACTGCTTGTCCTGGGGCAAGTACTTTATTAACTGCTACAACCACTGTTACTCCTGCTGGAGGAACTGATAGCTATAGTTGGGCAGCTTCTTCTGGGGCGGCTCCTACAGGTAACCCTGTAACAGTTACTCCCACTGTTAATACAACTTATACAGTAACTGTAACTAATACACCTGGTACTGGTTGTACTGCAACTGCAACAGCTGTAGTTACCATGAAATCTATCTCTGCTAATTTAGCAACAGATAAAACTAATATATGTCCTGGTCAGTCTGCTAATCTTACCGTGACTCCTTCGGGAACTACTGGTAGCGAAACTATTACCTGGGGTTCTTCACCGGCTTACGGTGGTGCATTGGCCGGAACTACTCCTACAGTTTCTCCAACTGTTACTACTACATTTAATGTAACAGTAACTGATGGTACATGTACGGCTTCGGCAACTGTTACCGTTACGGTTGATCCCGTTCCTACTCCAAACCCGGCTGATAAATCAATTTGTAAGGGAACCTCTGCCACTTTAGATGCTGGGACCGGCGCTTCATTTGCTTGGTCATCAGGCGGAACTGGCCAAACTGAATCTGTGAGCCCTACCGTTACAACTACTTATACTGTTACAGTATCGAATGGTTCAGGATGTACCGGTACTGCAGATGCTATAGTTACTGTTTGGAATAATCCAGTTGCTTCCGCAGGTCAGGATGTTACAATCTGTTCAGGGAAATCCACTCCTATTGGTGGTGCTCCAACTGGTACTGCAGGTACTGGAGCTATAACAACTTATCTTTGGACTCCTGCAGGAACTTATACTCCTAATAATGCTGATCCAAACCCTACAGTAAGTCCTGCGGTAACTACCTTATATACAGTTAAAGTTACTGATGCTAATGGTTGTACAGCAACTGATGATATAAATGTAACGGTTAATACTCCTCCTACTTTGAATGAGGGTCCGGATGTGAATATTTGTCCTAACGAATCTAAAACCATTGGTGTAGCTGCTACTGGTGGTACTGCGCCACTTACTTATGTTTGGTCTTCGCACCTTAATAATGTAACAGATGTTGCTACTCCAACTGCAACTGGTATTGTTGATGCTTCTTATACAGTTACTGTAACTGACTTTACCGGATGTACGGCTACTGATAATATCAATGTACATGTACCTACTCAAATGACTCTTGTTTCTTCACCAACAGATGCCACATGCGGATCTTGTAATGGTAAAGATGACATTAGCATTAGTGGAGGTACTCCTGTTCCGGCATATACTGTTGCATGGCCGGCACCTATTGCTTCCAGTGCGAATGTTACCGGATTATGTGCTGGTGCTTATGACGTAACCGTAACAGATGGAACTGGTTGTACAGCTACCATCACTGTTTCTATTAATGCAGTGGGAGGACCTACTGCAACCATTCTGCCATCCGATGTTGTAAATGTTACTTGTGCAGGACATCCTACAGGTTCTCTTAAAGTTACAGGTTCAGGATCCCCAGGTCCTTATACATATCAATGGGGTCCTCTTACAGGTAATCAAACAACCCAGACTGCTACAAACCTAGGTCCTGGAACTTATTCTGTTTCTGTTTATGATGCTGCAACTCCAGCTTGTCCTGGAATTACTACTGGTACTATTACCGGACCAACCCCATTAACTGTAACTGCGATTTCAACTCCTCCTTCATGTGCTGGTTCTGCAGATGCTACAGCAACTGCTACAGCAGGCGGTGGATCAGGTGCATGGACTTATAGCTGGACAGGAGGTCCTCCTGCTCCGGTAGGTGCGGCCACTTCCCATGTTACTGGCTTAGCTGCTCCTGTAACTTATACAGTTGTTGTTGCCGATGCAGCTGATGCTACTTGTACAGTAAGTACTACTGTTACTATTAGCGATCCTGTTGCAATCAGCGCTTCTATTTCTGCTAAGACAGACGTTAAATGTAATGCTGCTTGTGATGGTACGGCTACAGTTTCTGCAACAGGGGCCAGCGGTTCATATTTATATGACTGGGGTGCTGCTGCTAATAATCAGACTACAACAACTGCTACAGGCCTTTGTGTAGGTTCCTATACTGTAACTGTCTCTGACTTTAATAATACGAGTTGTTCTACAACGGTTTCTGTTACCATTACAGAACCAACAGTTGTTGCAATTGCTCAGGGAGCATTGACCAACCCGGCTTGTGGATTAACGAATGGTTCTACTTGTGTTAATATTTCCGGAGGAACTCCTTCTTATACAGTTTCTGCACCATGGACAATAGCTGGTTCTACAGCTTGTGTTAATAATGTGGGTTCAGGAACTTATACAGTAACCGTTACAGATGGAAATTCCTGTACAGCTACTTTCTCTTCTACTTTATCAAACTTAGGCGGTCCCACTATTTCTGCAACAGCTACTGCTGTTTCAATTCCAGGTGCTTGCGATGGTACAGCTAATGTAACAATTGCTCCTGGTGGAAATCCTCCGTTTACCTATTTGTGGGACAATGGAGATGCAACTGCAACTACAAATCCTACCTTATGCCAGGGTACGCATTGTGTAACCGTTACTGATGTTAACGGATGTCAATCAAATGCTTGTGCTGATGTTACAGCTCCTCCATTATTAACTGTATCAGCGGTTAAAACTGATGAGTCTTGTTTTGGATCAAATGATGGAACTGCAACTGCTACGGCGACTGGTGGGGTGGCTCCAATAACATATAATTGGACTGGTCCTAACGGTCCAAAATCTGGCGCAGCAATTACTGGTTGTGCTCAAGGGGTATGGACAGTAACAGTTGGAGATGCTTCAGGACAAACTGCCACAAAATCTGTAACTGTTGGTGGAGCTACTTCTGCTGTTACCGTATCTATTGTTAAGACTGATATTTTATGTTTCGGATTATGCACTGGCTCTGAAGTTGCAAAAGGAGTGGGTGGAACTAAAAAACTAGGTGCTAAAAAATATGATTATGTTTGGGCTGGAAGTGCTGCAACTGATTCATTAGCTTCTGGATTATGTGCAGGCGCTTATTCAGTTACTATTACAGATAAAGCAGGTTGTACTGCTTCTGCTACAGCAAGTGTAACAGAGCCTACTAAACTTAATGCTACTGCAACTAAAACAAAAGATGTTAGTTGTGCTGGTTATACTGACGGTTGTGCACAGGTGATTGGATCTGGAGGTACGCCAGGATATACTTATTTATGGACTCCATCAGCAAAAACTACTGCAAGTATCTGTGCTTTAGGTGCGGGGGTTAACAACGTTGTTGTGACCGATTCCAGAGGCTGTACTGCTAGCGGCACAGTTTCTTTAACTGCTCCTACTTCTATATCATGGGGTAATTCTTCTGGAATTTCTCCATCATGTCCTGTTGGACAAGGTGTTTCCAATAATGGAACAGGTTCTGTACTTGTTACAAGTACCGGCCATAATATTACTGGATGGACATGGCCGGCTCCAGCTGTTGTTACGCCTCCAACTGTACAAACTGGTTCATCTGCAACTGGTTTAACTCCTGGTAGTTATACTGTTACTGTTACCTATAAACCTGCTGGTACTGTTGCATGTACTGCAACTGCTCCTGTGGTAGATGTCGCACCAATTCCAGATTTAACTGTTCCAACCACTAGTACTGTTCCACCTCAATGTAACGGTTCTTCAGGTTCGGCTACTGTTAATGATCCTACTGGTGGAAATCCTGGAGCTTTCACCTATTCATGGGGAGCACCTGTAAGTCAAACTACTGCTACTGCTACCATCCCAACATGGGGTAGTGGTGCTACTTCACCTGTATATAAGGTTACTGTCACCGATTCTAAATCTTGTACTATCAGTACTTCTGTAACATTAACTCAGCCAAGTGCACTTGCAGGTACTAGTAATCCTGATAAAAATGTGACTTGTAATGGTGGTAATGATGGTGAGGCTACAGTTTCTGTAAATGCCGGATCAGGAACATCTCCATATACTTATAATTGGAGTGGTGGTGTAGCATCTTGTACCGCTATTCCTGGAGCTTGTGCTAAAACCGGATTAACAGCTGGAACATATACGGTTACTGTCTCGGATTTTAATCTTTGTACAATGACCAAAACTGTTACATTAACTCAGCCTGCTACTTTCCCAAGTGCGGTTGTAGGAACAATTACTGATGCTAATTGTAATGGGGCTGCGAATGGAAGCGCTACTGTTACTGGAAGTGGAGGAACTTCAACTCCTGCATATACTTATGCCTGGAGTGGTGGTACCCCTACTGGTAATGGTTCTACAGTTACTGGTTTAGCAGGTTCTGAAGTTGGTTTAGGTACTGCTTATACTGTTACAATTACTGATGGAACTGGAGTTTGTTCGACCACTCAGGTAATTAATATTAAACAACCTGTTCCATTTAATATAACCACAGGTAGTACTAAAGCCTGTGCCGGTTTAGCAGATGGAACTATAACGTTTACCGCGGCTGGTGGTGCAAATTCAGGTTTATATGACTTTATCTTCCAATCACCGATTCCGGCGCAGAATAGTGCAACTACTGCAACTGTTTCAGGATTAACAGCGAATACTTATAATGTTACCATTACTGATGCAACATTAAATACGTGTTCAACTACATCTTCCGTAACAATTACAGATCCAGCATTGCTTGTTGCTACAGCATCTCTTCCGGCTGGACCGATCTGTGATCTAAGCTCAACTTCATTAACTTTAGATGTTACAGGAGGAACCTTTGCGGCTGGATCTGGAAATTATGTGTGGGATGATGGTGCTTCGGGAACAATTGCTTCTTCTCCATACAATAATACTGATCCTAGTAATAATGTTACTAATCCGACAACTTCTACCTGGACTAAAACTTACACGGTAACTGTAACAGATGATAAAGGATGTACTGCTTCTAGTTCAGCAAACATAGATGTTCTTGCTCCAAAAGATTTTACACCTAATGTGAGCAAGACTGATATATGTAACAATACAAATACATCTGTTAACTTAACTATTTCAGGATTAGTGAATGTTACCAATCCAACCTTCACATGGACGAACCCAGGACCTGTTGATTCTTACACAGGTGCTCCTAAGGTTACCGTAGTTACACCTACAGTGACAACTACCTATACGCTGGAGGTAAATGATGTTTGCGGACCTAAATCCAAGGATATTGTAGTAACAGTTCACCCTGCTCCGATTAGAAGTATTTTGCCTTTCAAAGGTAGCTGTACTCCAGCCAGGATATACTTTAATGCAGATTCATTAAGTGATCCTAACACAGAGCCTGGAGTTCAATATCAATGGACGGTATCAGGAAACACTCCTACTACTTTAAATGGAAATAATCAATCGGGTGTATTTGATTATGCGAATGCAGGAAATAATGAAGGTTTATTTACTTACACCTTACTTGCATCTTATACTGCTGCACCTGGTCTGACATGTTCTGCCTCGGCAACTAATGTTGGTTCATTCTACTCTTACCAGATTCCAATGGTGAACATCAGTGGATCGAAAGAGTCAGTTACAGACTTCTCTCCTGAGGCTACGTTCACAGCTTATCAGATGGCCGGTGACTACACTACCCTGAAATCATGGGATTGGAATTTCGGTGATCCTATAGACAACAAGGGTAATGTGAATAGTCCAACGGTTTCTCATATTTATTCTGCAAAAGGAACATATCCGGTTACAGTTAAAGTAATGAGTGATAACGGAAGTGAGCTTGGTTGTCCTGCAACTGCAGAACTTAACCAGACAGTGGTTGAAGTTTCAGAAATGTGGATACCAGATGCGTTTACACCAAACGGTGATGGTAAAAACGATCTGTTCCAAGTAGTTGCGAAAAACGTAAAAGACTTCGAAATGATCATCTTCGATCGTTGGGGTAATAAAATTTATGAACTACATGATGTGAATGGCGGTTGGGATGGTAAAGCACACCAAGGTGCTGTTATTGCTCAGGAAGATGTTTATATCTACCAGATCATTTACACGGATTATCTGAATAAGAGACATGCGCCTATCGTTGGTCGAGTGGCATTGATCAGATAATTCTAACAATATTTCAGATAAAAGCCCCGCAATTTTGCGGGGCTTTTTTGTTGCTAAATTTGTCTGGACACGATTTTTAGGATCTATTGATGAACAGGATTAATTGGCTATTTCTTTGTTTGTTGAGTGGAAGACACATTGCTCATTGTCTGGATGCAATTTTAGGATTTTATCGAATCTATGTCATCAAGTACTTGCCAAAGTTCGAATAATGCAAAGGCTATCGTTAGCCGAACCTTTACTTTATTACAATCCAGAAATCAATAAAATCATGTCTAGAACAAAAAAGGCTTCCTTTTTAGGAAGCCTTTTAATATTTGATTGGAAATTAATTAAGCGTCAATTTTCGCGTATTTGGCGTTTTTCTCGATGAAATCTCTTCTTGGTGGTACATCATCCCCCATAAGCATAGAGAAGATTCTATCCGCCTCTGCTGCGCTTTCAATGGTAACTTGTCTCAATGTCCTTGTAGTAGGATTCATGGTAGTCTCCCAAAGCTGCTCAGCGTTCATCTCTCCAAGACCTTTATATCTCTGAACATTCACTGAATCTTCTTTCTCACCACCGATTTCTTTAATGGCAGCCATCCTTTGTTCCTCAGTCCAGCAATAACGCTGTTCTTTTCCTTTTTTTACAAGGTAGAGTGGAGGAGTAGCAATATAAACGTGTCCGTTCTCGATCAGGTCTTTTAAGTACCTGAAATAGAAAGTAAGAATAAGTGTAGTAATGTGGCTACCGTCAATATCAGCATCCGTCATGATTACAACTTTGTAATAACGAAGCTTTTCCATGTTCAGGGCTTTACTGTCCTCGGATGTTCCGATATGAACACCTAAAGCGGTAAACATATTCTTAATCTCTTCGTTTTCGTAGATCTTATATTCCATTGCCTTTTCTACGTTAAGAATTTTACCTCTTAATGGTAGAATGGCCTGGAATCTTCTGTCGCGTCCTTGTTTCGCTGTTCCACCTGCTGAATCTCCCTCGACAAGAAATATCTCGCATTGAGCCGGATCGCTTTCAGAGCAATCCGCTAGTTTACCTGGTAAGCCTGTTGATGAAAGCACGTTCTTACGTTGAACAAGTTCACGGGCTTTACGAGCCGCATGGCGGGCTGTAGCGGCAAGAATTACCTTATCAACAAGGGTTCTGGCCTCTTTAGGATGTTCTTCTAAGTAAGAGCTAAGCATTTCACTAACTGCCTGGTCCACCGCACCCATTACTTCTGAGTTACCTAATTTCGTTTTGGTTTGCCCCTCAAACTGAGGTTCCGCTACCTTAACAGAAATAACAGCAGTTAACCCTTCCCTAAAATCGTCTCCGTTGATTTCAAACTTCACTTTTGAAAGTAGGCCTGATTTCTCGGCATAAGATTTTAAAGTACGAGTTAATGCCCTTCTGAAACCTGCAACATGAGTTCCACCTTCGTGGGTATTAATGTTATTTACATAAGAATGAAGGTTCTCACTAAAAGAAGTATTGTAAAGCATTGCTACTTCTACAGGTACTCCATTTCTCTCTCCTTCAATAAAGATTGGCTCAGGAATGATCTTTTCACGGTTTTCGTCAAGGTAAATAACAAATTCGTTCAATCCTCCCTCACTGTGAAAAGTATCTGCCAATACAGGATTTCCATCTGTGTCTAGCTCTCTTAAATCTGCTATGTATAGTTTAATTCCCTTATTCAGGAAAGATAATTCACGTAATCTGGAAGCTAAAGTATCGTAATGGTAATGAGTGGTTGTAAAGATCGATGCGTCAGGTTTAAAAGTCTGAATCGTCCCTCTGCGATCAGTTACACCAATCTCTTTTACATCATAAAGAGGCTTTCCTATTGAATATTCCTGTACAAACACTTTTCCGCCCCTGTGAACCTCGGTGCGCATATGCGTGGAAAGTGCATTTACGCACGAAACCCCCACCCCATGCAAACCTCCGGAAACTTTATAAGAATCTTTATCGAATTTACCACCGGCATGTAATACAGTCATTACAACTTCAAGAGCCGATTTTTTTTCTTTTTGATGATAATCAGTTGGAATCCCCCTTCCGTCATCTTTTACTGTTATAGAATTGTCTGCATTAATAAAAATTTCTATGTTTTTACAATGCCCCGCAAGTGCTTCATCAATAGAGTTATCGACTACTTCATAAACCAGGTGATGCAGACCTTTAACACCAATGTCTCCAATGTACATTGCTGGTCTTTTTCTAACTGCTTCGAGTCCTTCAAGAACCTGGATACTGTCAGCAGAATATTCATTTTTGTTTATGTTTTCCATAATGACTTCTTCACTCATTACTAATCGATTTTTAAATTAGTTTTCTTTAAACAAAGATACGATTTTTTCCCTTTCTGACGGGGAAAACCGAGGGCCAATATTTATAAACAACAAAGAAAAAGTGATAAATTTTTATCCGATTCTATAATTAAAACTGAAGTGTTGATAAATAGGATTTTAATTTCTGAAAAGCCGGTGACAACGGGGCAAAAAAATGCATTTTTTCTTTTTTTACAGGATGAATAAAGCCAAGAGAAGCTGCATGCAAGGCTTGATGAGGTAAAATGCTTTTGGTTGAATTCAAAATATTTTCAGGGATTGAAATCAATTGATTCGGATAGCGTTGGTCGCTAATCAAAGCATGTCCGATATGATGCATATGTATCCTTATCTGATGGGTACGGCCGGTTTCAAGAACACACTTTACGAATGCTGATTTTGGATAATATTCTAATGTCTTGTAGTGGGTGACAGCCTTTTTTCCAAAAGAATTATCTATAGAAACTTCAATACTTTTTTCATTCAACGGATTTCGTCCAATGTAATTTTCAATCCTGCCCTGGGAAGGTGGTTTTCCCCAAACCAGGCACTGGTATTCTCTTTCAATAGAATGTTCTATAAACTGCTGACTTAGATTATCGAGCGCCTTTAATGTTTTTGCGAAAACCACTATTCCGGAAGTATGCTTGTCGATACGGTGAACAATATACGGTTCAGCTTTTTTGGAGGATCTGATTTGAAAATGATGCAGCAGGGCGTTCAGAACAGTTTGGTTGTAATCACCCAACCCAGGATGGACTGCAATTCCAGCACTTTTATTAATGACAATAATATCTTCATCTTCAAAAAGTATATCTAATGGAATTTCAGTGGCTAATGGTTTAGAGCCGAAATTCTGGTAGGGAAGAAGGAGGGCTATTTCATCAAGAGGTTTGATGATATAACTCGCTTTAACCGGAGCGTCGTTAACGATTACTTTTCCTTCCTGACAAAGTTTTTTAACCGAGGAGCGTGTATAATTTTTTAGATTATTGGGAATATAAATATCTACACGCTCCGGGCTTTGCTGCGGTGCAGCGACAAGAATTATATGTTTATAAAGAGGTTCTATTCTAAAAAGTTCTGTTTATTCCAACTATCCAGCGCATTTTAACATAATCCGGATTTTCGTACGGAGGCGTGTTTAGCCAAAAAGGCATATCAAATCTAATTGTTAGCGGTCTTGCATTTTGAAGCGGCCCCCACTTTTTGATAGTTAATGCAGTTCCTAACCCTGCATCAGCTCTCAACGGTGAAAGAGAGAATCTTTCAGTTGTGTAATTGGTATTGATAAATCCTGCATCACCAAACACATAAGTATCCAGCTTTAACCATGTTCTGAAAAATTTTGGCCTGAACTTAAAGAATCTGTCAAATTCAAGTTCTGCACTTATTGAAGCTCCGCTATTACCTTTGTAGGTAAATCTTGTTTCGCCTTTTACAGTTGCAGGTGCCAGGTAACCCGCATAACCTCTTAAGTTTAGTCCTCCGCCTTGTTGGAAATGGTTGGTGGTAGCACCATAATCTAACCAGGAATTATCGATAAATCCTCTTGATCTGGTAAATTTATTATCCATTAATTCTTCAGGATTTGCACCTGCAAGGAATAAAGCTGATTCATCTGCTGAGAGACCCTTCCCATATTGAGCGAAAGTTCTGGTGTTCAGTTCAAATTTCCCGAGCAGATTTCTATTCACCACATTCAGTGCAAGGTTAGCATAATTGTAATCACTTCCTATAGAACTAGAGCGCAGACCAAGATTGATGTATCCGCTTCCTTTGAAATAGTAATACCTATGCTCAAGACCAAAGTTTAAAGTGTTGTTAAACCTGTTTGATAACCATTCCTTAGGATAAAGTAGATATTCCAGGTCGGACTGGTTTCTTCTGTACATCGATTTAAAATTGATGTAAAAGCTGTTATTTCCAACAGTTTTATCTAAACCGGCTGCGTTGGCTAATAAACCATCCAGACTTTTAGAGGAGATATTAACAAATGTACCAGTTCCGAATTTCGCAATGCCAGTACGATAGTTTAAGCTATATGACATATTATCAAAAGCATTCACTGGTGTTCCTGCTGGGAGGTCTTTTTGCAACAAACCTGAATTGAACCAAAAGCTTGCATCAAGAATGTGCTTGTAATTCATGTAATTACCCTGGAAATGAATTCCGAATTTCAGTCCGTCGAAGTTGTTATACCATAGATCCGGCCTTGCTTTGATGTCATAAATAGTCCATTTTGGGGCATTGTTTATTCTTGAGTCGAAAGAAAGGGATAGGGGTGTTTTTTTGCTGTTATCAAGCAAATTCACATCAGCCAGACGATTGGTAGTGTCTATTTGAACGTTTTCAATTCCGGAGGGTATTGTTACCTTGGCCTCATAACAAGGTTTTAGATTATCCCACCCTATCCATCTAGGCAGAACAGTTGCTGTGGTTTTCTTGACAAACCAATCGTTTGGAATATGATAATTAAATTGTTTTCCGTCTTTTGCAGTCACCGTAAAATCGATTGGCATCTGCATCTGACCTTTGCGTTTTATCTTAATAATATATTCGTCAGGTGCACTTCCTTTTTTAATACACTCAACTTTGTAATCAATGTTTTTCGTGGTCTCCATCCATTGGTCGAAAAACCAATTTAGGTCAACATGGGTGTATTGAATTATTGAATTTCTAAAGTCTTCGAAGTACGGATGGGCGAATTTCCATTGATCAAAATAATGCTGCATAGCTTTTAAAAACAGTTCATCACCCAGAGTGTACTGAAGATTATAAAGCATGGTGGCAGTTTTGTAATACACATGCCTGTATCCGCCTCCATGAGCAAGGGCTCCGTTGAATTGATCTGAATGTGTGTTCAGAGGCATATCTTCATTCCTGATAGCATCTAAAAGGTAACCCTGGTAAGCTCTTTTGTATCTTATTGGTTGTCCCTCAGAATAGTTATTGATGTATCCGGCCCAAAAAGACGAATCTCTGATGGGCTGGTCAATTAATCCTTCGAGTTTTTCGAAACACCAGGCAGTTAGAAATTGTGTGAAACCCTCATCCAAGGCAGCTCTATATGTCTCATTGTTACCAACCATTCCAAAGAACCAGTTATGGCCAACTTCATGGCAAAGTAAAGAGCGGTAACCAGGGTCTAACCCACCATCCAGGGTTAACATAGGATACTCCATACCATCTTCAGCATCAGCAACTATCATTTTTGGATAGCCGTACATTCCGATATCTTCAGAATAGGTTTTTATAATTTTAGCGGTATAATCAGCCGCGTTTTGCCATCTGGCTGCATGTGATTCCTGTGCCAATGCAATGCATTTTATTCCGTTCCATTCTGCTTCTCCAATTCTATAGGTAGGGTCGGCAGTAAAAGCAAAATCATGAACATTGTCAGCATGAAACTTCCAGGTTTTGGTTGTCCCGTTAGGTTGGATAACTATTGATGCTTTTTCAAAAAGCTTTTTATTAGCGAAGTTTTTAATGTCTAATTTTTTACGAAGCGAATCAGGAAGCACTTCATCCTTGTTAAGCAAAACTCCAGTAGCATCGAGTACATAATTGTTGGCAAATGTTAGTTCAACATCATACGAACCAAAATCTCCATAGAATTCTTTTCCAAGATGCTGATCTGTTGTCCACCCAAATTTTCTGTCGTAAACAGAAATACGTGGATACCAGTGCACTCCGTCGTAATGAGTATTTCCGCCCACATTAATGATTTTCATACGGCGGCGCGTAGAACCTTTATCGAAATAAGTTTTGAAATTAATATTGAATTTAACCGAAGAGCCACTTTTTAAAGGCTCATTCAGGTATACTTTTAGAATAGTATTATCCAATTCAGTTTTTACTTCTTTCCCGTCAATCGTTATTTTATCTACAGTTGTTCCCTGTTTGGTCTTCTCGTATTTTCCATAAACGGGTTTTACTTTATTGGCTTTTTGGAGGTCGTCGAGGTAGGAATCAGGCTGGAAGGCGTTCTGGTAGAGGTGGAAATAAACAAAGCTAAGTTCGTCTGGTGAATTGTTGTAGTAAGTCAATTCTTCAATTCCATCAATGATGTCAGTTTTCTCATTGATAGCAGCCTTGATATTGTAGTGGATATCTTGCTGCCAGTATCCTTCGGCAGGTTTCCTATTTTTCCAGTAGAGTTTATTTTCTGAGCTTCTGAAAAAATCCTGAGCGTTTAGAACAAATGGTAAAAATAGAGCAATGGCAATAAGATTTCTGAGTAGAGGTTTCATCATATTGTTAAGGTGTATTTCTTACTGAAGGGTCATTAATGAGTCTGTTTTTATATTCCTTTTTATCGGGAGCACTTTTCATTTTTTTTAGGGTGACATCTATACTGGCATTCAATTCGAAGCCGAGCAATAGATTTATAGAATTGAAATAAATCCATAACAATACTACGATAAGTGTTCCGATGGAACCGTAAATTTTGTTGTATTGGCCGAAATTATTCACAAAATAAGTAAATCCTACAGAAACTATAATGCATAATAAGGTAGCCAGGATAGAACCCGCTGAAAAGAAACGCCATTTGATTTTCCTGGAAGGCCCGAAATAGTAAAGGAAAGAGATACCAAAAAAGAAAATGGCTAAAATAACTATCCACTTTCCAGAAAGTACCAGGTAATAAGTGAATTTATCTTTAATAAAACCCAATTGAACAAAATAATCAAGAGCTGTCTCTGTAAAAATCATCAGGGTGATGGCAATGAGCAACAGTAATGAGAGAATAATGGTCAGAATTAGTGCTACAACTCTTTGCTTTAAAAAGGAGCGTGTTTCCAAGGTATGATAACTTTTATTGAATCCCTCGATCATCGCATTAATACCATTGGTAGAGAAATACAAGGTAAAAATGAAACCGAAAGAAAGCAGGCCCCCATGTTTGTGTTTGATAATATCTTCAATAGTAGACCTGATGGCCTCATAAGCATTGGTAGGCGTAAGATCTTTAATCAAACTGATCAGCTGTTCCTGAAAGTTTTCAATAGGTATATACGAGATCAGTGTGAATAAAAAAAGTATAGCCGGGAAAAGGGCCAAAAAGAAATTGAAAGCCAATGATGAAGCACGGGTTGTAATAGCTCCGTTTATTATTCCTTTAAAAAAAAGATTCCAGACTTCACCGAATGGTAAGCCTTTAAGTCCCGGAAGATGCAGGTTCTTAATAACCTTAAGAGGAGAACTAATAGATTTCAGCTGCATAAAGTACTAAATGCTTGCTTTTAGACTCATGTCAAGACTTTTAGAGGAGTGCGTGAGGGCTCCCACAGAAATATAATCTACTCCGCTTTCGGCGTAGGCACGAAGAGTATCGAAGGTAATTCCACCCGAGGCTTCTGTTTCCACTTTACCATCAATAAGTTTTACAGCTTCCTTTATATTCTCTGTTGAGAAATTATCTATAAGGATTCTGTGAATGCCTCCGGTATTTAATATGTCCTTAATCTCAGACAACGTACGGGCTTCGACTTCTATTTTCAGATTTTTTCCAGTTTCCTTCAAATATTTATGAGTAGCATTGATTGCCTGAACAACACCTCCGGCATAATCAATGTGATTGTCCTTTATAAGAATCATATCGAACAATCCGAATCTATGATTAACTCCCCCGCCAATAACTACAGCCCATTTCTCCGGAATACGGAAGTTAGGTGTGGTCTTTCTGGTATCAAGAACTTTGGTATTAAGCCCTTTTAGTTCCTGAACATATTTATTAGTAGTAGTGGCAATACCGCTCATTCGCTGCATGCAGTTTAAGACCAGACGCTCAGCAGTAAGAATTGATCTTGAATTACCTTTTACAGTAAAGGCTATATCGCCATGTTTTACAGTTTCTCCGTCATTAATAAAAGTTTCCATTAACATAGCCGGATCAATAATATGGAAAACTCTTTTGGCTAGTTCAATGCCAGCAATAATTCCCTGGTCTTTTACAATCAATCTGGCTGTTCCTTCTGCTTTTGATGGAATGCATGATAGTGAAGTATGGTCCCCATCTCCAATATCTTCTCTTAATGCTTGTTTAATAAAATCGTCAAGTCCCTGTAAATAGGGTAAAGTGTCATGAGACATAAAAATCTATAATTATTCTTTTTCAAACTTCAATTCCTGAATGAAGTTCTCGGTTGGTTTAGAGTTAATAAGAATGGTTACCCTGTAAGAGGATCCGTCGGCCGCAACATAGGTTCCAACTACATGTTTCCGTCCTTCTTTAGAGGCGGTTCTATGGATAACGTTAAAACTTTTAAAGGCGTTTTTACTAAAAAAAGTGTTTAAAAGAAGTTCCGCCTTGGCTTTTGGGTAAATTCCTTCAGGTGCAACACCAGAGATAGTCAGATCGACATCATTATTGAAAAACTTTGCTAAATCGGCCGATTTACCTGCTTTTATACCTGCAGATATTTCCTCCAGGATATCTCCCGATGCCAGCAGGGTAAGGGAGAAAAAGAGGGAGAATAACAGGAACAGTAATTTTTTCATTTTATTAAGTTTTACAAACTAAATACTTCAAGATTAATACGAAATCCCTTCTGGAATGTTATTTTCAATAAAATAAGCTTTTCCTTGATTTAGTTTGAAGCCAATTAGAGCAAAAATAATATAATTGTGGTAAGAATGAATTTAGAGTTATGAAGATTACACTTTTATTGTTGGGCAAGACAACTGAAAAATATCTTGAAGAAGGAATTTCAATATATGCAGGTAGACTAAAACACTATTTGTCGTTTCATATTGAAGTTATCCCGGAGCTTAAGAATACGAAGAACTTAAGTGTTGATCAGCAGAAACAAAGGGAAGCTGAGTTGATCATAAAAAATATTCGCCCGTCGGACTTTGTTGTTTTGCTTGATGAGCGCGGAAAACAATACACTTCTGCGGAGTTTGCTTCCTTCATGGAAAAAAACATCTCCACGCGTTCTTCAGACATAGTATTTATTGTTGGAGGGCCTTACGGCGTTGATGAAACAATTTTTAAACGTGCCAATTCAAGCCTTTCCCTGTCTAAGATGACCTTTTCACATCAAATGATTCGCCTCTTCTTTACAGAACAACTATATAGAGCGATGACGATTTTAAAGAATGAACCTTACCACCATGAGTGAGTTTAGCAAGCTTTATGGATTAATATTCAATAGTTATTATTCATTAAACATCTGCTCGTATACTTCTTCGTATTTTTCTACTCCTTTTTCCAGGGAAAAATGTTGGATGGCGTAATTACGTATAGCCGATTTGTCAATAGTTTGAAGCTCTTTTATTTTCCTGATTGTCTTTTGGTATTCAGCGGAACTAAAGCCATTGATTAAAATTCCTGCATTGCTTGAGGTTATTATTTCATTTACATCACCTACACCGGAATTAGCGATAACAGGAATTCCCATACTCATTAGTTCTGCCAGCTTGGTTGGCGAGCTGGCCATTTTTGAAAAAACAGGTTTGATGAAGAATATTGAAAAATCACTTATGCTTATATAATCGGGAACTTCTTTTCTATTTACCTTAATGATCTTTAGATTTTCTCCTGGAATATTCTTTTCCGATGCTTTCGACAAAATATTTACTGGTTTTTCACCGGTTACAAAAAGGAATTTTGCATTCGGAAAGGTCTTTAATAACTCATGAAAGAAGTCCAGCATTTCATCCAGCATGTACCATGTACCAATCGCGCCCAGATAGGAGACAACCAGGTCCTCTTTCCTTAAACCGATTTTTTGTCGGCTTTTTTCTTTTTGGACAGAATCGGTTAAACTGAATAGTTCAATATCTGCGCAACAAGGTATCACCGAAATCGGCCCCAGACTTGATTCTTTATTTTCTTCAAGAATTTGTTTTCCTTTACTGGTGAGAGAAATAATATGATCTGCATTCTGAAAAAAATCCTTTTCTTTTCTTTTAAAGAACTTATAAATGTTTTTAAATAAAGGGTTTGAAAGATTCCACAAACCGCCATCCACACGCTCATCGGCATAAAATCCTCTCATGTCAAAAAGAAATTTTACTCCATGCTTTTTCTTTAATCTCAGTCCGATTAACGCTGCGATATAACTTCGACAATGAACCAGATCAAATCGCTTCTCTTTATGGAGTTTTGAAACGGTTTTATTTAAAACATAAAGATCTTTAAGAGTTGAAAGAACAGGTGGTTTCTTTGTGTAGGGGAGAGGAATCCAATGAATATTAAGGCCTTCAATAATTTTTAAAACTTCCTCTTTGTTTTTTTCAAAATTTTCTTCTTTTTCAAAACTGATGAGGGTGAACTGATGACCGTAAGAAGTAAGTCCGATTAGATATGGAAGAACCTGCGATTGTCCTAGCTGATCGGTCATTCCATCATAAGAAAGGTAAAGGACTCTCATATATTTTCATTGTTTTCCAACCACAGGCCCAGGACTATAATCAGCCAAATGCGGTTATAAATGTAATCTTCACTTTTATAAAATCTGTTCTTTAATTTTTGAACTTCCCCAAAATTCAGGATCCCATATTTTTTGATAAAAGACTCACTTAAATACTTTTCTACAAGGTAATTCAGGTCTTTTTTAAGCCATTGGCTTAATGGAATAGAGAATCCCCATTTTGGCCGATTGAAATATTCTTTTGGGATGTAATCGTAAAGAACTTCTTTTAAAATGTATTTTGAAATGCCATTCTTATACTTGAACTCAGAAGGCAGATTGAGTGCAAAGCTAACAAGACGGTAGTCCAGAAGTGGCTCGCGAACTTCGAGACTGTATTTCATGCTAGAGCGATCAACTTTTACTAGCAAATCATCTTTTAAATAATATTTAATGTCGAATAAAGCCTGTTCCTCTGCCGGGCTGATTTTTCGTTTGATTTTAAAATGTTCAGTTATTGAACTCTCCAAACTAAAATCAGGAGATAGGAGTCTTGATATTTCTGGTTCGGAGAAAAGGTACTGCTCTTGTGAGAAAATATGGCTTTTTAAGGAACCTGACGGGTAGCTAAATAAATGAGCAGCTCTTTTGTATTTATTTGATAGAAGGGAAAGGCTTGCTGATATTGGTTTTCTGAATGATTTAATTAAAGGATTAGATAAACGTTCCGCCCAACGATAAGCACCATAACCTAAAAATAGTTCATCTCCTCCATCTCCGGAAAGAACCATTTTTACTTTATTCCTCGCTAATTTGGAGACCATCATGGTAGGTATGGCCGAAGAATCGGCAAAAGGTTCATCGAAACACTGTGTTATATCAGGAAGCATTCTGGCAGCTTCTTTTTCAGATAGAATAAATTCTTCGTGGTCCGTTTTTAGGTAATCAGAAACAGCCTTTGAATATTTGGTCTCATTGAATTTAGATTCTGAGAACCCAATGGAGAAAGTCTTTACAGGTGAGGATGATTGTTGTTGTGCAATGGCAGTGACGATACTCGAATCAATACCTCCGCTTAAAAAAGTTCCGAAAGGCACATCTGCTATCATACGGTACTTTATGGATGAAACCAGCAGCTCATTCAATTGCTTTTTAGAGTCGTTAAAATCTTTGGAAGCTTCGGAATTTAACTGGTCTTCAGGTTTCCAATAGGATTCAACAGATAAACCATCCTGATCAAGTTTAGCGTAAGAGCCAGCAGGTAATTTAAAAATGTTGTTGTAAATACTTTCAGGTTCTGGTATATAACCAAGGTGAAGAAATTTAGAGATCGCTTTTTTATTAATGGTCTTCTGATTCTTAATTTTTTCTATGTGGAACAGAGATTTGATCTCTGAAGAGAAAGCAAAAAGTTCGCCGTCCCAGTAATAATTTAAAGGCTTAACCCCAAGTCGGTCGCGGAAAAGATTTAACGTCCCTTTTTCTTTATCATAAATAGCAAATGAGAACATTCCATTCAGTTTGTGAATGAATGACGGTCCAATCTTTTCGAATGCTTCAATAATCACCTCGGTATCACTTTCGGTATGGAGGTTGAGGTTCAGTTCTTTTGCAATTTCCTTGTAGTTATATATTTCTCCATTAAATACAATTGCATGTTTTCTGGACGAAGAGTGGAAAGGTTGGTTGGAGCGTATATTCAGATCAATTATGCTTAAGCGACGATGCCCAAGTCCGAGTTTTCCCTCATAAAAAAAACCATCAGCATCTGGGCCGCGATGAGCCAGGGAATTGGTCATTGCCAAAAGCTCATTTTCAGAAACAGAACCTTTTAAGCTAAAGAATCCAGTAATGCCGCACATGATGTAAATATAAAGGTTAGGTTTGAGATTAAGAATTTAAGCCGTGAGAACTAAGAACTAAGAACTAAGAACTAAGAACTAAGAATACACCTATCTCACTTAAAACTTATCAGGAATTAATAAGAAGTCTTGTTATTCTATTCTTTTTTATTTCACTAACATTGTCAAGAATGAAATAAGCAGAGATAAAGGGTTTTAATAAAACTTTTCCAAATAACTTATACCAAGTATTTATCCCAACCCTGGCTATTTTTTTTATTAAAGGTGTTTCATTGGTCATAGCTATTTTATATGGATATTTTTTTTCAAACCATTTAAAATATTCTTTTGGGAGTAAGGATATGTTTTTTGGTTGTTTTTCATTTCCATTTTGAATATCCTTCAAGCTGGCAATTTCATTATTTTTTTTGGTGAGGATTTGATTATAAAATGGATCAAACATTCTGTATTTGCCATCAATTTTTAATTCACAAACTGCATGATGCGAAATACAATCAAAACCATTTAGAAAAATCAGATTGCCCTTTATTCCACCAATTCCTGCGATAGTCATCATTAGATTAGCCTGCTGATCACAGAAACCAACACTATCTATAATAATGTCAAATGGACTACTGTCTTTAGGACTGAGGCTTTTAGGAGCATCAGAAACATTTTGATGTATTAAATTGAAAATATGGATTGCCTTGGATGAATCGTCCTTAGAATTTTCCGCTAAATGATCATAGATAATCCTGTAAGATATTTCCCTGAAAAAAGTTTCTCTGTTTTTTGTTCCAGAACACAAACAGATAAAAGGGACTAGGGAAAATAATAATAGAAAAGCTAGAAGCCACTTGAAAAATTTAATGGTCATAAATTGAAAAGGTTACTCTTAAAGACAATTTGGGGTGCAAATATAGAAGTTAGAACTATGTGTAATATTAATTCTCTCCTAATATTTCTTATTTCCTTCTTGTTTCTTTCATCTAATACAGAACGTGCAAATTATACTCTCGCATCTAACTATTATATTTGTAAAAACTAGTGTTGTTACATGCTTTCCTTTGCCGACGTTTTAGTGCCCATTTTTTATTTAATTATTATTCTTGTTATTTCTTTTTTAAGACAACAGTCTAGAATAGAGAAAGAGCCTATTTATCAGTATTATACTAAGGGATTATTAATTAAGATCGTTGGTGCAATTGCAATTTGCCTTATTTATTCAATATATTACGGTGAGGGGGATACCACCAATTTCTTTTATCATGGTGGAGATGTTTTATTCAAGTTATTTTTAAAATCTCCTACAGATTTTTTTAAGGTCGTTTTCGGAGAAAGAGATGCATTCAATTGGGCCCTATTTGATAATACGACTGAATGGCCTTATTACTATAAAGATGCGAATGCGTTTTTTGTTGTAAGAATTGTGAGCATTTTATCACTGTTTACTTTCCATAGTTATATTGCCACCTCCATTTTATTAGCCTGGATTTCCTATTCTGGTATATGGAAATTATTTAAGGTTTTCTGTGGTTTATACCCAACCATGTATAAACAACTTGCAATTGCCATTTTGTTTATTCCGTCTGTTGCGTTTTGGGGTTCCGGATTATTAAAAGACACTATTACTTTATCCGCAGTGGGCTGGTATACTTATAGCTTCTATCAGAGCTTGATCAAAAGGGATAAAATATTTATCCATTTTATGTACCTGATTATAAGCAGTTATATTCTTATTGCTATCAAACCCTATATCTTTTATGCCCTTCTACCAGGATCCTTAATTTGGCTAAGTGAGAATATTACCAGGAATATGGATAATAAACTTATCCGAAGACTTCTCGGTCCTTTTCTTTTAACAATATTATTAATTGGAGGCTACTTTGTGCTTAAAATAGTGGGGCAGACCCAAAGTAGATTCGCATTGGATACAATTCTGGAAAGGGCAGTAATTACTCAGCAGGATTTAAAAAGGGGAGAAGCTTACGGAACTAATTATTTTGATGTAGGAGAATTTAATGCCAGTATTCCTTCTATGTTGTCACGTGCTCCTGTTGCAATAGTGGCTGGCCTTTACAGGCCTTTCATATGGGAGGTAAAAAACCCTATGATGCTTATTTCAGCAATGGAAAATATTTATTTCATAGTTCTTACGGTGGGGCTTTTTAGGCGTACAAAAGTGTCTAAAATCCTATCTACCATTAAAGAAAATCCCCTGATCCTATCTTCGTTGATATTCGCATTGTTTTTCTCTTTTTCTGTAGGCTTAACTACAGCTAATTTCGGGGCATTGGTAAGATATAGAATTCCTGCTATTCCGTTTTTTATTTCCAGTTTGTTGTTAATTAGGTCTCTTGCAAAACAAAAAGCGGGAGACGAGAGGCAGGTTTCAAAGATTTCTTTCTCTGAGTTAAAATAAATTAAAGCTCTCTCAAAAGATTAGCTAATTTTTCTGTCTGGGTTTTCCTTGAAAATTTATTGACAGCAACAGTTTCAATGTTATTTTCCGGAGTTTCATTGCGAAGGAATTTCTTGTAATGATCTATAAGCAATTGAACTGTTTCATCAATTGTGTCGGTGCATACACCACATTGTGATTCAGAAATTATATTTTGAATTTCACCATTGTCGGAGGGTGTAACCAAAATAAATGTACCACTGGCTATATATTCATAGATCTTGCTTGCAATTACTCCTTCAAATCCCTTCCAAGCTACATGAAGCAATAGATGAGATCTTTTTTCAATTTCTAAAATCCGGTCTCGGTTTACTCTTTCTGAAATGGAGTAATATTTTTCAAATCCGGATAAATTAGCTTCAATCCTTTTTGTTTGTTGTTCGTCAAAACCCAGTCCTGGAAATAAAAGTTCGCAGTTGACAGGCTCCGATAATTGAATAAATTTTTTGTAAGCAGAACAGAAGATTTCTATTTCCTGTCCTTCATACAAAGTTCCGACATAGGTTATTGTAAATTTTTTAAATTTAGGAAGGCCAGAAAAAGGGATGAAATCTTCTTTGTTGAAACCATTGTATAAAGTGGCTGCCTGAATATTAATCAGTTTAGATATCCCATTAGCTAAAGGGGTTGACGTGGAAGTAACAACTGAGGCAGTAGAAACCCATTTTTTCTCAAACGATGATTCAAATTCTTGAAGAAATTTGTAAAGGAAATTTTTATTGAGTGTATTAATTTCACTCGTTGTCCATGCATCCCGATAATCGGCGAGCCAATTTACTTTGAAATGTTTCTTCAATAAATACCCAAACTTAAAAAGTATAAAAGGGTTTCCCGATATAAGGACTGTTTTAATATCTGGATTCTGCTTTAGATATTCTTTTGAGAACTTATAAAAATTGGAAAAAGGAATTATTGAATTAATAAAATTTTGAAGGATCAGTTCAAAAAAGGAAAGAAATTTTCGGACTCTAACCCATTTAGTATCACCATATCTGGCGTAAATTCTATCCTTTAGATTTCCTTTAAATGGTAAATAATAAACTTCATAATCCTCTTTTTTCTCATGCAGTATTCCATCAGAAGTGGAAAATGAAATGTCAGACCAGGTATTCACTGGCCTTTCCCATTTTCTGGTAATGATAATCGGATAAATTCCTGATTTCTTAAAATCCTTCGCCCAGGAGTACACTCTTTGAGAGGCCGTTAAATTACAAGGGGGGAAAAAATAAGCGAGGACAATAACTTTTTTCAATTCAATAAGGATTTTTAATTGCCTTTTCTGCAAATCTCTAAAAAAGTATAATTACTTGTTTTTAATTGAAAAATAAAATTCTTCTTTATTCAAGTCATTATATTATCACTTTCAGATTGCATGAAATAAATATTTTAATACCTTTTGCCTTAAGTTTTGATTTTCAATTACTTACTAAGGCTAATCTAAAAGGTTTATGGAACTTGTCAGGTTTTGGAATCATCTATCAAATGTAAGATCTTATTCCAGAAAGGATACTTTACAGCTTCCAGAGTTGAATTTTATAATGGAACATAAAGATTTTCTTAAGGAATCTGATGTTCTTGATCTGGGAATTGGTGCAGGAAGAAGTACTTTGTTTTTCGCTCCTTTAGCCAAATCCTATACGGGAAGTGATATTTCAGAAAACATGATTGAAGAATGCAAAACAAAATTTAGTTATACAAAAAATATTAATCTTCTTGTTGAAGATGCAACAGATCTAAAAAATTACCGGGATAATTCAATTGATTTTGTTTTGTTCAGCTTTAATGGAATTGATAATATTTTTCCGGAATCGAAAAGAATACAATGCCTAAACGAAATAAACAGGGTTTTAAAAAGCCGTGGCTTATATTTTTTTTCGACACACAATAGCTTATTTATTGAAGAGTATTATAAATTTCATTTTTTCAGGCATCCAAGAAGGTTATATCGTGAGTATTTAAGAAAAAGACAGATTATTAAGGAAAACGGAAGCTTAGAAAATATTCAGGAAAAAATAAAAAAAGGGCCCTTATTCTTTTTTGAAGGTATGCGGATAGGAAAAGAAAAGTTCTTACAATATTTCATAACTCCCAATCAGCAAATGACCCAGTTAAAAAAAATAGGATTTGAATTTGTTTGTGGATATTCTTTAGATGGAAAGAAATTAGGAGTTTCTGAAATCGAAAATTGCAAAGATCCGTGGATTTATTATCTCGTTCGAAAACCTTAATATCATTTTAAAATCAAGGTTTTTGCCGGAATTGTTCGCCAAAGTTCAAGCCTAATCTTTAATTTAGACAAAAATTATAGATTTTTTTATTAAAAACGTTTTATGGAAATCAATTCCTTAAAAAAGAATCTCTTTACTTATTCATATCCCCAATATTTATTTGCTTCAAGGATAAAACACTTTTTAAAGAAATTAAACCGTCCGCTTGAAATAATTGATATCCCTTGTGGAACTGGCGAAATCAGTTATCATTTGTCAAAAATTCTTCATGCTGCAGTTTTTGGTTATGATATAGATGGAAAAAAAATAGCCCTTTGTAATAAATTGTTTAGGGGCAAAAACTTACACTATGAAAGACAGGATATTTTTCAAGTGTTGGAACAGAAATCATTTGATGTTCTTTGTATTATTAATTCTTTATTCCTTCTTCCTGATACTGATAAATTAATAAACCTGATTTCGGAAAAAGTTAAGGGTGATAATTATTTAATAGTTGTTATTCCCAATATCAAATCAGAAAACTATAAGATATTTCAAAAAGAAAATGCGGGAATTAATATTTTTGAAAAAACTCCTGAAGAGTTAATAATGATATTTGAATCAAAGGGCTTGAAAAATATTTCTTCTCATGGAATAGGATATTCAAAGATTTATGGAAGGAAATTTCTTCAAATTTTTGGTCCCTTTAAATTCATTTATCATCATATCGAAAATTTTATTCAAAAACCCTTTAAGGAGCCAATTTATTACTTAATGGTTTTTAATAAATAACAGTTCAGAGTAATAAGGATGAACAATAAAATAAATGTAATTCTAACTTTTGATTATGAGGTGTTTCTTAAGAAATCTGGAGATTTCTTTGAAACATTGTACCATCCAACAGAGCGATTATTAGATATCCTATCTGAAAGAGGAATTCATTCAACTTTTTTTGTAGATATTCTATATTATCAAAAATTAATCAGCCAACAAGAAACTTCAGAGCATGCATCACATTTCAGGAAGCAAATAGGAAGAATGCTGCATGATGGACATCATCTGGGATTGCATCTTCATCCTCATTGGAAAAATGCCAGTTTTATGAATGGAGAATGGATTTTTGATACAATTTCCAATTATAAAATACAGACATTGCCACAGGAGGATATTGATAAATTAATTGATTCGGGTATGGAGCTTCTTAGATCTATCACTAATGAATTTGATTTAAATTATAGAATTCGATCGTTTCGTGCAGGAGGACTTTGTATCACCCCGTTTGAACCTTTGAAGAAAAAATTTGCTGAACAAGGAATAGATATTGAAAGTTCGGTCGCTCATGGTTTAAAAGTGAGAACACCTTTTCAAAGTTTTGATTTTACAAAGTCTCCAAATAAAACTAAATACAAGTTTTCTGAAACTCCTTTATTAGAAGATGTTTCAGGATATTTTACTGAAGTACCGATCAGTGTTTACAAAAAGCTAATATCCGATAAGATCAAAGAGAGAGGACTTTTTGAAAAATATGCCGGTAAAATGGAAAAGTTTGGCAAAGGCGTTGCAATTGCTCCAGTGGTCCAAAGAAATATTTTTTTAAGAATATTGTTTTCATTATTCGTTCCGACAAAATATCTTTTTTCTTTAGATGATGCCATACCAGAGACTTTATTCAGAAAAATTAGCCAGTCTTCGGGCAATGCAATTACCTTTCTGTCTCACCCAAAGTTAATGAGCCAATTATCATTAGAAATAATTAAACTGTTGTATGATAAGGGTTACAATTTTATGAGGCTCGAGGATTATGCAGATTCTACAAAGCTTTAATCTTGAAATAAATTTTTTTTAGCTTTTCCATTTCCCTAACATTATTTCCAGAGTGTTCCACCACCTCATAAGCATTTTCCAAAAGTTGGGCAGGATAGTTTTCCAATGACTCAACAATTTTTTCAGCTAATTCATCAGGTTCATCTTTTTGTAGCCTTAGGCAGGTGTTACTGAATAAATCGGTGTCGTAGTTAAATTTTCCTAGAATCAGTGGACAATTAGCTGCCATTGCCTCCAAAGCAGTATTGGGTGTTCCATCGCTTTTTGCTGTTATTAAGGTCAGCTTAGCATGTTTAAAACAATACCACATTTCTTCCTGACTCAATATATCAAATACCTGGTAATTCAAACCAGGGATTTCCTTTAAATGATTTTCAATCTTTTTCCCAAACTTTTTATTGATATGTTTCCCTTTAATAAAAACGAAATGATAATCTTTTAGTAGATTCTTATCCAGCAGCTTAATTGCATCAATCTGTAATTCAATGTTATAAACACGCTCGAAATATCTGGGCGAAAAAATGAATTTTTTGTTTTTTAGCGAGGCTGGTAATTTTGAATCGTCCTTTATAGCATTTATTTCATTGAAATTAATTCCAGTTCTGATCAAGTGGACTTCATTAAGAAAAGGAAACATCTTTTTTAAGTTGTCAATCTGGGTTTGAGAAGTAGAAGTGACGGCAAACGCCTTTTTAAAACTATTTCTTAAAATTTTGAAAAGAAAAAAGTCATGAAATCCCCTTATTCCTTTACCATTTAGCAATTGAGGTAAAACAATCAATGCATCAGATCCGCGAGTGGTGATGATTGAAGGTTTAGAAACAAAGTTTACCCAAAAAGCATAAGGTGTGGCAAAAAGCGCGTGCACAGCATCAATTGAATTCTCCCTTATAATTTTATTTAATCTAATAGCTGATCTTATAGTTTTATAAGGCCGTATTAAAGAAAATGCTTCTAATGAGGGTAATAAGGTTATGTTGTTGTTTTTTAACTGAGTTTTGATTTCATCTGTTAGTAAATGATCCGATGCTTTTTCTGAAATTAAATACACCTTGAATCCTTCAGTATGACTAAAGTATTTCATCCATCTAAAATCATGGAAAAAAATAGGGGTGGCTATAAAAAGAATATTCATTATTACTCCAGCGTCAGCTTGTGATAATCCGTCCAATCCTGTATCAGACAAAGACTAATAATTAGACGTGACAGATTGGGATGAGTACTATTATTTTGAAATTTCTCGGTTAGTTTTTTCTGATTATTCCTTCCAATCATAGCTTCTGTTATTCCTCCTTGTTTTTTAAGCAATGATAAAAGGAAAAATTTATTTTCATCTTCATGAATCCATTCTTCAAATGACGAATTTAATCCCATTTTTTTTCTAAAAATAAAATCTTTGTCTATATAGTTGGAGAGTATCGACTTAAGGGGATATTTGGTGATGTTGTCCTTGGTTTTATCAGTCCAGCTGTAGTTTGCCTGGTCCTTCAGTACACTTTTCCATGTAAAAGGGTAATAACTTTGGTTTTTAGGTCGGGCATTATCATAAGTTTTCGCTGTATTATTCTTGCAAGCGTAATTCACCATTTTAAAAATGGTGTATTTGGCCCAATGATCTCCATTCTTTTCTCCCTTTTCAAGTAAGTTGTAGTAAGTTTTCCAGAATGGTAATAAGTCCTTGTTATATTTTTCTGCGTCTTTAAATAAAGTATTTGCAAAGGGGCCAATATAAATATCAAGAAACTTTACAAAAACATCATTCATTAGGCTATCTCTTGGATGAAATTTTTCATTCCCTTTTATTTCATTGTATTGTAAGAAAGCAGCTATGAATTCAGAAATTCTTTGAACCCAATAAGGCTTTGATTTTATTTTTTCAAAAATATTGATGTTGTAATTTGTTGAGCCATAGCACCCATCTGCCAATGTTCCATCAATAAGAGTATACTCAGAAAATTGATCCATCATAAAGAATTTAGCCATTGCAATAGCTGAGCTTTCTCCAATAGGACTAACAAGTTTAGTGGTTTGAAATTTAAAGGCGCGGATAAAATCAGCTGGATTCATTTCGATAGGGTGTAATTCAGCTTTTGTATTCTTTACCGCCCACTTAGCAAATTCCAGCTCTGGATCATTTTTCCCGAATTGAAGAAAAAAAGCAGGATAGCTATTTACAGAATGTTTATTGACCAAAAAGTTAATCAGAGAAGAATCTACTCCGCCACTAATTGGTACTAAAGGATTTGAACTGGCAATAAAACTAAAATTATCATCTAATAAACGATGTGTTCTTTCGATATCGGGACTTCCTTTACAGAACTGAATTTTAAAATAAGATTGGAATAGATCAGAACTAATATTTCTCGTAGAAATTATTTTTAATAACGCTTTTGAATCAAGCTTTAACAAATGACCTACAGGGATAGCTTGAATATCCTCAATAATAGTTATCAGTTCTGGCGTTTCTCCGTATTTGATGATGGAGTAAGTGGCCGTTTTATTGATTTTTTTAGAACTATAATGAAGCAATTCACGCAAATCATCCGAAAAGGTGAAGGAATCCTTTCCAATAATAAAATAAATTCGAGATCTCGTAAATCGTGCCGAGCTCAGTGTTAATCTAAAATCAGATTCATCATTAATTAATTCAAATGCTGAAAAATCATTCTCAGAATTTTCTATGACCTGTTCAAGTTCTCGATCAAAATTCAGATGATTATTCAATTCTCCATTACTTGAAATAACTGGAGCCTGAGAAAAAAAGGAGATTTTGTTGTTTGAAGCGTTAATTATTTCACCTGCGGCGTTTTTTATTTCCAATTGCATACTATTCGCAATTGAAATTTTATTTTCTGCCTTTTGATCCTTTCCTAAACTTATTATAAAAACTGCCATTAATTTTTTGAGTTTGCCATTTCCAAATAGATAGCATTTAATTTGTTGCAATATTCCTCAATACCGAATTCCTTACTTTTCTTAATGGCTTTGATTGACATCTTTTGATATAAATCGACATCATTTATCAGCCTGATTATTTGATCACAAAACAAGTTTACTGAACGATCTTTAATTAAAAAGCCAGTTATCGAATTTTCAATCAATTCGGGAATTCCGCCCACATCTGTGCTAATAACCGGCAATCCACAAGCCATTGACTCCATAATGGATAGCCCAAGGCCTTCCCTAACCGGGCTATGAACATAAATGTCGGCGTTTAGCAGATAATGTTCCGGATTATTTACATTTCCATGAAAGGTGACAAAATCAGACAGTTTTTTTTCTTTTACTCTTTGTAAAAGGGATTCCTTTTTAGGTCCTTCCCCAATAATTTCCAGAAAAATATTTTTATTACCTCTTTTTTGTAATTCAAAAAGGACGTCGATCAAGAATTCCTGTGCTTTCGCCTCACTTAGTGATCCAACCTGAATTAACTTTATTTTTTCTGCGAAAATTTTCTTTACTGCTCCATTAAACCTTTGGAGATCAATAGCATTTCGGAGAACAACAATCTTTTTTCCCGGAACACAAACCTGTTTATTCAGGTGTTTCTTTACAAATTCGGAGATAGATATAATTTTAGAATTTGATTGAGAATATTTTCTTTTCAAGCTCTTCATAACCAAACGGTTCTGAATTCTGGTTTTAATTGATCCGCTAGATAAGCTTGGTTTATATAAACCATGCCAGTGTGAGAAGTAAGAAATAGAAGGATTCATTATTTCCCTGGTTACTAATTCAGCTTCAAATAAATGAGAATGAATAATGTCGGGTTTAAAGGAATCCAGGAATTGAAGGTATTGGCTAAGGTTTGCCTGATTTTTTCCGATAATGGAAGGAATCACCTTTGAAGGACAAACTGTTATATCAAGATCTTTGGTAAGGAAAGTGAAATTATTTGCCTCTGAAAAAGTTAGAATTTTTATTTCGTGATGAAAGTACTTTTTAAAGCCATGTACAATGTCTAATAAAATACGTTCGGCTCCCCCTTTTTCAAGAGAGGGGATTACGTGAAGAATTTTCATAAAATGTAAGAGAGGAATTAACTTCCCTTGCTAAGATAGTTATTGAATTTTATATTTGATACTTTATCAAAACGATGGTTAAAATTGCATTCCTTGGTGACATTTCTTTCAATGATGAATATGTAAACCTGGCAAAACAAAACAAAAATCCTTTTAAAGGTGTTAAGCATATTCTTAATGAGGCAGATTATATTGTTGGGAACCTGGAATGTTTTGTAAAAGGCAAAGGTGAAAACCTGTTGAAGGCCCCAAGACTTATAACAGAGGAAATTACTTTACCTTATCTCAAAGAATTAGGTGTAAAGCTTGTAAGTCTTGCCAATAATCATGTATACGATAATCTGATTGAGGGATTCCAGTCTACTTTAAATTTTCTTAATGTTCATCAGATTGATCATTTTGGTTGTTCTGTTGAGAAGGAATTCCAATATAAACCTTTTATAAAGGAAATTAATGGGATTCGGTTTGGCTTTTTAAACTACGTAACCGAGGATACTCATTTGTCTCTACCGGCTGATGCAAATATTTACCCTAATATTTTTCAGTTAGCCCAAATTGAACGAGATATTAAAGATGTAAGAGGTAAAGTCGATTTTTGTATTGTTTTATTACACTGGGGAGGGCTGGTTGATTACGGATATTATCCTCACAGCCTGCAGCGGAAGCAAGCAAAGGCAATAATTGAAGCAGGGGCAGATCTTATTGTGGGGCATCATTCTCATACATTTCAAGCTTTCGAAAAATTTCAGGAAAAAGAAGTCTTTTATAGTATTGGAAATTTTTGTTTTGCTGACATACAAAATGGCCGTAAAAAGATAATGATCAGGAAGAGTGGTAAGGAATCGGCAATATTGATGATAGAATTTGAAGGTAAAAGTTATCGTCATCAACTTAGAGGGTTTGAGAATGATAATTTGTATTTAAAAGAAAACCCAATTATCAATCGCAAAATATTAAGAAGGACCCGATATTTTAGAATTTTTAAGACTCTGAAAGGTTTTGATACTGTGTATTTGTGGTACCTGAGAAAAATTGAACCGATGATAAATTATTATCAGGCGAGTGATAAAAGTTTTGTCGGAAAAATTAAAACCTTAAATTTTACTAAAATAAAAGATTTATTGAGGTCTGGTAAATAATCTTTTTTTGATAATTCCTGCTAAATTCGATACAAATTCCTTTGGTGATTTTAGCTTTAGCTCGATTTTTCGTCCATCAATTAAAGTGTTTGTTTCTGCTGATGACAATGTGTGAAGGCCGTCCGGATACGGACCTTCTGATTCTGGAAAATGTTTGAAAACGGTTTTTTCTATGAATGTCTCCGGATTTAATGATTCTATTTCATTTATACAGACACCGTATCCGTATCTGAAACTGCAATCTTGGGCAGGTCTGTAAAGTTTGCCATTCTCAATAAATAAGGTCCCAGCAGATCTACTTGATGAAATATCATTCTTTACAGGATTCTGGGGATGATTTAACCAGATGCCTAAAGGGTTCTTACAATATTTAATATAAAGCTTTGAATGGGCTTCTCCAGTATTTTCAAGCGTATAAAACAGCCACCAATAATCATTAAAATGTATTAACGAAGCATCTACAGCGGGTTCATTAATAATGATTTTAAATTTTTCCCATTTATAAGGGAATTTTACACATTTATAAATCCAAAGCGCTCCAGATTGGTAGGCCTCCGGAAGCATATAAATTTCATTGTCAAAAGAAAAGACAAATGGATAAGAAAGGTGATACGATTCTTCAATAATTTTTTCTGGTTTCTTATTCCAATTAGTTATTACAGAAATATGGCCTTTACCTTTTTTGAAATCATACTCTTCCACAAAAATTGCTTCTTCCTGATTAAATTGATAAGAAAAGGGATCGGCAATAAAAGTTCCCGGGTTTAAATTTTTATACCATTCAACTTTACTTGGATTGATTAGTGCAGTAGCAAAATTTCCGATCTTATTTTCAAGTTTCCCAATATTCCATTTAGGTACTCTCTGAAACAGAAGATTAGTAATGATATTTTTTAGCATTACCCTCTAAATTTTTTGACAACTTGTTTGAAAATATTACTTGCTCTATAAAGATTAAACCTGACATCGTTTTTGTGAACAATGAAATTGTAATTAAATGAGGATCGGTCCGTCCAGTAGAATTTATACTTTTCAGCTCCTCTTAGAAAATCAATTACTTTGTAGCCTTGGTTTTTGTAGTATCCTATCCACTTGTAGAGTAAAAGAGATCCGGTGTGATGTTCATCTCTTTTTTCCTGTACCGGGACAAAGTAATAGACTTTCTCTTTGTATTTGAATCCAAAATGGCCACATGAAAATTGATCATCCACCTTCAGGTAAGAAAATTCAAAAGATTTTTCAGCATCAGGTAAACCGAGGAAATAATCAATAAAATAATACAGGGTATTTGTTTCTTTATCAAGGTTCCAGAGCTTGTTTCTGGATTCCTTCATTTGTTCCCAAATTTGTTTATCAACCGGTTGATCAATTAGAAATTCAACTTTATGGTCCCTCTGAAGTTTTTTTAATCTTTTTTCAGCGATTCTAATATGTTCGATCGTAGATTTTTCATCGATCTCGTCGCATAGTAAATAGGGACAAGTGCTGGTTTGGTAATTTTTAACAGTCAGACCCTTTTTTTCAAAGAGAGTGGGTAAATAAAACTGATAGAAATTCCTGTCATTAAAATTGATCATTTCAATCAGGTCCCATTGGTCTTTTAACTCAACAATCGAATCAGTGATTTTCTCAAGTACTCTAAGGGAGTGAGCGTTCTTATTTATATAGATCCCTACATAGTCCGCAAGAAGATATGATTGGTTTGTTAAGGAAATTAATGGGTGGAGGATTCTAAATCCATCCCTGGTTTCGAAACAAAAAGGTGCAATTGCTATTACCTTATCCTCGGAATCATAAATGATGATGATATTTAGTTTGCAGTCCTTATACTGTTTTTTGTAATAAGCAAAGTTCCATTCCCATGTATAAAAAACTTCTCCATGATCCATTTGATCAATCAAGCTATTCCAGCTTTCTTTGAGCGCAATAAACTCACTCTCATTATTGATAATATGAATTGTCATAAATTATTTTCCTCTAGAGAGCTTCAAGAACTTTTTTGAAACTTGGTACAAGCGTATAACTTGATTTATTAATGGAAGAGAATTCAGCAACATAAATAATTTTTCCAGTAATCGGTTATTCTTATTATACCAAATTGAAATCAAAATATTGAAAATAGATTTCCAATTGCGTCCAATTTGGTTGTAAAATTTTGCAATGTCAAAATACACATAAGAAAACAGATATTTCCTTGTTCCTTTAGAAATCAGATGGTTTTTATCTTCACTAATAATCTGAAATAAAACAGACCGGTGCTGGAAGTATAATTTTTCATCCTTCATAGAAACGGTTCTTTGAGGATGAGACCTGAAGACAACAGTATAATTATTAACGTTAATTAGGGGGTATTCTTTAACAATTCTTATCCAGAGTTCGGTGTCCTCTGCTACCCATAATTTTTCATTAAAGAAATGCTTCTTCAAAATAACTGAAGAAATACAAGTACGGGGGGCTCCGAAGCCATTCATTAAAACCTGTTCAATAGCATTGGCAAATGGTAAATCAGAATTTTCAAATCGAGTGACTACCCCATTTTCATCACTAAGTGTATTGCATCTAAAAAGCGCAATCGGAAATTCTCTTTTCTCAATTTCGAAATAAAACTTTTGAAGGTGATCTTCTAGGTAATAATCATCATCATCCAGAAAGCAGATGTATTTCCCAACTGACAGATTTATACCATGGTTTCTTGCAACACTTCTGCCTTTATTTTCCTGGTAAAAATATCTTAAGCGTTTATCGACAATTTTCTCAACTTCTTTTTTAGTATCATCCTTAGAACCGTCGTCAATAACAATAAGTTCGAAGTCAGAGAAATTTTGGTTTAATACACTTCTAATTGCGTTTAAAAGAAAGAAATTACGATTGTAAGTTGGAATAATAACCGAAAAAAAAGGATTATTTTCTTCTTTCATAAATTGAAATCAAGTTTTGCTTGTTTTATGAAAGGATAAAGCTTGTTGAAAAAACTTTTCTTTATTCCATTTCCATTTAACCAGGATTCTAAATTGAAATATTTAATGCTTTCACCAAATAAGGCAAAGCCATCAATAACTTCTTTTGAAGTTTTTGAGGTTGCAATGCGAATATTATTTTCAAATTCAGGATAATTTTTGCAGGTAAAAGAAATTTTATTTTTGAAAGGTAAGGAATGAAAAGCCTTTAAATGATGGTATTTGCAACCATCCCTGTCATCAAATTTAAAGAAGAGCTTTTCTTTTTCAGATGAAATTCTGGCAATTCTGCGTGACCATTTTTCAATGGCTTCTTCTGGTGAATAGTAGTGGAGAAAATGTATTTCTATTTCATTATTCAACAGTCCGACTGGATAATTGAACGATGAAACGTATTTGCTTTTGGTAGCAAAAGTGAGAGGGGAATTTATAAGGTTTTCAAAGTCTGTGATGAGTTGAAGGTAACAATCCGGATACAAATACAGTCCAATAAATGGTGTGGAAAAGGACAGATTGAAGTTTTTATAAACTTCTGCACCCCAGCAATTATTAGATATAATAGTAAATTGTTTATTATTCAAGCTCATCTGTTTTTACCTGATCTCAAGTCAAATAACGGATTTAAAGCCCAATTATTGAAATTTCGCCTCTTTTAAAGATTAAAAATGCTCTTAATTAACACTTTTAGTGTTCTAAAAGGTGATTTTTTGCTTGGTTTGTTGCCATAATAGTAAGTAAAAGCCCACCAACCCAGTTGGGTAGAATTGGTCATTAAATGATAAAACTTATCCTTCCAATAATTGGTAAAGAAAGGTTCTGGGAAATATTGCCGTTTTTTATTCCCCTCAATCAACTCAAGAATCAACTTGGTAGAGTCTTTGATGAATTGCTTACTTAATTGATACTCATTATAACATAGACTTTTTAGGTTTTGAATATCAGTTGAATTAGCCTGAATGTTTAATTTTTCTAATTGCTGAGAGATTATTTTGTCAGAAGCTGAAGTCTGAATGGAGGCGTGTTTTTGAGAAACACTTTCAGGGTGACTTCGGTGTAATAACAAAACCTCCTGAAGGTTAGAAAATTTAGTTTTATTGGCCATTCTTACCCAAAGTTCATAATCTTCTGCATGTATGTATTCCGGGTTATAGTAGAGTTGATTTTCTGCAAGCACACTTTTCCTGAGAATAACTGAAGGATGACAAAAATGACATTGATATAAAAGTTTAAGCCGGATTTCGTCATTGTTGGAGGAGTATTTTGTAATCTTCGAAAGATTATCGGGATCAGAAGACCAGCTTCCGCAAACTCCGATTTCTGGATTTTTCTCCATGAAATCAATTTGCTTTTCCAAACGGTTTGGAAAACTAATGTCATCAGCATCCATCCTCATTATGTATTTGGAGTGAATGAGGTCCAGCCCTTTGTTAAGGGTTTTGATCAGGCCCTGCTTTCCAGCACATTGGGATCCTAAGCTTAGAATTCCACGTGGACAAGTTGTC
>JADMIO011184577.1_pt1 | contig 108419 bp, 94 predicted proteins | sample 8958161 | NCBI WGS metagenome assembly JADMIO01 (sample SAMN16585339, study PRJNA669376) | soil metagenome | isolation source: Crop rotation soil | place: USA: Cullars Rotation, Alabama | collected 2011
CGCGACAACTTGTCCACGTGGAATTCTAAGCTTAGGATCCCAATGTGCTGGAAAGTTGTGTTCCTTGTGGTCCGGTTACTCCATCATTTCCTGCTATGCCCTGAGAACCTTGTGCGCCAGTAGGGCCGGTAGCTCCTGCGGGGCCTTGTGCACCCTGCGGTCCGGTAACCCCATCATTGCCAGGTGCACCTTGTGAGCCCGTAGCACCTGCAGCACCCGCCGGCCCCTGAGTACCTTGTGGCCCTGTATCACCGGTAGGCCCTGTTGCTCCACCGCCGGAACCTGTTGGGCCTGTTGGGCCGGTTACACCTTGAGCACCTGTGGCTCCGCCATTACCGGCGGTACCGGTGGTTCCGGGTAATCCGGTAGGTCCTTGTGGCCCGATTGGGCCGGTTGGGCCCTGCGGCCCTTGTGCGCTATTGGCTGCATATAATGCATAAGGAACGCTTATCAATTGCGAGGTACCCATATCGGTATAGGTTCCGGTATTATTGATATCCAGCTCTACCTGCAAGAATTTGGCGCCGTTGCCCCAACTTACGGTAGCGAGGTTGCCTAAGGCACCTATCTGCACATTTACCATACCAAATTGATTGGCGGTGGCATTAATTACCTCTTGATAAACCGCTGTTCCGCCAGCCGTACCATCGTGAATGGTAACACGCAATCTAACCGGTGTATTGTTAGCAACTGGTTGACCAGATGCATTGCGAACCACCGCCTGGTAATTCATTAATTGCGGCGATTGGGAAAACGAAAACAGACTGCACAGCAATAGCGCAGCTACAAGGGGGAGGAACTTTTTCATAATGGTTTGTTAGTGTAGTAAAGGGGAAAAGTAGGAATTTTGTTTTAAACAGATATTAAGTTCTGCGATAAATGGTTTTTTATTAAAACCTCAAAAGATTCGTTTTTTTGTTGCTGTAATGGCACACGACCATCATCACCACCATCATGCCCCCGAGCTTAAGAATGTAAGCCGCGCCTTTGTTATTGGTATTGTGTTGAACAGTGCCTTTGTGCTGATAGAATTTGCGACAGGATTATATACTAATTCGCTTGCCCTGTTATCGGATGCCGGGCACAACCTAAGCGATGTGGCTAGCCTTGCGCTGGCTTTGTTTGCGCTACGCATTTCAAAATCGAAGGCTACTGAAAAATTTACTTACGGGTATCACAAAAGCACCATACTGGCATCGCTGGTTAATGCGGTTATATTATTGATTGCGGTGGGCAGTATCGGTTGGGAATCTATTCAGCGTTTTTTGCATCCGGTAGAAACAGAGGGAAAAGTTATAAGTATTGTAGCCGCTATTGGCATTGTAATCAACGCAACATCTGCACTGCTGTTTTTCCGTGACCGCCATTCTGATTTGAATGTAAAAGGGGCGTACCTTCATTTAGCGGTGGATGCGCTTGTTTCGCTGGGGGTAGTAGTAGCCGGTATATTGATAATGTACACCGGTTTAAAATGGATTGACCCTGCGATAAGCCTTGTAATTATGCTGGTGGTAATTGTATCTACCTGGCAACTGCTTACCGAAAGTTTGCGCCTTACACTGGATGCGGTTCCGCAAAATATCGATACGGAAAAAGTAACGGCCCTGGTTGAGAAAACGCAGGGGGTAAAATCCATACACCATGTGCATATATGGGCCATGAGTACTACCCGCAATGCCATGACCGCGCACCTGTTACTTGAAAAAAATATGGATGAAAAGCAGGTGGCGGAAATCAAGCATCGGCTGAAGCATGAATTGGAACACCTCAATATTCAACACGTAACATTGGAAACAGAGTTGGAGGACTGCCATGAATCGGAGTGCGGGCAACTGTAGGGTGTTGTTGAACCCGCCAACATTAAACATTGTCTTTATTCTTATTAAGTTCGGTTCCCTCTGCGCTGCGTTTCAATAACGCATTAAGCAGGGCCGGATTTCGACGCATCAACCCAAAAAGAATTACCCGTTATGGAAACAAAAGAAAGAATCAAGACTTTACTTAATAGCCTTAATAAAGGGGTGTATGAAAAGGAAGAAGTTATGGCTCTGTCACTTTTATCTGCGATTGCCGGTGAAAGCATCTTTTTATTAGGCGCTCCCGGTGTTGCCAAAAGTTTGATAGCGAGGCAATTGAAATATGCATTTTTTGAAGGGAGCAAAAAGGGGGGACACTTTGAGTACCTGATGAATCGTTTTAGTACACCGGATGAAATTTTTGGACCGGTTTCCATTTCAAAACTTAAGGACCACGATAAATATGAGCGGGTAGTAGACAACTATTTACCCAAAGCAACGGTAGTGTTTCTTGATGAAATATGGAAAGCAGGGCCCTCCATTCAAAACGCTTTGCTAACCGTGCTTAACGAGAAAATTTATCGTAATGGGGAAGAAGAGATTAAGGTTCCTATGAAAGCACTTATTTCTGCTTCCAACGAATTACCTGTAAAGGGCGAAGGGCTTGAGGCGCTTTGGGATAGATTTTTGATACGGTATGATGTTAAGGGGATTGCGGGGGAAGAGAGTTTCAGGGAAATGATATCCAGGTCTCCAAAAGTGTATGACAATGTGGTTGAAGATAACGAAAAAATAACGGGCGAGGAGTACTCTCAATGGAGCGAACAAATTGATAGCATTGAAGTTTCTGAAAACATATTTCATGTAATTGAAGTAGTCCGTAATTATGTTGACGAGTACAACAAAAAAGACGAGCAGAAAGAAAATCAGATATACATTTCCGACCGCCGGTGGAAAAAAATCGTTCGTTTATTGCGCACTTCTGCCTTTCTGAATGGCCGAAAAGCAGTGGACCTTATGGATTGTTTTTTAATTGCTCACTGCATCTGGAATGAGCAAGGGCAACAGGAACTGATGTCGCTTTTTGTGAATGACACGCTAGAGAAGCATTCACTTACGCAGTTATTTAATTTAAGCGATGTGAAAGCGGAGATTCAAACACTGAAAGGTGAGGTCCAGGCAAAAACTACTCAATATAAAGAAGTTAGAAAAAAGAGGTTGAAGGAGTATGATGATCAATACTACAGGTTCAAACAGGTGTTTGAAAATCGTCATAGCTCTAATGAAGAATGGTATTATTTAAAAGTGAATGACTTTAAAGCATGGAAAAAGGGAGACCAATTTGCTACGGAGAAGGTTGAGGTGTATAAGTACAAAAGTCATAACTATGAAAAGGAATGGAACCTTTTATCAAACTATCAAAATCGTAATTATAGCAGCGAGCGGAATTATTTTATCAAAAATGAAAAATCGTTATCCCTGTATTCCAAAGATTACTATAGCCCCGAAGTTAGGTTTCGCTTCGAATTCGAGCAAGAAGATTATATAGATAGAGAGGTATCAAGAAAGCGGCCATCTGACGAATTGATTTCACAATGGATGGAGTTGGTTAGCAAGATAAAGGACTACCTGGCGGACTTACGAAAAAAGGTAGAAGATTATAAACAGAATGAAATTGAAGACTTCAGAAGTAATCTTTTTGTGAAAAAAGAGAAGCTTGGGCTATTAGAGTCAAGCATTAACAACACCGAAACTCAGATTGGAGTGGTTGAGCTTGATTTGTTGGAAATTGAGCTTAATTATTTAGGGAAAAGAAGAAGCCTGGATGTTAAACTAATTGAGCAATCCGATGAGCAACCCGTTCAGCAAGTTTGAAAACTTCGGTTCAATAAGCGACCCTGTTAAACGAAAGGCACTGGCAAAGGCAATTTATGACCAATTGCAAAGCAAAACCGGGAAGGGAATTGGCATGCCCGACTCCGATACAGAGAATTTTTCGACCGCCATTAACGCTATTCTTTCCAACGACACATTAAAAGAACTATGCGCAAAAGATAAGGCTCTTGCTGAAAAGGTAACACAAGAGATTTTGGATTTCGTTACTAAGGCGAAAAAGGAAATCAGTACTGTCGAAAATCCCTTTGTCACTGAAGACAACCTGCTTCAATCATTTAAGAAGACACAGAAAAAAGAGTTTGACGAAAAGTGGAAAGTGGCGAGCCAGCTTTTGAAGAAAGCATATAGCAAACAACAGATTGACCCCGATTTTTACAACGAAGAATTTGGGCGTAGCCTCAGCGACAAAAAAGAACAGCGCAGTTTTGAAAGCGTGAAAGAACACCTTATTGAAAAATGGGAGAACCTTTTGTTCACCAAACAAACCGCTTGGCAGCTTGCAATAATTGACAAGTGGAGGAAAAAAGTTGCCGAAGAACTTTATAAAAGGATTGAAGAACTGAAAAAACTGCAGGGATTGATTGACCCCTTTATGAAGGAGCTGGGACGATTATTTGACTGGAGCGCCGGTAATTGGCAACGGGTTGATTTGGATATTTTGAAGCGCTATGCCGATTTCTTAAAACGGGATAAAGCCCTGCAGCAACTGGCGGAAATGCTTGGAAAAATGCGACAAGCCGAGAAAGAATTTGAAGAGGAGCTTTTCAGTAATACGGTTATCAAACCCGAATGGAAGGCAGATTATGCAAGCAAATCGGATTTAATTGGAATAAAAGAAAGCGACGATTTAAACAGTTTACTGCCTGCCGAAACAGCTTTGCTTAGTGACGCTGCGCTTCACTCTGTATTCGTTAAAAAGTTTGCAGAAAAGAAACTCCAGACTTTTGACTATAGGGCAAAGGTTCTTTCGTTTCGCGATGAAAAATTGCAGGCTAAACGGCAAAAGGAAAAGGAAAATGCAAAAGGTCCCTTTATTATTTGTGTTGATACCAGCGGTTCGATGGATGGTTGGCCCGAAGCAATTGCTAAAACTTTATGTTTCGCAATTCTCAAAATTGCCCTGAAGGAAAACAGAAAATGCTTTCTCATTTCGTTCAGTACGCAAATTGAAACATTGGATCTTACTGATTTGAAAAATTCGCTCGAAAGGCTCATTGAGTTTCTATCCATGAGTTTTAATGGCGGCACCGATGCCGCCCCTGCTATGCATGAAGCAGTACGCAAACTTCAGGATGATGACTTTAAAAAAGCGGATGTGCTAATGGTATCTGATTTTGTAATGCCCGGCTTTGACCAACAAACCCAGGAACAAATCTTGTTGGCGAAAGAAAAAACCACCCGGTTTCACAGCCTGGTGATTGGCTCAAGCCAAAATCAATCCGTAATAACTGACTTTGATAATAACTGGTTTTATGACCCGCATAACAAAGATAGTATTTTGACATTGGTGAAAAACATGAGGCGGTTGTAAATGGCTGATAGTCAATTATAAATGTGTAAATCTTGAATTGTACGAACAGCACTGTTTAGTACAATTTATCCCCCCTTTATCCTTCCAAAATTTCATTTGAAAATGTGCACTCCAATTCTATCTTTGCGCGCGTTTTAAAAGGGGTATAAGCCCTGAATAATTACAATTAACCAATAACAAATAAAGCTTTTATGGCAGATGTAAAACCCGATGAGATTTCATCAATACTCCGCGAACAGCTGGCTGGTTTAAAAAGCGCCGCTGAACTGGAAGAAGTAGGAACTGTATTACAGGTAGGCGACGGTATTGCCCGCGTTTACGGATTAACCAATGCACAAGCCGGCGAGCTTGTAGAGTTTAACAACGGTATCAAAGCTATCGTATTGAACCTGGAAGAAGATAACGTAGGTGTGGTATTGATGGGGCCTTCTGAAAAAGTAAAAGAAGGCGACACGGTGAAAAGAACCGGCGTTATCGGTTCAATAAAAGTTGGTGAAGGCGTAGTTGGCCGCGTGTTGAATACACTAGGCGAGGCTATCGACGGTAAAGGCCCTATCACCGGACAATTATATGATATGCCTTTGGAGAGAAAAGCTCCGGGCGTAATCTACCGTCAGCCGGTTAACGAGCCGCTGCAAACCGGTATCAAGGCTATCGATGCTATGATTCCTATCGGCCGCGGACAGCGTGAGTTGATTATCGGCGACCGTCAGGTTGGTAAAACTGCGGTGGCCATCGATACTATTATTAACCAGAAAGAGTTCTACGAAAGAGGCGAACCGGTTTATTGTATATATGTAGCTTGTGGACAGAAATCTTCTACCGTTGCCCGCGTGGTAAAAACGCTGGAAGATAACGGTGCTATGGCTTATACTACCGTAGTATCAGCTTCTGCTGCTGACCCTGCTCCATTGCAATTCTACGCTCCGTTTGCAGGTTGCGCTATCGGCGAATATTTCCGCGATACAGGCCGTCCGGCTTTGATCGTATATGATGACCTTTCTAAGCAAGCTGTTGCTTACCGCGAGGTTTCTCTTCTACTAAAGCGCCCTCCGGGACGTGAGGCTTACCCTGGTGATGTATTCTATCTGCACAGCCGCTTGTTAGAGCGTGCCGCTAAGGTGAACAGCAACCTTGAAGTGGCCTCGCAGATGAACGATATTCCACCATCCATTAAGCATTTGATTAAAGGTGGTGGTTCATTAACCGCTCTGCCTATTATCGAAACGCAAGCAGGTGACGTATCTGCTTACATCCCTACCAACGTAATCTCTATTACAGACGGACAGATATTCCTTGAGTCGAACCTGTTCAACTCGGGTATCCGTCCTGCCATCAACGTGGGTATCTCGGTAAGCCGTGTGGGTGGTAACGCGCAGATTAAGAGTATGAAGAAAGTGGCTGGTACCTTGAAACTTGACCAGGCCCAGTACCGTGAGTTGGAGGCTTTCTCTAAGTTCGGTTCTGACCTTGACGCTGCTACCAAGGCGGTACTTGACAAAGGTGCCCGCAACGTGGAAATTCTAAAGCAAGCACAGTTCTCTCCATTTACTGTTGAGAAACAAGTTGCTATTCTTTATGTAGGAACCAAGAACCTTGCAAACAAGGTACCGGTTGCTAAAATGAAGGACTTCGAAAAGGACTTCCTAACTCAGTTAGAAGGTCGTTTCCCTGATAAACTGAAAGGCCTGAACAAGCCGATGGATGAGGCTACTGAAAAAATACTTCAGGATTTGGCTGCAGAGGTTTCTTTGAAGTTTGCTCATTAAGAGACATTAGACGCCAGACACAAGACGTTAGACAATACAAAAAAGCCCTTGCAAAATTTGCAGGGGCTTTTTGTTTGCATAATCCTACATCTTTAACCACCGCTTTTTCGCGCTTGCATCTCTTGTTTTTACCTCGGCCATGTATATTCCTGAAGGTAAGTCTGTAATTAGCAATTCATAATTAGTAGTTGACAATTGCACGTGCTGTACCAGGGTACCGGTTACGTTGTAAATATTTAATTGCGCGCCAGCAAGGCTTTCGTCTATGCTAATATTCAGTTGATTACTGGCGGGATTGGGCGAGAGGGTTATGCTTAGGTTTTCCGGTTGGAGGTTTGAAGCGGAGCTGACATCAATGCATGAAATAAATGGATCACAAACCTGAAGCTGACTTGAAGGAGATAGGGAAAGCGATTCCGGGATATTTGGCAGGCAGTGAACTCCTGTACCAGTGCAATTCAAATATCTGAGAGTAGCAGGCAAGCGAGGAAGACAGTTTAAGTTATTATTCCCATCGCAATCGAGATACTCTAAAGAATCAGGTAAAGTTGGTAAAAACGTAAGACTATTCAGGTTACAAAGGAACGTGCGCAGTGAAGCAGGCAGAGTTGGCAGGGTGTTGATAGGATTCATGCAGCACCACACGTACGTTAAGCTATTTGGCAGAGCAGGTAAAGTGCTTAGATGATTGCTGTAACAAAGCAACCGGGTCAGGTTACCAGGCAAGGAGGGAAGAGTGGATAGTTGGTTATCATGACAATTCAAATAGATTAAACCATTTGGCAAGGCCGGTAATGTAGTCAACTGGCAGAAACTGCAATCAAAACCCTGTAGGCCCGAAGGCAAGGTGGGAAAAACCGGAAGGAGATTAAGAAGATACTCCTGGCAAGACAGAAATCGCAGATTTGGAGGTAATGGGGGAAAATAAGTTAGAGGGTTCGACGAAAAATCTAAATTAATTAAGCTATTGGGTAAGGCAGGCAAGCTGGTTAATTGAGCTTGTCGGCAATATAAAGTAGTAAGAGTGACCGGTAGGTCGGGCAGAAAGGTAATTCGGCTAGCGCTGAAATTTAAAAACCGTAAGGGACAATGCAGAACGGGAATTGTTGGTGCCCATACACCACTCAAATCAAGCGTATCCAACGCATCAAAAAATTGGACCCCGTCAATGTTTTTAATAGTGTCATTAACACGAAGAGCAGTTGCGTTAACCACCTCCGGACAAGTAGTATCCATTTGCCAACCGGTAGTGTTGTTTCCTTGCATGCAGGCACTATATCCGTTTGCATTAAGCCAGCTACCGAAATTACTATCCGGTATAGCAACATACTGCGCGTCTACAAGCCCGAATCCAAAACAACAAAGCAAAAACCACAAACGCTTTTTCATGCACACCAAAGGTATGCGGCATTAGTTCATGCACGAAATTATTGGCGTCATGGTTTTGTCATTTTTCATTCGACGCGGAATCAGGCGGAAGAACGAGATTTTATTTATTTGAATGCAATGCCACCTTGTTTCCTTCGCTATCGGTAAACAGGGCCATGTAACCGTAGTCGGGCGAAATCTGTCTTTTGGCAATAAGCACCTTTCCACCGGCAGCTTCAACGCGGGCTTCTACTTCGGCTAAATCGGGATTTGCGTTAAGGTAAATAAGGGAGCCATCCTGCGAGGGTTTGTAGTCAGAGCCCTGGCACAAAGCACCGCTTACTTTGCCCTCATCACCAGGGAACATGGCCATTTTCAATCCGCCAAAATCCATTACCTGCATCTTAAAAGCAAAGATGGTTTCATAGAATTTTACTGCGCGGTTAATGTCGGCCGCTGGTATCTCGAACCAGTTAAGCATGTTTTTCATAATTGTTAAGGTTTAGGGTTTATTGAATTTGCAAGTTAAATGTTTTGAGCAAATGCATATTCTGTGTTACTTAGCTACATAATTCCCCAATTATGCCACAGTTTATTCTCCTCATTCGTGAGGACCTCAGCAGATACCCTATGGCCCAGGAGCAACTTAATGCCATTGTGGGCGCTCATATTAAATGGGCAAACGACCTTTCCGCCCGCGGAATATTTAAGGGTGGTAACGGCATACAAAGCGACGGCCGGTTAATTGAAATGGTGAACGGCGACCTGGTAGTGCAACCGGTGCGCGATGTGCACGAAGGAGTAGGAGGGTACTACATTGTAGAAGCCCGTGATTTACAAGCGGCAGTAGAAATTGCCAAAGAGTGTCCTACCTATAAGGATGGGGATTTGGTAGAGGTGAGGCCTCTTGGCTCATAAACCCCTAAATCCCCTAAAGGGGACTTAAATACAGTTTTATGAGTGAACGAAAGCCTTCTTTATATTATGGGGCAGATAGTATCATTTTTGAGAATGCTAAAAAGCTACGTGCCGAAATGACACCATCTGAAAGAAAACTGTGGGAGAAAATAATAAAAAGTCAGTTAGGGGTAAGGTTTAAACCACAACATCCGGTTTCTAACTTCGTTGTAGATTTTTATTGCCATAAAGCGAAACTAGTTATTGAAGTAGATGGAGCGATACATTTTAATGAAAATGCGGCTTCGCAGGATCTGGAAAGAGAAAAGGAAATTGAAGGATTTGGTCTTAAGGTTGTTCGGTTCACCAATGAGCAAATTCACAAGGACATGCAAGGTGTTTTGAAGTTTTTAAAAGAATCTTTGAACGAAAGACTTACTAAAAGTCCCCTTTAGGGGATTTAGGGGTGGCTGTTGTTACTACTTGTTCAGATGTTAGTCCGTACAACGCGGGAACTTCTTCTCCCATTAGCGATAAGTACAAATAGATCTGTCCCCGGTGGTGAATTTCGTGCTCGGCCATTAAGCGCAGCCATTTCCAAACGGTAATAGAAGAGCCGCCGGGCGTAACACATTTTTTATTGATGTCATCTTCGCTCAACGCGTAAAAAATCTTCATGCTTTCTGCGTGGGTACTATCCAGAAATTTCAACACCTCATCATAGGTGCTGCCGTATTCTTTTCCGCAGCCACGATATTGCGATGGTTTGCCTTGAGCATTTTCAGCATACATCATTCGCTCTATACAGGCAAGGTGCCTTATCAAATCACCCAGGGTAAATTTGCCTTCGCGGTAGGCCCAGTCAATTTTATCTGACGGAATTTTGGCGACAATCACTTTGGTCCGCCCGCGAACTTTGTCGTAGTAATCGAGGAAGTCGTGAAAGGTTTTTAAATCCATTGCAGAAATTGTTTTGTGAAAGATAAACTTAATTTGCGTTCGTGATTAATACGGATACCATAGTTGCATTAGCTACCGCCCAGGGTGTGGGTGCCATAGGCGTAATCCGCCTATCCGGTGAACAAGCTATCGAAATAGCGAACAAGGTATTTCGTGGTAAAGACTTATTGCAGCAAAAGTCACATACTATCCATTATGGACATATAGTTGATGGCGAAAAAGTTATTGATGAAGTAATGGTGAGCATTTTCCTTGCACCTAAAAGTTTTACTACCGAGGATGTGGTGGAAATTAGCTGCCACGGTTCGCCATTTATAGCGGAGCAAATTTTGAGATTACTTATTCAAAACGGCGCGCGCTCGGCAAAGCCGGGTGAGTTTACCCTGCGCGCTTTTATGCATGGACGAATCGACCTTAGTCAGGCGGAGGCCGTGGCTGATTTAATTGCTTCTAATTCTGCCGCCTCGCTCGATTTAGCGTTGAAGCAAATGCGCGGAGGTTTTAGCAACGACATTAAAACCCTGCGCGCCGAATTGGTAAACTTTGCTTCGCTCATAGAATTAGAGCTTGATTTTGCAGAAGAGGACGTAGAGTTTGCCGACCGCAAAAAGCTGATTGAGCTGATAGATGCTATTCAATCAAAACTAAATCCACTGATTGAGTCATTCCGTTTGGGGAATGTAATTAAACATGGAGTAAATACGGTGATTGCCGGTAAACCCAATGCGGGTAAATCGACCTTGTTGAACGCCTTATTAAATGAAGAGCGGGCCATTGTTTCAGAAATCCCCGGCACCACCCGCGATACTATTGAGGAGGTACTCAATATAAACGGCATACAGTTTCGTTTTATTGATACCGCCGGTATACGCAGCACCGAAGATGTAATTGAAAAGCTGGGAGTGGAGAAGACCATAGAAAAACTTAAGCAAAGCTCTATTTACATTTACCTGTTTGATGTAAACACCACCACGCCGCAGGAACTGGTCAAAGATGTGCATGAGTTGGAACTGCTTGGCTTCAGCGGCTTGTTGGTTGGTAACAAGGTTGACAAAGCCCATTGGACTGCAACAGCTCCGTTCTATAAAATAGTGGAAGAGATAGGAAAGAACCTGCCGCACCTGCTTTTTATATCTGCCAACACGCATTACAACCTGCCGATGCTGAAAGAAAAATTGTATCAGCTTGCCACGGCTAATCTTCAACCCGATACAACGGTGGTAACCAATATGCGCCACTACGAGGCTTTAGTAAAAGCAAGTGAAGCCCTAAATGAAGTAAAGGCCGGCGTTAATAATCGTCAGACCAGTGAATTAGTAGCGCTGGATATTAAACGTTCGCTTGAGCATCTTGGTGAGATATCCGGTGAGGTTACTAATGATGAGATATTAGGGAATATCTTTAGTAAGTTTTGTATTGGCAAATAACGGCATCACTGAAAGAAAATAAAAAAGGGGCGCAACGGCCGCCCCTTCTGGATTGAAAACAAAACAAGCTTTTGCTAGTTTTTGAAAATCCGTTTCGTAACAAATGTTTTAGTGTTACTCTTTATTACCAGCAAGTAAACTCCGCTTGCGTAAGTACGTAAATCCAATTCCTCGCTGATAGCTGTGCCCCACACTTCTTTTTCAAAAAGTATCCGGCCCAGGTAATCGCGCAATTCAATGGTTGCTGCTTCGGTGAGATTGTCAGCGTGAACGTTCAGTAAACCTTCGGTTGGGTTTGGATATACCAGCAGATTTACAAAAGGAACTTCTGCAATACCCACACCGGTTACGCTGACTGCTGTAGATGTATCACTGCAGCCCGATGAGTCGGTTACCAATACACTATACGAGCCGTTTGCGGTCGCAATAACCGTACGGTTGGTATCGGCAGCTAGAGCTACGTTGTTTAATAACCACTGATACTTAGAGAAAGTTCCCGTGCGCAGGGTATCGTTACCGGTTAAGGTAACGATAGCTACCGGTAGTGGTGTAACGTGCAGGTCGAGGCGCTGAATACTGTCGCAGCCTTGTTGAGAGCTAAGGGTATCGTAATAAACTCCCGCGGCGCTCAGGTTGTTGCCGTAGAAACTGTATACGTCGCCCTGACAGATCGAAGCGGAAGTGCTATCTGTATGCTGTGCAATAACCGACAGGTGCAGTGTAATAAAGCTGTCACAACCCTGCACCGATGAAAGCGTATCGTAATAGAGGCCTCCCTGCGAAAGCGTTTGTCCGTGGAAGCTATATGTGCTGCCATAGCAAATGCTTGGATTGAGGCTAGTGGTAAGCAGCGGAGTAACACTCAGCTGAAGTGTAATGATACTATCGCAACCGTTGGTAGCAACAAGGGTATCGTTATAGCTTCCATTGGTAGTAAGGTTTTGTCCATGGAACGGATAGCTTTCGCCAAAGCAAATGTTTTGGTTAAAGCTATAGTGCGCAGGTTGCAAAACCAGTACCTTTACGGTATTGCTATTAGCACTAACCGGAACCGGGCAGGCAGCGTTGCTCGCCATCACCGTCCAAACAGAATCGTTTGTGTTGAGGCCGGTAGTAGTATAAGTACCGATATTGCTTGCCTGGGTTACTCCGTTTTTGTACCAGGTGTAAACCGGCACCGCTCCGCCGTTAATTGGTGTAGCGGTGAACGTAACCGAGGTGCCTAAGCAAACAGTATCAAGCGATGCTGCTGCTGTTACAGACGGCACCACCGTTGCAATTATCTGCATGTGTACCTTGTTACTGGTAGCCGTGTTAGGCGAAGCACATACCTTGCTGCTGGCCAGAATGCACCATACAGAGTCACCGTCGGCCAATACACTGCTTGTGTACGTTGGCGAGTTGTTTACTATGGTGCTTCCGTTCTTGAACCAGGTGTAGGCCGGTGTAGCGCCGCCGTTTACAGGCATCGCTGTAAAAGTAATGCTGGTACCTGCGCAAACATTATTCTGCGAAGCGGTAATGGTCACCGAAGGTGAAGTAACCGGGTTAACGGTCATGTGAATTTTGCTGCTGGTTACTGTAACCGGCACCGGGCACGGTGCATCGGATGTAAACACGCACCAAACAGAATCGCTGTTGGCAAGAGTGGTGATACCAAAAACAGAGGTGCCATTGCCCACATTCACATTGTTCTTTTTCCATTGGAAACCGGGGTTGGCGCCGCCGTTGGTAATGGTAGCCGTAAAGGTTACGGAGTCGCCATCACAAATAGAAGTCTGCGTGCTGCTTACGGTAACCGTTGGAGTAACAACCGGGTTAACCGTCATGTACACCTTACCGCTGGTGGCGGTTGGTGTGGATGTACATTGCGCGCTGGAAGTAACTACGGTCCATACCGAGTCGTTATTGCTAAGTGCGGTAGTAACATAGCTACCTGTATTGCCCGACTGCGTTACGCCGTTCTTAATCCACTGATAGGTGGGAGATCCGCCTCCGTTAACCGGTGCAGCCGTAAATGTTACAAAGGTGCCCGGGCAGATAGTAGTTGACGAAGCGCTGATGGTTACAGAAGGTGTAACGGTTGGGGTAATACTTATGTAAACCTTGCCGCTGGTAGCAGTTGGGGTGGAAGTGCAGCCGGCGTTGCTAGTCAGCACGGCCCAGACGGAATCGTTTGAAGCGAAACCGGTAAAGCTATAAGTGGAAAGGCCGGTTCCAACGGCCACACCGTTTTTATACCATTGGTAAGTTGGTGAGCCACCGCCGTTAGTTATAGTGGTGCTAAAGTTTACCGTAGCACCGGTGCAAATAGGATTCTGCGAGGCTGTTACCGAAACAGTTGGCGTAACAATCGGGTTAACGGTTATGCGCACTTTGTTACTGCTAACCGAGCTTGGCGAAGGACAAGGCGCATTGCTGGTAAGCACACACCAAACCGAATCGTTAGGGTTTAAAGTCCGTGTGCCGTAAACTGAGGTTCCGTTGCCAACCGTCACATTGTTCTTCATCCACTGATAAGCCGGTGTTGAGCCTCCGTTAGTAATAGTGGCAGTAAACGTAACTGAGTCGCCTGCGCAAACAGTGCCTGGTGTACCGGTAATTGAGATTGTGGGAGTAACCGTTGGTGAAACTGTCATCTGCACCTTGTTGCTGGTGGCCGTTGCGGGAACCGGGCATGTGGCATTACTTGTCATAATACACCACACCGAATCGTTATTAGCAACCACGCTGTTGTAAATATTGGTGTTACCTGCCTGCACTACCCCGTTTTTATACCATTGGTACACTGGCGCTGCACCACCGTTAGTGGGAGCTGCCGTAAATGCGATGGAGGTAGAGGCGCAAACAGTTGTCAGCGGTGTGCTTACAGTTACGGAAGGTGTTACCGGCGCAGCAATTACGATTATTACCTTGTTGCTGGTCGCTGTTAAAGGCGATGCGCAACTTGCATTGCTGGTCATAACTACCCAAACCGAATCGTTATTAGCCAGACCGTTATCGGAATAAGTGTTAGAGTTAGTGCCAACAGTGTTGCCGTTTTTATACCATTGGTAAGCAGGTGAAGAACCGCCATTGGTTGGCTGTGCACTGAATATAATTGTGGCACCGGTGCAGGAAGGATTCTGCGAAGCGCTAACTGCAACTGTAGGTGCGGTAATCTGTGTAACTACCATCTTTATTTTAGTGGAAGTAACACTTGTTGGCGATGCGCAAGTTGCATTCGATGTAAGTATGCACCAAACGGAATCGTTATTAGCAGGTGAAGCGAGGGCATAGGTGCTCGAGTTGGTACCTACCGCTACGTTGTTCTTCATCCATTGATAAGCAGGGTTAGCTCCTCCATTGGTAATAGTGGCATTAAAGTTTACTGCAGTGCCAGCGCATACCGGGTTTTGCGAAACCGAAACACTGATGGTAGGAACCACAACCGGGTTAACCGTCATATGTATTTTGCTGCTGGTGGCCGTTGCCGGTGATGGACAAGGCGCGTTTGAGGTCATAATCACCCAAACGGAATCGTTATTCGCTAACGACGAACTGCTGAATGTGTTCGTATTACCCGATTGCAAAGTTCCGTTCTTGTACCATTGATAGGAAGGCGCAGCCCCGCCGTTGGTTGGCGTAGCGGTAAACGTAACCGGAGTTCCTGCGCAGATGGTGGTTTGCGCGGTGCCGATACTTACCGAAGGCACCACGGTGGTATTTACCGTAATGGTAATAGTCGCGGTAGAAGAGCAGGAGCCCAGCGTTCCGGTTACGGTATACGTTGTGGTATTGGAAGGTGTAGCTGTTACACTTGCACCGGTTGAACCGCTCAGGGTACCCGAAGGCGACCACGCATAGGTATTAGCACCCGAAGCGTTGAGCACTGCCGAAGCCCCGCTACAAATAGAAGGTGTAGTAGTGCTAACCTGCGTATTGATAGGGCTTATGTTTACGGTGAAAGAAGCAGTGCCTATACAGCCCGAAGTAGTACCGGTTACGGTATAGGTTGTTGTGCTTGACGGAGTAGCATATACCTGTGCACCGGTGGTGGTATTAAGGCCGGTGCCCGGCGACCATGAATAAGTGGTCGCGCCACTCGCCGTAAGGGTATCTATATTGCCCTGGCAGATGGAACTGCTGGTAGCGGAGATGCCAACTGCCGGTCCGGGATTAACCGTAACGGTTACAGGCGATGAAACTCTGCTGCAACCGGTGTTAGAGACTGTAACGTAATAGGTGCCCGAACTACCGACAGAGATAGAAGAAGTAGTGGCACCACCGGTCCATGCATAGCTTAAGCCGCTACCGGTATTTGCCGCTAACGTTACACTACCCCCATTACAGAAAGTAGTTGCTCCGTTCGGTGTAATGGTAGCTGTAGGCGCCGCAGAAACTGTTACACTTACTGCCGCTGCGGTTGCAGAACAGTTAGATGAATTGGTAACAGTAAGCGCATAGCTACCCTGTGTAAATACCTTAATAAAGCTGGTAGTAGCATTATTGCTCCAATGGTAGCTTAAACCGCTGCCGGTGTTGCCGTAAAGCACTACACTATCGCCTGAGCAGAAGGAAGTACTTCCGCTTGCTGTAATACTTGCGCCCGGCGAAGGATTTACAACCACCGTATCGTTGGACGAGGTAGTGGAGCAGCCATTGGTGCTGGTAACCCTTACAGCATATACACCGCTTGCGGTTGCAGCATACGAGGTGGATGTTGCGCCCCCAATATTACCACCGTTAACCAGCCATTGATAAGTGGCATTGGCAGTTGCGTTCACGCTAAGTGTTACGCTGCCGCCCTGGCAGAAAATGAGCGGACCACCCGCAGAAATAGTAGCCGTCGGAACAGGATTAACCGTTATAGAAACAGCAGAAGATGTGGCACTGGAAATTGAATTGGTAACTACTACCGTGTAGCTTCCTGATTGTGTAGGCACATAAGTAATGCCGGTGGCGCCCACAATGTTGTTAGTACCTAGTTTCCATTGGTAAGTTGCGGCGGCCGAGTAGTTAGCCGAAAGATAAGTGCCGGAGCCCAGGCAAAAAGTAGAAGGCCCGTTTACAGTTATAGTTGCTGTCGGAGCCTGTAACTGTCCGCCGGTGAAAGTAGCGTTGTTAGTGAGCGACCACTTGCCTGTGGTATCCATAGACCGGATATACAAGGTGTGAAACCCGTTGGCAACACTTGTTAAGTCAAGGTTGGCCACAAAGTTCGATACGTTGGTTGAATGCGTAAATGGAATATTGCCTCCGTGCCCAAAACCGGGGTCGGTATCAATAAAGTATTCCATTTTAATAAGATTGCCTGCGTTAGCAAGTCCTGTAGGTGCTGCATATTTTACGAAGGAGCCATTATTGGTAAGCGACCATCTGCCATCGCTGTCCTTGCTTCGTACATACAGTGTATGAAACCCGTTGCTTAAGCTGGTTAAGGGTACTGCAAAAACAAATGCCGGAATGTCCAGCGCCGCCGTTACCGGAATATTGATAGCCGCGCCAAAACCAGGGTCCGTATCGATAAAGTACTCCAACTTTACAATGTTGCCGGAAGACGCAATTCCAGTTGGTGCGCCATATTTTACGAACGAGTGGTTTTGCGTTAAAGACCAACGGCCATCGCTGTCCTTGGTTCTTACGTACAAAGTGTGGAACCCATTCGATACACTTGCAAGAGGAACATTAAACGCGGTTGAGATATCGGTTGATGGCGTTACAGGAACGTTTACTGCTGAACCGAAACCGGGATCAGTATCTATAAAGTACTCCATCTTCACCACATTGCCGGATGAGGCAATACCGGTAGGTGCCGAATACTTTACGAATGAATGGTTTTGGGTTAAAGACCATTTGCCATCGCTGTCTTTCGTTCTTACATACAAGGTGTGAAAGCCATTGCTAAACGATGCCAACGGCACAGTGAAATTCATATTGCTGATATCAAGCGCTGCTGTTACGGGAACGTTGGTCGCAGCACCAAAACCGGGGTCGGTATCAACAAAGTATTCCATCTTTACAATATTAGTAGCCGAAGGAAGGCCGGTAGGCGCAGCGTATTTTACAAACGATTGATTACCGGTAAGCGACCATTTATTGTTGGCATCGCGCGAACGAACATAGAGCGTATGAAAACCGTTGTTGAGCGCGGAGATACTTGCGGGGAAAGTGAGCGCAGAAATAGTTGCGGCCGGGGTTATGGCAACGGAAGTTCCGCTTCCAAAACCGGGGTCGGTATCGTAAAAGTATTCTATGCGGGTGATATTTTGTGCCGAAGCAGTTTGTATCAGCAGCAACAGAAAACTTAAACTTACGGTAAGCTGCCTTATCTTTTTGATAAGGAATAGGCTTTGTTCCATAATTGGGTCAATTTAATTTGATGAAAAATGGTTTAAGCGCAGACATGTCTGCCTGCCCATCTTCAACTTAATTATTAGACTTTGTGCTTATGGTTACGTTAATATTGGTGGTACCGGTAGGCGGTACGGTAAGTTTGTATATAGTTGGTACGTTTGGAATACCAGCCAGTTTGTAAGGGTTTGGCCCACCAGAGGCGCCGCAGTCCACACCGCCGTAGCCTGCTCCTATTGCAGGAGAACCTCCCTTTAGAACGAACTGTCCATCGGTTGTACCGGCGGCAACAAATACGTTGTTAACCATCGTTACATTCTGTTGGTTGCCATTGGCCGTTCCAAATTGCGTACTGTTGCCTATGTTGTTGAAATAAACGCAATTGTTAGGGGTAAAACCCGTGTTATAGAAAATATTATTGTCAACCTGGAAATTGTAAACGTTTAACCCTCCGTTTACACAGGTATTATTTTCAAAAGTGCCGGTGGTAAAATCCGGATTAAGACTGATATTACAGCTGTTGAAGATATTATTGGAAATATTTAAACTGGAAACCGGGCCTGATTGCTCCGATACGCCACCGGCAATGTAATTGTCAAGGATGGTGCAATTGTTGGAGCCGGCGTAAATATAGACGTAACCGCCTATGTAGTTTCTTCTGATAAAAATGTTATTGGTTTGAAAATAAAAACTGCTCATGTAGCAACCTTGTACTACAGTACCCGCACCGCCGGAGCTAACGGCAATGTAACCGAAGGAGGATACGTTGGTATTAGCCTGAAGTATGGTGTCTTCAGTAAGAAAAAAACCATTACCGATTACTACCAGTGGCTTGGTAATGTTTATGTTGCCATAGCCGCTGGCGGAAGGTTCCACATGGATAGTGTCACCGGATAGGGTACTTGCCGCATCACAGGCGGTTTGCACGCTGGTGTAATCGGCGTTAACGCCGGCTGTGTTGTTTACCCTCCAGATGCGGGCGAAGGTGTTGTTGCTGAAAAATAAGGCAGCAAATAGAACGGGGATAATGAATTGCTTTTTCATAAAATGTTTGTTTGGGGTTAAGGAATTTTGTTTTTAATCCGGGACAAACGTAAGCTTACCTTTCCGTACGGTTGTGCCCAAAACGGCCTGTTTCTTACTAAATACCCTGTGTTTCTGTAGTGAATTTGTCTTATAGGACACAGATTTTGTTTCCCAAACGCGCGGTCGGTAATGCCAGTCAAAAATTCCAGCATCAGCAAATACATATTGGTTAAAAGGCGTGAAATGCCCGATGTATAAGAAGGAGTTTTGGATTGGGGAGTGAAATTTTATTTTTAGGCAACTGTATCTGAAATGAAACTTAATAAGTATTGGTTTGTTGCGGTGGCGCTAAGCCTGAGTGTTTTTTGTGAATCGATGACGTACACCTATGTGCAGCAACAAGGTGCCGTATTTTATTATTCAAGTTCGTTGGTATATTTTATTGCGGGCATTCTTGTTTGCATTTTGCCTTTGATAAATAGCGTTAATGCAGATGGGATATCCGGCAGTTCGCGTTTACAGAAGTTTCTCCCTGCTCTTTTTTACTTGTTGCTTGGAGGGCTACTCGTTTATCACGTAATTTTTCTTTCCTCACTTTATAAGCGATGGGCCATTGATGCTCAATTAGCGGATATGATTCCGGTGATACAACTTGCCTGTAAACGCCTTTTACATGGATTGCCGGTGTACGCTCCCATGGATGAAATAAAACCCGGTGAATGGAATGCTTATTTACCGATGATGTGGGCTCCGTTTCTTCCGGCAGAACTTTTTGGATTCGACCCCCGCTGGGTTACGTTAGCGGCATTATTTCTTGCACTTGCAATAACCGCCACCCCGTTGCTGAAAGCGCAGAAAAAAATCCCTTTAATCCCTTTATGTATTGCTGCCGTTTCACTTTTTCTGCTGCTTAATTATTTTTTGATGAAATATCCCGGCTTTTGGGCTATGACGCAGGAAGGTGTTGTTGCTGGTTTTTACATGCTGCTGGCCTTTGGACTGCTGCGCCAAAATCCATATATCATTGGATTGGGAATGGCTTGTTGCCTGCTTAGCAGGTACACACTTTTGTTTTGGATACCGGTGTACTTAGGCTATCTATTTTTTACCGCAGAACGCAGTTTTTTTATTAAGCTTTTTCTGACTTTTTCGGGCCTGATGCTGGCCTTGTTTGTAATTCCGTATTTTATATGGGCGCCAGCTTATTTTATAAGCCTGCCGGCTCATCAGGCAGGCGGCTTTGCCTGGTTTTGGGAAAGTTATCACATTCCCGCCAGGCAGTATCATAATGTAGGTTTGTTTAAATTCTTTGCTATTGAGCAGGTTAGCACAATGACCTGGTGGGAGGTTATCGGCGGTTTTTCGGCCCCTTTATTATTTATTGCGCTTACCCACCGGTGGCTTAAAAATAACACCACCGCTTTGCGATTTATTGGCTTTGGAAGCCTGAAAATCAGCCTGATTTTCTTTTACAATTTTATTCCCACGCCTTATATGTATTTGTTCTTTCCGGTAACACTACTTTCTTACCCGGTGTTGTTCGATTTTCTTGCTGCAAACAAACCTGTAATGAAGGCTTAGCATTTAATTATTGAGAAAACCGGCGCGGTGATTGCCATAACAATTGGTGATGTCGCTGCATATTACACCGGAATTAATTCCACATAAACTTTTTCACACTGGCGTGTGGCTGCTTCCCGTTAAGCGGCCGGATTGGTATTATTTTCTGAAAAAGAGCAACCACAACGCAATAGAAAATAAGGGGTTTATTAGTAGTGTAGATAAACCTTTACGTCCGCTGGTTAGCTGGCTGCATAAAAGGGGAATAAAAACCACGCCGTCCTGTTCCGGGCATCACATGGCGGAACGCAGCCTGGGAAAAATTTATGAGCAACTGAAAGAAGATGGGAAAGAGATACGCAAAGAGGGCCTGCTAATGCAGGATATTGAAAGCGGCGAAATATTTTTACATCAAAATCCACGTTATAAGTTGCCCTGGAACAAGCGGGATTTTCTTCGGAAGGCTGTCGTCTATCAGTGCACGGGCGTAGTGGGCATTAAAATTCCTGATTCAAAAACAGTTAAGGATAAAGTTAATGGGTTAAATATTCCGCTAGTGTCTGCAAGCGAGAGTAAGGGAATTCTCTTTGTTTTTGTCGAGAGCCGAACAGGCGAAAACAGCCCTGCATGGAAGGCTGTTACAAAAGGATTGAAAAAGATATTAGATACTGGAAAAGGTTAGTCCCTTACCAGTCTGAAACCCACATCATCATCACGGCCATCCGGCGGATAACGGTCGCGGTTACAAACACGGGCGGCCTTCACTTTTTCCCACCATGAACCACCGCGGCAGGCACGGTAAAAATCATGTTCTTCCTGGTTGGTAGGCCCTGTAGGATTATCTGCTACCGGCGTTTCACCGGCTTTGGTGTCGCAGCTCTTTGGCTTTTTGCCATAGTATTTATCATCGAACCAATCGCTGCACCATTGCCAAACATTCCCGCTCATATCGTACAGGCCTAATTCGTTTGGTTGTTTTTGTCCAACCGGGTGGCTCACCTTGTTGCTGTTCATGTCGTACCACGCCACCGTTTTAGGGTCATCGCTACCTGCGTATTTATAGCCTTTGCTAAGTATTCCGCCTTTGGCTGCGTACTCCCATTCTGCTTCGGTTGGCAGGCGGTAGTAACGGCCTGTTAATTGGTTAAGGGTATTAATAAAAACCTGGGCATCGAACCAGCTTACGTTTTCAACGGGGCATTCGGGACAATCTTTACTGAACCAGGGCTTGGTTCCAACTACTGCTTCCCATTCCTTTTGGGTAACAACATACTTCGCAATGTAAAAAGTGTTAACCCGCACTTCGTGAGCCGGTTTTTCCCAGTAATAGGATTCAGCAGTGTCCTTAGCATTAGCGCAACCCATTGTAAACTTACCGCCTAATACCTTCACCATTTTCGCTTCAATTTGTTTCAAAATTTCAGCGCGTTCGGGGCCAATAACTGAGTTAACAGTGCTGGCGGCCTTACCCGGAGTTTTAATATCATGAGAGGTGCTTACCTGCGAAAACCCCATGCAGATAAGCAGCATCATAAAAATGAACAAACTAATTTTTTTCATCAGCATACAGTTTTAGTTCAGGGCCTCTCTTTGGCCAAACTACTCGGGGGTCGTCGGTGGATGGGCACACCGTTGCTATGGTAAATATACAACGGATGTATAAAATTCAACCGTTGCAGTGTTTTTGATGCTCACACTGCTTCGGGGGTGACTATTTTAGCATTCACATTAATGAGGCTATCGTCCTTATCACTGTTAATTTCCGGTTCAGCTGCCACCTTATTGCGTTTAGGAAAGTGAATAACATAATAGATGGCTACTACGATAATTCCCGCAGCAAAAAACAGTTTGGCGATTGGGCGGGTTCCATCGCTGTAGAAAAATTCTCCGGTCATCCACACTGCGTTGGCGGTTATCCAAAGGCATACAGCTATGTTATGAAACAGGTCGGAAATATTCTCGCGGCTTTTCCAGCAAATGTGAATAGCAACCACAAGCGTGGGAACTATCATTACCATGCCACCGGTGCGCCATGTGTTATACCAAAAAGGGTTATCAGTATAGGTGCCCGCGGTTACCCAGCAGGTGTCTTTCAGCAGCCACAAGGCTATATGCAAATTCTCGTACTCTCGTATGTTCTTCATGGGTTGAAGCTTACATTATTTTTCACGTTTGATAGATTGTGCCTTTCGGCAGTTCTCGGTAATGGGGTTCTCCTTTTTATACGAAGTTACGGGATTAAGTTTCCATAAGGTTAAGCCTGCAGTGATTTGGTTACAAGTCTTTTCTGGTATCGGGGAGGTCTGACGTAAGTCTGACCGGTATTGCGAAGATGGGCACGCGATAAAAAATTAGTTCGTTCTGGCCCTCTTCCTATGTTAATTAACCTCTTATTCCTCCCGTCAGACTTACGTCAGACTTGAAGCCCCAAACCACAACGCCAATCTTGTATTATACATTTCGTGTCTGTCGCAATACAATATAGGGCAACCTATTCCACAAATCCACGTAAGATGTTGAACCAAGCATTGGAAAAACTTTTATTCCCGACCAGTAAAACAGGCCATGAGCAGAAAAGTAAAAAATGAAACGCCTCCTCCCAGTCCAGAGATATGCATCTGGATTGACCGCTATGATGATGTGTTTTCGGAATTTGACTCCCGTCCTTTTTCAGACCGCGCCCTTAGTGATGACTTTTTAAGAGAAGTGCAGAAAATGACCATGCAGAACCCTACACGCGGCGCCGTGCGGTTGAAGTTTGCAGTAATGGAAGATCAACGCAACGCCGATTCAGAAAGCATTATCATCAATAACCTGAACCAACACTTTCGCCACATCACCGACGATCTTAAAAAAGAGCAGAACGCAATACGACGCCGTGGATTTTTGTTTATCGGTTTCGGTTTCGTGATGATCTCTTTTATCTTTTTGCTAACCACCATGGAAGAGGCCAATAGCTATTTGAAGGGCATTATATTGATGCTGGAGCCAATAGGTTGGTTTACTACATGGACAGGTCTTGACCACATCTTCCAGATTTCACGCAAAGAAGACAACGCCATAGATTTTAATACCAAAATGGCCCAGGCCAGCATCGCGTTCTCATCACTTGGTGAAGAGCAGGATACAGGTAAACAGAAAACGGTTATTCCGTTGGATAACCAGAACCTGCGGGTGGCTTAATTTACAACCTTTTACTGGAGAATTCCGGCACCTAAAAACTTCTTATTTCAGGTTTTTAAAGAGGCTATTGAACTTAACATCCTTTTACTACATTCGGGGTCTTAACCTTTTTCATGAGAAAAATTTATACCCTGTTGGCGGCCTTTTTTGCTTTAACGGCCTCTGCTCAGAATAACGTAGGTATAGGTATTCCCAACCCGGACCCCAGTGCTATTTTACACCTGGAATCTACCACCAAAGGTTTTATAGCTCCCCGTATGACAACCGCACAACGTACGGCGCTGCCTGCTCCTGCCGATGGTTTGCTGGTGTATGATGTTACGGTTGGTTGTTTCTTCTATTACACTACCGCTAACGGTTGGTTGTCGCTTTGCCAGCTTTCCGGCCCAACCGGCCCAACTGGTGTTAATGGAACTATTGGTGTAAATGGTGTTACAGGACCTACCGGCGATACGGGTCCTCAGGGTATTCAAGGCGTTACGGGCCCTCTTGGCCCTACGGGCGCGCAGGGTATTCAGGGTATTACCGGTGCAACGGGCATACAGGGTATTACCGGACCCACCGGTCCTCTTGGGCCCGCTGGCGGAGATTTGAGCGGAACTTATCCTAACCCAACCGTGATTGGCTTACAGGGAAATCCCGTTTCAAACGCGGTACCGCAAAACGGTAATGTGTTAATGTGGAATGGTAGCGCATGGGTTCCTACCGATACCCTCGGCGACTACTGGAACTTAACAGGTAATGCCGGTACTAACGCCGCAACTAATTTTGTTGGAACTACCGACAACGTGGATTTGGTTTTCCGCACTAACAATACCGAAAAGGCCAGGGTTACAGGTAATGGTTCAGTGGGAATTAACCAACCAGCTCCGAATGCAACATCTATTCTTGATATTCAGAGCACCACAAAAGGAGTGCTTTTCCCAAGCATGACAACCGCGCAACGCGACGCAATTGCGGGTCCCGCTATTGGATTAACTGTTTACAATAACTCACTAAACGTACACCAATTCTGGAACGGAACCTGTTGGGTAAATGTGGGTCAAACGGTTTGTTCGTTTTCCTATGCTTGCTCGCTTAGCCACCCAAGCGATTGCTTACAACGCTCAAACTTTGCATCGGTTTCTGACACTATTACCGTGTCACTTGTTTCCGGTACTGCCTCACCGGTTATCCTTTCAGCATCGGGCGTGCCCGCCGGTGTGCTGGTTAACTTCAGCAACAGCTATGTAACGCCTACGGCAACTTCTATTGTTACCTTTACCGCTTTACCTACCGCGCAGCAAGGCACTTTTACTATTACCATTCTTGCTACATCCGGTTCAACTATTCAAACCCTAACGTATACACTTACTATTTACGATTATAACCTAACAGTAGGCCCGCTGGCAGATACTGTGAACGAAATAAACATAGCACCTAACACTACCCAGGCAATTACCGCTGTTACTATTGGCAACCCCGGAAGCTGCGCATCAAGTGGTGCTACGGCTTTGCTATCGGTTAACGGGTTACCGGTTGGTGTAACAGCAGCTTTTGGAACCAGCAATCTTCCTATACCAGGCACAACGAACCTTACATTTACATCCACCTCTTGCGCGGTGCCGGGTGTTTATCAAATAAATGTAGTGGCAACTATCGGCGTTCTTTCGTCAACCGCTACCTATACGCTTACGGTCGCGCCTTCGGTACTTAACATAACGGCTTCAACAACCAACGTTAACTTATGGAACCTTGCAGGTAACCCTAGTTGCCCTGTTGATATTACCTATAACGTTTCAAACGGGGTAATTATCGGTAGTAACTCAACCGGTCAGGCCGCTATGTACACGGGTACTTTCGCGGGAGGTAGTAACATAACCATTAACAACAATGGCATTATTGCCGGCCGTGGTGGCGATGGAGGAAACGATTCACTACACGGCGTCTTCACCACCTGCTTGTTCATTGACGGTAAACAAGGCGGTAACGCAATTGATATTGGTTGCCCTGGTGTGGTTATTAATAACGCCGGAACAATTGGCGGCGGTGGTGGTGGTGGTGGTGCCGGTGGTGCTCTTGGTGGTGGCAATCCTTGCTTTACTTTCTATTGTGGTACTGGTGGCGGTGGTGGCGCCGGTTATACACCCGGTGTAGGCGGTATGGACGGTGGAAGTGGGGCATGCTCCGCGGGAAATAACGGTACGAATGCTACCGGTGGCACCGGTGGCTCTAACGCTGCCTGCGGCGTAAGTTGTTTCCTCAGCTTCGGAACTACGTACCGTCCGGGTGTTGGCGGAACAGGCGGTGCTTTAGGACAACCGGGAGCGGGGGGAGGGCCCGCGCAGGGCTTTATCAGCAGTAGCCTTGGTGTTTGTACGCAGGGCGCTGGCGGTGCAGCTGGTTGCGCTATAAAAACAAACGGTAACGCTTACAGTGTTAGCGGAACCGCTGTTGTAGGACCGGTTTGTCCATAATTGCTAATAAGGAGTTAAAACTTCCGAAGTTTCTGCAGTCATTTTGGGTATTTCAGCGGTTATAAGAATTTTTAGCACAAGAAAAACTTCGGAAGTTTGCTTGCGTCACAATTTTTGCTGAAATCTGCATTTCTGTTTCAACCATTGCATATGCTATTGGATAAATTAAGGTTTGGAGTTTTAGTCGTATTGTTTTCTGTGGCAACCTGCGGCTATGTAAAAGCACAGCAGGCCGAAGCTGATGGAAGCCTGGTAAAATGGATGACGCTGAAAGAAGCGATGGAGAAAACCCAGAAAGTTAACAAGCCTATCATCATGGACTTTTACACCGACTGGTGCGGCTGGTGTAAGAAGATGATGGGTTCTACTTATGCCAATCCGGCGTTGGCCCAATACATCAATCAGAATTTTTATCCCGTAAAATTCAATGCGGAAACAAAAGATACGGTTGAATACCTTGGACAAAAATACGCGCCCTTGGGCGTGGGGCAACGCACTACGAATGCGCTTGCCGTAAAGCTTTTGCAGAATAAACTGGTGTACCCAACCACGCTATTCCTGAATAATTTCGACAAGCAGAAAAACGAATTCACCTTTAGCATGTTGGCGCAGGGTTATTTAGATAACCAGAAAATAGAACCCATGCTGGTATTTACTTTGGAAAATGTTTTCCGCAACTGCGTATACGATGATTATAAAGTGCAATTCGACAGGGCTTTTTACGACAGCACCACCACAGAAAAATTGAAAGATTTAAAATGGCTTACACCTAAAGAGTATTTTAATTCGGGGCAACAGCATCCGAAGAAAGCCATAGTATTTATCAATACAGACTGGTGCAATGCCTGTAAGGTGATGAAGCGCGCTTCGTTTATCGACACATCGTTGGCCGATTACCTGAAGAAAAAATTTGACCTGGTTGATTTTAATCCTGAGATAACGGATTCACTGCGCTTTATGGGAATGACTTTCGGGAATCCCCGCACGCAGCAAATGCCTTTTCATCAGCTAACCTTTGCGCTGGCAAAAAATAATTTCGTCCTGCCAACTATCGCAGTCATCGATGAAACCGGCAACCTTGCGGATGCTATTTCCTTTTACGTTCAGCCTGCTTTTCTAAAAGATATCGCCCACTACTACGGTGACGATATATACAAAAGCAAGCCCTGGAAGGATTACATAGAAGAGAAAAAGAAGCCGGTTAGTACGGTTAAGCAGTAAATCTCCAAACTTCCGAAGTTTAAGCGTGCGGAGTTGCCAATTATTTGCGTAACCGAAATTTTCGGAAAGAAAAACTTCGGAAGTTTAATACGCTTACCACCAGATAATTACCATTCCTCCTCCACCTGCGCCACCGGCGAAGTTACCATTAGGCGGATCAGCTGCGCAACCTCCTCCTCCCGCACCGGGAAACACACCGGCCGCGCCCGGAATACTTGTTCCTGCTCCACCGCTACCGCCACAAGGTGAACTGCCACCGCTACCGCTTCCGCCGTAATCGGTACTGTAAAAGCCAGCCGAACCGGCAATACCATACTTATTAGTCCCCATGGAAGCACCGGTTCCACCTGTGCCCGGGCCACCTCCGTATTTACCACCACCGGTTCCCCCGTTAACGCTGATTAATGTAACCGGGCCGGGCGAGGTTACTGAAGACGCTCCGCCATTGGTGCCATTGCTGTTGGCAGATGAAGTTCCGGCCGCACCTATTGTTACGGTGTAGGTGGTTCCACCCGTTACCGAAAATAGCCCTTTACCATAACCGCCCGCACCGCCACCGTGGCCGGCATAATAACCCGGGCTTCCCCCGTTGGTTGAACTTCCACCACCACCGCCACCGCCACCCCAGGCTTCAATCATTACGCTTGAAATACCGCTGGGCGCCGTCCATGTGCTGCTTGCTGAAAATACCTGGAAACCGGTAAAGGTAAGAGACGCGCCTGAGGGACCACTTGGACCGCTTGGGCCCTGCGCGCCCGATGGACCTGATGGACCGGTGGAACCTGATGGGCCGCTAGGACCCTGTGCACCCGATGGGCCTGAAGAACCGGTAGAACCTGATGGACCGCTGGGGCCTTGTGCGCCGGACGGACCTGAAGGACCGGTGGAACCTGAGGGGCCGCTTGGACCCTGTGTGCCTGAGGGACCTATAGAACCTGATGGTCCGCTAGGGCCTTGTGTACCTGACGGGCCAGATGGACCGCTTGGCCCTTGTACGCCTGACGGACCGGATGGACCGGTAGAACCTGATGGGCCACTTGGTCCCTGTGAGCCTGATGCTCCGCTTGGACCTTGTGTGCCTGATGGGCCTGAAGGACCGGCTGAGCCCGATGGGCCGCTAGGGCCTTGTGTACCTGACGGCCCTGAAGGACCGGTAGAACCTGAGGGGCCGCTTGGCCCTTGTGCGCCCGATGGACCTGAAGAACCGGATGGGCCGCTTGGACCTTGTGCGCCTGACGGACCTGATGGACCGGTAGAACCCGATGGGCCGCTTGGCCCTTGTACGCCTGACGGACCTGATGGACCGGTAGAACCTGATGGGCCACTTGGCCCCTGTGAGCCTGATGGTCCGCTTGGACCTTGTGTACCTGACGGCCCTGAAGGACCGGTAGAACCTGATGGACCGCTTGGTCCCTGTGTTCCCGATGGACCCGTTGAGCCCGATGGGCCACTTGGTCCCTGTGCACCAGATGGACCGTCCGAACCCGATGGGCCACTTGGACCTTGTGCACCTGATGGCCCGCTGGGACCTTGTGCGCCTGACGGACCGCTTGGGCCCTGTGTGCCTGATGGACCTGACGGACCGGTAGAACCCGATGGGCCGCTTGGACCTTGTACGCCTGACGGCCCGGAAGGACCGGTAGAACCTGATGGGCCACTTGGTCCCTGTGAGCCTGATGGTCCGCTTGGACCTTGTGTGCCTGATGGGCCTGAAGGACCGGTTGAGCCCGATGGGCCGCTAGGGCCTTGTGTACCTGACGGCCCTGAAGGACCGGTAGAACCTGAGGGGCCGCTTGGCCCTTGTGCGCCCGATGGACCTGAAGAACCGGATGGGCCGCTTGGACCTTGTGCGCCTGACGGACCGCTTGGGCCCTGTGTGCCTGATGGACCGGATGGTCCAGTTGCACCATTCAAACCATTTGTTCCATCTGTGCCGTTTGCCCCTGACGGTCCCGATGGACCACTTGGGCCTTGTGCGCCTGATGGCCCTGAAGGACCGGTAGAACCTGATGGGCCACTTGGTCCCTGTGTGCCCGACGGACCTGAAGGACCACTTGGGCCTTGCGCGCCTGATGGACCTGAAGGACCGGTGGAACCCGATGGACCGCTTGGTCCTTGGGCGCCCGACGGACCCGTAGAACCCGATGGACCGCTTGGCCCCTGTGCGCCAGACGGACCGCTAGGACCTTGTGCTCCTGAAGGACCTGAGGAACCGGATGGGCCTGTCTGACCGCTGGGACCTTGTGCGCCTGATGGACCTGACGGCCCGCTAGGGCCCTGCGTGCCTGATGGACCGGTAGAACCCGACGGGCCACTTGGACCCTGTGTACCCGATGGACCGCTAGGACCTTGGGCGCCCGACGGCCCTGAAGGACCGGTAGAACCTGATGGGCCGCTAGGGCCCTGTGTGCCTGACGGACCGCTGGGACCTTGTGCGCCTGATGGACCCGATGGACCGGTTGGGCCAGTTGCACCATTCAAGCCATTAGTTCCATCTGTGCCGTTTGCACCTGATGGGCCGCTGGGACCTTGCGCGCCTGATGGACCTGATGGACCGGTTGGGCCAGTTGCACCGTTCAAGCCATTAGTTCCATCTATGCCGTTTGCACCTGACGGACCCGATGGACCGCTAGGACCTTGTGCGCCTGATGGACCTGATGGACCGGTTGGGCCCTGTGCCCCATTCGTTCCGTTCGTACCATTGATTCCATCTATACCGTTCGCACCTGATGAGCCTGACGGACCGCTTGGACCTGATGGACCCGTAGGACCGATCGGGCCTTGCACGCCATTGGTGCCGTTAGTTCCTGCAGGCCCTTGCGGACCCGTATCTCCGGTAGCGCCATTCAATCCGTTTGTCCCGTTTGTACCATTGGTGCCGTTAATTCCTGCTGGGCCTTGAGGTCCTGTATCACCAGTAGCACCGGTGGTGCCATTCAATCCATTTGTCCCGTTTGTACCATTGGTGCCGTTTGTTCCTGCAGGGCCTTGCGGACCTGTATCACCAGTAGCACCGGTTGCACCGTTCAATCCATTTGTTCCGTTTATACCGTTTGTGCCGTTTGTTCCCGCGGGGCCTTGCGGACCTGTATCACCAGTAGCACCGGTTGCACCGTTCAATCCATTTGTTCCGTTTATACCGTTTGTGCCGTTTGTTCCCGCGGGGCCTTGCGGACCTGTATCACCAGTAGCGCCGGTTGCACCATTCAATCCATTCGTACCGTTGGTACCATTAGTGCCGGCAGGGCCTTGAGGGCCTGTATCTCCAGTGGCACCGGTTGCGCCATTCAACCCATTTGTACCGTTCGTTCCATTAATTCCGTTTGTACCATTGGTGCCGTTAGTTCCTGCAGGGCCTTGCTGACCTGTATCACCAGTAGCACCGGTGGTGCCGTTCAATCCATTTGTTCCATTCGTACCGTTGGTACCATTAGTGCCAGCGGGTCCTTGAGGTCCCGTATCTCCGGTAGCACCGGTGGCGCCATTCAATCCATTTATTCCATTCGTACCGTTAGCACCATTCGTGCCAGCAGGGCCTTGAGGGCCTGTATCTCCAGTGGCACCGGTTGCGCCATTCGAGCCATTTGTCCCGTTTATACCGTTGGTGCCGTTTGTTCCAGCAGGGCCTTGAGGGCCGGTATCTCCAGTAGCACCAGTGGCGCCGTTCGATCCATTTGTTCCATTCGTACCGTTGGTACCATTAGTGCCAGCGGGGCCCTGTGGTCCGGTATCACCAGTGGCACCGGTTGCACCGTTCGATCCATTTGTGCCGTTTGTACCGTTAGTTCCAGCGGGTCCTTGCGGACCCGTATCACCGGTGGCACCTGTGGCGCCATTCAAACCGTTAGTGCCGTTCGTGCCGTTTGTTCCTGCAGGGCCTTGAGGACCGGTCACTCCATTTAAACCGTTGGTGCCGTTTGTTCCTGCCGCACCGGTGGGGCCTGTTGGACCAGCAGCGCCTTGAAACCCCTGTGCACCCTGTGCGCCCGTGGCACCGTTCAAGCCATTTGTGCCGTTGGTTCCTGCCGGACCTTGTGGACCGGTATCACCAGTCGCGCCATTTAAACCGTTAGTGCCATTTATTCCTGCTGCACCGGTAGCTCCCACGGGACCGACCGGACCCTGTGTACCTTGTACTCCTTGCGGACCTGTGTCGCCGGTTACACCGGTATTACCCTGCGAGCCCTGAGGCCCGGTTGTGCCCTGTGTTCCCGTGGCACCAACTACACCAGTTGCACCGGTCGGACCGGCTACGCCTACATCGCCTGCAATACCTATGTTCCACGCAGTATACGTGCCGCCGCCAACAAAGCGGTCCATGTTAACCACCAGCGTTATACCGGCATAACTTATCACCGGGCCTTCCATATAGTCGGTCGGCGAGAAAGAAACACGTGCACGATCGTTTGCCAGGTATGCGAGACCGGGCTGGGTAGTAAAGGTTTTATTGCCCAGGCCAATATTATTACTGGTGATGGAAGTAGCTAAGTAACCGGGGCCATTAATACCGTCCGAACCGTTTACGCCGGTGGCGCCCGGTGCCCCGGCAGGGCCTGTTGTACCCGTTGCTCCGGGAATGCCCTGACTGCCGGTTGTACCGGTGGGGCCTACAATTACGTTATCGCCGCACAGCGAAACCCAAGCCAGGTTGCGGTAATAATAAAAGCAACCAATGTTAATGTCGTAAACCAGCAAGCTATTGGCAGGATTGGTAATTGCGAGTCGTTGTGCGGTTGTCATTCTTGGCACCAGCATGCCCTTTGCCGTCGACTTTAGTTCCAGCAAGGAACTGGCATCGGGTGTGGTGGTTCCTATACCAACATTTTGGTTTTGTGAAAATGCAACTGCGCACAGCAGCATTTGCAAAAAGACCACGAGGGTAAGCCGTGTCTTCATAGCAGGGATTTAGGTGGTAGTTATAGTGTGTCCGTCCCGGGGGATGGGTATCGAAGATATATTAAAAAAACAGGGTAGGGCTTTTATTTTCCTTTGTTTCGCCCGGTTTAATTAATAGTCGCAAAAGGCTTAACCTGTCTTTTTACAATTGAGTGACACTACTGTGCCGAATGATTTTTATGTTTGATACATGAAGCAGTTATTGTTATTCTTTTTCTTTCTCTCCTTTATCACTTGCAACCTGTTTGCGCAGGCGGATTCCTCTGTCGTAAAAAAACAACCGCGGGCCTACACGCACAACGATTCGGTTTATCTTGCTAAGCTAAACAACACGGGCAACCTTATGATTGCTGCAGGCGTGGGCTTATGTGGTATTGGAGGCTACCTGATTTACCAGGGTAACAAGGTTTACACCACAGACCCGGGCCCGACTGCGATTGACCGCAGCGGAGAAATTGACCGCAACCATAAGCAGGGTATTATTTACTATGCTGCCGGAGGCGTAGGCATTGCTGCCGGCATAATCCTTACCGCTCTCGGTGCGCGCAACAAGGTTGATTTTAAGCAGCGAAAAAAAATGATGACCTTCCAATCGGGCCTGCTGGATAACGGGCATTTGGGAGCTATGCTTACCTTCTGAGTTCGAAATCTTTTGCTTTCGACAGTGGCAAGTTTTAAGCGGAAATTTGCAAGCCTTTTATGCTCAGTTCGGCCCAATTTTCTGCCTCGTAAATCGTCTTTATCTCATAGTTTTAATTTGTGTAATCTCTGGCTAAATAATCCGGCCTTAAAGCCCTTTCGGCCCCCGAAAAAAATTTAGCGCAGTTATCACATTTTCACTCTTTTATTACATTTGACCCGCCCGAAAAAACCATTAATCCAAACCAATCATGTCAGACAAAGCGATTGTTACTCTTGAAGGAAAAAATTACGAGATGCCGGTTATTACCGGCACCGAAAATGAAAAGGCGTTCGACATTGGTAAACTGCGCGCTCAAAGCGGGTATGTAACCTTCGACGAAGGCTACAAAAACACGGGCGCAACGGTTAGCAACATTACTTTCCTTGATGGCGAGAAAGGAATTCTTCGCTACCGTGGTTACGCGATAGAGGACCTGGCAGAAAAGGCTTCGTTTGTAGAGGTTTGCTATTTGTTGCTTTATGGAGAGCTGCCTACCAAGCAACAATTAAGCACGTTTGAATACACGCTTAACCAGCACACACTGGTACACGAAAACCTGATGAAGGTTTTTGAAGTATTCCCTTCGGGTTCGCACCCCATGGGCCAGCTGATGACCTTGATTTCGGCACTTTCATCTTTCTATCCGGATTCATTAAATCCGAATAAGAGCCCGGAGCAGGTAAACCTTACTATAATCCGCCTGCTGGCTAAAATGCCTACGCTGTGCAGCATGATAATGAAGAAGGGCAAGGGCCATCCTATTGTTTATCCGCAGAACAAATACGACTATGTTACCAACTTTCTGCGCATGAGCTTCGGTAATGTTACCGACGACTATATGCCCGATAAGGTGGTGGTAGATGCCATGAACACCCTGCTTATCCTTCACGCGGACCACGAGCAGAATTGCTCTACATCTACGGTTCGTATTGTCGGTTCATCGCATGCTAACCTGTATGCAAGTATAGGAGCCGGTGTTGCGGCGCTTTGGGGCCCGCGCCACGGAGGCGCTAACCAGGAAGTGCTGGAAATGTTAGAACACATTCGCGATATTGATAAGGGTGATGTGAAGAAGGTAGTTGCTGAGGCAAAGGATAAGAAACGCTTGTTGTTTGGTTTCGGCCACCGCGTTTATAAAAACTTTGACCCGCGCGCCAAAATTATTAAAGTGGCATGTGATAACGTTTTAGCTAAGCTGGGCGTTAGCGACCCGCTGCTTGCCATTGCAAAAGAACTGGAAGAAGCTGCGTTGAACGACCCGTATTTTGTTGAGCGTAAATTATATCCGAACGTAGACTTCTACTCCGGTTTAATTTATAAAGCACTTGGTTTCCCTACACCTATGTTCACCGTATTGTTTGCATTGGGAAGAATGCCCGGCTGGATTTCGCAATGGAAGGAGTTGCGCGAAAAGAACGAAGACATTGGCCGTCCGCGCCAGATATACAATGGACCTGCGCTACGCACATTTCCAACTATCGATAAAAGAAAATAATAATAGAAACGCTCCGGAAACGGGGCGTTTTTTGTTTTAGGATTACATAAAGTGCTTAAGCAATCGCACTTCCTCTTCGCTCAGAAAACGCCAGCGGCCGCGGGCTAAATCTTTTTTAGTGAGGCCTGCAAAGAACACACGGTCCAGTTTAACAACTTCGTAGTCCAGTGCTTCGAACAAGCGACGGATAAAACGGTTTTTGCCAGTGTGTATTTGTACGCCCACTTCGGCTTTATTCTTAGGATTCGGATAAGCAATCTCATCTAACTCAGCAATGCCGTCTTCCAGCACCACACCGCCTTCCGCTATTTTGTCGAAATCCTCTTTGCGTAGTTTTTTGTCAAGAATAACGTGGTACACCTTTTTTACTTCGGTGCTTGGGTGCGTCAGTTTCTGCGCTAGTTCTCCATCATTTGTAATCAGCAGCACACCGGTTGTATTGCGGTCAAGCCGGCCCACCGGATAAAGCCGTGGCTTTTGAATGGCCTTAATTTGCTGATGAGCACCGCGCACCAATTCCATTACGGTTTTCCGGTCGTTCTCATCTTTTACCGTAGTAATATAATCTTTGGGCTTATTAAGCAGTATGTAATATTTCTTTTCGGGAGAAAGGCGTTTGCCATCAAACTCAACTTTATCCTTCACCTTCACTTTGTGGCCCATTTCCTTAATCACTACTCCATTTACGGTTACACGGCCCTCTTTTATCAACTCATCAGCTGCGCGGCGTGAGGCCACACCTGCATGCGACAAATATTTATTCAGACGAACTTCATCCGAAAACTTTTCTTCCTCCGAGTAAATTTCTTCCTCCTCAGACTTTGCACCAATAAATTTTTTGTTGAAGAATTCCTTCGCCTGTTTTACTTTGTCGCCTGGTTTTTTGTCGAACTTTTTCTTTTCGCCGTCGCCGCTGCTACGTTCAAACATTTTTTTTGCCGCGCTTACCAATGCAGTATTTTTCTTCTTCTTGTCCCATTTTTTATAGGGGATAGAGGAAGTTTTAGTTTCCTTTTTAGCCGGCTTGTCTGACGATTTTTTCTGCACGTCCCAAACCTAACCCATTCTTTAGACTATACAAATAAAATTGCGGAGCGGAAGCCCTTGGTGCAAGATGAAGAACAAGACGAAGTCAGCGCTTTTCCACAAGCGGTGTACAGCTTGGGTTTTCAGGTGATAGGCGCTAACTATATTTACCCCAAGCGAAACGCAACAATGGCTACTGCAGTATCTCTACAAAAAAAGTCTGTTTCATCAAGCGGGCATTTTGAGTCCCTGATGAAAAATTTTGTGTTTCACGAGAGTGATGGTCGCAAAACTATTATTGAACCTGTTACTGTAGGAGATATTAAAACGAAGCGGTTCATCAACGAGTTCTGGACTGCGCGCCAACGGCAGGCAAATCCCATTCACGAAATTTCGTACCGCGCTTGTTTTAAACCGCAGCTACCGGGTTTCTTCATTGAGCATTTGACCAAAGAAGGCGATTACGTATACGATCCTTTCAGCGGTCGCGGAACAACCATTATTGAGGCGAGCCTTAGAAAGAGAAGAGGAATTGCCAATGATATTAACCCGCTGAGCAAAATTTTAGCGCAGCCGCGCCTGCAGATTCCGCAGTTGGGAGAAGTAGAAAAGCGATTGGCAGAGATTAAAATCAAGAGCAATATCGACTCCGAAATGGATTTGTCGATGTTTTATGAGAAGAATACACTCCGCGAAATTTTGTCGTTACGTGAATACTTGAGGCAAAAGGAGCGTAAAGGAACTGCAGACCATATAGATAATTGGATACGAATGATTGGAACCAATCGGTTGACCGGCCACTCGATAAACTTCTTTTCCGTATACACCCTCCCCCCTAATCAGGCAACCAGCGCAGCGAACCAAAAAAAGATCAACGTACAGCGCAAACAAAAGCCGGCCTATAAAAATGTAAAGGCTATCATTTTAAAAAAGTCAAAAGACTTGATTGCAAGCATTCCAGGAGAAACAAGAACCAGCCTTGCCAAGTATGGTTCTCAAGCACTGTTTTTTAATACCGGTGCAGGAGAAACCAATGAGATAAAAAGCAACCTGGTTCAGCTTACTGTTACTTCACCGCCCTTTCTTGATATTGTGCAATATGCCTCGGATAATTGGCTGCGATGCTGGTTCAATCATATAAATGCGGAGGAGGTTACGAAGAAAATTACCATGTCCAGGAATGTTGAGCAGTGGTCTGAAGTTATGGGTAAAGTATTTAGCCAGTTATACCGGATTACAAAACCCGGCGGCTGGGTAGCTTTCGAAGTAGGCGAGGTACGAAACGGAAAAATTAAATTGGATGAATACGTGGTTCCCTTGGGCGTTCACGTTGGTTTTTCCTGCGCCGGGATTCTAATCAATGAGCAGCAGTTTACTAAAACTGCCAACATCTGGGGCGTATCCAATAACGCGAAGGGAACAAACAGCAACCGGATTGTTGTTTTTCAAAAGGCTACTTCAGCTCAATAGAAATAATTTCTACGCGACGCTCCAATGCAGCCGCAGGGCTGTAAACCGAATTGCGTTTGTCGAGGCGATTATCGCTGATGGTTTTCGATGCTGTCTCTTCTCCAAATGATTCGTTTTTAATGGTGAGAGTTCCATTAGCAATGTAGGGCAACAACAAACTATCGCGGTAGTGATAGAAGTAATTCCGCAATGAAGCGACACGACGGTAACCCAGTTTAATGTTATACTCATTAAAGTTTAACGGAGAGCAGAAGCCCTTTACGGTTACTTCTACCTTGTTACCTTTTTGCAGTAAGCTGGTTAAATCAGAAGTAAAGGCAACAAGGTCATAAAAACCTTTGTCAACCCGCTTGAACAGGCTGTCTATTTCACCTTTTGCGTTTTGCTTCTCATCTTTCTTTAAGCTCTTGCTGTATTCCCGTTCGTATTCAAAACGCAGGTGCGAATAAGCTTCGTATGTCTGTTTGTAATCGAGCTTCGTGGTATCGCTCATAGTCCGGGCATCGGGTTCATCGTTGTGGAAGTACAGCTGAACCGATACCTTCTGTTTTACATTTTTCAATTTCTCATCAACAAAGGTCAGCTTATCCTGTGCCTTCATAACCCGTTGCACGGGCAGAGTGTCCACCGGTATAACGACAACAGGCATTGTGTCATGAGGAACAACGACTGGTGTATCAACTTTTGCGACTACCGGTATTATATCATGCTTATGAATTTTTCTTCCGGTGCTATAAGCGTAAATATCATTGCAACAGGTTTCGGCTTCAATAAACAAACTGCCCTTCCGGTTGCTGGTTATATAAGCACGGGAATCGTCAATTGCCCTTGAATAATATAAATCGTTTTGTGCAGTGTTGATAGGCTGCAACATATTAACCGGTACACTCCAATTGGGTGTTTCGCCACTGGTTTGAAAAATATCGTAGCCTCCAAAACCGTAATGCCAATCGCTGCTGAAATACAACTTACGGCTGTTTATATCATAGAAAGGCGTGATTTCATTTCCCTGCGTATTGATTTTGTTTCCGGCATTTACCGCAGGTTGGTATGTTCCATCGCTGTTCAGCTTGCTTACCCAAATATCCATTTTGCCTTGACCGCCTTCGCGGTCTGACGAAAAGAAAAGTACTTCGCTACCGGAAAGATCATATCCTGTTGACGGATGAGTGTTCGTGGCAGCCGGGTTGTTTACTTTGTCGCTTAGCTTCTCTGCCGGCGTCCATTTAAAGTCAACATATTTCGTTACATAAATATCGCAACGTGTAGTTGTCTTATCTTTCTGCTCGCATTGGGTAAAGAAGAAACGTCTGGAATCGGGTGAATAGGCGCCGTTGCCGACATTTAATTCAGAATTGCTTCCTACCGGGTTAAATATTACTTCGGGGTTTGGCTGTTCGTTATACAAACGCACCAGGTATTTTTCGTTCTTCTTATCGCTTGAAATATTGCGTAGTGAGGAGAACTGAATTTTATCGGGAAAAACGTGAATGGCATTGAACTCCGACTGTGGCGTGTTCACTTCTTTGCCCAGGTGTTCTATTTTAACTGAATCGACAGCCTTGGTATGGTCTTTTACCCATGAGCAAGATTCAATTTCCTGTTGGGCTTTAGCATAGAAATAATCTTTTTTGCGGTACTTAGTCTGGAACCGGTGAAACAACTTCTGAGCTTCCTCGCATTTGCATTCGCAGGTGCTGCGAAGTGTTTCTCCCAACCAGAAAATAGCCATTGGGTATTCGTTCGCTTTATCAAGTTTTGTAACCGCTCTGTACCCTTTCTGCGCCCCCTCCAGGTCGTTAAACATACGGCAGGCCTCTGCATACTTGAAGTTAAGGCCCATATCCTCTTCATCTTTTTTCAGTGCATCCTTATAATACTGCGAGGCGGCGTAGTAATCGCCATCAGCAGCGCGTTGGTCGCCGGCTTTGGTTAGTTGCGAAACCGTTTGCGAAAAAGAACCAAGAACCAAGAACCATGAACCAAGCACAGTAAGCAACAAAGCTTTGTCTTTAACTTTAAACTTTAAACTGTAAACTCTGAACTTTCTCATAAAAATGCGGGACAGATGGCTCCTGGTTTGTTTATCTTTTTCACTTTGGCTAAAATGTAAATCACACTCACCTCAAACCCGCCATTGTACCTGCTGGCATTGTGTAGTTTAGAAAAGTTAATGTCGTAGCTCAGGTTAACCTGCAGGTTGTCATAATCAACTCCTGCCATTAGCCAACCGGCCTCTGCGGAACGGCCATAGGCTCCGATATTTACCGCCACAGTGTGTGGCGATTTAACGGACACATAATACTTAGCATGGGCGCCATAGCCTACTTCGTATTTCGAGTCCTGCATCTGGAACATTAGCTCCGGTAATATGTCAACGCGCTTGGCAACTTTTGCCTGCACCCGTGTGTGAAGGGTAAAGCGTGGATTTAGTTTTACCGAATTATCGCTGAAGAAAGTTTGTTTGGGTTGCGTTAAGTGTGTAGCGCCGAAGCCGAAAGTAAAATTGGTGCGCTCAGTTTTTGAATAGCGGTAAGCGAGGCCAACTCCTAAGTCGAAATAATTGAAACGGGTGCGTGCAAAGTTTTCATCTATCGAAATATTCGGGTCGAACACATCGCCGTTCCACTGGTTGTCGAAATTGAGCTTACTGTAGTTAATATTCCGGTTAACCAACCCGAATTGCAGTCCACCGCTAAGCGCGTGATGGAAATTTTTATCCAACGATTTAGTGTATGAAACCGAAATGGCGGTATTCAACGAGGTAAAACGTGAGTCGCCGGCTCTGTCGAAGAAGAAAACCAAACCACCTCCAATGCGGTCGTTATTCTTCAAGGTGGCAAAATTCATTTCTGCCGAAAGGGAGAAAGTATTGTAGCGAACCGGCACTGATGGCCACTGGTTACGGTAGTTGGCAACAAAGCGGTAATCCCCATCAAACAAATTGGTGTTGGCAGGGTTTTGATTAAGAGGAGAGAAGTTGAATTGGGAGAAGTGAATGTCTTGCGCAGAAGAGCCAAGAGCCAGGAACCAGGAACCAAGAATCAACGCACCATAGCGAAGCTGTTTCGCGAAAGCGAAAGCCATCCTGGTTCTTGGTTCCTGGTTCTTGATTCTGAAGTTCATGTCTATACTGTCTTATATTTCTTTTCCAGCCACTGCGGCCATGTAATCGAATCTGTTGCTACCTCTGTACAGGTCAAATTTCCATTTGCAATCTGCTTCATCCAATTGCCCATTGGTGGAATATTAATTAACCAGCGTTTTTTGTTTTGTGCTTGCAGCCATTGTTCGGCGAGGGCCCGCATGGTTTGCACTTCTGCGCCGCCTAAGTTTAGGGTTGCATTCAACGGACTTGCTTTTGAAAGCCCCACCATTTTTTCTGCCACTACTCTTGCTTCTATCAATTGAAATATCAAGCCTCTTGGAACAAAACAAACCGGCAGTATAAACAAGGTTGAGAAACAAAAATCCATCAGCTCGTGAAACTGTGTTGCACGAAGGATAGAATAGCTTATTCCGCTTTGCTTTATCACCTCTTCTGTTCTGGTTTTATAATCGTAATAACTAACCTCTACTTTATCTGTTCCTACTATCGATATATAGATGAAATGCTTTACTCCATTTTGTTTTGCCGCATCCAGCAATAACTTTGTTCCATCTACATCCACTTTTGCATCAAAACTTTTGGTTGCCGATGCACAATGAAAAATAGTATCTACATCCTTAACGGCCTCCTCTATTCCCTTACCGGTGCCTAAATCCATAAAACACCATTCTGCCCTTTCTACTTTGCTTCGTCCTGCTGCCCGGTAGAGAACATTTTCCCTCTGCAAAATCTTACAGAGCTCCTTTCCTAATACTCCGCTTGCGCCGGTAACAAGAGCTTTACTCATTCTTTCAATTAAGCTTTTTATCCCACCATCCTTCGATCCCGAAGCATCGGGACGTTCAGAATGACATTTTTCTTTTTATCTCAACAGGGTCACATTGCCCTTTCTTAAAAACTTATTCCCCCCGTCACAAATACCTTCTGCATACCAGCCAAATACGGCCGGGTCAATTTTCTTTCCGTTGAAAACACCATCCCAGCCTTTATTTATGTCACGTGTTTCAAAAACTTTTTGTCCCCAGCGGTCATATACTGCAAAGTAAATACTGGTAACATTATTGGCGCGCACATAAAGCACGTCGTTCTTTCCATCGCCGTTAGGCGAAAAGGCGTTGGGGATATAAATATTCGATTCCGCACAGGGCGTATGCTCTAGATACACCCAAACCGTATCGGTTTTGGCGCAGCCATGTTCGTCGCGCACTTCAACAATGTAGTAATGGGTTTGCGAAGGCGTGGCTACAGGGTTTACGATGTTCAACGCACTTAGTGTAGAATCAGCGTTCCACATAAGCCATATCGCATTGCTTGAATCTGCCAGCAACTGAGATGATTCGCCGAACTTAATGGTGTCGGGATTTGCTGTTGCGTTTACTGAGGGCGAAGAGCTGTAAGTACTCACATGAACCGTGTCGTAGTATTTGCAATGGAATGCATTTTCAACCACTACTGTAAAATTGGTTCCCTGCGTAATAGTAACAATTGGTGTAGCTGTTGAGTCTCCGCTAATAATATTGGCGTTGGGGCTCCAGTCGTACGTGTAAGTGGAAGTACCGGTATGGCCCACATATAGTTGTACATTAGTTGACTGACAAATTAAAGTATCACCAATTGTATAAATGGAGTCGCGTACTACATTTACCTGCTGGTAAATAGAGTCGCTGCAAATGCCATTCGATACTTGCAGCAAATAAAGGGTTGTATCATTTGGATGTGCCAAAGGGTTGGAAATAGCAGCGCTGTTAAGGGAAGAAGCCGGTTGCCACAAATAAGTAAGGTTAGGGTCGCTGGAAATAAATCCTATTTGAGCAGTATCGCCGCCACAAATTGTCACCGCCGGTAGCGTGTAAAGGCTATCGTTTAGCAACACCAATTGCTTAGTAATAGAATCTACTTTATTGCAGGCATTGTTATCGTGCACAATCAAAGTAATGTTGAATACACTGCCCTGGGTATAAATATGTGTGGGGTTTTGCTGCGTGGAGGTGCCTCCGTCGCCAAAGTGCCATTCATACGTTGCATTTGCACCGGCTGTGCTGCTACTTGTAAATTGAGCGGTATCAGGAATACAACCTGAAGGGGGAGGAAGGAAATTAGCGTGAACCAACACCGCGCTGGCAACCGTTACATGAACCGAATCACTAAAGAAACAGTGCTGCTGGGTTTCAACCGTTACATGGAAAGTAGTATCGGTGAACACCACTGCAAGTGGATTGGCTGTGTTTGCACCTGCTACTATTAAACCAGCGGGCGACCATATGTAGTTAATAAATGAATTACCGGTGCTGCTGCTAACCGATAAAACAATGGTATCACCCGCGCAACTTCCCGTAGTGGCAGAAACATTAAGATTGTCGGTTATGATAGCAACGGTTTGGTAAAACGTATCTGTGCAAATTCCATTGCTAACCAGCAAACGGTAAGTCGTAGTGGCTGAAGGTGAAGCAACCGGGTTGGGAACGTTGCTGGCACTAAGCGTGTTGCCCGGTGCCCACTGATAGGTAATTGTGGAATCGTTGTTAGGGGGTAACCCAATCTGCACCGGTTGGGCCTGGCAGATGGTTTTACCAGGCAGGGTATCGCTGCCTATGTTACCAATTACCAATACCTGTTTTGTAATAGTATCGGAACCATTGCAGCTACCCGGGTCGCTGACAATAAGGGTTACATTAAATAACCCCGCCTGTGTATAGGTGTGAGCAGGATTGGTTTGAGTAGAAGTACTGTTATCACCAAAAATCCATTGGTAGGTTGGCGCCAACACTGAAGTGCTGTGATTGGTAAACTGCACTGGTGTGTTTTTGCAGGCATTGGGGTAAGTAAAGTCTGCAAGACAAATAGGAAGGTTCAAATCGAATTTGAATACGGCATTGTTGCAGTTGGTAGAATTGTTGGTGGGAGATACTGCTCCTACAGATGTAGGAAAATCATCATTGTTTCCGCAGCCGGCACATACACTCTGGTAAACTATTCCCTTTCTATCGAACCGGCTGGTTCCGCCGTCCACGTGTTCCTCGCTAATGCCTCCTCCCATAAAAGTGGCGTATGCCAGGGCAGAAGCATCATCTTTCATTACCATTAAATAAAAATCTTGTCCGTCGGTTGTAGGCTTATAGGCATTTGCTGTAATATCCAGGCCGGTAGTGCCACCGGTGCCTCCTACAATATTGTTTACACCCTGGCTACCCCAACCGCAGGCGTAAATATTACTGCACACATCCACAAGGAAAGCGGTAGGAGAAATATCAGTAACACCTAACCCGCGGCCCCAAGAGGTTGACCATATCAATGTGTCGAGGTTCTCGCTGAATTTGGAAATAAACTGCCCTCCGTTTACTTTGTTGTAAGTAGCGTTGTGAATGAAGTTGCCGGCAGAATTATCTGCCTGCCCAAGCACATACACGTGGTTTGTTTTGTCGAGGTCTACAAAATAAATCTGGTCGTAATCGCCGAAGCCAAAATAGGTAGAAGCAATTTTGGTCTGCCCATTTTTATCAATGTGTGTAATAAAGCCATCGCAGGTACCGCCTGCGTATGTGGACTGATAAACAGGTGAGGTAACGGGAAAATTATTGGAAACAGTTCCACCGGCTACAAACAAATTTTCATCGCCATCAACTGCAACAGAGTAGGCGGCGTCATCCTCAGTTCCACCAAAGGTAGTGCTCCATATCATGGTAGATAGATTGGCATCCATTTTAAAAATGCAGGCATCCATGCCGCCGCCGAACGAACTTTGGAAAGTTCCGGGTGTACGGGGGAAATTGGCAGAACGTGTGCAGGAGGCTACGTAGATATTGTTGTTGTGGTCTATTTCAATTTCTCCGCGCACCTCATCGGCGTAGTTGTGGCGCAGAAAACCGGGGCTTGCATAAGGTTGGCCCGCGCGGTAGTTAACTCCGTCGTTATCGCTGCCGCCTACATAAGTAGATGAAAGCAACACGGAACCATCTTCACTTAAGCGCGAAAGGATAATATCCGAACCGCGTTTATAGTGTGCAGCAATTCCATCCCACACGCCCGGGTCGTTGCCACCGTTAAAGGTGGTGTCGTATGCATCGGGTGTAACGGGGTAGTTAGGGCAATCGGTGGTGCCCAGCACATAAAGCTCATCGTTTGAATTTGCGATCAGACTATGTGGAAGGTCCTGTCCTAAGCCGCCAAGGTAAGTTGAGTACATGCGCTGCGTTCCGTCGGCGGAATACTTTGTAATTGAAATGTCATCGCCCGGATAAGAGCCACCGGTGGTAAAAAAAATGGTAGAACCGCCCACGTAGTTCATAATATAATGACCGGGCACCAGCGGATAACCCGTACCAAACACCGAGCCGGCGCCAAAAGCATTGCCATGCGAATCGTACGTAGCAGAGTAGCCGAAGTTATCAGCCATTGAGCCTGAGTACGTAGAGAAAACCAAGGTAGGGTCCACAAACAGTTTCAGGTTCCGGTCATAGCCTTTCGGAAAACTATAGGTCAGTTCGTTTCCTTTTAGGGAAAACGCGCAAGCAACTTCCGTTTGCCTGCCGCTGATTAGCTGGTAAGCGAACGGTTTTAAATCCATCACATCGCCTACGCTGGTTTTTATCTGCAGGTTGCCGCTTTCATCAATGCTTAGCCCGTCGGTTCCCTCAAAACTTACTTTCAGCAGCGAGGCATCAACTCCTTTGTCAATTTCGTAAACGTACTTCAGCAGATTATCCTTCGAAGAAATCTGAAGGTTTATTCCGTTATACAGGTTGTTATAATCAATTTCAGTAAAGCCCTTTACCTTCGAGGCCCATTTGCTTTTATCGTTGCCAATAAAATAGTTGAAGTATTCTTTTATCGGTTCAGCGGCGGATGATTTGCTTTGCACGCTGGCATTTTCAAACTTCATTTTAAAAGCATGGAAGTTCATGCTGTAATCGATGACCGGTGTATAGTTTTCCAGCTTATGGTGGTCGCCCTTAATGCGCATTATGTCGCGCGTATCAAACAGGTTAAAAGTGATTACATTCTTTTCAAAAAAGATGGCGCCGTTCTTTATTTCGGCCTTATAAAGGATGTTGTTTTCCCACTGGCCTTTATTCTCTTTAAATACAAGGGGCTTACAGGTGCTGCATTCGGCGGCCAGTAAATTGCCCGCGAAAGCTATTGAAACAAATAGTGGGAGTAGAAAGCGTTTCATTAGGTTAACCAAAGAAAGGAAAAGTATTCTGAAAATAAGAGAATTACACCGTGAAATCGGTTGCAAGCCTGGGCCAGTAATTAATAGCCACAGTCCCGAAGCATCGGGAATACAGGTGAAACAGACTAAAGCAATGGATTATTCCGCGTTTCCGCTTTCAGACGAGGGTTCTTCGGTAGAAGCTTCCCCGGTATTTTCTTCGCCTCCGGTCAGGTCGGAGATTACATCCGGCACCTGGCCAACGGTGTTGTCATCCGGTTCCGGAAGAACATCTTTTAGTTTCGGCAATTCAGTAGTTGAATTAATGCCAAAGTAATCGAGGAAGTTCTGCGTTACTTTATAAATAATGGGCTTGCCAACTGCGGTTTCCAACCGGCCGCAAATTTCAATCAGTTCTTTTTCCAGCAGCTTCTCAATACTATAGTTGCAATCTACACCGCGTATCTTTTCGCACTCTACTTTGGTAATAGGACCGCGGTAAGCAATAATGGAAAGTGTTTCAAGAGCTGCAGTAGAAAGGCGTTTCTTTTCTTTCTGTCCGATAAACGCAGCTACCGTTGAGTAGTATTCTGCTTTGGTAAAAAACTGGTAACCGCCACCGATAACACGCAGTTCAAAAGCATAAATATCGCTCTTGAATTTTTCCTGCAGGTCGCCAAGAATGGATTCAACAACCTGGGTGTCCAGCACGGTGCCGGGAGCAGCCTTGCTCATGGCACCGATAATGTCGGGTATGGTAACAGCACTTTCGCTGCTGAAAACAAGGGCCTCGATATGTTGATGTAGATTTTCCATTTCTCCTCTTCCTGTCCTGTGGGTTAATTATCCTTTTTCTTCTAACGCTGCGGCACCGCCCACAATTTCAAGAATTTCCTTGGTAATGGCAGCCTGGCGCTCGCGGTTGTATTGAATCTTCAATGAGCGGATTAATTCGTTAGCGTTGTTAGTTGCTGAATCCATAGCCACCATCCGCGCTCCATGCTCGGACGCATTCGTGTCAAGAATAGCCTTGAACAACTGGGTATTCAGAATTTTCGGAACCAGTTCTTCTAATAATTGTTCTTTCTCCGGTTCAAAAATGTAATCAGCTTTGGTTTTGCTTGTCTTTGTTCCCTTCGCAGCTGCAACCGGTAAAAAGCGTTCTACCATAAAACGCTGGGTAGCAGCGTTTACAAACTTGGCGTAAACCAGTTCAATCACATCGTATTTCTCTTCTTCAAAGCTCTTCATCAGCAATTCCGAAACAGTCTTCGAGTTTTCGAAGGTCAGTTTTGCCATCAGGCTGTTGTAATCTGTAATAAAGTTCAACTCCTTATCTTTCTTAAAGAAATCGTAACCTTTCTTTCCGATACTCAAAATAGTTACGCCGCCTTTCGCCTTCTGCGCTGCATAATCTTCTGCCACTAATTTGCGTGCGGTCTTAATAAGGTTTGAGTTAAAACCGCCACAAAGCCCTTTATCCGATGTGATCAGCACGATCAGCACTTTCTTTACATCGCGCTTTTTATTGAACGACATAGAAGAACCGCCTTCCATGCCACTCATAATATTGCTTAGAATTTCATTCAGTTTTTCGCTGTAGGGGCGCATTTGCAAAATGCGATCCTGCGCGCGCTTTAGTTTAGAGGCAGCCACCAGCTTCATTGCCTTGGTAATTTGCTGGGTGGTATTAACACTTGCAATCCGGATACGTACTTCTTTAAGATTTGCCATAATCAGTTTAGCGGTTGGCAGTTAACGGTTGACAAATAGCAGCCAGATTGGCCTTTAAACGTTCCGTTTCTGCTTTTTTAAAATGCGCGGCAAAAATAGAAGAATAAGGGATAGATACAAGAGGAAATTAAGAGGCACCCGAAGCAATTAAACTTGCTTAAAATCAATGTTTTACAGAAGGGTCGGAGGCATAATCCGCAATAATTTCTGCCAGCATATTGGCAAAGCGGTAAGCGGGGTAGTCTGAAAGCCCAATCCCTTTCAAACATTGCCCTTCCAGCAGGGTCAGCTCGTCGGCTGTCTGTTTAATATGGACCACGTATACAAATTTGGTATTAGGCCGCTCCTCCGAAAGGCTTTCAAAGCATTTGTAAAATCGGTAATCGGTAATCTCAATATCCAGCTCTTCTTTCAGTTCGCGGACAAGGGCCTGTTCCGGTAATTCACCGCCGTCTACATGCCCACCGAATAAATCCCAGTAGTTTGGAAACGGAATGCCGGGCTTATCATCGCGTAGGTAAATCAGTAGTTTATTGTTTCGGTCGAAAAGAAGAGCGGTGGCTACCTTATTCATTCAATAGCAATATGCCACGAATTTCACGAATGATTACAAAAACATTTGTGTAATTCGTGGCTCACAAAATACAGCCCATGCGTAAATTGCTTGTCCTCCTGCTTATCCCCTTTCAGCTTTTTGCTCAAAAAGATTACACCAAGTACGTGGACCCTTTTGTTGGCACCGGTGGGCACGGCCACACGTTTCCCGGCCCAACTATGCCGTTTGGAATGGTACAGTTAAGCCCGGATACACGCCTGAAAGGCTGGGATGGTTGCTCGGGTTACCATTACAGCGACAAGGTGATTTACGGGTTTTCACATACGCACTTAAGCGGTACCGGTTGCTCCGACTACGGCGATATTTTATTGATGCCTACAACCGGTAAGGTGCAATTCAGTAATAAGAAATACTCCAGCGGTTTTAAGAAGGACAGTGAGAAGGCCGCGGCTGGTTATTATACGGTGTTTTTGGATAAACCAAAGGTTAAAGTGGAGTTAACAGCCACCGCCCGCACCGGTTTACATAAGTATACCTTCCCTAAATCTTCTGCTGCAAACGTTATTCTCGACCTCACGCACCGCGATTTTGTAAAGCAGGGAGAAATAACCATAACCGGTGATAACGAGATTTCCGGCAAACGGGTTAGTAAAGAATGGGCCGACAACCAGATTGTGTATTTCGTAATCCAGTTTTCAAAACCATTTGCACATTCAGGAATTGCAAAGGCAGACGTAGCAAACGAAAACTCTAAACACGACACCGGCAGCTTGTTGAAAGCATTTGTAAGCTTTGAAACTACCGAAGGTGAAGTGATTTATGCGAAGGTGGGCATCAGCGCGGTAAGCGTTGAGGGCGCGCGCAATAACCTAAAAACGGAGCAGCCGGGCTTTGATTTTGATAAAACTGTTGCTGATGCAAAAGCTGCATGGAATAAAGAATTGAGCAAAATTGAAATTGAAAGCAAGGACGAGAGCGTTATGCGCACGTTCTACTCGTCGCTTTACCATGCTATGGTGCCGCCTAATATTTATAACGATGTGGACGGCAAATATCGCGGCCGTGATTTTCAGATTCACGAGGCGAAAGATTTTAATTACTACACGGTTTTCTCTTTGTGGGACACTTATCGCGCACTGCACCCTTTACTTACTTTAATCGATAAAAAACGCAGCTCCGATTTCATGAACACCTTCAATCATGAGTTTACAGAAGGTGGCCGTTTACCGGTTTGGGAACTTTCGAGCTGCGAAACGTGGTGTATGATTGGCTATCACGCCATACCTGTAATTGCTGAGGCATGCATGAAAGATGTAAAAGGCTTTGATATGAATAAGTCGTACGAGGCGATGAAGTTCAGCGCCATGGAGGACCGCAACGGACTAAAAAGTTATAAGGATAACGGTTACATAAAATTCATGGGTGATGGAGAAAATGTATCGCGCACATTGGAATATGGTTTCGATGACTGGTGCATAGCACAGGTAGCGAAGAAGCTGGGAAAAACAGAAGACTACAACTACTTTACTAAGCGTGCCCAGAGTTACAAAAATTTGTACGACCCCAGCACCGGTTTTATGCGTCCGCGCCAGGATGGCTTTATGGCCCCCTTTGACCCGTACAAAGTTGACCATAACTATACCGAAGGCAACGCATGGCAGTATTCATTTTATGTGCCACAGGATCTAAGTGGGCAAATGAAATTGTTGGGAGGCAAAGAAAAACTGGCCGCTTTCTTAGATACCTTATTCACCACTTCATCCAAGCTTACAGGGCACAAGCAACCCGATATTTCAGGTATGATTGGCCAGTACGTACACGGCAACGAACCCAGTCACCAGATAGCTTATGAGTACGACTATGCCGGCCAACCATGGAAAACTCAGTCAATGATTCGCCGCATTATGACGGAGATGTACCGCGACAAACCCGATGGCCTTAGTGGCAATGAGGACTGCGGACAGATGAGTGCTTGGTATGTATTCAGCGCCCTGGGCTTTTACCCGGTATGTCCGGGTAGCGACCACTACGCAATGGGCTCACCGGTAGTAGATAAGGCTGTTGTTCATTTAGAAAATGGGAAAACCTTTACTGTAACGGCAACCGGTAACGATAAAACCAATGTATACATCAACGGCGCCAAACTGAATGACAGCAACTATACAAAAAGCTATCTCACCTATAACGATATAGCGAACGGCGGCTCGCTGGAACTGAATATGAGCGCTTCACCCAATAAAAGTTGGGGAAGTGCAGACGGCGATTTGCCTGTTACTAAGATTGAATAGTTGCCTGTGTTATGACGAGGATAATTTCAAAAACAGCCATAAGCGATTTTCGGGACCTCGTCAATTGGTATTTGACTTCGCTCACCACTGCTAAGTACAAGGCGGCGGAGTTGGCCATGGCTAATCCCTCGGAACGGGAAATAGATACTGCGGTGGATTTTGCAATCAATAATGTTGGTTATTTCCTCGATTTCCTTCCCGATAAAAATCCAGCCTACCTTACCGGAAAAACGATACTTGAAATAGGGCCGGGCCAGGATTTTGGTATACCTCTTGTTTTAATGGGCTTTGGAGTAAGTAAGGCAGTTTTAATCGACAGGTTTTTTTGTGAATGGGATGAAAAATTTCATCCGGAATACTACCGCCGACTTTTAAAAAAAGCAGAAACGCGTTATCCGGGAATTGAGTTTGAGGATTTGAAAAACGTGATAAAAAACAATAGGCATACTGCGGAGCGGCTTCAGCTACTGGCGGCAGGCTTAGAAAATGTGGCTGCCATTCCGGATGCTTCCGTGGATATTTCCTATTCAAATGCATGTTTCGAACATCTGGCGGACGCACCGGTAGCCATTAAGGAATTAGGACGCATTACAAAACAAGGTGGCCTTGGCTTTCATCAAATCGATTTTCGCGACCACCGGAATTTCGAAAAGCCTTTAGAATTTCTGGCGATGCCCGATTGGATTTTCAAACGGACATTTGTTTTATCAAAACACTTTCTCGGCAATAGGTATCGTAGCAGCCATTTTGCCCGATTCTTTGGCGAATCTGGTTTTCAGCATTCGTTTTCTCCCGAGCTGTTTGCGGAGCCGGCCTATTTGGATGATATATTAAACCGCGCAAACCCGGAATTCAGAAAAATGCCGATGGATGCAATCAGAGTTTTGGCGGGACGGTTTTTTCTGGAAAAGAAATGAGAGAGAAGGTATTGAAATATTATCTTTCGATTAAATACACTTAATGAAACCACTTTTTACTCTACTCGCTTTTTTAACGGTACTGTTTTCTTACGCCCAAACCTACAATAGCCCCGAAAGCGTTGAATACGACGTCCTCCATCAACGCTACATAGTATCCAACACCGGCGGCAATAACCTGTTGCAGGTAATTCCCGGAAGCAATCCAACCAATTTTGTTGCCAGCGGGGTGCCATCGCCTTATGGGATTGCTATTGTTGGCGATACAGTTTATGTATGCTGTAATAGTACCCACTTACGCGGTTATAACCTTACAACTGGTGTAATGGCCTTTGATGTAAATCTTGGAGGGACTTTTCTTAATGGCATTTGTACCGACTTTGCCGGAAATATTTTTGTTACCGACTTTACAGCAAAGAAAGTTGTGCGTTACAACATTGCCTCGCAGCAATTCAACTATTTTGTGGGAACGGCCATGGCAAAAACGCCAAACGGCATTGTATACGACCCTTTTCATAACCGGTTGGTGATAGCAACATGGGGCGCCAACGCATCCATTTTAGGGTTGAGCTTAACGGATTCGGCTGTTACCACGCTAAAAGCGACCACCCTATCTAATATCGACGGCATCAGCATTGATGAAGACGGCAATTTTTATGGAGCCGATTGGGGCAGTGATGGCATTTACTTTTTCGATTCTGCCTTTGCCAATGCGCCGTTGAAGGCTATAAGCGGTTTAAGCAACCCAGCAGATATTTCTTACAATGTTTTAAGCGACACGGTTGCGGTGCCGAATACCGGTAATAATACCGTTCAGTTTTATGGTTTCCTTCGTCCCCGGGCGGTAAATGATTATGACACGGTTGCTGTTTCGCATCAAAAAACCATTTGTGTTTTGCAGAATGATGTTATAGGCGGAAATGTGGCCTTGCAACTACAGAGTGTTTCTGTCGCGCAATTGGGTGCCGCGTCAGTAGTTGCAAATTGTATTTCATATACTGCCGCAAACATTGGCAACGATACTGTAAGTTATGTTGTATGTTCCGTAGATACTCCGTCATTTTGCAAAACCGGAACCTTATTTATTGTCAATGAAGTCAATACCGTCCAAAATGACGCGCCGGTAGCAGTGGATGATACTGCCGGCATGGTTCAATTTGGTTCATTAACCGTAAATGTGGTGGCGAACGATGCAGATGCAATAGGTGACACACTTTGTGTTACAGGAATTAGCGGTTCAAACTTCTTTTCGCTTGACAGTGCCGATTGCCATAACATCATTTTTACACCCGATTCTTTCTTTACAGGTGGCGATACCTGTTTATATGTGATATGTGATAACGGCTCACCCGCTTTATGCGATACGGCAATGCTGGTAGTAAATGTTACGGGCTTACCACCGGTAGCAAGTTTTGTAGTTGCCTTCGGCAATTTTAATTGCTATAGTTTTACGACAATAAATACATCAACCGGTGATACCGGTACTGCGACATGGCTGTTTTCCCCCTCGTTCACTTCCAGTATGACGCTTTATGGTGATACCGGTTATTACCTGAACATGAACATGCACGGGTTTTATGGAGATGTTTGCCTGTATGTTTCGAATCAGTTTGGAAGCGATACTATTTGTCATACTTATAACTATATCTGCGAAGGTGTTAATAATGCTTCGATTGAAAGCATTCACCTTTTCCCGAACCCGGTTAACGACCGCCTGACTATTGATTGGCAAAATAGCAGCGAAGAGATAATCCGGACATGTTCCTTCATAGAAATAGTGAATGCAGCCGGCAGCGTGTTAAAGACCATAGTCAATAAACCACAGGGCAGGATACTTACTGTTGACGTAAGCGATTTAACTTCAGGTGTATATTATGTAGTGGCTGTTTCGGATAAAAAAGCGAGGAAAACCCTGGATAAATTTGCAATAGCCCGGTAAACCGAACTTCATTTCAGGCAATGAGGTGGATAACGTTGAAAAGTGCATGCTAAACGACTGCATCTTTTTTCCATCTTCGGCAAACTAAACCCTACCAATGTCCAACCAAAAACCTAATGTATCCGCGTTCATTACGCTGGTTTGCGTATTCTTTTTCTGGGGCTTTGTGGCTGCCAGTAACGATATTCTGATACCCGTATTTAAAGAGAAGCTGAACCTGGAGCAATGGCAAAGTCAGATGATATCGTTTGCCTTTTATGTGGCTTATTCCGTGGGCTCGCTGATTTACTTCGGTATTTCCCGGATAAGCGGAGGCGATGTGCTGAACCGCATTGGTTACAAAAATGGCATTGCCATTGGTTTGATTATTTCGGCACTCGGAACCATCCTCTTTTATCCTGCTGCAGAAAGTTCCTCCTTTGCTGTGTTCATCAGCGGCTTGTTTATAGTAGGCCTCGGATTTTCACTTCAGCAAATTGCCGCCAACCCTCTTGCTGTTACCATGGGCGACCCAAGCAAGGGTTCACAACGACTTAGCCTTGCCGGCGGAGTTAATAACATCGGTACGACCATAGGGCCCGTCATAGTTAGTCTTGCCATCTTCGGCTCTCTTGCACCCGGTGCAAAACTGGAAAGCTTGAGTTCGGTTAAAACACCTTATTTGTTTTTGGGTGTGGCCTTCATAATAGTAGCAGCCATGATTAAATTCTCCACCTTGCCTAACCACATCGAGCATAAAGAGGATACGGAAGTAAAGGACCCAAGCGAAGACAAGCACAGCATTTTTCATTATCCCCAGTTGTGGATGGGTATGATTGCTATTTTCCTTTATGTAGGGGTAGAGGTTTCAACGGCCTCCAACCTTCCGGAGTTTATGAAGCAGCATTTGCACACGCCGACAGAGAGTATTGCCCCTTATGTGTCGCTTTTCTGGGCTAGTTTAATGATTGGCCGCTGGACCGGTGCGGTTGGTGCTTTTGATGTAAGCAAAGGAGTAAAGCAGGCTATGAATGTAATTCTGCCCTACGCCGCCTTTTTGCTTTTCCTGCTGGTAAATTATTTGGCCAAGCACGACCTTTCTCCGTTCTATTTATATGCCGGTGTAATAGTGGTAATCATTGCAGCCGATATGCTTAGCCGTGGAAACCCTGCAAGGCAATTGATGATTTATTCGGCTCTGGGTATTACGGCGCTGGCTATTGGAATGCTTGCTGACGGCCTGGTGAGTGTGTATGCTTTTATCAGCGTGGGCCTGTTCTGCTCAACTTTATGGCCTTGCATTTTTACGCTTGCCATTAAGGGTTTGGGCAAACGCACCAACGATGGCTCAAGTTTCCTGATTATGATGATTATGGGCGGCGGCTTTATAAGCCTGCTGCAGGGCTATCTGGCAAAAGATAATTACCTGGGAATTCAATGGAGTTACCTGGTGGGTGTGATGTGCTTTGCTTATCTGGGCTTCTATGGCTGGAGCAGGGCGTCCGCCAAAGATTAAAACTGCTGGTTTTGAAGCAATTATCTTAACCGGTCTAAGCTGCGGATGGTTTCTTCATCCTTCCGGATATAGTAAATCGCCAGCAACTCCATTGCGAGCGCAACCGCCGAAAGCAGGTTCCACTTGCGCAGAATTACATCGCCCAAAAAAATCTTGGTTTGATATTTATAAAAAACAAAGGCCTGTGCAGTTATTATCAGGATAACGGCAAACCAGCAAAGCAGCACCTGCAGGCTTCTTTTCTTGAACAGGAAAATAGCAAGCAGTGTAAAGCCGATAGCGGTTCCCACAAATATGGCATTGAAGAAGATGATGTAAGGTTGCTCCATTACAGGTAGCGTGTGTCCAACGGTATATCCCTGCTGCGAATCGAAAAAGGTTTTAGCCTCAACCGAGATAAGCGGCATCCATAAAAACAAGCCCAGGGCAACAATAGCCAGCAGAAGAAATACGGTTTGGATTCTTTGTATCATGAGGTAGATTTTGAAAAGTTATTTTTGACGCGTAAACCTAAATTTTTTCCCGAAATGAATGCATATATAGTTGACGCTCTGCGCACTCCGATTGGAAAATTTAACGGAACGCTCAGCGGTGTAAGGCCCGATGATTTGGCGGCACATGTAATTAAGAAACTGGTAGAACGAAATGCCAATTGGCTGGATGTGGCGCAGATTGAAGAAGTGATTTTTGGAGCGGCCAACCAAAGCGGTGAAGACAACCGCAATGTGGCGCGCATGGCTGCGTTGCTGGCGGGTTTGCCTATTGAAGTAAGTGGCGTCACAGTTAACCGTTTGTGCGCCTCGGGTTTGCAGGCAATTGCTGATGCAAGCCGAGCCATCAAATTGGGCGATGGTGATATTTATATAGCTGGGGGAACCGAAAGTATGACCCGTGCTCCCTATGTGCTTTCAAAAGGTGCTACCGGTTTCGACAGAACGCAGCAAATGTTCGATACCGTAATTGGCTGGCGATTTACCAATAAGAAATTTCCGAAAGAAACCACGTTCAGCATGGGCGAAACTGCCGAGAACGTGGCAAAGAAATGGAACATAAGTCGTGAGGAACAGGACACCTTTGCGCATTCATCGCAACTAAAATACCAGCTGGCGGCGGAGGAGGGAAGGTTTAATGATGAGATTGTGGGAGTTGAAATAGATAAGGGCAAAGGCCAGATGGCATTTTTTGAAAAGGATGAACACCCACGCTTAGGCTCGGTAGAGGAACTCGCTAAACTAAAACCGGCTTTTACCAAAGATGGAAGCGGAACTGTTACCGCAGGCAACTCATCAGGAATTAACGATGGAGCAGCAGCCACTTTAGTAGTTAGCGAAACGGTGGTTAAGCAATTCAACTTAAAACCGCTGGCGCGCATTGTTTCGGTAGGTGCTGCGGGTGTTGACCCTGCCTGCATGGGTGTTGGGCCGGTACCGGCAACGCACAAGGCCTTGAAACGGGCAGGTTTAAAGGTTTCTGATTTGGGATTAGTGGAATTGAACGAAGCCTTCGCCTCGCAAAGCATTGCCTGCATGCGCGACCTTGGCCTTGACCCGCAAATTGTAAATGTGAATGGAGGAGCTATTGCCATCGGCCACCCGCTGGGCTGCTCCGGTGCGCGTATAACAACTACGCTTTTGCACGAAATGAAAAGGCGCGAGGTGAAATACGGGCTTGCCACTATGTGTATTGGTGTAGGCCAGGGCCTTGCTGTTATTTACGAAAAGGTCTAACCGCTTGCGCTACTTTCTTCACCTTTCTTACGACGGCACCAACTACTGCGGATGGCAGGTACAAGGCAACGCGCCCAGTGTTCAGCAAACTATTAACGAGGCGCTGCAGAAATTACTGGGCCATCACATTGCCAGCATGGGTTGCGGCAGAACAGATACCGGCGTACATGCCAAGGATTTTTACATGCACTTTGACACGGAAAGAGTAATTGAGGATAAAATCAATTTTCTTTTCCGACTTAATTGTGTGCTGCCAGATGACATTACTATCTTCAAAATAATTGATGTTGAAGCGAAAGCGCATACCCGATTTGATGCAACCGAGCGCACCTATGAATACTATGTGCACTTTGATAAAACTTCGTTTCTCAAACGCTTCAGTTTTTACCAGGGTTTTTACCAGGTTGACTGGGAGAAGGTTTTACAGGCAAGCGAATTTCTGAAAGGCATCGAAGATTTTACTTCGTTATGTCTTCCAAGCGAGGATTTTAAAACCAACATCTGCTATATTAAAGAGGTAAAGTGGGATATACTTCCCTCACAGCATTTAATTCTGAAGCCTTTTGAATATCCGGATACCAGCAAGCCGGTTTCCATGCCGTACGATCGTCAGAATGGTGAAGTGCTGCGCTTTACCGTAACCAGTAACCGCTTTTTGCGGGGGATGATTCGTAAAATTGTTGGCACTGTATTAATGGTGGGTAAAGGGCGGATTACGCTGGATGAATTTAAGGTAACGGTAACCGACAAGGCACAGTTCCGCATACATTACCTGGCGCCACCCAATGGCCTGTTTTTATCAAAGGTAAGGTATCCCTATATCGGCTGAACCCATTACATTCGTAATCTCAATGAAAGAGGAAAAGAAACCTTTTCTGGATTTTAACCTGCTTAAACGGATCATCCGCTTATCCGACCCCTACCGGTTAGTGTTTTACACCTCCATGGGTATGTCGGTCGTGCTTGCTGTACTTTCCATAGGCCGGCCTCTTATTATCATTTACGCAACCGACCACTACATAACCCGCGCCTTTGAATTTGATAAACTGAAACAGGCAACGCTGCTAATGGTCGTGATTCTTATCGTTGAATCATTTCTTCGATACTTCTTTAACTATATCACCGCATGGCTGGGGCAGAGCATTGTAAAAGACATGCGGGTAAAGGTTTACAACCACTTAATTCATTCCCGGCTGAAATACTTCGATACCAATCCTATTGGTACATCAACTACAAGAACGATTACAGATATCGAGGCGATAAACGATACGTTCAGTGAGGGCCTGATTAGCATTGTGGCGGATATACTGACCATCCTTACAGTGCTTGCTACCATGATGTACGTAAACTGGAAGGTAGCCCTTGCAAGCCTTGCAATTTTGCCGGTGCTGCTTTGGTTTACCCGCTGGTTTCAGGAGGGAGTAAAAAAATCTTTCCAGGAAGAACGAACACAGATTGCCCGCTTAAATGCATTTCTGCAGGAGCGTATCAGCGGCATGCGCATTATCCAGATTTTTGCGGTAGAGGAGAAGGAGAAGAAAAAGTTTGAAGAGATAAATACGCAATTACGTGATGCAAATATCCGCGGCATCTGGTATTACTCTCTCTTCTTTCCAGCCGTAGAAGTTTGTTCTGCCATAGCCATTGGTTGTATGGTTTGGATGGCAAGTAACCAGATCCTTGGTAAGGCGGCATTCAACGCCAACCCGCTTGATATTAAAGGCGTGGGGATTATCTCCGGCTTTTTGCTACTTATAAATATGCTGTTCCGACCGCTTCGGTTTATTGCAGATAAGGTGAATGTAATTCAGCGTGGTATTGTGGCGGCAGAGCGCGTGTTTAAACTAATTGATAAGGACGAGTTTATTCCCAACACCGGTAAGCAAGCTCCGCCACATATAGCTGGTAAACTGGCTTTTGAAAATGTATGGTTTGCCTACAATAATGAAGACTATGTGCTCCGCGATATTTCCTTTCAGCTAAAAGCAGGAGAAACACTTGCCATTGTCGGCGCTACCGGTTCTGGTAAAAGTTCCACCATCTCAATTCTTGGACGTTTCTATGATATTCAAAAAGGCTCTATCAAGATTGATAACGTAGATATAAGGGAATATGAGCTTTCGGCCTTGCGGTCAAAAATGAGCGTGGTGTTGCAGGATGTTTTCCTTTTTGCCGGAAGCGTGTTCGAAAATATCACACTACGCAACGAAAGTATTACCCGCGAACAGGTGATACATGCTGCGAAATTAGTTGGCGCGCATGATTTCATAAGCCGTTTACCCGGTGGTTACGATTACCTGGTAATGGAACGTGGTGCTACGCTTTCCATGGGCCAACGCCAGCTTATTTCTTTCGTTCGCGCACTGGTGTTCAATCCCAACATTCTGATTTTGGATGAGGCGACTTCCAGCATTGACAGCGAAAGTGAAGCGCTTATTCAGAATGCAATCGAAACCTTAGTGAAAGGAAGAACCTCTATTGTAATTGCTCACCGTCTATCTACTATTCGTCACGCGCACAAAATTATGGTGCTCGACCGAAGCGAACTGAAAGAATTCGGAACTCACGAGGAGTTGCTCGCGCTAAACGGCTACTACAAGCGCTTATACGATATGCAGTTTATGAAGAAGAAGCTGGTGGCATAGGATTGACGATTGACAATAGACCATCGACCATTGCAAGGCAAATCTAAGCCTCCCTTGAGGAAGGTATGGTGGGTGATTCCCAAGAGCCTAAAGTTGTCAGGCTTTAAATTCATTAATTGCCTGAGCCAGCACATCCACCCCTTCTTCCGGCATGGCATTATAAATAGAAGCCCTGAATCCGCCTACGCTGCGGTGGCCTTTAATTCCAACAATACCTTTTGTCTGCGTGAAGGCAATGAACTTTTCTTCCAGGGTTATATCTTTTACCGTAAAGCAAACGTTCATTGCTGAACGATCTTCCTTTGCAACAGTTCCTTCAAATAAATCGCTGGTATCAATGGCGTCGTATAATTTTTTTGCCTTGCGCGCGTTATGTGCCTCAATGTTTTTCAGTCCTTGCTGTTTAATCCATTGTAGAGTAAGATAGGATACATAAACCGCAAAAACAGAAGGCGTATTCAGCATGCCTTCTTTCTCAATGTGCAAACGGTAATCGAGCATGCGTGGAATTTTGCGGTCCACCTTACCTAGAATGTTTTTGTTTACGGTTACGATAGTGACTCCCGCCGCGCCGGCATTCTTTTGTCCTGCTGCATAAATTAAATCGTAATCGTTGAAGTTAAGCTGACGCGAAAAAATATCGCTGCTCATATCGCACACTAAAGGGACGGGTGACGAGGGACTAGGGGCGAGGGGAAGATTCAGTTGTGTACCGTAAATGGTATTATTAGATGTGATGTGCAAATACTTTGAGTTGGCAGCAAGGGTATATCGCTTCGGTATGTGGTTGTAGTTGCTTTCTTTTGATGAACATGCAATATGCACCTTGCCGAAAAGTTTTGCCTCCTCCACGGCGCCATGCGCCCAGGTGCCGGTGTCGAAATAACTGGCTGTTTCATTATCATTCAGCAGATTCATAGGCACCATATGAAATTGCGACAAGCCGCCACCATGTAAAAACAACACTTCGCGCTCTGGGCTAAGCTGCATTAGCTCGCGCACCAGCGAACGCGCTTCGTCCATAATTTTCATAAACTCTTTGCTGCGGTGCGATACCTCCAGAATGCTTAAACCCATTCCCTCAAAATCTTTTATCGCTTCTCCCGATTTCCGTAAAACTTCCTCCGGTAAAATCGCCGGCCCGGCATAAAAATTAATCTTCTTCATTGGGGCAAACATAAGAAAACCCCCAACCCCCTAAAGGGGGCTAATACCCTACTTCACTGCAAGGATTATTTTATTTTAGACAACTAAAATTGCAGACCATGAACCCTGAAACCGCCCGCATTCAAAAGCTGCTTAAACGAAACTGGGATGGCCCCATGTGGCATGGCAACACCATTAAGGAAACCCTGAACGATATTAGCTGGGAAAAAGCTTTTCACAAACCAGCTAACTTTACGCATAACATCTACGAATATGTAAAGCACATGGTTTGCTGGCGCAGGTTCGTGCTAGAGTATTTGAAAGGCAACGATACCTATTCGGTAGAAATAAATTCCGAAACCGACTGGATTACCAAATATGAAACCAGCGAAGTGAGTTGGTTACAGGCTCTGAGCGAGTTAGAAACGACCCAAACCGAACTACTCAATGCTTTTGAAAATTTTTCCGATGTGCGCCTGGACGAAACGGTGGCGGGTAAAAAATTCAGTTGGTATGTAATGATTCATGGCCTGGTGCACCACGATATTTATCATTCGGCACAGATTGCAATTTTGAAGAAATAATCCGGAATCCCCATCCTTCTTAGATGGTCTTTCAACTAGTTGAAGAAATTATTTTTCCCAAACCCGAACTTGCCGATGAAGATGGCTTGTTGGCTGTGGGCGGCGACTTATCCGAAGAGCGCCTGCTTGCTGCATATAAGCTAGGCATCTTTCCCTGGTATTCTAAGGATGAACCCATTTTATGGTACAGCCCGCATGAGCGTTTCGTGTTGCTGCCCGATGAGATAAAAATTTCTGATAGCATGCAACAGGTAGTTCGTTACGGTAAATATGAAGTGCGTTGGAACACGGCGTTTGAAGAGGTAATTAAAGCCTGTTCCCAATCGCCCAGAAAAGGACAATCCTCCACATGGCTTCATCCCGATATGAGAGATGCCTACATTAATCTGCATCGGAAAGGGTGGGCTAAATCGGTAGAGGTTTGGCGCGATGGTGAATTGGTGGGTGGCCTTTACGGTGTAGAAACAGGCAAGGTGTTTTGCGGCGAAAGTATGTTCAGCCGTTTGCCAAATACTTCCAAACTGGCACTTATTGCCCTTTGTCAATCGCGCACCTACAGGTTGATAGACTGCCAGGTACATACCCTTCACCTGCAAAGCATGGGTGCGCGGTTTATAAGCCGGGAGAAGTTTATGGAGTATTTAGATGCCCCCTATGGGTGAAATCGGTCTAAGCAAATCAGTATTGCTGAGGTTTTTAAGCGCGATGAAAAATCAGGCATTAACTTGCGTGGGGGGGCTCCCTTTAGGGAGTTAGAGGGTGTGCTTGGCAAGCCTTCGCGCCCGCTAAATGTCCTTTAAGGCAATTACTGTCATATTGGTTTATGATTTTCATCATACTCTTTATGTTAGGCCAAAGTCATTTTTGTATCGTATAATTATAGTACTGCAATTTTTCAACCCATTAAAACTGCAACCCATGAGCGAAAATGAAGAACAAAAGTATTTGCGGGAGCTAGGCAGGCGCATTAGCATTCGCAGAAAAGAGAGAAAGCTAACGCAAGGCCAATTGGCCGAAATCTGTAAAATGGAAAAGGCGAATCTGTCGCGCATAGAGACGGGCAAAACCAATCCAACAGTGCTTACGCTGAAAAAAATAGCAGCAGAGCTGTTTGTCAGCTTCCCCGATATGTTCGCGGATAACTGAGCAAGGCGGGAATTTCACAGCTCATTTAGGCGATTTAGGGGCGTTTGTTATTTTCACATCCGCTATGAATTACAAGCGCATTCTTCTGAAGTTGAGCGGCGAAAGCCTTATGGGCAATAAGCAGTTTGGTATTGATGCTGATATGGTTATGCAGTATGCAGCCGAAATAAAACAGGCTGTTGATGCAAAGGTGCAGGTTGCCATTGTAATTGGAGGTGGAAATATCTTTCGCGGCATACAAGCCACTGCAAACGGCATAGACCGGGTACAAGGCGATTACATGGGTATGCTGGCCACCGTAATTAATAGCATGGCCCTGCAAAGCGGCCTCGAAAAAATAGGAGTTAACACGCGTCTTCTTTCCGCTATTGAAATGAAAGAAGTAGCCGAGCCTTTTATTAAACGCCGCGCGGTGCGTCACCTTGAGAAAGGCCGCGTAGTTATTTTCGGCGCCGGAACCGGCAATCCTTACTTTACTACAGATACAGCTGCCGCCCTGCGCGCTACTGAAATTGAGTGTGATGTAATTTTAAAAGGCACGCGCGTAGATGGTATCTATGATTCGGACCCGGAAAAAAATCCAAAAGCAAAAAGGTTTGACCGCATTACTTATGCCGATGCGCTGAAGAAAAAGTTAAGCGTAATGGATTTAACTGCGTTTACTTTGTGCCAGGAAAACCATTTGCCGATTATAGTTTTTGATGTAAACAAAAAAGGCAACCTGAAAAAGGTTTTGGAAGGAAAGAAAATAGGAACTACCGTTAACGATTAAGCTGTTGCACTATATCTCAATACTCAATACTAACTACTCAATACTATGACAGACCAGGACGTAAAAAACCTATTGAACGATACACGCTCTCAGATGGGCAAGGCTTTGGAGCATTTTGAATTTGAGCTTTCTAAAATCCGCACCGGCCGGGCCAGCTCGGCTATATTGGACGGTATTGAAGTGAATGCCTATGGTGCAATGACACCCCTTTTCCAGGTAGGTAATATTTCCACACCCGATGCGCGCACCATTACTATTCAGCCCTGGGACCAATCGGTGCTGGCAGAGATTGAGAAGGCCATACTGAAGGCCAATATCGGAATGACGCCGCAGAGCGATGGTAAAATTATCCGCCTCAATATTCCGCCAATGACAGAAGAGCGGAGAAAGGAACTGGTGAAGAACACCAAGAACGAAGCCGAGAAGTGCCGCATATCTATCCGTACAATTCGCAAGGATAGCAACGAAAAAGTGAAGAAATTCCTGAAGGATGGCTTAACCGAAGACGCTGCTAAAAAAGCCGAGGCCGATATTCAGAATATCACCAATGATTTCTCCGGAAAAATAGAGAAACACCTCGAAGTAAAGGAGAAAGAAATAATGACCGTGTAGAAACGCGAGGCATCGCGTCTTCAGGATATTCGATATATAGAATTTATATCTTATTTTTACCAAAGCCACCTGCAAAAACAGGTGGCTTTTTTCGTTTTGTTAAAAAGGGCTGCTATCTTTAAGTCAACTTAAACACACTATTATGAAAAAGCCATTACCCCTGCTCTGGCTTCTGTTAATTTTTTATTCGTGGCATTCGAATGCAGCGGTAACCGGCGCCGATACAGTTTGTGCCGGCGATAAGGTAACCTATTATGTCCCCTACGTTACGGGGGCCAGCTATAGCTGGAGCATAACGGGTGGCACTCCGCTTACCGTTACCAATACCGACTCCCTCGTTATTCAGTGGGGGCCTGCGGGTGTAGGAACCATCATTGTTTCCCAGTTTAACCCGGCGGCATTCCATACCCTGAATGTGGTAATAGAGCCCAAGCCGCACCCGCTTATTACGCATGCGCCATATCCCGGTTGCACATCTGATACTGCCGGCGGTTCGAGCGGTGCGGTGCAGGGCGACCATCACGCGCCTTGCGAAAAGGTTTGTAAGCTTTCAACCATTACCTATACAACTATCTTGAATGCGGGCAGCACCTATCAATGGGTGGTAACCGGTGCAATGAATGTTAGCGGAGCTAACACCAACTCGGCAACGGTAACCTGGGATTCAAGTGCCGTTGGCAATTTGGTGGTGTTTGAAACCAACCAATGGGGTTGTACGGATTCGTCAACCATCTGCATTGAAAAGGTAAATCTTCCAACGGCTTATTTTACGCACCAGTCAAGTGCCTGCAAATTTACGTCGGTCTTCTTTAATAATCTTTCCACCGGTGCATCGTCCTATCAATGGTATTTCGGCGATGGAAATTCACTTACGCAACCGCATCCTTCTAATCCTTCGCATGCCTACGCAAATGCGGGAACGTATACTATCACCTTAATTGCTATTAACGACTGCCATTGCATGGATACGTTCCAAAGCGTAATTACCATCGATTCATTACCCGGTCCAACTATTTCCTGCCCTTCCACTTTATGCGCATATGATACGGCTACTTATAGTACACCTTCCGGCACCGGTTGCATCTATAACTGGTTTGCGGTTGGGGGAACTATTATAGGCCCCAACAATCAACCGACGGTAACGGTGGCGTGGGGCGCGGGACAAATAGGCTCGCTCGGTTTAGTAGTTAGCGGCTGCGTTGGAACCTGCAGCGATACTACCTGGGTTTATATACCCATTGTGCCTGCTACAGCTACGATAAGCGGGGCAACAAAGGTCTGCCCCGGCGATTGCGAATACTATACCCTGCCGGCCTTCAGCGGCGCGGGTTATACCTGGAGTCTGAACAGCGGCGCCTGTGGAACGCTGAACGATTCGGTGTGCTGTAACCAGGTGCGCATTTGCTGGCCAAACCTGCCATATGCCTGTAACGATACATTAAATGTGGCCTACTATGATTCCTTCCTGCATTGCGGTGGTACGGGCAGGCTGATAATCCGTGTTCGTCCGCGGCTTGACATATTGGGCAATACGACGGTCTGCGCCAATACAGCGGCAACTTTCTTTGCCTCTAATAGTGTTCCCTGCTTCTGGAGCATTTCTCCGACCGGTCCGGTTATTCTGGGAAGCCCCGGCCCCTCTATTACCATTAATTGGCTCAATGTGCCTGGCACTTATCTTTTAAAGGCATGGCCGGGGAACCCCAATGCGGCCTGTAATGACACGGCCTTTGTTACTGTTACCGTGGTGGCTCCTCCACCCAGGCCAACCATTATCGGCGATACAGTGATTTGCCCCAACAGCTCAGCAAATTATTGTGCCACAGGAACCGGTACCATTAGTTGGGTAATAACAGGGGGTACACCGGTTAACGGAGTTGGCAATTGCTTAACCGTTTTGTGGGGTGCAACGCCTCCGTTTATTGTGCGTGCATTTACTACTATGGCTAACCAGCCTATGTGTAATTCGGATACAGCGGTGCAGAATGTTTATCCTTCTTCTACGTCTGCCCCCACCATAACAGGTACATCTCCTTTCTGTGCAAACAGCACCAATACCTTTACTGCAGTGGGGCTTTATGCACCCAGCGCTACGTATAGCTGGAGTATAGCGCCACCTAACTCGGGCTCTATCCTTTCGCCTACAACCCAGGTAACCCAAATACAATGGGGCAACAATGCACCGCAGAACGTAACTATTTCGGTAGTAATAAATGTTTGTGGCGTTACAGTAAATAATAGTATGACCGTAACACTTAAACCGGTTCCCAATCCGGTGGTAACGCAGGTAGGCAACTTATGCGCCGGTGGTAGTGCTCAGTTACAGGCAACCGGTGGCGGAACTTATATCTGGAGCGGGCCCTCTGGTTTTACATCCATTCTGCCAAACCCTTCCATCGGGCTTGCCGGTTTATACCAGGTAACAGTTACCGACGGCAACGGTTGTTCAGCCCTTTCGCAAAAAACAGTGCAGTATGTAGGTGGACCAACGGCTAGTATAAGTACCTTTAATAATCTGGGCTATTGTATAGGCGCTTCGTACTCGGTTAATATGTGCGCCCTTGGTAATGCCGGTTATAGCTATGCATGGAGCGTGGGCGGTCCCACAACTCAATGCCGTACCTTCAACTCGCCGGGTGCGTATTCGGTAACGGTGACAGATGTAAATCTGTGCACCGCAGTCTCGAACGTGCTTGTTATTCATGAAGATAGTTGTAATGGCGGCGGACCTGGTGGGCCATGCACGGCTAACCCTACGGGCATTGTGCAGTTTACGCATACCAACTGCAGCCCGATGACATTTACCAATACGTCTATCAACTGTTCGCCGATATTCACTTGGGATTTTGGTGACCTGACTTTTTCCAATCTAAATAGCCCTACGCATACCTATACGCAGGCGGGTTTTTATCTGGTAACGCTTACCGGCTATGCTTACAACGCCTCTCAGACCGACTCCTGCTTAATGAGCGATACCGCACATATCGTAATACCGGTAGCCGCCAAATTTGATACACTTACGGGTTGCGCTTACGACCCTGTTTGTTTTACCGATGCCAGCACGCACACTGCCGGTAATAACATAACCGGTTGGTTGTGGAATTTTGGTGATGCAAGTACCTCGAACCTGCAAAACCCGTGTCATACCTACGCCAGTGCCGGCGTTTATACTGTTACCTTAACGGTTACAGGCGGTGGCTGCACTTCGGTATTTACCCGGATTATTACTGTGCCGGCTTTGCCTACAGCTGCGTTCACTGCCGCAGGCCCCGCCTGTATTAATCAACCGGTGGTGTTTACCGATGGTTCCTTCACCAACATCAATTACTGGAACTGGCACTTTGGCGATGGAGGCTCTTCGCTCAATCAAAACCCTTCTCATACATTCTTCCCGGCGGGTACTTACAACGATACCTTGATTGTTCATGATACCCGTGGTTGTTATGATACGGTTTCGGCCAGCATTACTATTTCGGCGCCTACCCTTAGCGGAAATATTGCCGCTTATCCCGATACTATTGTTTGTGCGGGCACAAATGTTCTACTCGTCGCGCCTACGTGTGGCACCTGCTCTTATTCGTGGAGTAATGGCTCTGCCAACGATTCCATTGTTGTAACCTCTACCGGTATTTATGTGTTAACCATGACGGATGCCGGTGGTTGTCCGTACGTAACCTTTATCCGGATATTGGTTAATAATGCTCCACCTGCCGTAATTCAAAACACCGGAGATGCCGATTTGTGTTTGGGAGAGTTCACGAATTTGTATGTGCCTTATAACACAAACTGGACCTACCAATGGCTGAGCAACGACCCGAATGTGAACGGGGCCACCACCAACCAGGTATTTGTTTATAGCCCGGGTACCGGTGTCGGAATATTTAATTACCAGGTTATTGTTACAGATACCAGCACCGGCTGCGGGGATACCTCATTGCCTTATATAGTTACGGTTCATCCTTTACCTGTGCCGCCGACCATTACGCCGCTTACCTCTACTACGATCTGCAAAGGCGATACGATCATACTCATGGTTTCACACCCAGACCCGACAGTTACCTTTGAATGGACCACCGGCGAAATTACCGATACCATTTATGTAACCGAAAATGGATGCTATGGTGTGCAGGCTACCGATACGTTCGGTTGCAGCAGCAGTGCTACTATTTGTGTTACGGTTAATCCTTTGCCCGACCTATGTACGTTCTATGAAGGCTGCTTTGATACCTGTGCTCCCTATACCATCATAGGCCCTTATGGTGTTGGTTATACCTACCAATGGCTGCTGAATGGAAATATTCTGCTCGGAGCTACCATGCAAACATACACTACCAGCGTAAGCGGGGCTTATTCGGTAATAGTGAATAATAGCTTTGGTTGTACGGATACAACCGGTGTCTTGAACTTAACCTTGTATCCTTGTCCGGATAGCTTGTGCGCCGATTTAACGATTGATAGCGTTGGCTGCGATACTATGGGGCACCAGGTAATATTCTATCATGTGACCAATGAGAGCCAGATTGCAATAACGCAGGTGAACCTGGAGGTGCTGCAGCCGCATTTAAACGTGGCCTACGCACCGGTTGTTAATTTTATAACCATTCCAAGCGGCGGAAGCTCGCCGCAGTTAACGGCTACTGTTTACAATGGTAATCCGGAAGATACGCTCTGTTTCCGCGCGCACATTTCGGTCACCGATTCCATGGGCATGGAACAGATATGTTGTTATAGCGATACCGATTGCGTGATATTGCCGCCTTGCGATTCGGTTCCAACCGTTGATACCAATTGTTGTTTCTTCCAGTTTATAAGCGATTCTATCTGGTGTGTTCAAACGCCGCAGGGAACCAAATACAACTTCATTTTAAAAATCCGTGGGTGCGGACAGATGACCATCCAGTCGCCTAACCCGGGCATCCTGAATGTAAACAATCCATATACGCTGGTAAATGGGGTAAATACTATCCCCGGTAGCTATATTGCTACAGGTCCGAATGATACGCTGCTTTGCCTCACTTTTGTGGTTACGCATGGCACAACCATCTGTAAGGATACCACCATCTGTTTCCGTATCGACTGCAAGCAGCATCCAATGCCGTGCTTGTGGGATTATAACACCACTATTTGCGCTGGTAACAGCACCGGCTTTGCTTACTATGGTAACCCGGCAGGTTTAACCTTTAACTGGAGCTTCCCCGGTGGTTCGCCCGCCAGTGCAACCGGCCCCGGCCCGCATACAATTACGTATCCAACAGCAGGTGTTTATCCGTTTACCTTAACTATTACAAACGCTAACGGAAGCACCACCTGCACCGATAGCATGCACGTAATTGCGGCACCGGTAGCATCGGTTACCCAGGTTGGCAATACGCTGAATGCATTCCCAAGCGGTATGACTTACCAGTGGTTCAACGGTCCGCCTAATTACACTGTAATACCAAGCCAGACCAACCAGTTCTATTCTCCACCGGCATCGGGTAATTATTGTGTAATGGTTTCCAATCAGTACGGCTGCAACGATACGGCCTGCATTCAGTTCCAGTTCGTAGAGGATGGAATTAATGAACTGAACGAGAATAGCTGGGGTATTTATCCTAACCCTAATGATGGCTCATTTACGCTCACGCTGGATTTAACCGGTGCACAGTCAGCTGAAATGAAAGTAGTAGATGGCTTAGGCCAGGTGCTCGACTTACGCGTGTTTGATGTAAAGGCCACCAGACAGGAGTTCTTTATATCCAACAAGAGATTCGCCTCGGGCATCTACTATGTGCAGTTAAAAACCGATAAAGGCGTTGGATTGAAGAGAATGATGGTGAAGTAACCCCTAACCCCTAAAGGGGAACCGCCAGGCCTGTTTGTAGAAAATCGGGTTTGGCGGTTTTGTTTTTACGCCCAAACTCTCGTTCCTTCGCTGCAATTGGTGCAAATATCAATTTCCTTCCTGCTTTTCAGAATGCGCGAGCGGAACGAGTTGTATAAATTGCTCTGCCATATTTCAGAAAAGGATTTTGTATGCAGGTCGCCGAGTTGATGCTGGGCGTCTTTATCAAAGCAGCAGGGAACAATTTTGCCATCCCATGTTATTACGGCGCTGTGCCATAATTTCCAGCAATGGTTTAACAGCTCATTTTTAATCTGGTATTTTCCGTTGCTTGTCTTTTTGTACCGCGCGTATTTATCAATGGTTGGAATCAATTCGTTGCCATTTTCAAAATCATACACCTGCGCGGTTTTTAATTTTACTTCATTTACACCTAATTGCTTTGCCAGTAGTTGCACTTCACTCACCTGATGCTCATTCGGTTTAACCACCAAAAACTGAAAAACCACATGCGGGGTTTTTGATCGCAGTTCTTTTTTTGCAGCAATCAGATTCCTGGTTCCTTCTATTACCTTCTCTAAGCTGCCGCCTATGCGGTACTGCTCATAGGTTTCCTGGGTGGTGCCATCTATCGAAATCAGTATACGGTCAAGACCGCTTTCTACAGTTTCTCTGGCCTTTCGTGCCGTTAGGAAATGTGCATTAGTAGAGGTAACCGTATAAATATTTTTTTTCGATGCGTAATTGACTAAATCTAAAAACCGCGGATGCAGGTAAGGTTCGCCCTGGAAATAGAAGTACAGATACATAAGTTTATCGCCAATCTCATCGACAGTCTTTTTATAGAAATCAATTTCAAGGTTACCGGTAGGCCGGGTAAAACTTTTTAAGCCACTCGGGCATTCGGGACAACCCAGGTTACAGTTAGTAGTAGGCTCAATCGAAACGGTAAAGGGGAGTCCTTTTTGTGATGGCTTGCCCGTCCATTTGCTATAATAAAAAGAGGACAATACCGAGCCGGCATTATAGATTTTCCGGCTATTGAGTTTGGAAATAAAATTCAGACTATCGGTAACGCTCACGCGGTGAAGTTAAGGAATGCCCGTTGAGGTGCAATGTTTTAAGCATCGGCCGGCGAATGGTTGCTTCTACAAGCTGAAAAAGTGCTTGAAACTTTACAAAGCTAAAATTGTGGTGGAGGTACTGAGACACACAAAAAGTGATTTGTGTTTTCCTTGTTTGGCGGGGAAAATACAAGGTAACTTTTGTTCACATGTGCGTTACGCTAAAGTGGCACGTCTTGCTGTTTTTGGGTCTCTTATATTACCAGAAACCTTTAACTGTTAAATGCGTAACCTAAACTACTGTGTACTACAATTCACAGCCTTTATGACAACTTTTAGACGCACCAAACACAATCGCATGAAACTTCGCTACCTAACCCTCGGTTTTCTGTTATTGGCTTTTTCTACGGTCTTTGCAACAGGTATTAATTACCAGGCAGTGGCCCGCAATGCAGCCGGTCAACCTATTATAAATGCGAATGTGTCGCTGAAATTCACGATACACCACGGCTCGCCAACCGGTCCTATTTCCTACCAGGAATCGCACACCGTATTTACCAATCCTTTTGGTATTATAAGTGTGGTAGTGGGTGGCGGTCTTTCCATTACCGGCCACATGGATACCCTTGACTGGACCGTAGATAAATATTTACAGGTAGAGTACGATGCAGCAGGAGGAAATAACTTTTTTGATATGGGAACCAGTAAAATGCTTGGCGCAACCTTCTCTTCATACTCCGACAAAACCCGGATTGCTGAATTTGCAAACAATGCTTCGCACGCAGCCTTAAGCGATATTGCAGATGTAGCCATACTTGCTGATACCGCCCTGCATGCACGTTACGCTGCCATCGCCGATTCTGCAGTACGTTATACAACACATACGGTAAATGCCGATATCGCCCTTCGTGCTGATACAGCAACTACTGCTACTAACTCGTTCACCGCAAACTTTGCCATACAGGCAGCAAGTGCGACAATTGCAGATACGGCCACAACCGCATTCCGTGCTTATCAGGCTGAGATAGCCGATACTGCCGTAAATGCCGGTCATGCTGATGAAGCTGAAACAGCCCATACCGCTGATATCGCTACTACCGCTTTGTCAGCTGATAACGCCACGCATGCAGTTACAGCCGATAACGCAACAACGGCAACCACAGCTCAAAACGCCACAAATGCAGACCATGCTTTAAATGCGGACAATGCTATATCAGCTACCACCGCCCAAAATGCAACTAATGCCGACCATGCATTGAACGCGGACAACGCTACTTCAGCTACAACTGCTCAGAGTGCTACAAATGCCGATCATGCTTTGAATGCGGATAATGCCACATCAGCTATCACCGCCCAAAGTGCAACTAATGCAGACCACGCATTGAACGCTGATAACGCTACTTCAGCTCAGAGCGCAACCAACGCCGATCATGCAACGAATGCGGATCACGCGACCAACGCTAACACGGCTGCCAGCGCCACAAATGCGGACCATGCTACCAGTGCGACGAATGCTGATCATGCAAATACGGCAGCAACCGCTACAACCGCTCAAACTGCCAACAGCGCCACAAATGCCGACCACGCAACCAGTGCTACTAACGCTGATCATGCAACTAGTGCCACCAATGCCGATCATGCAAATACGGCAACAACTGCTACAACGGCCCAAACTGCTAACAGCGCAACCAACGCAGACCATGCTACTAACGCGGATAACGCTACGAATGCAACTCATGCAACCAATGCCGATAATGCAAACACAGCTACAACTGCAACTTCAGCGCAAAGTGCTGCATCTGCAACCTATGCTACTACTGCAGGTAGTGCAACCAACGCAGACCATGCGACCAACTCTGATAATGCAACAAACGCTATTAACGCCATAATAGCCCAGAGTGCTACAACGGCTCAAACAGCAGTGCACGCGGCATCGGCAGACACAGCATCCTCTGCAACCAATGCGGTTAATGCTGTAAGCGCGGCAACCGCTATTACCGCTAACTATGCTCAAAACGCAGACCATGCCAGCAGCGCTAACAGTGCAACATATGCAACTACAGCAGGCACCGCTACCAATGCTACCTCCGCCCAGAGCGCTAACTACGCTACTACAGCGGGTTCCGCAAATAGCGCTACCACTGCAACCAATGCCAGTTATGCAACCAATGCCGGTACCGCCACAACTGCTACTAACGCCAACTATGCAACCAATGCAGGCAGTGCAAACAATGCACTCACCGCTGCTACCGCAGGGCGTGCAACAAAAGCGGATACTGCAACCGTAGCTTTATCATGTATAAATAGTAATGCTTCAGCCACGGCTAATACAGCGGTAATGGCGCAAAGCATGATGACTTATTACTCGGAGAATTTGACTCCTTCGTCCACTACCAGTACCTCTTACACCGATAAAATTGTTATGACACTCACACCCGGCGTTTATATTGTAACTATGTCGGCAACGATTGGCTCAAACGGTTCCGACGGAGTTCAATACCTGTTCGACTTTGGCAATTATCAAATGGAAGGTGCTCCTTCGATGTCTTCCTCAATTTTTGGTTTCCAGGCAAGTGTTTCAAATACCCTACGCATTAATGTTGCTTCGGCGGTTACTCTGCGAATAGGCTATTCAAAAGCAAACGGAAGTGGCGGTACCACGGCTTTTATGAAAGATGCTACTATCACCGCCATCAAGACAATCCAATAATTTAACTTATTCAAAATACCGGGCAACCCGTTACCTTTTAGGAACGGGTTGTTTCGTTTAGGCAACTTATCAATTACTGCTATTTTTGCAGCTCAATTTTGTTGTATGTCGCAATTGCTTCCCGATGATATTAGCCTTTGGCTGCGATGGTTGTTTTCATTTGGTATGCTTACAGCACGCTACCTTATTTTTGCCGGCGGTGCTTACCTGCTGTACTACGTAATTAAGCGGCAGGACTGGCTGTTTATGAAAATACAGCAGAAATTTCCCGAGCGTAAGCAGATATTGACGGAGATTAAATATTCATTTCTAACCTTTATCGTATTCGCCTCGGTGGTTGTATTAATACGCCTTGCCATTACAAATGGAATTCTGGAAACCAAAGTGTATCGTCATTTCGGTGATCATAGTGTACCCTATTACATTGTTACAACGGTATTCCTTATCTTTTTTCACGACAGTTATTTTTACTGGGTGCACCGCTTAATGCACCATCCTTTGTTTTATGACCGTGTGCATAAGGTGCATCATCTATCCAAAGACCCGACGCCCTGGGCGGCCTTTGCTTTTCATCCTTTTGAAGCGCTTTTAGAAATTGGTTTTGTTCCTATTTTAATTTTTACGGTTCCCCTGCACTTTACTTCCCTGCTTATTCTGTCTATATGGCAGATTGTGTTTAATGTAATGGGCCACCTGGGGTATGAGATTTTTCCTCGTAGCACGCCCGGTAATTTTTTCTTAAAGTGGTTTAATACCAGCACTAATCACAATATGCACCACAAATATGTACGCTGTAATTATGGTTTATACTTTAGTTTCTGGGATAAACTGATGAATACCAACCATGCCCGCTACTACGAAACTTTTGATGAGGTTACGGCCAGAAGAAATGAGGGATTGAAACAACTAAAAGAAGAAGGCCAGCCTGAAGAAATTGCAATGAGCTAACAGGTTTTGCTTACTGTGGCTTGCTTACTGCCTTTAATACTTCCTCAACAATAATGGCGAAGTCCTCCGTGTGATTATCAACTTCCGGCAGGCTGTGCTCACCTAAGCGAACGACAACTAAATTATAATCGGGAATTACGATAATGTATTGGCCCAGTATACCCCACTGATAAAAAATCTTTGTGCCATTACAGTTATAAAGCCAGAAAGAGTAGCTATAATAAGGTGCCAGTGCGCCGGTAGTGGCTAAAGGGTAAAAACTGCTGTCAATAACCTGTGTTCCGTTCCAGTTGCCATGGTGTAACATTAGTTTGCCAAAACGCGCAAAATCGCGGGCGTTGGTATTAAAACAGCAAAATGCCAATTCTGTGCCCTTATCATCGGTGTGCCATTTGGCATCGTGCTGCGCGCCGAGGGGTTTCCAAAGCCATTCTGAAGCCAGTTCTGCCAATGATTTACCGGTTACCTTCATAAGGCACATACCCAATAATTCAGTTGAGCCGCTTTGGTAATTGAAAAATGTTCCGGGCTTATCTTTTATATCCAGGCCCATCATTAACTTGCTCACATCTTCACCGTAATACGATTTTGCGGTTACGCAGAAAGGATTGCTGTATTGCTCATTCCAATCCAACCCCGAACTCATGGTGCTTAAATGCCATAGCTCCAATTCCGCCGCATGCGGGCCTTTAATATCAGGTAATATGCTGTTTACCTTTTCATGCCAGTCTTTAAACAGTCCTTTTTGGATGGCGACCTGCGCTAGCATGGTGGTAACGCTTTTGGCCATAGAGAAGGAATTGGACTGCGAGCTATCGGAATAACCATCCCAATAATGTTCACTGATAAGGCTGTCGTTCCTGGCAATTAAAAAAGCAACACTGTTTGTTTTTGAGAGCACATCCTTTAGCCTCTCACTTAGTGCGGCTTTGTTATAATCGTCCGCAACCGGCCATTGCCATTTGGTTTCGCCGGCGGCAATTGCATGTGTCTTAAAAAACTGTGCATCGTCAATACTGGCTGAGTTTTTTCCATGAAAATAAGCCGCTCGTAGCCCTTTCAATAAATACCAGTTGCCGGTGAATTTTAGCAGCGGCAGGATAATTATTTGCGATAGCAGAATGTATCCAAGAACTTTAAGTAGCTTTTTCATGTAGGTGATTGATTGGGGTTAGGAAGCCATGTTTTCGGAGTGAATTACACGATGCACAAAAACTGCTGACAGGGCGCCTGCAAAGGGCGCAACTATATACAGCCACAGCGAATGAAAGATTCCGGTAACAATAGCCGGAGCAATAGAGCGGGTAGGATTTAATCCCGTTCCGCAAACCGGTCCTCCGAAGAGCACCAGAAACCAAACCGTTCCGCCGATGGCGATACCTGCTGTAATTCCTTTCTCTTTAGCCCCAACGCTAACGCGCAAAATCACGATCATTAAAATAAAGGTCATTACAAATTCCATGATGAAGGCCTGCAGTTCTGAACCGGAAGGTTGTGTTACACCCAGGGTTTTGTTTTCAGGGAATAAAAAGTGAAGCAGGAAACTGGCGGCAATAGCGCCGGTAAACTGCGAACCGAGATAGGCCGGAACTTCTTTCCATTCAAAGCGCTTGTCAACAGCAAAGGCGACCGTAACTGCAGGATTTAAGTGGGTACCCGATATGTCGCCAAAGGCATAAATCATGGCTATAATTACAAAGCCCCAAACCGCAGCAATGCCGGGTAGTCCCAAAGCCCCGCCTAATTGCTGATTAACTACCACACAGCCGGTGCCGGCAAAAATTAGTATAAAGGTGCCTATAATTTCAGAAAGGTATCTTTTCATAATGGGTTGTTTGGTTTATTAAATGTAAGCAAGAATGCGGATTGTGAAAATCAGGAGTTTAAACCACAGTAGCGAAGCCGGCAGTGCTGATTTAAAAGAGTGAACACTTCGAATAAGAGATTAAATTTGGAGGAATGAAAACTGTTTTGGTTTTCCTCTTAGTGCTGTTTAGCTCCATGTATGGCTGTGGGCAAAATTTTATCAGCAATTTCGACTTTGAAAATAACGGACAGCCCGTTTGTGCAGGTTGGTACGACTACTGCGGTAACGAATTAACTTACCTGTGTGATAGCCTTGTAGATACTACTACCTGCAACACTTCTTTTTTCGGTGCGCATTTGTATGCTGATGCACCACCTGCCGGCGGCAATTGGTGCATGAGTATGGTGGTTTCAAACAGTGCATTGGTGGCTATTACTAAAACAACCGTTCACGGCCAGTTTAAAGGCGTGTTTGAATTTAAAGTATGGGTGCGCAATGACACTACTTCCAGCCTTTCTGTTTACATAGAACCTAAATCAGGACTTAACTATACCGGCCAGTTTGGTACAGGGACAATGTCCACTACGTGGACACAACTTATAGTACGAGATACAATTGAGCAGTTATCAGATAATGTAGATATCCGTTTCGTCCATTCCATTCCGGGTTTCTGGCAGGGTAACGTATCCTATTTTGATTTACCCGAATTCAAAATGCTGGATTCGTGGACGGATATTAATTCCAGAAGTCAAAGCAACACGGTAAGTTTGTTTCCCAATCCTTTTTCCGACCAACTTAGTTGCAAACTTAATGACAGCGAGCCCGCAACCTTCTCACTTTATGACCTGGCCGGGCGCCTGGTTTTACAGCATACATTTTCAAACTCAGTTACTCTGAGCACCCCACAGGTTGAAAGCGGCCTCTATTTTTACGAAGTGCGCAACAACGAAGAAGTTATCGCAAACGGAAAGCTAATACGACAATGAAAACCGCAACCCAATTATCCTGGATTTTGACCCAGAAAAGATTGAAAATTAACCCATAACGCTGCTTAAAAGACAACTTTAGGCTGATTGTAAATAGTTGTTCACGGAAATTTCGGGTTCTCGTATTTCCTTTTATAACTTTGCACTTGGTTAAACGTTTTATGGACTCTTCCTATTCCGGCGATTGTATTTCCCCTGTGTGCGGTTGCCTCACTCACAATTTCTTAACTCAAACTTTAAATGGCGCAGAATAATCGTAGCAGCGGGCATGAATTGTCGGCTGCCGGTGTGCTTATTACATTAGGGATCATTTTCGGCGATATAGGTACCTCACCTATATATGTAATGAATGCCATATTGAGCAGCCATGTTATTTCGGAGGAACTGGTACTGGGCGGGCTAAGCTGCGTTTTCTGGACGCTGATAATAATAACCACGGTTAAGTACGTTTTCCTTGCCCTTAACAATGATAATAAAGGTGAAGGCGGGATTTTTTCGCTATACGCGCTGGTGAGGCGGTATAAGGTTACCTGGACAATTTTTCCCGCTATTATCGGTTGCGCCACGCTGATAGCCGATGGTTTTATTACACCCCCAATCTCTATTTCATCGGCCATTGAAGGGTTAAAAATTCTGAACCCGAATATTCCCACCATTCCTATTGTGCTTGCTATTTTATTCGGCCTTTTTGTATTTCAGCAATTCGGAACGCGCGTTGTGGGTGGAATTTTCGGGCCGGTAATGCTTATATGGTTTGCTATGATTGGCATGCTGGGCATGAAAGAAATTGTACAATATCCAAGCGTTATACAGGCGCTTAACCCTGCGTATGCTGTCCACCTGTTGGTGGTGTACCCGGGCGGGTTCTGGCTTTTAGGCGCAGTATTTTTGTGCACTACGGGTGGTGAAGCGCTTTTTTCTGACCTTGGGCACTGCGGCAAATCCAACATACGTGTTAGCTGGGTATTTGTACTCAGCATGCTGCTGCTGAATTACTTTGGACAAAGCGCCCATATACTTCATAATTATAACGGACAACACTGGCCAGAAGGGCAATCTACCTTTTATGCCTTGATGCCGCCCTGGTTTTTGCCTGTTGGTATTACAATCGCAAGCCTTGCCACCGTTATAGCATCACAGGCTTTAATTACCGGTTGCTTTACGCTGGTAAATGAAGCCATGAAATTGCGGTTATGGCCTAACCTGAAAGTTATTTACCCTACCACACAGCAGGGGCAGATTTACATACCTGGCATTAACTGGTTTTTGCTGATGGGTTGTTTTACGGTGGTGCTTATTTTCCGCCAGTCCAGCAACATGGAGGCTGCCTACGGCCTTGCCATTACAATTGATATGCTGATGACCACCTTACTGCTTACGTACCTGATGTACGTAAGGCGCAGGCCGGCTATTATTGTTTGGGGCATCCCCTGCGTGTTTCTTACCATAGAGGGCACGTTCTTTATGTCGAACATGCTGAAATTTACGCATGGTGGATGGTTTACGTTTTCAATTGCCAGCGCCTTGTTTTTTGGCATGTGGATTTTTTACCAGGCACGCTTACTTCGCAAAAAGCATATCGATTTTGTAGAGGTGAAGGATTACATAGCTCCGCTGAAAGAATTGATGCAGGACGATACCATTCCGAAGGAGGCGAATAACCTGGTTTATATGTCAATGGCCAACGATAAAAGCCATATCGATTCCAATATCATCTATTCTATTTTCCGCAAGCGGCCCAAGCGCGCGGATATTTATTGGTTTGTTCACGTGGACATTTCCAACGAACCGTTTGGAGCTACTTACTCGGTAGAAGCGGTAGTGCCAAGGCGTATATTTTTTGTGCGTCTGAATTTTGGATTTAAAGTGGAGCACAAGGTGAACCTTATGTTCAATAAAATTGTAGAAGAGATGGTGAAGAACGGCGAGGTGGATGAACTTTCGCATTATCCATCGCTGCGCAAATACAATATGCCGGCCGACTTTAAATTCATCATACTAAATAGCCGCGTGGCTATTGATGATGCACTGTCGCCGTTTGAACAGTTTATTGTAAAGGGGTACCGCTTTATCAAGAGCGTTTCGCTAACCACCGCTGAAGATTTTGGCCTGGAACTGACCAACGTGGAAGAAGAAACCGTTCCAATCCGAATTGCCCCTAGTACAAAAATTGAATTGCAGCGGGTGAAGTAGCCTTAAGCGCGGTCACCCTTCGACTCCGCTCAGGGTGACAGGTGTTCTTTATAATTTCTTTATACCAGGTCTGCCTGTTTTTATACCGCACTTATAACCATTGCGTAACTTTGCACCGTCAAAACAATTGACCAGGTGACAACCGTACTTCTATATCGGCCTAAGGGAATTACCCAGTATTTTATCAGCACTGCTCTTATTTTACTGGTGGCGGGGGCTTGCTATTCCGCCTCCCCGCTTATAGATTATAAAACGGTGGCCTTGCTTTTGCTGGTTACCGTCTCGGTAATTGCTACTTTCTGCGACATTCTGCCGGTACTTTTATCGGCACTTCTAAGTGCTCTGGTTTGGGATTTCTTTTTTATTCCGCCAAAATTCACTTTCCATGTAAACGATGCGCAGGATGCCTTAATGCTGTTGATGTATTTTTTTATTGCCCTTGTAAATGCGGCGTTGACATACAAAATACGGCAGGTTGAAAAACAGGCCACGGAAAAGGAGGGAAGAGAAAATGCGCTGAAGCTGTATAGCACTTTGCTCAATTCACTTTCGCACGAGCTACGGACGCCGATTGCTACCATCATCGGTGCTACGGATAATATACAGTCGGAAAACGGTAAACTTTCGGAAGAGAATAAGGGAGAACTGGTAAATGAAATTTCGAAAGCAGCACTGCGGCTTAACAGCAATGTAGAGAACCTGTTGAATATGTCGCGCCTGGAATCGGGTGTTATACAGCCCAAAACGGATTGGTGCGATGTAAATGAGCTAGTGCACGAGGTGGTAAACCGGTTGAAGGATGCATTCCCTAACCGGGTCATTAATATTTCTATCAAAGAAAATTTTCCACTGGTAAAACTGGATTACGGATTAATGGAGCAAGTGCTGCATAACCTGATTCAGAATGCGCTGCAATATATTCCCAAATACTGCGTGGTAACTATACGTGCCATATGTGTAAACGGAAAGCTGGTTTTAATGGTGGAGGATAACGGCAACGGTTTCCCTGAAGATGAGCGGGAGAAGGTATTTGAAAAATTTTACCGGTTGAGGAATTCCTCTACCGGCGGTACCGGATTAGGGCTGAGTATTGTAAAGGGATTTGTGGAGGCGCACGGCGGAACTATCCGCCTGGAAAACATGGCTGAAGGCGGCGCGCGTTTTACCATTGAAATACCAACGGAAATATCGTACGTTACACGATTAGAGCAATGAACAACGCGGAGATACTTGTTATTGACGATGAGGCGCAGATACGGAAGCTGCTTGAAATTACCCTGCAGAGTAACGACTACAAGGTAAATGAGGCGGCTACTGCAAGAGATGGTCTGATCAAGGCCGCCAACCATCCGCCGGATATGATTTTGCTGGATCTAGGCCTGCCCGATGAAAACGGCCACGTTGTGTTACGCCGGCTGCGTGAGTGGTACAGTAAACCGGTAATTATTCTTTCGGTACAAAGCAGTGAAGAAGATATTGTAAAGGCGCTGGACAACGGGGCCAATGATTACCTCGTAAAACCATTCCGCACCGGTGAATTGCTGGCGCGCATCCGCTCTGCCCTGCGTAATACCAGCGGTGATGAGGAAACGACAGTAATCAGCTTTGGCGATTTGCAGATTGACTTAACCATGCGGATTGTGAAAAAAGGGAATGAAGTAATTAAGCTGACAGCTACCGAGTATACCTTGCTTGCACTTTTTGCACGGAATAAAGGAAAAGTTTTAACGCACCAGTATTTGTTACGCGAAGTATGGGGCCCCGGTTACATTAACCAAAGTCAGTATTTACGCGTGTTTATTGCACAGCTCAGAAAAAAAATAGAAGACGATCCTAACCGGCCTCAGTTAATTGTAACCGAGGCCGGTGTTGGGTACCGGTTTGTAGCGAAAGACTAATCCATAACATATAATATTTATTTAAATGTCATCGAATCAAAATAATTCGGAGCGGGTTCGTATTGCCACCCTGTTAGTAACGCTGGGTATTATTTTCGGCGATATAGGTACTTCGCCTATTTATGTGCTGAACGCTATTGTAAGCAGCCAGGTAATAACCAAGGAGCTTGTGCTGGGCGGACTATCATGCGTGTTCTGGACGCTTATTCTGATAACCACTATTAAATATGTTTTTCTGGCCTTAAACGCCGACAACCGCGGCGAGGGTGGGATTTTTGCGCTGTATGCACTGGTGCGCAGGTTTAAAGTTAAGTGGACTATTCTGCCTGCTATTATCGGTTGCGCTGCTTTGATGGCGGATGGATTTATTACGCCACCGATTTCTATTTCATCGGCGGTGGAAGGATTGCGCATACTTAAACCGGATATACCCACCGTGCCGATTGTGCTGGTTATACTAACGGGCTTGTTTCTGTTTCAGCAGTTCGGCACCCAGATTGTCGGGGGTATTTTCGGACCGGTAATGCTTATCTGGTTTTTAATGATTGGTGGACTTGGTGCAAGACAGATAATAGCACACCCCGAAGTACTGGCCGCGTTAAACCCCTATTATGCTATTCATTTCCTGGTAACCTATCCGGGGGGATTTTGGTTGTTGGGTGCCGTGTTTTTGTGCACTACTGGTGGTGAAGCCTTGTACTCAGACCTGGGGCATTGCGGTAAAATGAATATCAGAGTTAGCTGGGCTTTTGTGTTGTTTATGCTGGTGCTCAGTTATTTTGGCCAATCGGCTTTATTGCTGGGGCAATTTGGCGGACAGCATTGGCCAGAGGGAAAGTCGACCTTTTATTCGCAAATGCCCGATTGGTTTTTACCGGTTGGTATAGCTATAGCTACGCTGGCTACCATCATTGCCTCGCAGGCATTGATAACCGGTTGCTTTACGCTGGCTAACGAAGCGATGAAGTTGCGGCTGTGGGCTAACCTGAAGGTTATTTACCCAAGCACCCACCAAGGCCAAATTTATATACCGGACATAAACTGGTTTTTGTTTTGCGGTTGTACCGCCGTAGTTTTGCTTTTCCGTGAATCAGGGAATATGGAAGCGGCGTATGGGTTAGCCATTACCATTAATATGCTAATGACAACGCTGTTGCTCACTTACCTGATGTTTATTCAGCGTAAACCTGCAGTTGTGGTTTGGGGTATTCCAATGGTTTTTCTGACCATTGAAACCGCATTTTTTATTTCCAACTTGTTGAAGTTTAAAAATGGTGGTTGGTTTACCATAGCCATTGCTGCAGTGCTATTTTTTGGCATGTGGATTTTTTACCAGGCACGCCTGTTGCGCAAAAAGCACATCGAGTTTGTCCCTATCAAGGATTATATCGCTCCGCTAAAAGATTTGATGCATGATGAAACGATTCCTAAAGAAGCGAACAACCTGGTATATATGAGTATGGCTAATGATAAAAGCCATATCGATTCCAATATTGTGCATTCGCTTTTCCGCAAGGGACCCAAACGGGCGGACATTTATTGGTTTGTGCACGTAGAAATCATGAATGAACCTTTCGGCGCTACTTATTCAGTTGATACCGTTGTGCCGCGCCGTATTTTTTTCGTTCGCCTTTCGTTTGGCTTTAAGGTAGACCACAAAGTAAACCTGATGTTTAATAAGATTGTGGAAGAAATGGTTAAGACCGGTGAGGTGGACGAGCTTTCGCATTACCCTTCCCTGCGCAAATACAACATGCCCGCCGATTTTAAATTTATTCTGCTTAACAGCCGGGTTGCCATTGATGACGCCTTGACACCTTACGAGCAATTTATTGTGAAGGGCTACCGGTTTATTAAAAGCATTTCGCTTTCTACCGCAGAAGATTTTGGATTGGAGCTTACCAACGTGGAAGAAGAGATGGTGCCCATACGGATTGCTCCTACTACAACCATTGAATTAAAACGGGTAATGAAATAATTAACCCCCATAAAGCATGAAACAACTGCTCTGTTTTGCCTGGTTCATTGTATTGGCCTTGCAGGCTTTTTCAAGCCCGGATTCAAGCTCGGTTGCTCCGAAGCATCTTAAAAAAATTAAAGCCTTCTTTGACAAAACAAAACCGCGTATTCCGTTCGACGATATGGATTTGGCCTGGATAAACGGGCAGAACAGGCAAACACATTTCCCCTTGCAACTGGCAGACAAGAACGGAGAAACCATTTTAACCGGTGTGGTTTTTATGGATGGCTACTACAACTTCAATTTTGCGCGTCCACGCGATAACGCGCAAACTATCTCATCATCCATAGGCCGTCATAACGAGTTTACAGTCAACATGGCAAGCATTGGAATTGAAACCGGTTATAAAAATATTATCGGCCGCTTGTGGTTGCAGTACGGGCAAATGGGTTCGATCGTGCAGGATATGGATGGCTCGGTGCTGCGGGGAAGAAATACGGCCATCAGCAATTTGAAGTACATCCGCGAAGCAGCGGCTGGCTACCACTTTAGTAAACTATACGGGATAAATATAGAGGCCGGTATTTTTATGAGCTACATAGGCCTTGAAAGCTATGTGCTGAATGAAAACTGGTGTTACCAGCGCAGCATGGTTTGCGATATGACCCCTTTTTATTTCAGCGGCGCCCGCCTGCAGATATATCCCTCTAAAAAACTTAAAACGGAATTATGGTTGCTGAATGGCTGGCAAACCTATAATAGCTGGAGCAAGAGTATAGGACTTGGAAACAGCACGTATTATCGTCCGATGGAAAACCTCCAATTGGTGGCCAATTTCTATGCCGGTTGGGATACGCGGAACAGTATGCGTTTCCGGTTCCATCATGATAACAGTGTGGTTTACCGTTATTATAAAAGCAGCAACAGCAAGGCAGTTTCGCAATGCGCTTTTAGCCTGAATACACATTTTGGTTTTCAGCATGGTGATGGTGCGGTTATTTCCGCTAACTATATGACCGGTACTTCGCTTTCTAACCGTATCTGGTTCTGTAAAAATATGCTTGCCCTGACTTTAAGAGGCGATGTAGTTACTAATCCGGGTTTATACCTTGCTTTCTCGCCCAGTCCCGTAGCGCCTAACGATTTCACCGACGCATTTGCTTCTAATCCTAATTTGAAATTGTGGATGGCGCAGGCAACCGCAACTTTTGACGTGATGCCGGTTGACTTTGTGACCTTCCGGTTAGAGTATGGTTACCGGTGGGCCAATGTTCCCTACTTTGCCGGTGCCGGAGGAACCACTTCTCCTGATGGATGGGTGGATACTAATGTTGGTGTCTGGCGGCCGGATTTAAGGAGAATGGAAAGCCGCATAACAGTTGCTATCAGTTTCAGACTATAGTTTTTTTGACAACAGCGATGTGCCTTTGTGCAAAACCCCCGTAACAAAAGTTACATTCACCCCGTTCTAAATTCCAACTATGAAAGTTTTAATAATAGGCGCGGGTAACATGGGCAAGACCTATGCACGCAGTTTTCTGGCTTCCCGCTTTATTGAGGCAGATGATTTATTCATTTTGGAGCGCTCAACCGGCAGCGTTGCCGAGATAAAGGAGATTCCGCAGGGTAATATTCACCCGCAGGCGGGTGAGTTTATTTCGCAGGCTGATATTATCATCCTGTCGGTTAAGCCGCAGGACTTTGCCGTGCTGGGAAGGCACATCATGCCTTACATCAAAAATACACAGCTTATACTTTCCATAATGGCCGGGATTAAAATTGGTGCTATTTACGATGCTATTGGTGCCCCTAAAATTGTCCGCGCAATGCCCAACTTACCGGCGCAGATTGGAATGGGAATGACGGTATTTACCTCTTCAGCGGATATAGACAAGAAGGAACTGTTCATTATGCAGAACCTGATAAACACCACCGGTAAATCGGTTTACGTGGAAGACGAAAATAAAATTGACGCTGCCACCGCCATATCGGGCAGCGGACCGGCTTACGTTTATTATTTTATGGAGGCCATGATAAAAGCCGGGGTTAAAATGGGTTTTACCCTTTCGCAGGCGGAGTTGCTGGTGAATCAAACCTTTATGGGGGCCGTACATCTGCATAACCAGGGCGACGTAACCTGCAATGAATGGATTGCCCGCGTTGCCAGCAAGGGGGGCACTACTGAGGCCGCGCTTAAGGTGCTACAGGATAATACGGTTGAGCCTTATATAGAATCAGCCCTGTTTGCGGCATTTAACCGGGCTAAGGAGCTGGGGAACTAAGTCATTATTCCCTTCGGTGAAAAGTGTTTTCTTCGCCGAAAACAATCCTATATGTCATTCCAGAATAAAGTGGTTTGGATTACCGGTGCTTCTTCGGGTATTGGTGAAGCACTCGCTTATACGTTTGCGAAGCAGGGTGCCAGGCTGGTTCTCTCAGCCCGTCGCGAAGATGAATTGAACCGCGTTGCCGCAGGAACAAAATTGCCGTCAGAGAATTACATGATTCTTCCGTTCGATGTTTCAAAACACGATGAGGCTGAAGCAAAGGCGAAGGAAGTGCTGGCGCGCTTTGGCCAGATTGATATACTGGTAAATAATGCCGGGCTTAGCCACTGGAGCAAGATTAAAGATATGGGCATGGATGTGCTGAAGCGCATAATAGACACCAATTTTATGGGTGGCGCGGCCCTTACCAAAGCAGTATTGCCCTCAATGCTGGAAAAAAAGAAAGGACAGATAGTAGTAATAAGCAGCATACTTGGAAAAATTGTAACGCATAAGCAAGCAGCTTACAATGCGAGCAAACATGCGCTGCACGGTTTCTTCGATACCCTGCGCGCAGAATACGGCGGCGAGGGAATTAAGGTGCTGATAGTTTGTCCGGGCTTTGTGAATACCAATGTGGCGAAGAACTCGCTTGACAGAAACGGCAACCCTATCGGTCGCAATAATAAAATGATTGAAAACGGTTTGGACCCGATTGATGTGTCGAATAAAATTCTTTCGGCTATAGAAAAGGGGAAAGAGGAAATTGTGTTAGCGGGAACGAAAGAAAAATTTGGTGTGATTCTGAAACGCTTTGCGCCGGGATTGTTTTCCAAGTATATCGCTGGTAATAAGCTTGTTTAAAGAAATGCAGGAACGCTTATCATCATTATTATCATTATAAAAATGATTTTAAAATCAGTATTAATAATGATAATAATGAAAATCAGCGTTCTGCTTTTGGTTTAGAATTTATTAATACCTAATTGACTCCAATGTCTAAGTTTTATTCTAAAGAGAACCTAAAATTCACCTTACACGAAGTTTTTCATGTTGAAGAACTTTGCAAGCGCGATTATTTTAAAGAGCACACCAGCGAAAGCTTTGACATGATGATCGAGGCAGCGGATTCGCTGGCTACTAATCATCTTCGTACCATCCTGGTGGAAATGGACCGCAACCCGCCACGGGTTGAGAACGGCAGGATAAAAGTGCACCCGAACATGGGGGCATTGATGAAGATGTTCGGAGAGGATGGATGGATTTCTATGAGTGCAGCGCACGAGTTTGGCGGGCAACAGGTGCCTTTCACTATTCTGCAGGCGGTGGGGTTTATTATGGCCGCTGCTAATTATGGCACCATGGCCTATCCATTTTTGACAACCGGTGCGGCGCATTTGATTGAGTCGTTCGGAACAAAAGAGTTGCGGGATACTTACCTTGAAAAAATGCACGCCGGTCAATGGCAGGGAACGATGGCTATGACGGAGCCGCAGGCTGGCAGTTCCTTAACCGATATAGTTTCAACTGCCGTACCTACCGACAAGGGCTATTACTTGTTGAAAGGACAGAAAATATTTATTAGCTGCGGCGACCATGACGGTTGCGAAAATATAGTGAACCTGATGCTGGCGCGTATTGAAGGAGCACCGGCTGGCACTAAAGGCATTTCGCTGTTTGTTGTTCCGCGTATGCGGCCCGACGGTAAAGACGGTTTGGAATTTAATGATGTGCATACGGCAGGTATATTTCATAAAATGGGTTACCACGGCGCACCGATTGCCCACCTGATAATGGGAGAGCAAAACGATTGCCATGCCTACCTTGTTGGCGAGCCGCATAAGGGCCTTAGCTATATGTTCCAGATGATGAACGAGGCGCGGATTGGTGTGGGATTACAAGCTACTTCTATTGCCTCAGCTGCTTATTATAATTCATTAGAGTATGCCAACGTGCGTTTGCAGGGAAGGAAGCTGATGGAGAAAGACCCGCTGAAACCGCAGATTCCCATTATTCAGCATGCGGATGTAAAGCGTTTGCTGTTGTTCCAGAAGGCTATTGTGGAGGGTTCACTTTCGCTCGCAATGCAGGCTTGTATCTATCTTGACACTGCGGCTACTTCGGAAGGTGAAGAAAAAGAGACCAACCATCTGAAGCTGGAGTTGCTTACACCGGTGGTTAAATCGTATCCGGCTGAAATGAGTATTCTTTCTACAAGTGCAGGCTTGCAGGTATTTGGCGGCTATGGCTTTACTAAAGAGTATATGGCTGAGCTATTCTTCCGTGAAACCCGTATTCACACTTTACACGAAGGTACCACTGCCATACACGGCATGGATTTGCTGGGCAGAAAGGTGATGATGAAAAGCGGACAGGCTACCATGCTGCTGATGCAGGATGTATTTGCGGATATTGAAAAAGCAAAACAAGTAGAAGTTCTGAAACCGCATGCAGAGACGCTTGAACAAAAGCTAATGGCTTTGCAGGAGCTTACCATGAAACTGATGGGCGTGGCACAAAAGCAGGGACCGGAAGTATTTTTAAGTGATGCTACCCTTTACCTGGAGTTCTTCGGCATTATTGCCCTGGGCTGGCAATGGTTGAAGATGGGAACCATTGCCTGGAATGAAAAACAAGCAGGTTCCAAAAAATACTCGAACGAGTTCCTGCAATCCAAATTGCATACGGCTGAATACTTCTTTGAATATGAAGTTCCGAAAACGGAAGGCTTGCTAACTCGTTTGAAGAGTAAGAATAAGGTAACGCTGAATACACAGCCGGAGGAGATACTGTAATCCGATTGGCTGATTAGTGATTGGCGCCCCAGTTCTTATTAGGCCTCGGCCCCATTTCAAATTCAATTTTTCCGCCGCCAATTATATCGCCATGATGCAGGAAAGGTTCCTCCAGTTTCTTTCCATTGAGCGTAACCGATTGAATGTACTTGTTTATAGGTGAAACATGGTTGGCGATTATTTCAAATTTCTTATTCCGGTCGTTGGTATCAAAGTAAATGGTTGATTTTGGGAAGAGAGGTGTGCCGATTGCATAAACATCGGTGCCGGGCGTAACGGGATAAAAACCCAGCGCGCTGAAAATATACCAGGCGCTCATTTGTCCGCAATCGTCATCGCCGTTCATGCCGTCGGCATAGTTGTGATAGTTGAAGCCGCGGTTAAAGGCTACTTTCTTCTGTGTCTTCCAGGCTTGTCCTACATAATCATACAAGTACGTATAATGGTGCCCCGGTTCGTTGGTATGGAAATATCTGCCGCCATTGAAATTGGCGTTTAGCTTTTTAATAAAATTCTCCTTGCCCATTAAGGCGATTAAACCCGGTATATCCTGTTGCACGGCGAACAGATATGTCCACGGACTGCCTTCGGTAAAGCCCCAATGGGTGTGTTTCTCCCAGGTGCCGTCGCTATTGCGCGGGGCCATCATACCGGTGGCAGGGTTGTAAACGTTTACATAATTCTTGCTGCGTTTTATCAGCAGGCTGTAATCGTCCAATTTGTTTACAGCCTTTGCTACTTGCGCCACGCAAAAATCATCGTAAGCCCCTTCCAATGTGTTCGACACTGATTCATTGGTTTTGTCGACCGGCACATAGCCAAGGCCCTTATACCAGCATAAACCTTCACGGGCATCGATACAGGTAAAAGGTGCACGGTCGCCCCAGCGGTTTACGCTATCATTTGCACCGGGCACCATAGCGTCCTTCATGCAGGCATCGTATGCCTTTTGCAAGTCAAAACCTTTTACGCCTTTCACTACTGCATCGGCAATCACCGCATCGGCATGCGTGGCAATCATAATGCCGGTATAGGTGGGGTTGGGCCACTTAGGCATATAGCCGCCCTCTTCGTACATCTGAACAAGCGATTGCACCATGCCAGGGACATGCTCCGCTGCAGTAAGAATTAGTAAGGGATGCTCAGCGCGATAAGTATCCCATAAGGAGTAATCATTATAGCTAACACCTTTGTGAATTTTATCGTCGAAGGCGCTGTAATAGCGCCCGTATTCCGAGAACTGTCGCGGAAACAGCAGCGTGTGGTACATGGCTGAATAAAAAATTCCTTTCTGGCGTTTGGTTGCTCCATCTGGTTGTAAACGGCTCAGGTATTTGTTCCATTCCTCCTTGGTTTCATTGGAAACGGTTTCAAAACTTTTTCCCGCAATTTCCTTTTGCATATTCTCACGCGCCTGCTCAATACTGATAAAAGAGGTGCCCACCTTAACCTGCACCGACTTTGTATTTTTTGCGAACCGCACCCAGGCTCCGCAGGCATTTGCCTGCTGTTCGGTATTGCCGTTATTTAATGTATCGGTTTTCCAGGTACCCCAGCTTTCAAATTTATCTTCGAACTGAATGATAAAATAGCCTTTGAAATTGGGCAGGGGAGGACCCAGATGCGAAGAGTGCCGGTCGCCGTTCCAGCCAATAACCTCTTTCTTCTCCGCGTCAATTTTTATCCAGCCATCAAAATCAGGTAACTCGCTTGCTTCAATTAATACGGCGGGATTTTCATTTTTTGGAAACTCAAATTTCACGATTCCACAACGCGCTGTAGCCGTTATTTCTGTTTTAATTTTCGAAAGCTTCTGCGTAACCAGATCAACACTATAGTAATAAGGCTTTGAAGTTTCGCTCCCGTGTGAGAAGAAGAAAGTTTGTTTTAGCCTTTTAGATGTTATTTCTCCAATAACGGGTTTTAGTGTTACCTGTCCGTAATCGCCCATCCACATCGCCGGTTTATGTGAGGCGCGAAATCCCTTAATGCGTGTATCAAGATAGTTGTAAAGGGGGTAGGCAATCGTGGCTTTGCGTGTCATGGGCGCCCAGTGTGTCATTCCAAAAGGTGGAGTTACGAACGGCGTGGTACGGCCATAAAGCCAAATGCCCTGCGTGCCGATTAGAGGATTTACAAAATCGACGGGTTGCTGAGCAATACAAGCGAGCGTAAAATAAAGCGAGATACACGCGAGGGTTAAAAATCGGAACATTAGTTAGCAGAGAGTTGTTCGTTGGGTACGTCGGTGGTAACCGGTTTGGTTTCCGTTTTCGGTGTTTCGTTTTTAGCCTTGGTTCTTCTTTCAATAACAGCTTCAAATTCGTCGTGATACCGCGCGTGATTGGTGCCCATTATGCGGTCCCAAACGTTAAAGTAAAGGCTGTAGTTGCAATTTACGTACTTGTGGTGCAGGTTGTGATGCGTAGCGGTGTTGCTCCAAAGGGTGTGGAATCGCTTCGTAAACCCGCTTCTGAAAAACTCATACCCGGTGTGCCCCCCAACATTTAAAACCAACTGATACATACTCCATGCAAGTATCGCAGCGGGATGCAGGGGAATAGCGAAAACCATAACGGGTAAAATCAACACCTGAATAAAGGCCTCGTAGGGGTGAAAAGCGAAGGTAGCCCAGGGTGAAGGGTTAATGCTTTTATGATGGATAAGATGCACATGGGGATATATCTTTTTGTGGTGCATCAGCCGGTGTGTCCAGTAAAACCAGGTATCGTGTGCTATGATGAAAATAAAAACCGACGCAACCAGGTAGGTGGTTGAGTGCTGATGTATATCCATATATATTTTGGTATAGCCTTGTTGCTGCAACACAAAAACAGCGAGACTTACGACGCTAAAAATTACCATCGATAAAAGAGAGTAACCTATTTCGCGGGCAAGTTGTTTGTTTTCAGGAAACTTCTGCTGCACCTTGAACCGCAGCATTTTTGATTTAAACAAAATGTAGAGCAGCAAAAAAGGAATACCTGCGAAGAGGAAGTAGCGCATGACATCTACACCTAAACCAGTAAAGAATTCATCCAACCAGGCCTTGTATTCCATGGTTTAAAAATAACAAAAGGTGCGATAGGTTTTTGGAGCTATATCTTGTATTGCGCCCTTTCAGGGCTTGGCTTGCTTGCCTTGGTATCGTCGGGCTTCACCCGACGCAAGTATATTGCGTCCCTTCGGGACTTAAAGCAATTGTCTCTTCCTTGTATTTAATCTGTGTAATCCGTGGCCAGTAATTATTTCAAGGTGCGAAAAACAAAATCGAAAACAGGGTAGGAGATATTGAAATTGTATTTGTCCATCTCCTTCATATCGTGGTGCTGGTGATGCAGCCTGCGAAGCGTTTTTAATCCAGGGATTTTGTAAGCAAAATGCGTTTCGGGTAAATGATAGGCCAAATGGAGCCACTCGTAATTCAGGTAATAAGCAAGTGTCGTCGCAACGTAAAGCAGGGCAGCGTTCAACGAGAAGAAGTAATAGATGAGCCCAAATATCGGCATTACAAAGAAGAGGGAGAAGAAGATAAGCAGCACTGGTGGGAACAGGATAATCTTAAAATCATTCAAACTGTCGCAGTTCATTACTTCATTGGTAAAAAAGTGGTGATGCTGCAGGGTATGTCGTTTAAATACCGCCTTTAGGGGTTTATATCGGTGGTGCATGGGATAACGGTGCCCGAAGTATTCGAACAAATTAGTATAGAGGAAAGTGAGAGGAATAATGAGCAGTTGTTTAACTGTGGGGTGATGAACATTCAACACGCAAACCAAGATGCCCGCAATGCACCAAAGGGTGATAAATGCAAAATGCAGTTTTCCGGAGTAAGCCGACCCGATATTCTCTTCCCGGAAGCGTTCGCGGAATGTGAGCGTGGTTTGGGACATGTTATTTCAGTTGCACCATAATAACTCCGGCAATAATTACTGCAATTCCAACCATGCGCAGAATAGTAACCGGTTCCTTAAAACCGAAATAGGAGGCGAGGAATAGGCCGACTATAGTCAGCGAAAAGTAGATGGCACTGGCTACCTGCAATTGAATGCCCTTTAAGGCCTCCATAAATAAAACAGAGTTGAGTAGGCCGAAGAACAGGCCGCCGGCGAAAAAGCTCCATTTTTTAACCGGGTTGGCGTCATTAATGGCCGCAAGGTTAAAACCCACGTTAGTGAAAATGTTGAACAGAATAGAGGTGTACAGATATACTTGGTGCATGTGTGTGAATTTTGGAGGGAAAGTAGACAGAATATTTTTGCCGTCCACGAAATAAAAAAGCCAACCGGTAACCCGATTGGCTTTGTGCCCAGGAAGGGATTCTACCTGCGGTTTATTAAAAATTACTTTTCATTGGTAAACAATAATCTAAGCGGTTTCATTTCCTGCCACTTTTCGGCCTGTCTGTACCGCTTTTTATACCGACCTTATTTTCTACTGCGCTGATTCTCTGCTCTGCTTTATTTAACCGCTCCTCCATGTTCAGCACGTAACGCATTACATCATCTTTTCCGAACATCTCGCCTTCGTTGCGAAACATAAAATTGTAACTGCAGCCGAAGACATCGCAGGCCCGGACAGCTGCTTCAAATGGTACAGAGCGATAGCCCTGCTGTATCTTCGTCAGGTTCCCTGGCTCCAGCGCAATCAGCTTCGCAGCCTGGCCATAAGTTTTAATAGGTCCGGTTTTCTTCACTACAAATTCAATCGCCAGCAAGAAGTTTCGGGTGACCTCCTCATTCAGCTGCTCCTTACTGCGTAGTGCTTTTGTATCTAATCGTAATTCGGTTAGCATGTTACTTGTGTATTGCTTCTATAAGTTTGGCAATGGCCAGAATGATACCTGCAATTGCGGTCAGCACAATCGCCAACACTTTATACTTTTCGTAGGGATTGTCTTTCGCAGTCTGCGCGCCTGCAGGTTGTAACTGCCCTTGCGGTGCCTGTGACCTGGCTACACCAACGAACATATATCCGACCGCGAGCATCATCCCTATCATCACCGCCCCGGAAATCAAATGGTCCATGTTCGATTCACTCATGTTATTCCCCTATGAATTTTATCACGTTGAACAATTGCGCTACATCGTCTAGGCTAACGGTAATGTCCTTATACTCGGTGTTTAGTGAGTGTAGTGTTATCTTACCCTTCTCCGCATCGTGGTGAGAAATCTCTTTAATCAGGATGCCATCGTTTTTGGTAACCACGATAAAATTCTTCCACTTCTTAATATGCAGCTTGTCCCTCCAGTGAGTCTTTGAAATTTCGCGCCCTAGCACGATATAGCCTTCTTTGTAGCTTCCTGACAGGCCATTGTCCATACTGTCCCCCTTTACCTCAAAGGCCCTGTAATCGCCTTTATATTCCTTGTCAACCAGCCAAGGGATCTGCGGTAGGTTCTCTATGTATTCATCATCTCCCCAACCCGTAAGGTACCCGGCATAGGCGTATTTACTCACCAGTGGGACCATCATCATGTTGTTACCATTGATAACAACTGCGTTCCCTCCCTTCTTGCCTTTTGATAACTTGTTATCAGAAAGTTTCTTCTCATATTTCTTGTAAAAGCGGTCGAGTACGTCTTGGGAGGCATTGCGCCTCTTGTTCATAACCGCGCTAAAATTGGACTTAGGAACCTTGATTTCGGCTATTATTTCACTGTCAAACCGGATTTCCCCCGTCTGGCGTAGAGTCTCTACGTCCTTTATGAATTTGAGTGTTTCGGGGGTCAATGTCAATTCCATGTTGATAACTTATTTATCAAAAAGTTATCACTCATTTGATAACTTTGTTTACATTTGCATCATAATCGTATCACGAAAGTATCAAACAAAATGAACAAAGCAATATCAACGGAACTAATAGCAAGAGCCAACAAATGCGTGTTCGACATGCGCAATGGGGCTCATTTCTATGAAACCACAAAAATCCATGTGGCCACCCTTACCAGAATAATTGATCGCAAGTGGGGAACCGATGAGCAGATAGAGGCGATTGAAAAGTACTGCGACGAAGTTGAAGGCGTAACTGTTGAAGCAAAGAAAGACTAATGCAACTGGCAGAGCTAATAGAAAAGGTGAAGGAGATGGGCCAGCGGGAGTTGGTGCTGATGCGCAGGCTTGCAAAGCTAGAGGCAAAGGTGCTACCGAAGAAAGAGCCAGCCAAACGCAACAGCCGATATGTGCCAAAGGTGAAAGGTATAGCACCTACGAGAGACGAGATTCAGAGACGTATTGATAACAAGTTTAAAAGAAAAGCAGCATGAATTCATTAGCAGCAATGGCCGTGAAAGTATTCTTCTACCTGGTGTTAGCCGGGTTGATATACGCAGGCCTTGCAGCATAACGATATACCAACCGGGGATGGATGCGAAGCCGATAGTTCCGGCAACCTTAATACTACCGGTTGGTTTTTTAAAAGCCACCAAAAATCAAAATAGATGACCGAAACACTTGAACAAAAAATTGACCAACACGAGGAGAACTACGACAGGACAATCAAGAACTGCCTGCCAGAAGAATACGCTTCATGGGTTACCGACCTGCAGCTCACACTTGCCGATGGAAACGTAGACCGCTTGAAAGGCCACAGCGAATATGTGCTTGGAGTTTACAACCGTAAGAAGGGAACATTCAAACCGGCTCACTCAGATTCTGTGAAATGATAGCGGTAACCAACATAAACGACTTCTACCGGATTTACTACCGGTTGCTGGCAGAAGGCAAACAGCCCAAGTGGGTAGGAATTAACCGGACACTGATAATCTATAAATAAAAAAACCGGCTGCAAGTCACCACAAACAGCCGGTTAAATCTAAAACAGTATGAGTGCAAAAGTAAACGAAGCAATCGAGACTGACAACATTGAAACGCTGGAAAAGAAACAAGAACTGTTGAAGCTATCAATGGAATTTCAGCAACGTGTTGCAGCAATTGTCGGAACAACCGACACTTCAGTTGAAGTGAGCATAACGATACCGGAGGATTTCAAACCGGAATTGCACTGCTATTTATCTGAGGGGAAATCATCGCTGTACATTAAGGATGATGCCCTCCCTTTTTAAGTCACCACAAAACCATAAAATCTAAACGGTATGAATGAAGAATTAACCCCTAATGAAACCAAGGTCGACACCACCATTGCAATATACAATGGAGCCTCGACATTAAAAATCACCGAGGACGAGCAGGTCAAACTACTAGCCTCCTTTGATGAAGCACAAATCGAAATCCGGCCCGATGGGCTCATCTATCTTCCTCAAACCTTCTGGCGCAAGCGACTAAACGAATCGTTCGGAATCGGCCAGTGGTGCCTAGTGGTTAAGAACAGCTTTAAAGATCCCGATACATCTAAAGATAAGTTATACGTGGAAGGTATCCTGATGGCGAGGGGCTGCTACTTGGCAACGGCGGTGGGTGAGGCTGAACTTCATTCAGACAACCCGCTTCAATCCTGGGCAAGTGTTTTCGAGTCTGCCAAATCTGACTGCATCACCCGATGCTGCAAGGACCTCTCAATTGCTTCTGAATTATGGCAACCAGAATACACACGCAACTGGGTAGCTAAAAATGCAGTGAAGGTTTTTATTGAAAAGAAGGGAGGTGGTAAAGGTGTATCGTGGAGAAAGAAAACCAGTGCACCATTCTGGAATGAAACCGGAATAGTTCCAAGCAATGACAGCGCATCGGACAATAACAACCAATCGCAAGAAAGAAAACCAGCCGCAGTAGCCAATGAGAAGCCGTGGTTAAACAAATGGACCTCAAAGGCCCAAACCGAAACCACCAAGCAGTGGAAGAATACAATTGAGGCCTTAATGCGAACTGAGAAGCCTGTAACGATGGAAGGCATTGAGGCAGTTTATCGCCTGAATAAAGAAGTGAAAGCGGAACTGGAACAAATTGCTAAAACACAAAAAAAGCAGCCTAATGAGTAAAACACTATACAACATTCTGCAAGAGCACCAGCTGCTCTTGCAGAAAATCGAAGAAAACGACGGCGAAATCACTAACGAGATTGCCGAAGCCTTCAACCTGACCAATGACCAGTTTGAGGAGAAAGCAGCCAGCTATGGTTACGTGATTAAATCGGTAGAGGATGAATCCGAAATCATCGCAAAGGAAATCAAGCGCCTTACCGATTTAAAGAAACGCCAGGATAACAAATCTGAGCTACTCCGCTACAAGTTAAGCGAGGCCATGCAGCAATTCGGTTACAGCGAAATCAAAAAGAACAACCTGCGCCTATTCTTCCGCAAGTCCTTCCCTGTGCAAATCGATAATGAGGATTTAATACCAAAGGAGTTCCGGAAGGTGGTGCCGGAAACATGGTCACCGGATAAGGTGGCAATTAAGGCAGCCATCGATAATGAAGAGCGAGTAGTGCCTGGCGCCAGCTTAATAGAGAAGCTGAACCTTCAAATCAAGTAATCCATTACAAAACCATAAACTAAAAATCAAGACAATGATCACCAAAATCACAATTAAGACCTGGGCCGGAGAGGTATACTTCGAGCACGAGATGGACGGCAACTCCATCAAAGAAACCGTTAAGGCCATGCTCAAGGCGTTCGCCGGAAAGTGGATGAACGACGTTAACCTTTCAGGGCAGGATCTATCTGGTATAGATTTTTCCAACTCCAAGTTCGACAACTCCACGTTCTACAACTCCACGTTCGACAACTCCAAGTTCGACAACTCCACGTTCGACAACTCCACGTTCGACAACTCCACGTTCTACAACTCCAAGTTCGACAAATCCACGTTCGACAACTCCACGTTCGACAACTCCACGTTCTACAACTCCAAGTTCGACAAATCAAGCGCCGAAGGCGCTTTGAAATCCGGCGCGTTTGAGAGCATCAGGATGGACTTCTTTGGACGTATGCTTTTAGCTCAGCATGAAGTGCCCGCTTTAAGGCAAGCAATTGTGGATGGAAATGTGAGCGGCTCATCCTATGAAGGGCCATGCTGCTGCTTTGTGGGAACCATCGCAAAGGCTGCTGGATGCTACTACAAGGAGCTCCCATTGCTGAAGCCGAACAGCGAAAGCGAAACAGAGAAATGGTTCTTCGGAATCCAACAAGGCTACACGCCGGAGAACAATGAAATCGCCCGCATCACAGTGTTATGGATAGATGAGTTTCTGGCTCTCACCCAGCCAACTCCTACCAACCTGGCCGCCGAGCCTTCTAAATAATTTTTTCAATCACTCAATAACAAACAATGGAAGAGGCAACAACAGAAACCAAAATCAAAAAAGCATCATTGAAAGATGATGCGCTCGAAATCGAGTACGACGAAATTATTAACGACCCCGAACAGGGACCGGTAATAAACACCTTCAAACTAAAAGGCGGTAACCGGCCGCACGACGATTTGAAGAAAGCATTTGAAGTGCTGCGCTTCCACACTGCAATGATTTGCGAACAGGTGCCACCTTGTCCTGAAATGACAGTGAGCAATAAGAAGAAGGAAATCACGGCAATGCTGAACGCATTACATGACCATGAGATTGTAAAAGCGATAACTGTATCCGGCTTTACTATCGGAGGCAGCGATGAGAATGAAGGCGTTACGCTTATCGGCCAGCGGGCACTAAAGAGCGGACAGGTGCTGAACCTGGTGGCGCCCTTCACCAAGTGGGAAAGCGATTACAAGTACGCGGCTGATCTATATCCGGAGGTGGCGGTGGCCATTCAGGAGTGTCTTGAATATCTGAAAGGCAAATACGCGCCGAACCCGCAGCTGGAGCTTTCGCTGGATAAAAAGGTGGGAGAGCCGCAAGAAGAATAGGTTTTGTAACGAGCGAACGGTTGATGTGATATCATCCAAGTAGCTCATCAGGGGGAATAGCTCAGTTGGCAGAGCAACCAGGGGATAATGTTGGTGGGTTCGTTATCCCGGGTAGGTCAGAGGTTCGATTCCTTTTTCCTCCACAAACTACCGGAACCGGGACGTTAGTCCGGGGAAGACCAGAATGAAAGTTCAGGAAGTGTCGGTAGCCCATTTTTAAACAGTCACTAATTATTCAATCATCCAAAAAATCTAAACATGGAATTAAAGGAGATCCCGCTGAAGGACATCGTCATCAGCAAAACCAATCCTCGCAAAACATTCGATGAAGCCAGCATTGAGGAACTGGCTCAAAGCATATTTGAAAAGGGCGTGCTGCAGCCCATCGTTGTACGCAAAAACGGCGCACCTGGTAAATATGAAATTGTTTGCGGCGAACGCAGGTATCGTGCATCAATAAAGGCGCAGGTACTGAATAAAAACCTTACGACTATTCCAGCCGTTATCCGCGAGCTTACCAATGAGGAGGCCCTGGAACTGCAAATCATCGAGAACCTCCAGCGCAAGGACGTTCACCCGATGGAGGAGGCTGTGGCATTCAAAGGCCTGATTGATCTGAAGAAGTTTGATGTGCACGAAATAGCAAAGCGGATAGGTAAGGGTGCCACGTACGTGGCGCAGCGTTTGAAGCTGAATGACCTTATCGAGCAATTTCAAAAGGCATTCTATCAGGACCGCATGAACCTGACAGACGCCATGAAGCTGTGCAAGCTGGCAGCCGCGGACCAGAAAGAAATCTGGAAAGAAGATGGTGAAGGCGAAGGAAAGATATCGGTGGATGACTGGATGTTGCGGAAGTTTATGGGCGACCTCAACAACGCACCGTTCGACATTAACGACAAGGACCTTAAAAAGGACATGGGCGCCTGTACTGGCTGCCAGTTCAACAGCGCTTCCAACTCCTTGCTATTTCCGGACGCAGCCCGCAAGGCTACCTGTTTGAATTCAACGTGCTACCAACAGAAGGCGAACCTGAGTTACAGCGTTGAATTGAAAAAGGCGACAGAAGATCCTGCGGTGGTACTGATTAGCGGTAGTTATGGTTCGTTGGACAAAGATGCAAGGGCATTAGTGAACAAAGGCATGGAGGTTTATTCCCGCAGCCACTACAATACCGAGCGTAAACCAGAAGTGCCGGACTTATCTGAGTTTGAGGAAGACCTTGGTGACGGTGTATACGATACACAAGAAGAAATGATGAAGGAGTATAACGCCAAGGTGAAACAATATGACAAGGACCTGGTTGAGTATAATAAGAAAATAGCCTCCGGCAAATTCCTTCGCGGTTTTCATGTAGAAGGTGATGGTAAGGGAACCTACGATATCGTTACACTAAGGAAAGATTCTAAGCCGGCCAAAACACTTGCAGGTGCAAAGGCGAAGGCAGAAACCGAAGGTGTATCAGCTGAGGATATAAAAGGCGAAATGCAACGCGTTCGCGATCGGGAGAAGCGCAACAAGGAACTGGACATGGAAAAGATTCACTACGCAACCCGCGATGTTTTCAATAAGAACAAGTCCTTTAAGGAAAACAAGGAGGATTTAAGCTTTGAAGAGATGTGCGGCGCAATTCTGGTGATGTTTGAAAACCACGCAGCCCGAAGCGCCGGAGAGAAGTTCTTTAAAACTTCCTCCAGCTATTCCAGCAACAACCTTGCAGTCCTTAAGAAATTACAGGCTGCTAAGTTTAACGAACTTACTCAGGCGCTCAACCTGATGTTCCGTGCTGCGATAATGGACAAGCTGGCGCCTATCAATAGCGCATCCAATCAACGCCCCGACGCTAATGGCCACGCCTCTGCATTTGCTCTAATTGCAAAGCAATACGTGCCGAAGCAAATTGAGGAGATTGAAAAGAATCAACTTGAGGAGCGCAGCAAGCGAGAAACTAAAGTTGCTGGCCGCTTGAATGGACTACAGAAGAAGCTGGCAGAGATCAAGAAACCAGCAAAGAAAAAGGAAGCTGCCGCTCCTGCTACTAAACAACCCAAAGCATCGAAGCCATCGAAGTTCAAATTCATGGAACCACTAATGCCCAGTGAGGCCCTTGCAGTTATTGTAGGTAAGGAACCGATTGTTCGCACTGAAGTAACAAAAAAGGTTTGGGAGTACGTGAAGAAGCACAAACTACAGGACCAGAAGGAACGCCGCAACATTAACTGCGATGAGGTGTTCCAAAAGATTTGCAACGGTAAAAAGGTGGTGAGCATGTTCGACATGGCTAAGCACCTGAACAATAGCCTCACCTCTATTCCTAAACCAGCCAAAGCGAAATAGCAATGACCATCGAGGACAGAGGCGATGCCTTTCATATTAGATTTCCTTTTTCCACAAGGCTCTTGCAGGCGGTGAAGGAACTGCCAGGCCGATACTGGAACGGAACACTGAAAGTGTGGGTGGTGCCATGCTTATACGAAGCGGAGGTGAAAGCCTTTGGTGCAAAGCATCGCTTCACTTTCGGTGAGCCATCGCCAGAGGCAAATCAAAACTTTGTGATTCCGGAGCTTCCGGAGTTGACAGTTGCTATTCCGCTTAAAGAGAAGCTGTTCCCTTATCAGGCGAAAGGCGTGGCGTACTCAATACAGAAGCAGCGCACCTTTATCGCAGATGAACCCGGGCTCGGTAAAACAGCGCAGGCCATCGCAGCGGTCCTGCACGCCAATGTATTTCCCTGCCTGGTCATTTGCCCAAGCTCACTGAAGATTAACTGGCAGCGGGAGTGGGAGAAGTGGACGAATAAAAAAGCGAGGGTGATAGATCCGGCCGTCGCCCGATATATGGACCGCTGGGTGGATACGGGAATGATTGATGTGTTCATTGTAAACTACGAGTCGCTTAAAAAATACTTCGTACAGGAAATCAATAAGCCCGAAGGCGGCAAGCTGACCATTAAGAACATCGTCTTCAACAGAAAGCGAGATCTGTTTAAATCGGTTATCGTCGATGAAAGCCACCGGTGCAAGGATTTAAAGACGCAGCAAACGAAGTTTGTAAAGGGCATCGCCGACAATAAAGAATGGATCTTCCTGCTCTCTGGCACTCCAGTAGTAAATAAACCAAAGGACCTGATACCGCAGCTGGGCATCCTTAACCGAATGAACGATTTCGGGGGCTACAAGTTCTTTGTCGACCGATACTGTGGTGGATTCACTGGCGCCAGTAACCTGAAGGAGTTGAACTACAAGTTAAACACCATCTGCTTTTACAGACGTGAGAAGAAGGATGTCTTGAAGGACCTGCCGGCCAAGGTGCGACAGTTGATAATGTGCGAGATTGATGAAGCACATCGGCGCGAGTATCAAAAGGCTGAGGAGGATTTGCGCGAATACCTGATAAAGTACCGGCAGGCGACTGATGAAAAGGTCGAGAGCGCCCTGAAGGGCGAGGTGATGGTCCGCATCGGTATCCTCAAAAACATTTCCGCCCGGGGTAAACTGAACGATGTAAAAGAGTTCATACAGGAAACATTGGACTCCGGCCAGAAGCTGATTGTATTTATCCACCTGAAGGAGGTATTCGATAAGCTGATGTCGATGTTCCCCCATGCGGTGAGTGTGGTAGGTAGCAACACGGCCACAGAACGCGACAATGCAGTGAAGCGATTCCAGACAGATCCTGAATGTAAGCTGATTATTCTTTCAGATGCCGGAAAGGAAGGGTTAACACTAACGGCCGCTACGCGGGTAGCATTTGTGGAATGGGGATGGAATCCGGCCAACACAGACCAGAAAGAGGACCGCGCCCATCGCATTGGCCAGAAAGATAGTGTGCACTGCATCTATTTTATGGGGAAGGACACTATCGATGAATGGACGTACCAGATCATCCAGGATAAAAGGAAAGTGAACACGGAAATAACCGGTGATGAAGATGTGGTTACTGTGGATGTGGTCGACCGGTTTGCAACGCTGTTTAATATTCCGGAAGCACAAAAGGTAGAAGCATGAAAAAGAAGGAAGAACATGTATTGGTAACAATGAGAAATGGCAAGGTAGAGTTGGGCTGTAAGCATTGTGGCCATGGTGAGCAGCAAGATCTGCCGAGTAGCAGCACAATACTTCAGCGGATTGTAAAAAATTATAAGGAGAGGCATTCGGGATGTAAACCCCGGAAGTGAAAAGATTGGAACCCAGGGATGAACTATATAGAGCAGATAAACTTATTACACCGAATCAGGCGCAAAGATTCACTTGAACCCATAACAATCGCATTGCATGTCGTATTACTCGACATCTGCAACAGTTATGAATGGGAGAATCCGTTCAGTTTGAAGAACGATCGAATCCTAAGCGATTTGAATGTCACCTTCAAAACACTGGCAGCCAACCGGAATAAGTTGCAACAATCAGGGCTCATCAAGTTCAAAACCAAAAACGGTTCACCGGAATGTCTTTACGAGATTCTGGATTCGGAGCAATGCAAAGAATTCAGAACCTCGGTAAAAATTCCAAAGGTAAGGGAGGAGGTAAGGGAGGAGGTCGGGGCTGAGGTTACTGCTAAGGTCAGGGAGAAGGTGAAGCCTGTATATACTACGGGAATTATTAAACCTAAACCCAAACAGAAACTTAAACAGGAAGATGCGGAGGATAAACCTCCGCTCGATGAAAAAAATGTTTCTGAAAAAAAGGAATCAAAACCGCCAAGCCTTTACGTGGAATGCATGGCGATTTATTCCACCTGGTTCGAAGGACGGTACCATGCCGGACCGAAGATTGATGGCCAGCAGGGTAATGCGCTGAAATCCATCATCGCTTACCTCACAACGCAGGTAAAGAAAAAAGCAGAGCCTGTGCAGCTTGAGCCACCGGAACTGGAAGCGAAGGTAAAGCAGAGTTGGGAGTGGATTCTCAACAACTGGGAGAAGCTGGAGCAGTTCTACCAGGCTAAGACGAAGCTGAGTGAAATCAGCAGCAACATGCAAAATATTATAGTTCAAATAAAAAACCCGAAGGTAAATGGACCAACAAAACAACAGCAAGGCAAAACTGGTAAAGTCCCCATCTGGAGACAACCGGGTCAAGTCATTGGCTGAGTTCACTAAATTATGTCAAAGTGAATTTCAGCACTACCACAATGTAATGGTAGAAGAATACAAAGAGCGCAAGCAGCACCTGCAAAACCTATGCGACCGGAAGATTGCGGAGTATGAGTTTATCGAATCCATTGTGACGGTAAACACGCTTTTAGAGAATAGCCATCCTGTAGCTGCACCGGTTATAGCATTGGAGGTGCAGTTATCAAAGCTTGATTATGAGAACATCGCTGCCAGTTTCCCGCTGGACTTTTGGCGGGTGCAATACGGCGATAACATGATAATTCCCATCATAGCCGATATCATGCACTACTTCCTTCGCCAATTTCAGGTAAAGGAACTTATGACTGATGTGCAGATAATTCAACTGGCTGTGAAGCTTATGGCCCAACAGCCGAAGCTAAGGATTATGGAGTTGGTGTTTGTTTTTAACCAGGCACTGCAGGGCGCCTACGGTCCCACATACCAGCGTATCGGCATTGATACTATTCTGGGATGGCTATCTAAATTCTATGAAGAATCAGCCGCTCACCTTGAAGCTACACGAATCAATTCCAAGCCCGATGACAGCCGTGGTGATCAACCTTGGGTTGTGGTAGAGAAAAAGTTAAAGGCATATGAGCAGGAGCAACGGGCTAAGAAGGAAATCACCGATAAGATTTGGGGTATTGAAAAACGCCTGCAGCACGTGAAAGAGGAGAAGGTGAACATTTTGTCACAAAATCAAAGCAAATAGAAATGAAACTGAATTACGCACTTCTACCTTTATTGATATTGGCCTGGCTAATCATCTCCGCCATTGCGCATACTGCTTACTACATCACAGGGTTCGGACTGAAAAGCTGCGACTATTTACGCAGCATTATGGATGATATCACCAGACCAAAAGAAAAAGGAGGTGACCATGTGTAGAGTAAAAGGAATACAAGTATTGATTAGACTTTTGGCCATCGACCGGAGGTTGAGGAAACTTCCACATCCAACAATTGAGGACCTGATAGAATGTGTTCAGGATGCTTTGGATGGTCAGGAGGTTTCAGAAAGAACTGTAAAGCTTGACCTTGAAAATATGCGATACCACAACGGCTTGCGTTTGTTTGCTCCAATCGTGTACAAACGAGGTCCGGGATCTGGAAGAGGTAAAGGCGGCTACTACAAATATAGTGACCGTGAATATTCAATTACCAAAATGCTCGAAGCTAACCAAATGCCAACGCTGAAGGTTGCTTAAATCTCGCTAGATGCCGGGAATTCAAACTAAAGACAAGTGGACAATAGAACAGGCCAGGGCCTACTTCGCCAAGCGCAAACCGTATGAGCCAAAGAAGGCAAACAAGAAGAGCGGCGACAGGGCAAAGGGTGAAATGGAGCTAATTCTGAAGCTCATCGGTCAGCCATATCAGAAGGAATACGAGTTCCATCCCACACGTAAATGGCGGTTTGACTGGGCGATACCAGGCCGGAAGATTGGAATTGAGTATGAGGGGCTGTTCAGCGAGAAGAGCGGCCACACCACCATCAGCGGGTTTACCAAGGATGTAGAGAAATACCGGGAGGCCGCAAAGTTGGGTTGGACAGTGCTGCGATATACGAACAAGGATTACACGCAGCTGAGCGAGGATGTTAACGGCATTCTAAACCAAAAGCTTTTATAGCTTATAGATCTTCTGGATGACCACCTTAAGAGATTTTGAAAACAGTTCATACTGTGTCACGTGGTCCCGACGATAAGAATCGGTCATTACGAATGTTGATGTCATTAGTGGCTCACCGCTCGTAAATTTCCAGTACTTCTGATTAGCATCTTTTACCAACTTAACAACTGCCTCCTTCTGATTGGGGAAGGCCTCCTTCATCTGCTCGTCAAAAGAATTGATGCACATATCGATGTCGCTGAATAGAAAGTTAATTTGATCTTCACCTTCCTGGCTGAGCGCAACACCTACCTTCGTGTTATCGATAATTAATTTAATCTCATTGGTTTTTGACAATACTGTCTTCACCTCATCCACCAGCGATGCCTTGATGGTTCTGTTATCATCAATCCATTTTTTGATTAGGAACGGATAAACGGTGCCGATGATAACAACAACGAACAGGTTAGCAACTTCGTAAACCTTAATTTCATGGTTGAGGGTGATATTCGGAATGTCCTTCCAGATTGCCCCAAGGGTGAGGCCAAGAAGAAATAACAGGGGTGCAGCAACAGCACATGCAATTTTTGTGCTATTGTTCATCCTTGCGCGGGTTTTTGATTTCTGCTTTCGCCTTTTCGGCTCTTATGGGATTCTCATCAGAAACAAAAACAATGCGCGCATTAACCTGATCAGCTCCTTTTAGGATCGACAGTTTGCCAAAGGATTCAGATACAAAAGACGAAGGGAAACCATACAAGCCATTCAAATCAACTTCCAGTTTTACATCACTCTTTTCAGCTTCCTCGAACTTTGGTAATAGTATATTATTAAAAAAGGCTTCGCCTGAGTGATTGCCATCTTCGTTGTGGCGGGCACCAGGATTTTTACTGAAGTCTCTTGCGATGCTAATCTTTACCATATTGCTATTATTAAACACGGGCCTCGATCTCCCAATAGAAGAAGGTTCCCCTGAAATTATGTTTAAGTTGTTCGGGTTCTCCGGTTTTAAGATTGATTTTAACGTCATTTGTTATTAAATAGAAAGCGCGAAATAAGTCATTTTTTGAATGTTTTACTATCTCAGGTATACCTTTACCACGGATTTCGTTGTCTTTATCGATTCTTGACTGAATTCTGCCGGCCAATAAATCAGGCACAAAGTCGATATTTCGATAATATTTAACAGTTCTTAAAAACTTGGTAAAGAAGTCTTTAGTTCTCATGCTCTGAAAAATACCCACGCCTAGGTCAAAGAACGAATAACAGGTAACATTATTTTCTGCAGGATAGGTATAAATCCACCAGCGGCAGGGATCTTTCGTGTTCAAGCTGGCATGATTATGAGTGTTCGACATGCACTCAATCATGATTTCATATAGTTCGTCAAAATGCAAGGCCTCTCCAAAGGTGTGTTTTTCACCAACCTGATAGGTTGAAACAGCTATTTCCGGGACGACCTTGTGATTGGTTTCCCTATGAAGAATGTTGCCTTGGCCAACGCTAAACTGACCCCGACTCCATACATATTTATAGAATCCGGACTGGGTGAAGACTTTTGCCAATGCCCGATCTCTAGGGGCTCGGCCAACGAAGAAACAACCATTCGAGAACTCAGGGTTTTTCAGGTTGGCAATCATCAAGGCCACGGCGTCACTGGTCAGCTGCGTTACATTATCAATGTTAAGAAAGACATTCTCCTTTTGTTCGAAGAGGCGGCCTACCTGTTCCCAATATTCCAGGACTTCATCCGTGTTGTGCACGAAAGAAAACACTTGAGGAGCAGCTAAATCCTTAGGGATTTTATTCCGTTGGTCTCTGACTTGCGACCAGGAAATTTGCTGATTGAGTGCTTCTTGCTCTCGTAGATGGCGGTCATACAGCGATTTAGCGGCTCGCTCAGCAGCCCTGTGACCCTTACGTCGCCTCCATTTTTTGCTACGGCGCTTATACTGATAAGCCGTTCTTATTTTACCTAAAAGCTTATTTGTTTTCCTCCTCATGTATCTAGTGGGTCTACAATCGAAATAAGTAAAAATCCGGATATACCTTTCAGATGAGCAGCGACGCGCCCTGCTTTCCGTTCAAATTCCTCAAAAGCCTTAAATTCGTAAAATGGCCACCTTTATCTACCAATTCATCGCCATGAGTCAACCTCAAAAGGCGGAGGCGCTAAGGCTTGAAGGCCAGTTTCTGTCCAGGGCAGAAATGGATGAGACGGTCTACCTGCTTTATTCTTTAGGGGATTTCTATGTGGAAGTGACTGGTGTCGGGGAGGATGTTATGGATATCGCCCCATTTAGAGAGGGGGAAAGGTTTAACAAATACCTTCACGACATCGATATCAGCAGCCTGAACATTCCCTCCTGAGCCGCTAGTGATTTTTAACATTTTCTGCATGCCGTGCGCAAATAGGTTGCGGTCTGCCTCTTTACATTCGTGGCATGGATTTAAGGTTAATCGGCCGCTGGCAGAGCTATCAATACGAAACAAAGAAAGGCGGCAAGCCCCGCCAAGATGCACTTGGGCAGGGAGATCTGCTGCGCATACTTCCTAACTGGACCGTGCAGCTGGCCAGTTTCGACGAAGTAGGTAAACTCCTTGAAGATAAACCCTGGGATGTAGATGAAACTGTTTATACCGTTTCCTTGACAAAAGAGCAAACGGTAATTAGTGCAGCCGGTATCCCAAAGTTTATTGTCACATCGATTACAAGCGATGAATTGCGCCTCTGTCATACCAATGGGCGCCTGGAGCACAGCTTGAGCGTTTGGTATAGAAGGTTACCCGATAAAATTTAGATTCGAATCATGAAGACAATTGAAATGCTGGTGGATGGCCAGCTCCCTGAGGCGCCGGCAGTGTTGGTGACTATAGACCCCAAAAAAATTGAACGGAACCTCGAGCAGATGCAGCCCATCAAGGAATTTGCTGATGCGGAAATGGTTCGGCATGAGGGAACCTGCTTTGTGGTAGCGAGCTTCTGCGACAGGGTAATTTTTTACCACCGCAATCAAGATCAAAACCAGGATTGGATTGAGCGGCTATACTTCCTCCCTGTCACTAGCGCAGGAGAAACGGTCTGGCAAATTATTAAGATGGACGTGTTGGTGGACCAGTACTACCAAATGGTAAAAGATATCGCGGCGCACAACCAGCCCGATTTACATAAATTGCAATTCCGATCTAACAAAGGAATAGTAGAACAGTAAGGTATGTGTAACCGATACAGCAACATTCAGGAAGAAGAGCACTTCCGCGCACACATGAAAACGATAATTGCCAGCTTCAAGCAAGAGCTGAGCGACCAGCGGTTCAGCTTTAACCTGGTTAATGCTTTCGCCGATCCGGTGTGCCCGGTAGTTACAATGAACAATCCCGAGAATATCAGCTGGATGAACTGGGGCTTAATGCCGCATTGGTTTCGTAGGGGGCCTGATGAGAAAAAAATGAGGCAAACCCGGGAGAACGGCATTAACGCACGCGCTGAAACAATATTCGAAAGAAAAACATGGAAAGGTCCGATTGCAACTAAACGGCTGCTTATTCCTGCCACCGGTTTTTTCGAGTGGAATTTAAAAGATGGTATCCGTTACCCCTATCTGGTGCAGGTGGTGAGTGCGGATTTTCCTGACGATACAACACCTTTCTGCATCGCCGGCATTTGGGATGAGTGGAAACACCCTGTAACAAAACAACTACGGCAAAGCTTCGCAATGATTATTACTGCCGGCGGCGAGTTAATGAAGCAGGTGCATGTCAACCCCAAACATCCGGAAGGTGGCGGCCGGCAAGCCGTAATTGTGCGACCGCAGGATTACTCAACCTGGTTAAACCCCGCTGCAACGTTCGAAGATCTGGACCGCATAATGCAACCGCTGCAGGATAAAGAGCTCCGCGCCTATACCATCACTCGTAATTTCAGCGGCAATAAATTCGACCCCACAACTCCTGATTTTTTGCAACATGTATATTACCCTGAAGGCCCCACACCAATTTTAAACGGACCAGAAATATAAACCGACTACGCAAATAGGTTGCGTAGTGCATCTATATATTTGCGTCATGGTTGACCTTCTCACAGGCAGATGGAGGGGCGTTAAATACGTCAATGCCGGAGGTGTGACTGTTGAATACGATGAGAACTCCGGCCCGCTTTACCGCTTTCATGATGACAGAACGGTTGACTACAGTTACAAAACCAATGGTGAATGGGGCATTACTGAGCACTTCAAGCTCGTAGTGGAATATGGGAAAATGAAAATTGAAGGGGACGTAATTCCAAAGTTTGTAAAGAGCGTTACAGAAATCGAGCTGGTTATCGTTGCCGGATTAAACCAGGCAGACTTCACTTATTATCTTCGGAGAATTTAAGGTCAAAAGATTAACTTAGAGCTATGGACGAAGAACAATTGTGGCACTTCTACAACTCTTGGCAAGAGGAGCATGAACAACGAAAGGCGCTGGAAGCCTTAGACCTTCCGCCAGCCACCGATTAATCGTTTTCATTACATTTGTATCTGTGCAAAAGCCATCCAACGCATTTACTTACGAGCAGTGGAAAGAAATAATTCCAGGCATCTTTCCAGCACAGTGGGATCCGAAGCTTGGAATTCACGTGACTTGAAGTCGCGG